>ERZ1026876.17-NODE-17-length-112561-cov-6.959007_pt1 | contig 112561 bp, 98 predicted proteins | sample MGYA00380168_ERZ1026876 | MGnify/ENA primary metagenome ERZ1026876 (study PRJEB33269, sample SAMEA4719804) | human gut metagenome | biome: human-associated habitat; feature: organic feature; material: feces | place: Cameroon | collected 2013-10 ... | reverse complement strand
TCGTCGGCAGCGTCAGATGTGTATAAGAGACAGACTATACATATCTTATTCGGAGTGCATGTTGCATGATGCACAAAAGCTTCTATAATCGTACGATACATTCTCCCTTATCCTCTCAATCTCTCGACCACTTCACTCATATTTTCAATGGTATCAAAATTCTCTGGATTTACAAGCTCTATTGGAATTTCAACTCCAAAGACCTCTTCTATGTCTGAAATAATTGCCACAAATACGACCGAATCCAATAATCCCTCCGAAAATAATTTCATATTAACAGTTTTATCATATCCCGGATACCATTTTTTTATAATTTCTTCTAACTTATCCATCTCATCACTCCCTGTAATAATATCTATATGATCATAATGCCACTTACTCTTTTTTTCTCTCCATTCATCCCGTGTCAATTCCAACTCAACTATATCATATTTTTTCCCTTTTTTGCAAATGCGTTGCTTCAATATACACTTTTCACAAAATCCACACATCTTATTCAATTTAACAACAAATCGATTATCACAAAAAATATGAATTACAATCCGATTCAATCCTAATTGTTCAAAAACAAAATCATGTTGATTCGCATAAATAGTTGTTATAATTTCAAAAGAATGATCTATTTTTTCAGCAATATATGTTCCCCTGGTACATGTTCCCTTTTCCTTATCTATCTCTGTTATACTAGTAACACCAATTGCCTTTCCTTCAACCTCGATAATCCAATAATAACAATCATTCTTTTGTTTCTGTTTTAGAAACCATTGTTTTTGCTGCGTAAGATCTCCTGTAGAATCCGTCTTCATATATCTCGTCACTTCAGGTAATGTTCTCCACTTCATAACCATTTCCTGATCGCCCAATTCCATAGGACGTAATACAATACTTTTCATTCCATGCTCTCCTTCATCATATGCATTAGTTTCTCTGCAATTCTAAAAGCACCCTTACCATCCACTCTTTTTTTCATCTTTATTGATAAATAATTCAGCTCTGTAACATGCTTCGTCCAGTAACTTAATTGTTCAACTATATTCTTCACGACACCAATTTTATCTTCTCTTTCATCCCCAGCATATATAACACAGCCTTTTTCATCAAAATAATTTGCCATACCAATTTGATTATCTGCCATAGAAAAGGAAATTGCTGGAATTCCACAAGCGCAAACCTCAAATAGAGAAATTCCTCCTGCAGAAACTGCTATATCATGTTTTTCCATTAATTCAGCCATATTCCTTACGTCATATTCTAATTGAAGTTGCGAGTACTCTTTTGAAATTTTCTCCAGTTCTTCCGTGTACCGAAAATACTTTCCAACAACGATAGTAAAATTTTTTACTTTTAACTTATCACACTGCATACATGCCAAAAAAATAGCTTCCGCCATTTTGTCGGGATCTGATCCACCTGTTGTTATCAACACCCGCTCCACCTGCTGTATATGTTTATCCTTAATGTCATCAAACTCTTTTCTTAACGGAACATATTGATCACCTTGTAACAAATATCCCGATCTATACAATTCATTATATTTTGTCTTAAAAAAATTAATTTTTCCCTTCTGTGCATAGTTAATTATCATCTTTCCATGAAAATCTATTGGCTTGTATGTTGCAATATATGCAACTGCACAAATCTTAGAAATTTCTAATAGATACTTTTCTGTAATCTCGTACGAATCAATCAGAATTCCATTCGCTTTTTCCTTGCATATAATACCACATATTTGTGCCAGTTCTTGATCCTTTTTCTTATAATCATTGTTCAGCACAATACATCTATATGCATCATTATTTATTACTTCCTTTGCTTCATAATCGGATACAACAAAAACAACCTCTACCGCCTGTTGCGAAAACGCATCTGCAATAGCCTCACAACGTTTAACATGTCCAGATGCAATTTTTGTATTGGCATCAGCCCTAATTAATAATTTCATACCGTATCCTCATTATTATACAAGATTTTCACAGGCGCACAAGAAAAATACAACTTCCATAATTTCTCATCCACGATTTCACCACAATACATCCTCCAAAGAAAGCGGTGTGGCAAAAGGCAAATCTTTTGTAGCTCTCTTTCCAATTATCTGATCATAATACATTGTATGCATTCCCTTTGCCGGGCGAATAGACTTTATATTATCATCGGTAAACAACTCGCCCTTTTTCATATCTTTAACAACATATATTGATCTACTTTTATTTCGTTTTTCTTCTTGTACAACCGTAAGTTCCAACGTTTCTTTACCCAAAGCTTTTTCTAAGTTACGAATCTGTTTCACCATATCAATAAATTCATCCATTTCCATAGAAAATCCTGCATCAGCTCCACCGTCATTTCTTTTGATTGTCACATGCTTTTCAATCACTTTTGCCCCTAACGCCACGGCTCCAAGTGCAACTTCACTTCCAATACTGTGATCTGACAATCCTGATATACATCCAAAACAGTTTCCCAGTAACGGAATTGCACGAATATTCATATCTTCATATGGGCAAGGATACGCAGATGTACATTTTAACAAAATAACATCTTCATTTTCCTCTTCCTTACATACACAAAGTGCACGCTCTATATCCTCCATATGTGCTATTCCGGTCGATATAATAATTGGTTTTCCCTTTCTTGCAATTTTTCGAATCAGCGGAATATCATTTATTTCAAAAGAGGCAATCTTGTATGCAGGCATTCCAATCTCGTCCATAAAATCAACTGCAGAACTATCAAATGGAGATGAAAAACAACTCATTCCAAGACTATTAGCATATTCCATAAGGTTCTGCTGCCACTCCCACGGAGTATAGGCTTTCTGATACAGACTATATAATGTTTCTCCGTCCCACAGTCCTCCATGAATGCAAAACTCCGGATTATCACTATTAATCGTAATCGTATCGGCTGTATATGTTTGGAGTTTTACTGCATTCACTCCCGAATCCCGCAATCGGTATATAATATCCTTAGCTCGTTCATAATCCATCAGGTGGTTTCCCGACATCTCTGCAATAATATAGGTCGAAGAATTTTCACTTATAATTTGATCATCAATTACAATTTTTTTATTCAAGTTCTTATCCTCCTTCGTTCCTTCAAAGAAAAATTTTATTATTCATGAGATTGTTTCATTATACGATATTTTATCTCCGCTAGTTTCCAATCATCCTCATTATCAATATCCTGCACTTCTAATTCAGAAATAACATATGGAATTCTTTTCTCTACAGGACGATGGTTCAATATGATATCCGGTCGCATCACATAGAATTGTCCGCAATCATGATATAACGGTTCTAAATCCTGCGAACGCACTTTGGCATTTTCCGGATATTGATATTCCAAAGTTTCATGACGAATAACAAATGCTCTTTGCGGTGGAAAAGAAAACTGTACGACAGGTGTAACTGCTTCTGCCCCTTTCTCCTCCAACATATTCACTGCCTTTTTTAATTTATCCGCAGTTACAAAAGGTGCTGTTGGATATATACATACTGCAATATCAAATTCCTGTCCACGCTTTTTGTACTCATTAAAAACTTCTATCAATACATCATTCGTTGTTGCATAATCATTCGATGTTTCTGCACTTCGCATAAATGGTACACTTGCTCCGTATTTCTTTGCAATCTCGGCAATCTCTTCACTATCTGTAGATACCATAACTTCATCAAATAATTCAGAGGATATTGCTGCCTCAATGGAATACGCTATAATAGGTTTTCCACAAAACTCTTTGATATTCTTTTTAGGTATTCGTTTGCTACCACCTCTCGCAGTAATAATGGCTATTTTCCGATTCATCTTGCCTCATTCTCCTTTTTCGACGGTATCAACAAGTTCTACAAATAATGCTTTAATTTCATCTACACCATTTGCCATAGCTTCCATATATTCTTTCATCTTATTAAACATTCGTTTACACTCGGCCTCATCATTATCTTCTTTCTCCAACACATCCGACAAAATATCACCATATTCATTTGCTATCAGCAAATCAACAAAATATCCCTCATCACATTCTGCACATTTTCTTACAATTTTCCGCACTTTATTTCTTGTATTAATAACATCTTGAACAGAATAGTCTCCCTTTGTAATTGATAAAATCTCTCTTTGAAGAAAATCAATCCCGCCCAGCAATTCATTCTTCAAATCTATCAGATGCACGATACTCAACTTCCACATTTTAAAGACTTCTTGTCTTTGAGTATCATTAAATGTACATGGCATCTCTCGAATCGTTTTTTCAAAATCAAATTTTTGTACATCTTTATAGATCTCTATGACTTCCTGAAGCGGCATTTGAACCGCACCAGCAATCTTAGCTCCCCCCTCTGTTGCGTTAATAACCTGCAATTGCTCACCTTCTATATTTTGGGGTATAACCATTTCATACCATTGTCGATAAAAATCATAATCTGGCGACGTATAGACTTTATCCCCATAGTACCCTTCAATTTCTATTTTGTCCTGTTTTAGTTTGTGCGTATCTATATCATCCTGTCCTGCATGAACCTTATCTGATGCAAGCGCCAAATCTTGTCCCACCAGAACAATTTTAGAATACCCCCAAGCTCTGGCCAACACAAAGGCAAATGTTGCAACCGATCCCCCTCCTGACAACATATACATATGTTTTCCTGCGATTTCATACATTCTATCATAATATGCAGCCTCAGCTGAAGCAAATATAATTTTCTCATCTTCCATTAATCTAATTATCTCATTATTGGCTCCACTAAATATTGCCAGAGGAATCTTACGCACTCTCTCATCATCAAACAATTTTACCGGTTTTTGGGGATCCGCCACTACTGCCAGATCTGGTATAACGCCCTCTGATACCAAATACTTCATTGCCGTATCAACAGCAATAATAATCATTTTCCCCTTTGCCTGCTTCAAATACTGTACATTTTTTTCAAGTGACGGACCTGCCGCTACTATAATAGCCGGTCGATCTATCGGAAATACACCCTCAAAATCTTCTTCACAATTACTATGAAACAACTCCCTCATATTTCGCAAGTTATTATAAGCTTCCGTTTTTCCAAAATAACCAGCAGTTGCTATATTAGCTTTGACCATTGATATTAAAAAACAATATTTGTCCTTAAGCATAGTAAACTCATTAGGAAATAATTGTCTATATACTGGTAATGCATCAAATATACACCATTTATAATTTTCCAAAGTAACCTTAGAACTAATTAGCGTATTAATATCCTCATCATTTATATCTTTTACAACAATTGTCACTCTTTCATTTTCAAAAATCTCTGTCATATCGACATTATGAATAACAAAGAAAAAGACATCTGGGGATGGTTCATAAAACATAAACTGTACATTGTCTGGTTGTTGCCTAATGATTTGCTTTGCTGCCATTCCATTTCCCAATCCCACAAAGATCATATAAGAATAATCTACCAATTCAGAATATTGTTTTGCAAATCGTTCCGCCTCTTTTTCCGGGTTATAGGTACTTCCCATATAAGTCTGTTTTCCATCAATATTTAAACATAATACACTACCACCATTTTTGGCTTTTTGAATAGAACACCCTAATTGTTTTTCTCTATCCCAATGCAAAACTTCATTATATATCCGATCATGATTTTTCTTCAATGAAATTACATTTTTGTCATATACATTCATTATTCTGACCTCTATTAATTTATATTTTGCAGTTCTTCCACTATCTCATATTGTATCGTGTCAGCAAGAAGAATGTAGTCTTCATCTTCCATTGCTTTCAATGCTTGCAGTAATTTATCCTTCATTAAATTTCTTGTCTCTTCCTGTTCAATTTCATTTATCACAGTCTCAAGTGTAGGCAAAGCAACTCTCAATTGTTGATATGCTATTGGTATGTTCTCTTGATATAGAAATTCTGCAATCTGTATCAGGTTATCTGTAATTACCTCCATACTCTTCTCCTTCTTGCGTAAAATATTAATAGGCATATTAATTCAATTAATCTTATTTTACATTTAGTTAAACAAATAAAGCGGACCCATGGGTCCGCCCTATTCGCAATAACCTTATTTGATTACTGAAGTAATGATAATACGCTTTGGTTAGACTGGTTTGCCTGTGCAAGCATTGACTGTGCAGCCTGCTGTAAGATATTATTCTTAGAGTAGTTAACCATCTCTGTAGCCATATCTGTATCACGGATATTAGATTCAGCAGATGTTAAGTTCTCAGAATAGTTCTCCAAGTTATTAATGGTGTAATCCAAACGGTTCTGAATAGCACCCAACTTAGAACGTTCAGCAGAAACTTTCTTAATTGCCTTAGTAACTAATGTCATTGCACTACCTGCCTTAGCATGAGTGGACATACACAAAGCATTAACAGATAAATTAGCAGCTGCCATAGATCCAATCGAAATCTTCATATGTTCGCCACTATTAGCACCAACTTGCAAATACTTTCCACTCTTCATCTTACCATTCAATAAATAGGTACCGTTGAACTGAGCCTTTTCTGTAATGCTGTCAATCTCAGCTGTAAGCTGATTAACTTCATCCTGAATAGAAGTACGATCTTCTGTAGCATTAACATCATTGGCTGCTTTAGTTGCCAACTCACCCATACGCTGTAAGATAGAATGAATCTCGTTCATGTTGCCTTCAGCTGTCTGGATTAAGTACTGACCATCCTCAGCATTGTTAACTGCCTGGTTGATACCTCTGATCTGATTACGCATCTTCTCAGAAATAGAAAGTCCTGCTGCATCATCTGCTGCACGGTTTACTTTGTAACCGGAAGATAACTTCTCTGAAGACTTAGATACTGCCTTAACGTTCTGTCCCAGCATTCTGTTTGTGTTTGCTGCCTGCATGTTGTGTTGTACTACCATAATGAATTCCTCCTTGAATATAATGTAGCTTCCTTGCTACATGTACTAGTAGCGATGCTACCGTTAATAATAATTATATAATATCTCTTACGAGTTATTATCTCTTAACCTTTACACTATATATATCGGAAGTGTTTAACAATACTTTATAGCTTTTTTCTAATTTTTTTAATTTTTTTGATTGAATCGATACGCATCCATCACTCTTTGATTATTCATGGTCTGATTATAATGAGAAGCAACGGATGCCGCATTTCTCTTTGCAGCATATACCTTCTGCCGGTTTGCAAAACACTGCGTTAATTTATCCCTGTTACGTTCCTCCAACACCCGTATCTCCACGCCAAGATCCGTACAGCTCTTGATCAGTCTCCGGATCTCTTCAAGTTCCTCCTGATATACATTCGGATTGTTCTTTACTTCATCACGTATCCTTCCATACACGGAAGTAAAACCATCATCATATTCATTGAGCTTTGTAATCAATATCTCCTTGCGATTCAGAGATTCATCTAACATCATTTCCTCAAATTCTGCACGTTCTGCAATATGACTTTGTTCCTGCGTGATCTGTAACAACTCCTGTAATGTTTCTTCCTGTCTCTTCAATGTAGTAAGTAACACCCGGATATAATTTGCCGTCTCGCTCATAATAGATCTCCTATACTACTGTCTTACCGGAGCCTTTGCAACCTTCATGATCTGTTTCCATGCGTCCCGAAGATCCCTCAGCTGATCCAATATTTCATCTACCTTCTCCACACTGTGTTTCTGATTTGCCTCTACCATAAGTTGGAAGATATAATTGTATATTATATCAAAATCTTTCGCTACTGGATACTTAAAATCTAATGTAGACTGCAACTCGGTAATAATATTCCTCGCCTTACGGATCTTGAACATAGCATCTCCATACTCGCCCTTTTCCATATCAATCTTCGCAAGATTACAGAACTTAATTGCTCCTTCATATAACATCAACGTCAATTCTGCCGGATTTGCCGTTATTACCCTGTCGTTTGCATACTTTGCATACGGATTCTTCAATGCCATACCCTTCTCCTTATACATCCTTACTTTAATAAAGTATTGCACTGATCCCATTCAATCAGCGCAATACTTATTCTATCATATGTTCTTTATCTTTTCCATACCATTATACGAATCACGAACCGCCAAACAGCTGTGAAATGTATGTCTGCTGTGATTGCAACTTTGTAAGTGCTGTCTCCATAGAAGAAAACTGCTTGTAATATTTATCCTGCTCATCCTGCAATTTTTTCTGAAGGCTTGTGACATCCTCTTTATAGCTCTTAATGTCATCATCCATCTCCAAGTCATTATAGAATGTCAACGAACTTCTTACACCGACAACTCTCTTCATAGAGCTCTGGAAATTCTTATAGATCTCATCACCCAGAGTAGTCAGTGTCTTCATCAAAGCTTCCGGATTGTCAGAAATGGCGGCTTTTAATTTGTCATCCAGACTTGCAAAGTCCGAATCATCTGCATTCCCCTGAATATGTAACTGACCTTTTTCCGTATAATCACTTGTTACAATACCGAAGGAAGACAATGCATACCGAGATGTCGTACCGTCAGAATTCGTTACTTCAACCGATTTGTTCAACGTTGTACGCATACTGGTCAGCAAAGTACTGATCGTACTGTCTCTGCGAAGAAGAGATCCCTTGATCTTATTTTCCCAGTTCTTGATGTCTTCATCTGTCATTGCGTCCTTCTCATCTGAAGTCAGCGGTTCATATCCTCTCGAGCTCGATGCATCATATAACTTGTTCATCTCCGTGATCAACGTATTGTATTCTTTCACAAAGCTCTTTACTTTATCGTAAATTCCATCCACGTCCGTATCAACAGAAAATGTCTGTTCTCCGCCAACCGAGCTCACATCCATCGTCAGTCCGTTAATATTAAAGCTATTGGTTGCCTGTGTATATTCTACTCCGTTATACACCAAAGATGCATCCGATGCATCAATCTTACCTGCTTCTCCATCTGTCAGATTCAAACCAAGTGCTGCAAGTGTCGCATCATCTGCCTCTACCGTAAATGCATTCTCTACACCAGTATTCTTAGAACTCAGATAAAACCGTCCCTGGTTAGTGTCATAACTTGCATTGATCCCTGTCTTTGCCATAGCGAAAGCCAGACTATCCAGTGTCGTAGTACGATCTACCACGATCTCTGTTCCATTCACTTTGATGCTGGTTCCCTGTGCAATCCCGAGATCAACTAGCTTACTTGAACCAGTCACCTTGCTGTCTGCTGTCACCTGCTTATCATATGCGAATGCACTGCCGGATACTGTATTCACTTCATTCCCGCTGATCTCACTCTTAGACTTAACCGTCATACCTTTTCCGGATGCATCATAAGTAAGTCCCAGTGCCTTGGCACTCGTCTCATTTGCAGCAGTGATCATCAGTGAACGGCCACCGGAATATGTTGCTGTGCCCGTCGCAGGATTCGTTGTCTCCGTTGCAGTCTCATTGGTAAAGGTAAGTCTGCCCTGTGTCATACTTGCCTTCAATCCGGTTCCATTCAACTGTGTATTGATATCCCGAAGCAGATCATCTACCGTTGTATTCTCATCAATGTTGATGTTGACATCTACCTTGTTTCCGTCCTCAGCGTTCTGAACCGTAAAGCTTGAACCATTCAATGCATTCTGAATCGAATAACCATTCTTATCATATAACTCCGATATCTTCTTGCTGGTATCCGTAATTGCTGTGTACGAAGATGCCGTATAGGTACCCTTATTGATCTTATGTCCCGTCCACATCTGTGCATTTGCCGTACTCTTAACCTGAATCTTGTGATTACCGCTTACTGCCTTGGAGTTCGCTGTTACCTTGACTCCATTAAGCGTTCCATTCACCAACTTGCTGCTATAAGTTCCCGCACTCTTAAATGTGTTCAGTGCACCCTTATAAAAGTCCATCAGCTTCGTATTCAGGGAAGCCCAGGCTTCTTTCTTCCATTCTGCCTTCGTCTGCTTCTTCTTTGCATTATCAACTTTGGTCTGATAGGCATCTGACAACTGTTTTACAAGACTCTCTGTATCCAATCCGGACGCAAGACCTGTCATTCTAACTCCTGCCATATTCATTCCTCCTATCTCTTCTCATCTACTAAAAGCCCCGCAAGTTCCAATGTCTTTGCTATCATATCCAGCGTCTTCTCCGGCGGGATCTCACGAATAATCTTATCTGTTTCCTTATCTCTGACTGTAATGCAGATTCGATGTGTCTTCTCATGATACGAAAACTGCAACGACGTCTCGGTTGGAGCAATCTTCTTATTAATGTCTGCAATTGCACTCTTGATCTTCTCTTCCGATACTTCCTGAAGCTCCTTCGCGTCTGACTGATCTTCTCTGCCTCTGTCTGAGTCTTTACCCGTGCGGTTCTCACTTCCCTGTGTTCCCACTACCGGATGATACCCCTGTACCTGAGCCTGCTGCTGTTCCTGTTCTGTTACCTCGATCTTCTCAACCGGTGCAGTCTTCTCAGTCTTCGGCATCTGTTGTGTTACAATGTTACTACTAATTGCATCAATTGCCATAATCTCCACCTCCGTGTGAAATCTCATCCTGCGGACACCATATCCGCATAGTATCTCCTTTAATAGCTATATCGGCTACCGTCTGGTCTGATTTTACACCCTTTTAATAATTTTTACAATATTTCCCCTTTTTCAGAGCATTCCTCTATTTGAATAAATTCTTCAAATTCTCCTGTACTGCATCTGTTGCCGCTTCCTTATTGGAATCCTGGATCATCTTATACACTTCTTCCCGGTATACCGGAACAGACTTCGGTGCCTTGATCCCGACTTTTACCTGATCTCCCTTGAGCTCCAGAATAGTGATCTCTATCTCGTTACCGATAATAATCGATTCATTGGTTTTTCTTGATAATGCTAACATATTATTCACCCGCCTTTTCTTTCATCTTCTGCACGGATTCATATACGTTAAACTTTACCGGGTAATCCGCATTATCCACAATCAACTGTACCCCTTTTCGTTCTTCCGTCGAAATGATAACCGGGGCTTTCATATTGGCTGTAACCTTTGTCATATCCGAAGGTACTGTCATAACAAGTAAGAACAGAAGATCTTCATCCGCCGGATTCCCCAAAGGTTTCAACAATTCATCTTCAATCATTGGTGCATACTCTGTTGTAACTGCTAACGGATCTACAACCGGTAATGCCAGTGTCGGCTCCTCTAATGACTGCAGCCAACTAATCTTCGTGTCCCGATCATCCTCAATATCATATATAATCGCGAACTTTTTGAAATCCTCAAATCCGATAATTCCATTTGGAAATTCAATTACTTTATTATCATCTAATTCCACTTCACCAAAAAACTTTGTCTGTACTCTCATGGTGTATCTCCTTTCTCATTCACCGTTCACGTGTATACCGTGCAACGCACAAATCTCATTCTGTGTAAATACAATAATCTTATTGCAGCAGATCATTCCTTCCACTTACAGATAGTCCAACAGTGTCTTCTGGATTACGCTTGCTGTTGTAGCCAGAGAAGATTCATAGACAAGTTCTGCCTGATACATCTCAATGGCAGCTTCTTCCGTCTCTACATCTTCGTTGCTGGATTTTAACTCCTTGAAGTCTGACAACTGCTCCGTAACACGCGTCTCGATCAATTCCAACTTAGAATACGTTGTACCAACCTTCGCCTGTACCGAGCTGACATCCTCCATAAAATTCTGGAAATTGGAGATGTTATTACCAAACAGTTTCTGCATATTCTCTTTCTTCAGTGCAAGTTCCACATCTGCACCTTCTAACATCTTATTGATCTGGTTCACCGCATCTGTATCATTCTTATACTGTGGATCATCCAGCATACCCTTCAGCTTGGTGATCGTCTTCTCTATATCCAGTACATCCTGCACCGCCCCGGCAAGGTCTTCAATCTTGTTGCCCATATCATGTTTGATAAAATCTTTGCCCTCTGTATTGACCGTGATATACTGGTTAAAATTCACTTCGTACTTGATCGCCTGACCTGCCTTATCTACCGTATAATCTGTGTCCTGTATTGTTCCGTCTGCCATTGTCTTATGCTGTGTACAGTTAAAATACATTTCCGGTCTCAGATCACCAACCGCAAACTTCGACTTATCATAATTCACAGATACGGTCTGTGCATTCTTGATCTGATTATATACGTTCTCACCCATGATAACCTCACCGGTCTCCGGAATATAATTCACACCATCCGGATCTACCGCATAATAGGTATCACTATCTGCCACCTGTTTCACCGTAAAGTTTGCACCAAGCTGTGCGACCAGATCGCTTTGATTGCCATTCGCATCCGTTACCGTAATATTCGGTATTCCATTATCAATGCCACTGTACGCCAGACGCATCTTATACACACTGGCAGATGTTGGCTGCTGATAGGTTGTATTCCCTGCCAAAATGTCATCTAACTGCTCCGGCTTGATTCCATCCAGCACCACATTCTTGCTGATGATCGTTTTCGGATCAATGTCTTCTGTAATATTATAAGACAGCCCTTCCTTTGCCGCATCATCCTGAAAAATCAGATTCGTCTCAGTCTTATAACCGGAAAACAGATATCTTCCCGCATATGTCATGCCGCCTTCTTTGTAGATTGCATCCTTCAATGCGTTCAATTCATCAATGATCGTCTGGCGGTCCTTCGTCTGAAATGTATCACTGGCACCCTGCTCACAGTAATAATAGACATCCTGTAAGCGATCATATACATTCTGAACGGATGTCTGCGTGGTATCTACCCAGGACATGGCATCTTTAATATTCTTATTCTTATACTGATCCAACTGATCACATGTTGTTCTCAGTTTTAAAGCACGAATCGCGATAACCGGATCCTCAGATGGTGCAGATATCTTCTTACCCGTTGTAACCTGTTGGTTCAATTTGCTCACACGCTGCATGGATTTCTGCATGTTGCGCAACGAACCACTTGTTACCATTTGATTTGTCACTCTCATAATCTTACTCCTATCCGGTCACTCCATTAACCTCACATACTGGCTCTTCATCCGTGAAGTGCCAATTTCTCTATATATTATATCGTACCATATGGCATTTTTCTCAACACCCATTTCAAAAAACATGCCCGCACATTCCAGCCACAAACAAAAGGCCGTCAAAAGACGGCCAATATTCGTTCATAATATAGATAATATGCTAAAGCCCGGTCTGATTGATCAGCTTGTCATATACTTCATTCATCACAGAAATGACCTTGGCAGCCAGATTATATCCATTCTGATATATAACCAGACTAGACGCTTCCTCATTCGTATCAACAGATGATACGGATTTTCTCTGATTATCGATGACCGTTGCTACTTCGTCCATATTCTTGGAAAATGCTTCATACTTAGAGATATCTACTGCCTGCGATGTCGTGATCGACTGCAAAAACTGTGCAACCGTTCCCTGGGAAAACATACTCTGATCACTCATTCCCGCAATAATCTTCTCAAGAACACCCTTGGCATCCTTATTGCCCTGACTGATATCTTCCTTGTAAGAGACAACCAGCTTGGATTCATCTTTGAGAATATCCTGATTAATCCCCCAATTCAACGCTGTAACACGATAATAGCTGGAATCCACAGAGGAAATCATCGTTGTGTTACTGTTACCGGTCAATACATAGTCATTTCCCTCAATATCCGGTGCTGTAAAGAAATCCATTCCTGGATCTCCATTTGCATCTGCCCCTGTTGTAAAGATATCATTCATATATTTGGATAGTGTTCTGGCAAATTCATTCAACTGGGTCATATAATAAGGAATACCCTTACAGTCTACTCTTTCTCCCACTATCGCTTCTTTTCCCACATCCGTAGCAACATCAAATGTTGCCGGAACTCTTCTTCCGGTCTCATCCTGCACAGTCAGATTCTTAAAAATAAAGCTTGTAAGATTCCCTTTTACATCCTTTGTTGCTTCCCAGCTATCGTAATAATATTCTTTGCAGTTCAATGTAATAATACCGGATTCCGGCAGATTCAGCTGGTCAATCGATATTGCTTTTGATAAATGCACCGACGCCGTAGAACCATTGCCTGTTCCGGTCGCCATACTTGTAATCGTTCCCGAAAACGGATTGGCATTATTTCCATCTCTGACTTCTAACAAGCCCTTAATTCTTCCCGTCACATTCTCACTGTTAAAGTTGAATTTCTCTCCAATGGTCTGATTCAGACCTTCCCAGTACACATCATACAAACCGTCAATATCATTCTGGTTGACCTTTTCCTGACGTGCTACAACTTTTAACTGCTTGCACTCCATCTCATCTACCAAAACAGTATTGCCAATCCGTACCTCGTACCGGCTTGCTCCCGATTCAACCGCATCTGCGCCAAAACCATATTTGATTGGGGTCTCAGTCACCGTAACATTCACCAGTTCCGATAACTGGTCTACTAACAGTTCTCTCTGATCCCGCAGATCATTGGCACTTCCCGATCTCGTTTCAATGTTCATGATCTGCTGATTCAAGGTATAGATCTGGGATGCGATGGAATTGATCGAATCCACATGAATTGCAACTTCATTATTGATATCCTGCTGTGTATTGCGATAATTGGTTCCCGTTTCCTTGATCAGATCCGTAAAATTCTGTGCCGATTTGATAAATTGCGTCCGGTATGTCGCATCCGCAGGGCTGGACGAAAGATCCTGCAACGCAGAACTTAACTCACTTAGCAACTTTGTATATCCGGTCTCTGACTGCATTTCATTCAGATAAGACTGCAGCTGTGTCAATTGTTCCTTTGCTCCTGCATATTCTGAATGCTGCGACTGTGCCGCATGATATTTTGTATCATAATATATATTGCGAAGCTGTGTAATGCCGGTTGCCTTCACGCCGGTGCCCATCATACCATATGCATTGTTCACGCGTAACGCATCTGCCGCCTGAGAAAGTACCGTCTGTCTGCAATATCCCTTTACATCTGCATTCGAAATGTTATGTGCCGTTGTATGCATATTCGCCTGATAAAAATTCAATCCGGATAAACCGGTATTCAGCCCCAAAAATGTAGATGGCATATTCTCGCTCCTTTCTCATTCACGATCCAAGTTTGTCGATCAAATGCTGCACCATCTCGGATACAACAGAAAAGTATCTTGAAGATGCATTGTATCCCTGCTGGTATTTGATCAGATTGCTTAACTCCTCATCCGTAGAGACACCGGTTACCGTCTGTCTCTGGTTCTCCAATTCCTGTACGGATTTGGTCTGGGATTCCGCTATTCCGTTATAGGTGTATCCCTTGTTGGCAAAATCCGCTATAAATTCCTTATAATAGCCCATAAAATCATTCGTCACCAGACTATTCGGTCCCAGACTGCCAAAATCATCCTGCCACATAGTGATCAATTCGTTGGCAACATCCTGCAGTTCCTCTTTCTGAAGATTCGAAAGCGGAAGCAGACTCGGATTCTTCGTCAGGTCATCATTTACCTGAATATTGCCTAACGTATACAATGACAGATAATCATTCTCATCCTCTGCATTATATACCTGCACCTTCTTCTGCGTTCCATCTGCTAATGTTACCGTCTGCTCTGTATATCGCGGCTGGTTATTCCGGATGAACAATTCCGTTCCCTGCACCATATTCTTCTCGCCCATTCCATATCCGGCCTTTTCTTCATCTAATACCTGAATGGTGCTTCCGTCATCCAGCGTGATCTCTGTATTCGGACACAAAATGTCATTAATTCTTGTAACGATACCATGTATCATCTGATCAAACTGTGCAATGATATTATTCACGGTGTATGGTTCCAAATATACGTTATACTCATCCCGATCCTTCACAAACTGCTGATAATCGGTCTGATACTGCTGATAATCACTCTGATAATCCGTCATCGCCTGATTATAATCCGCATCCGATTTGTAATCGGAACGAACCGGCCTCATCGGTGCCGTTGGTGCCTGTGGAATATCAGTATAATTAGCAACCCAGTCACCCCGCGACATAATAATTCCCTTGAGAGAACCTACATCTGTCTGCGTATCCGCATTCGGCACTCTTGTCAGGTTGAATATATTCGTCTGATCATCCTTCCATACCGGCACATAATAATCACATGAATCACTCACTTCCTTGACATCCATCTTGTATGTTCTGTCCATACTGACAAGGCATCGATTCTCGGCATAGACCTCCATCTGACCGTCACCCATCTCCCGGTAGCTGATCGAAATGATTCCACTCAACTCATCTAATGCCGCATCCCTCTGATCACGGTAATCATTTGCACTCTCGATTCCGGTCGCCTCCACTGCACCGATCTTCCCATTGAGTTCATAAATCGTATCCGCCAGCTTATTGATCTGATCCACCTGATCCTGTATCTCTGTATTCAGATTCTTCTGATACGTTGTAAGTTGTGAGTAAATCTTGTTGGACTGATCCACAAAGGCTACCGCCCGTGCAATGTAAGAACTTCTTGTTACAATACTGTTCGGTTCCTTCTGAAGTTCTTGTGCTGCAGACCATAGATTCTGCATATAGGTCCGGAAGTCACTACTCTCTAACTCACCAAAATAATTCTGCACTTCCGATACCACATCATATTTGGTCTGGTAGAACTGTTCTCTTCCAACTTCGTTGCGGTATTTCTTATCAACCAGATTGTCACGAATATGCCGGATATCTATAATACGTGTTCCAAGTCCTGACTGATTCCTTCCAACTGCCGTATCCCCCAGATTCGTATAGGTCATATCCGCAAGAAGAACCTGTTGTCTGGTATATCCCGTCGTTCCAGCATTCGTAATATTATGTGCAGTTGTATTCAATGCATATTGTCCGGCCTGCAGCCCTGACACGCCGACATAAAAATTACCCATTGTTCCAGACATACATTTCCCTCTTTTCCTACTCTGTCACTGTTTGGCATCAAAGGAAGAGTACGCTCCTCCCAAAGTTGCCCCACTATAACTTCCTTTATTGTAATTCGCTGTCTCCGGTGCCTGATTCATTGACTGCATCAGGTTAATGGAATATTCCGTCATCTCCAACGATTCTTTTAACAAATTCTGATTATGTACATTAACCTGTCTCAACAAATCAGCCTGTTTTAACATTTTATCCCGAACAGCAATTAAAGGATGCTGAAACTCCGGTTGTTTCGCCATCAACTCAATGACTTCCGAAACAGTAATCGTGTCCGCATCCTTGCCTAATACTGTTGCTATCTCTCCGAGCGCCTGATTCCTCTTATGTGATATCGACGTAATCTCGTCTACAACCCTTTGTTCCCTGTCATTTGCTTCCGAAAGACGCTGCAGGTCATTGGAAACAATAACAGGCGTTTTATCCATCGATTCCTTTATGAGCCGTTCGTATAATTCCGACTCCTGCTCTAGAATCGTTATCAAATTCTCAATTAAGCTCGCCATCGAACTCTCCTTATTCTCGGTCACCTTCTAGATCCTGAAAGCGTACGCTTTCAGGATTAGATAGATTGCTCATCAAATGCAGCCAACAACTTGCTTGCAAAGTCCTCTGCACTTACCTGATAGGTTCCATTTGCGATGCTTGCTTTCAATGCACTCACTTTGTCCTCTCTGACATCCGGAACCGAAGCCAATGCACTCTTCGCAATCTGCATATCTTTTCCTACGGATGAAAATGAAACCTGATCCATTGTAGTGGCAACATTCACACCATTCGCATTATAGCCTTTCTTCACCGGCTGATTCCCATAGACCTGGGCAACCTGATTATATGCACCAATTCGCATCGTTACACCTTCTTTCCCTGACCCGAATGACCCATTCGCAGTCAACGTATTATCCATTAAACTTATTGGATTCAATAAATATATCGGATTCTTTCCGTGAAACATTATACTAATTTTAGAAAAACTTGCATTTACATGGAAAAGAAGGAAGAAGGATACTCTGTCTACTTATCCAGGTAACGCATTCTGGCTGCTTCCCGCTGCTTCTTCGTAACGACCGACTCCTCAGAAGATCCATACAAGCTGTCCATTCTGCCAAGAAGTTTCTCTTTGCATTTCTGGCATAATCTTCCGGACCGGATCATTGCACCACAACTTTCACAGTCGATACCCACACCGGATTCTTCCGAGAAAGACAGACGTTCCTCTCTGATCCAACGGCGGATCTGCTTCGGCGAAACGTCTGTTGCCTCTGCAACCTCTGTAACACCCTGCGACGGATTCTCCCGTATGTATTCCTTTACTTCCTGAAATTTCTCTTCTAATTGTGCTTTGCAGCCCGGACATATAGACGGTCCACTCAAATAGTTAAACAATCTTTTACACTTTGAACATGATCTTACTTCCATAATGATTCTCCTTTTTATACGTTGTATATCATCCAGCCGGCAATCCATCTTCTCTCATCATGAAAACCCACGTCCGATCGCCACGCTGGTGTAATATACCGTTTCTGTTCCATTTTCCAATAAAGCCTTCGTACAGGCTTCTATTGTTGCTCCACTGGTATATATGTCATCTACCAGAAGCACTCTTTTTAATTTTATCTTATTTTCTCCTATTTTGAAAGCACTTTTTAGGTTTTTCATGCGTTCTTTATCATTCAGTTCCTTTTGCGGATTGGTATCCACGACACGTTGTAAATATCGCGGATACGTTGCGATATGCAGATCTTTCCCAAGCCGTTGTGCAAGCACCTCCGCCTGATTATACCCTCTTGTGCGTTTTTTATGTGGATGTACCGGCACAGGAACCAGCCCGTCTATCCGAAGGGCTTTGATCCGCTCCCCATACCTTGCACAGATACTGCTGCTATAAAAGGAAGCCTGTCCCCTCTGGTTATTATATTTGAAATCGTATAACGATGTCTTGACACCATCCAGATACCAGAATGCCGGAAATCCTCTCTGATAAGACTTCGGGATCCTGATACAGTCTTCGCAATATTCATCTTCCGCATGATCGATTCCTTTTCCACATTTCAGGCAGACAGGCTCCTCTACCCACTTCAATGTTCCTGCACATTCCCCACATATTGACCTTTCACCATATGGACGAATCTTGCGGCAAAGCGGACAATGCTGCGGATATAATAAATCTAACAACTGTTCTTTGTTGATCAGAATCCCCCCTCATATAACTCTTTCAGACGTAAATCCAACGATGAATATCTCTTTTGTTCATCATTATTCTGTATCATATTTTCAACCAGATAGCCATTGCCTACAATTACAACGCACTGTCTCGCTCTCGTAACTGCCGTATATAACAGATTCCGGTTAAGAAGCACTCTCGGACCGCTAAACAATGGCAAAATGACCGCCGGATATTCACTTCCCTGGGATTTGTGGATTGTGATCGCATAGGATAATTCCAATTCATCCAGCAGATTGTACGGATAGCGCACCTCTTTGTCATCATCAAATATAACAACTACTTCTTCGTTATATTCATCAATCTCCCGTATCACACCCATATCTCCGTTAAATACTCCAACGCCTTCCTCTGTCTTAAACCTTCCCTTTCCGCTATATACCGCCCACTCCAGCTTGTAATTATTCCGGATCTGCATAACCTTATCTCCTTCACGCAGAACCGTACCGTTATTGCATTCCTTTTCCTTCTTGTCCCGCTGCTGCGGATTAAGAACCATCTGCAATTCCCTGTTCAGGTTTTCAACGCCAAGTTCCCCATTCCTCATGGGCGTAAGTACCTGTATCTCCTTGCCCTCACACCCCACATATCCTGGCAGTTTCCTTGTAAGTAAAAGACCCAGCTCCCGCACAACATCCTTCACATTGGTTCTCGGAAGATAGAAAAAATCTCTGCTCTTATTATCCAGTGCAATCGGCTCCCCTTTGTTGATCTTATGTGCATTCTCAACAATACTGCTTCCCTCTTCCTGACGGAATATCCGCTCCAAAGCAACAACCGGTATACATTGCGACCGAATGATGTCTTTCAACACATTACCCGCTCCAACCGACGGAAGCTGATTCTCATCTCCAACCAGAATTAAATGTGTTCCTGGAACAACAGCCGCTAATAACGAGTGCATTAAAAACATATCAACCATCGACATTTCATCAATAATGATCACATCCGCTTCTAACGGATTGCCGGCATTGCGCTCAAAACGAATTCCGGCATTGCCGCTTCCACTTGTAGCACCATCCTCCGGCACACCACTCGACAGTTCCAACAAACGATGGATCGTCTGCGCTTTGTATCCAGTCGCTTCTGTCATTCGTTTTGCCGCACGTCCGGTCGGTGCCGCCAACAATATATCCGCATCCTCCATCTCATAATACTGTATGATCGCATTGATCGTAGTTGTCTTACCGGTTCCCGGTCCACCCGTAATTACCAGCACTCCCTGCTGAACCGCCTGCCGAACCGCTTCCTTTTGCATGGAATCCAATTCGATCTGATTCTTCTTCTCGATCAGTGACAAGATCCTGTCCATCTTCTCATCTTCTACCCGGATTGTCGATTTGGCCTCTAACAGCATCCTTGCTGCATCCAGTTCCCGATTATAATAATTACTGGCATATAGAATCGTCTCGCCATCCCGTTCCCGAAAGATAACCTTCCCTTCCACCTGAAGATTCATCAACTGCACTTCGATCGCTTCCGAATCGATCTCTCCACTCTTCTCCAGCAACTGCCTTGTCCAGCTCACTGCTATTCTCTTTGGCAGATAAATATGTCCAAGCCCTGTTGCCTGATTCAATGTATAAATGATACCTGCACGGATCCGGAAATCCGATGCCATTCCAATCCCCGCCTTCATGGCGATTGCATCTGCCGTCTTAAATCCCACTCCGTCAATATCCTCCGCAATCTGATACGGATTCTTCCTGATTACCGTGTACATCCTCTGCCCATATTCATTAAAGATCTTAACCGCAAGTGCCGGCGATATACCAAACTCTGACAAAAACATTAACGCTTCCCGCATTGCCTGTTTTTCAATGAACTGTACTCCAATCTCATTTGCCTTCCGTTCAGAGATTCCTTTGATCTCCGCGAGACGTTCCGGTTCTTCCTCGATCACACGGAATGTATCAATCCCAAATTTCTTAATGATCCGCTTTGCCATGATCTCCCCGATTCCTTTTATCGCACCGGAACCTAGATATCGTTCCATGCTCATCAGGTCATCCGGCATCTTCACCTCATAGTCCGAAACCTTGAACTGCATGCTATAGCTTGGATGATCTACATATTCCCCTCTTGCAAGAATATACATTCCTTCCTCAATTCCCGATAGATATCCAACAAATGTTTCATCTTCCCCATCCTCTGTCTCTACTGCAAATACAATATATTGGTTCTTGTCATTCCTGTATATAATTTTGGAAACGATGCCTTCCCGTTCCATGTTGCAACCTCATTTCTTCATTGTAGTATTATGTGAATTATGTATTTATCATATCACGTTATATGTATTCCCGCTATCTTTTTTCTCGTTATGAACATTACCGGACTACGGAACAAAATACGTCTATCGCCATTCCGGCATTTTGCAAAATGTTAAGTTAAACTTACCATAATTTTCCTAAAAGTTAACATATGTGTAATTTGCGGTCTATTTTCTCTATACTCATATATATGCAGGAGATTTACCATATATTTCCTGACCAACAACATAACGAAAGAGGAGACAATATATATGAATGTCGAGTACACATCAAATTATCCTTCCTTTGAAAACAGAGACTATTACGTGGATCTGGGCGAACACATTGCTTTTTACAGAAAAAGAGCAAACATTACACAGGCTCAATTAGCCAGTCGTGTCCACATTACACGTTCATATCTGAGTCGAATTGAAAACTCAAACACATCCCAGTCATTCTCTCTGGAACTACTATTCAATATTAGCAGGGAATTAAAAGTACCACCGCGATATTTCTTCGAGCCATTTCCCACACCTGCAGGAATGGAAGATTAAACAGATTAAAAGAAAAGCTGCCATCCAAACGGTATGGCAGCTTATATTCTTACTGAAGCTTCTCAAGATCTTCCTTGGTAAGATCCTGATTACCAATCATCTCCTGAACGAATTCCACAATATCATTGTGATTCCAAAAACTGATATGATGCTTGTAAAGTTTGCGTCTATATGCCTCTTCTGGTACAAGAATCTTGTAAGTATAGATCTTACCATTACGGCAGAGCTTCAAATAATCCTTGCGTACAAGCTTAGATAAAAATGTAGAAACCGTCTGTGGCTTCCAATCCTTTCCGTAGAAACCATTCACTCTGTCAACAACGTCTGACAGAACCGGCTCCTTCTTGCAATCCCAGATAGATTTCATTACTAATTCTTCACTTTCGGTCAATTTCTCGATCTTCATATGTGCCTCCATTCTTCCTCTTTGCACTACAATCCGTAGTTACGTTTCATTTGTTCATAGAGCTGACTAGCCAGGCCGATACCATTCCCCTGTTTTGATGCCAACTTTGCATATTCCTGCGTCTGCATATCTTGAAAATAATCCATGTAGCTGCTGGATGAGTTGCCATCATCTGCCTTCATGATTGTCTTCTCCATGCCTTTGTAGATCTGTTCAATAAAGTATGCCTCAAACTCTCTGCAAGCATCCATCAGTTCCTCTTCTGTTGTGTCATCTCCAACCTTACCCAAAGTTTTCTCGAGTGCATTGGCAGATGCATTAGAAGCCTGTGTCTGATAACCGCTGTAAATTCCTGTTACATTCATATCAGTAAGTGACATAGTTACCTCCTATCTACGTATAATCTATATTTACCACAAAACGACCCCTACTGTCAATGATTTTTTTACTTCTTTAGGCTAATGTGTAAAACAATTGAAAAATACATGTAAATTCGTTATGTATCACATTGACAGAGTAAATTAGTCGTTATCTTATGATCGCAAATTATTTGCCTGCTGTAACATCTCGTCAGATGCCTGAATTGCTTTGGAATTCATCTCGTACGCTCTCTGTGCAACAATCATATTGACCATCTCGTCTGCTACCTGGACATTAGACATTTCCAAATATCCCTGATGCACCAGACTTGTCTTCAAGCCCTGAGTCGTGCTCTCTTCCAACGCTGCTCCGGATGCCACTGTGGCAGTATATAAATTGCTTCCGGCATTATACAATCCCGCCGGATTATTAAACTGTACCAATCCGACCTTCTGATTATATGTCTGTCCATTCCATTGTGCCGTCATCGGAATATTCTCATCATCCTTATTCGTGACAAACAGATTGCCTTCTTTGTCCACTACATATTCCCCATTCTTATAGCCTGCCGGAACCCGGATAATATTATCATGCTGATCTAACACCGGATATCCCTCTGCCGTACAGAGCATGGTTCCTCCGCCTTGCGCAGGCTGCAATGTAAAGCTTCCGTCTCTAGTGTATGCAATATTACCATCATTATCACGAACCTTGAAAAATCCGGAGCCTTCAATCGCCAGATAATTGGTATTCGTGGTCTCCTGCATATTGCCCTGCGTAAACACCGTTGTAATAGAACCGGTACGGGTTCCTAATCCGACCTGTGCCGGCACTGGCTTATTCTGACCCGCATTATTCGTTGATACGGATTGAAGATTCTGATATAACAAAGACTTAAATTCCACCGTATCTTTCTTATAACCTGCTGTATTCACATTGGATAAATTATTCGAAATGGTATCCAAATTAGTCTGTTGTGCAATCATACCCGATGCTGCACTCCACAACGAACGCATCATAACTTTGTCCTCCTATCTTATACCCGACCAATCTCGGTTGAAGCTTTCTGCAATGTAGAATCCACCGTCTGAATCATCTTCTGTCCTGCCTCATACGCTCTGGTGATCGTGATCATATCCACCATCTCCTCAATGACATTCGTGTTTGACATTTCCAGATATCCCTGATTCACCGTTGCGGTAGATGCCTGCAATCCCGCCGCTGCAGTTGCATCATACATATTCTCTCCATAAAGCAGCAATGCCTGTGGATTGGCAAAGCTTGCTATACCAAGGGTTGCTACATTCCGACCATCGACCGCAATATTGCCCCGCTGGTCAATTGACACATTCTGTGCCGTTTGTGCGCCCGGAATCTGAATTCTTCTTCCATTCGTATCCAACACATAATCCCCATCCTTGGTAACAAGATAACCGTCCGTGTTCACAGTAAACGAACCATCCCGTGTATATTTCGTACTGGTCTGTCCCTGCTTGTTTGTTGTCTGAATGGTAAAAAATCCGTCTCCACTTAACGCAAGATCATATGTGTTACCGGTTTCTCTCAGACTTCCCTGAGAAAGGTCATGGTATGTCTCTCCAATCTTCACGCCAAGATTCACATCACCAATCCGATAATTCAGATTGCTGTAGTTATTGTTGTCGTGAATACGAAGTGCCAATTCATCATCAAAAGACTGCGACGTAACACCCTGTTTCTTGAATCCGGTTGTATCCGCATTTGCCATATTGTTGGATATGACATCCAGCCTCTTTTGTTCATTCACCATGCCAGTCCATGCTGTGTAAAGACCTCTTACCATCTCGTCACTCCTATTCCTCGTCCATCGCTCCGCTCAGGAACTCAATATACTTACCGGTACCGATTGCAACGCAGGTCATTGGATCTTCTGCCGTCATCGTTGTAATACCGGTCTCTTCCTCTATCAATTCTTCAAGGCCATGTAACATAGCTCCTCCACCTGTCAGGACAATTCCTCTGTCAGCGATGTCTGCCGCTAACTCCGGCGGTGTCTTCTCTAATACGGAATGCACTGCCTCTATGATCTGCTCTGTCACTTCTTCAAGTGCTTCTACGGTCTCTTCAGAAGTCACCGTTACCGTTCTCGGAAGTCCGGTAACCAGATTCCTTCCTCGTATATCCAATGTCAGATTCTCCGGTCTTCTATAACAGGTACCGATCTTAATCTTAATCTCCTCTGCGGTACGTTCCCCAATGAGCAGATTATGTTTCTTACGCATATAACGCACAATCGCCTCATCAAAATCATCACCCGCCGTCTTAATGGATGTGCTGACCACCGTTCCGCCTAACGAAATAACGGCTATATCCGCAGTACCGCCACCGATATCTACGATCATATTCCCGCAAGGTCTTGCAATATCAATCCCTGCTCCAATCGCTGCCGCAACCGGCTCCTCAATGATCGAAACATCTCTTGCACCTGCCTGATAAGTTGCATCCTCTACCGCCTTTTTCTCTACTTCTGTTACGCCACTTGGCACACAGACAGAGATTCTCGGTCTTCTTCCGAAGAAACTCTTACCTACTGCTTTCTGGATAAAGTACTTCAGCATCTTCTCTGTAATTCTGTAATCAGAAATCACACCCTGACGCAGCGGACGAACCGCTACAATATTACCCGGTGTTCTTCCTAACATCAGACGTGCCTCCTCTCCGATCGCTTTGATCCGGTTCGTATCACGGTCAAACGCAACCACGGAAGGCTCTTTCAATACAACGCCTTTTCCTTTCACATATACAAGGATACTGGCCGTACCCAAATCAATTCCTATATCTGAACTTGCCATGTTCGTGCCCCTTTCCTATATATATCGCCAAAAATCATGTAAATCTTAAGATTCAGGGATACTATTTCTTTTTGTTCTTTTTCAGAATATATACGCTGACATCTGTCCGTTCCGATAATTCCAGACGGATCTCCACAATATTCATGATCTGATCTAACTCTTTTAGATAGCTTTGCCACTTTGTGACTTTTTTATTAGCAATAAAACGCTTGCGAACGCCCTGCATACTCCGGTATTGTTCTAATTTGTCGCTTACTACTTCGCCCGCTGCCATTCCTACAACGCTATAGCCAAACAATTTGTCCATCGCCTTATTGGCAAAAATAATATCTCCGGTGCGATTGTCTTTGACAAATACGGCATCTCTTATATGATCGTATGCATCTAAGAAACCTTCCTTCAGGATATCCACTTTGGAAGCTTTGTTCTTACCAAAAATGATCGAGCTTAAAATATCTGCAACAGATGCAATAAAGCTCTTATCTTTCTGATCAAATACATGCGTCTTATCCTTATCCGCAAACACAACATACCCGTCAATCCCATCACCGGATATCATTGCCTGAAACAGAATACAGCCCATATCCGTCTGACGGATCAGTCCGTTCAGGAACGGATCCTGACTGCCGGAATCAGCCGTCACAACTGTATCATCCTTTAACATTTTGTGCAAGACTTTATATTCCGATACCGACATCGTCATTGCATCAAAAAATGTCGGATTGTCTCCGGTAAGATCCCATGAGAAGTATTTTTCCACCTTTTCCGTCTCTTTATTCTTAACATAAATGCCAATATCCGAAACATCTAAATAAAGTGCTGCCTTCTGACAGATCTCACTGAATCCGGCTTCCCCATCTCTCGTCATAATATCAATCATATCCTGTAATATATGACGTTCCTGTTGTTCTTTGTGTAACTGTATCTCCGTCAGTTTCCGAAGTCTGGTCTCTGTCGTCACTGCCTCTTCCGCATAAAAACACTTGGAAATCTCATTTGCAAAACGCCACTGCTGTTCAATCACAGAACCCACTACTTCTGCACCGTCTTTTGCAAAACTGGTAAGCACCCAGTATGCGATCACTTTGCCCTCAATCATCAACGGAGCAAATACCATATGTACTGATAATTTGTCCATTGCCAGGCTTGCACTTTGTGGAACCATTTCTTCCTTTGCTCTTTCTGACAATCTGACAAATTCCTCTTTTAGCTGTGGCCGCTCAAACAGATCATAAAACTGGCCAATATCTTTGCCCGGTCCTGCCGGTGTTGTTACCAATCCGCCCTCTTCATCCACTACCACACTATAATATGCTGCATTCTGGCTTAATGTCTGTGCCATCAGCTCAAACTGCGCCAGCAGCTCTTTGTCCAGATTACCTGCCTGAAATTCTCTAAATACCGGCTTGGTGATCGTCTCCACAACCGCTGCCTCATTCTCCGTTGCAGCCGCAAGCTCCTGTTCCATATTCTTCTGTTCCGTTACGTCTGTCAGAAGAAAACAAACATCTGCTTCTCCATCCGAGATCCGATTGATCGTAACAACATTCTCTACCCATATCTGTCTTCCATCATCTCTTACCATCCGGTAAGTATGCAGATAATCGGTTACGCCATTGGCAACCGCCTGATATATCGAATCGATCACACCATCCCTGTCATCGGGATGAATATAATCCTCTGTTAATTTGTATCCTTTGCGAAGCGCTTCCACATTCATTCCGACCATACCCGCATTCGGTGAAATGTACTTCAATGTCCGTTTGCCTGCATGATACGACTTAACCAGCACGACATTCTTCATCCTGGTGACAGCATTGCTCAGGTACGCATTCTCACTGTTTCTTTGCAGTTCTTCCCGCATGTCCATCATCAGCACTTCAAAATCAGTCAGCAAACCGTCCTCATTATATATATAATGGATCTGAAGGCGCACCGGTATCAGATCCTGCTCCTCTGTGAAAATACGGCATTCCAATGTACCTTCATCAATATGTTTCTTTGCCGCATATGCAATAGTTGCAGATACTTTTTCGTAGTCTTCCGGACATACAATATCTTTAATATCAACGATATTGTCATAAAACTGCCCTCTTGTGTATCCATACTTACGGATATTCCTTGACACATATTCGATCTGATATTCCCCATTGCTGCGTGCCATATGAAATGCAACAATTCCCGCATGGTTCACAATCCGCTCTAATGTAAAACTTCCAATGTTCAGATCCGCCCGCCGTTCGAACAATACCGTATAGATCAATTGTTCATTGACCGTTGCTTCATTCACCAGACCACACACCAGATGCTCTTCCCCATCCACAACCATCCGGATACGATGCCACATCAAGCTCTTTCTCTTATGCAGCATATCCCAAAAATTCAATTTTGTAAGGGATCTGCCCGGTTCTATACTGATATTCTTAACATCCCCACCGATCAGTTCCTTTGCTTCATCATTGATCTCTAATACTTTCCCGGATTCTGCCTCAAATATTACCATTGGATATTCAAGATGTCCGGCAAATTCTTTGAAACTCTCAATTCGTTTTGTATCCATAAGCCACTCCTCCAAGGGGCTTGTCCCTACCCCTCAAACTTTATCTGTGGAATCTCCTGCAAATCTTCATCTGTTAATGCAGGTCTTTCCGTCTTTGTAATTCCGCCAAATGCCTTATCCGTAATAGTTTTTGTCTCATTGCAGGCTTTCACAACTCCTTCTACGGATTCCATCAGGCTTGCCATGTATGTGCTGACACTCTCACATTCTCTTCTCATAGAACCACGGATGGATGCCACCTTTTCTCTTGCCTCGGATAATATCTTATCTTTCTCCGCCTGTGCATCCTCTACCATCTTCTGACATTCTGCATTCTTCTTTGCAACTGCCTGTTTGTATTCTTCCTCCGCACGGACATGAATACTCTCTCTTTCTTCCTCTGCACGGCGTAAGATATTCGCACTCTGTTTCTCAGAGTCTTCCATCAGATTCCGGCTCTTCTTCTCTGCTTCTGTCACCATATAATTGCTCTGGCTCTTTGCATTGGACAGCAGGGCATCGCTCTCTTCCTTCGCCTTCACAAGCATGCTCTTACTGCCTGCCTCAGCCTCTTCCATCATCTTCTTACTCTTACTCTCTGCTTCTTTTATCATTGCATCACAACGCTCATTGGTCTCAACCAATGTCTTGGAAATGATCTCTAACTTATCCGAATATCCTTTTGAAGATTCCTCCTGCTCTGCCAGCTTACGATTTGCTTTCTCTAATTCATTCTGAAGTGATTCGTTATATTTCTGCATATTCTCAATTGCCTGATTCGATTCAGAGCTGATGCTGTCTTTCACAAGCTGCAGGCTCTTCACTGTCTCACTCAGCTTGCTGATCGTCTGTTTGAGATCTGCTATATCCTGCATATGCGTCTTATTCAAATCATCAATATACTCATCCACCGTCGCCTTGTCATATCCGCCAAAGGAAACGGTCTTAAATCTCTCTTCTCTTGCCATATCAACTGAACTCCTTCCTACTTATCCGACAAACTGATAACCGATAATCTGCGTTTTTCCCCGTCATTATCCGTTTCGATAGATAAATACATTATACCAATTATTCAGACGAATTACCACATTATTTTATGAATGTTTTATGTATTTGTGTATTGTAGAATAAAATAACGTCTGTTATACTCTATAAAGATTACACTTATTTGTTTATAAAGGAAAGAGGTCACATACAGATGGATTTTGAGATGACAGAAAAACAAAGCGGATTTTTGGACAGCTTTACATTGAAAATGATCGCCATTATTTCAATGTTAGCAGACCACATTGGTTATATATTTTTCCCACAAGACATGGTATTTCGTGCAGTTGGGCGAATTGCATTTCCCATCTTTTGTTTCTTGATTATCGAGGGATTCCATCACACCAGAAATCATACAAATTACCTGATACGGCTTTGTATATTTGCCATCATTTCAGAGATTCCGTTTGATCTTGCATTCTTCGGAACTCTTATGGACTGGGGACATCAGAATGTATTTCTTACATTAGCATTCGGTCTTGCCGCAATTTTTTGTTTAGAAGAAATGAACACAAAAAGAATCTATGTGATTCCATTTGTGCTCATCTTTGCAGCGTCCTATCTTGTACACTGCGATTATGGAATTGGTGGTGTTCTCCTGATCTGTATGTTCTACCTGACCAGAGAAACGCCATGGATGCGATTCATATTAACTGCGCTTATCCTCTATATCTTTTATGGATCTTTTGAACTGTATGGTCTCATTGCAATGGTATTTATTACATTTTATAATGGCAAACGGGGACCACAGGTGAAGATGTTGTTCTACTGGTTCTATCCGGTACATCTGTTAGTGTTATATGCGATTGCACATTATCTGTAGACTATCATCTGATAAGTTACAGATTCGTATCTGACCGCAATAATATTCTTATTCTTCAACGATACATCCATCTGCGATTACAATCTTACGGTCACACTGGTTGGCAAGTTCCATGTCATGTGTCACTAGAACAACCGTGATCCCATTCCCATTAATTCTCCGAAACAGATCCATAACGGCAGCTGCATTCGCAGAATCCAACGCACCGGTCGGCTCATCCGCTAATAGCAGATCCGGATCATTAGCTATCGCTCTGGCAATGGCAACCCGCTGCTTCTGGCCACCCGATAATTGAGACACCTGTTTGTTTGTAAGCTCTGACATCTCTAATTGTTCTAATATCTCTAATGCAATCTGCTTCCTTCCCTTTTGTTTCTTCTTAGCAAAATCTAATGGCAGCATTACATTCTGCAACGCTGTAAAATCCTCGACCAATGCATAGTCCTGCATAACAATTCCGATCTGCTCATTACGGATACATGCTAACTGTTTCTCACTCAAATTCTTAATCAGCGTATCTTCAATATAAAACTCCCCCTCCTCATAGCTTTCAATACAGGCTAATATATGCAGTATCGTAGATTTACCTGCACCGGATTTGCCCACAATCGCCACAAACTCGCCATCCTCTATCGTCATATTAATTCCATGTAATGCCTCAAACGCATTAGCCTTTTTTGCATTATATATCTTTGTTACATTTTTAAATTGAATCATATGTTCTCCTCCTGCATATACGTTACATGCATCCTGTATCTATCGATTTTCGTTTACATACTTGGTAGCACGATCCTGCATCACTTCAATTGTTTTATCCAATGTTTGTCGACCTGTGAAATAAGCCTCTGCCTCTTCTTCTACAATTTGCTGTATTTCATACTCATGTTCTGTAACACGCATAGTATGATCTACCAGATCAATAAACTCCTGCATTTCCTCTGTACTCATTGGTTTAAGCTGTACTTCCTGTCCATCATAACTAACTGTCATACTCATCGGCAAAACTGTTGTATTAGAATCATCCGTATATGCCTCTGTCGTCATTCTTACCTTTTGGTATAGTTCAAACACATCCTGTCTGGTTGGTACTACAACTACATCTGCACTTTCCACGCTTATATGTTTTGCCTGATATTCTTTTGTCATTAACATGCGCAAAAATGCCCATGCACCTTCTTTATTCTGTGAATTTGCACTCATCGCAATTTGTACCGGAAAAACAAAGCTCGTTCCTCCATTCTCATCAGACGGATACCCCTTGTAAGCAATTTTCTCTCCATACATTGCCTGATAGACCTGTAAATCTTCCGCACCAATCGTAACAGGCGTCAATAAAACTTTATTCTTTTGAATGTATTCCGTTTCTTTCCCAATTTCATATTCTTCGCCGTCTGATCCTCCTTGTGCACAAAACTCCAAAAGATTGCGAAATCTCTCCTGATCAAAAGAGCATTTTCCTTCCTTCCAATTCACAAAAGAAGATGTTCCTTGTGCCAGAAACAGATTTAAAAGATCCAATTGTCTGTTATTATAAAGCAATTGTGCATCCGGATATTTTTTCATCATCTGCATAACATCATCAATATTCCATTGTGCCGCCTCTCCGACAACAGATGCTTTTCCTGCTAGTGCAGCAATCCTGAATCCGGGTGTAACATAATAATATTCTCCATCTGTCTTAATCGCCTCTGCAACAGATGGGATCATTTTATCAATTCCCACATCATCGTCTTTTTCGAAATATGACGTCAAATCCTCTAAAACGCTTTTTTCAATATATTTTTCCACTGATTGTCCGGATATATCAATTATATCCGGTGCATTATCACTCACAAGATCAAGTGCAAGTTTTGTTTCTGGTTCACTCTCTTTATAATATTCTTTGATCTGTATATAATATTGTGAATTGGAACGATTAAATTCTGCAATTGCATTTTTCATATTTGTGTCTAGCTGGATTGCACCATATGTAACTACTTGCTTATCTTCCACATTCTCAGGCTCAACTTTTGTATATAAAATCAACTTCGCCCCATCCGATGTTCGTGCATCAGCAATACCCAGCATCCTTTTCTCATCAATCGGACAAATACTCCCGGTATTTTCCGTATATATATTAGAGGCTGCGTAATCCAGCACCTTCTTTATCTTCTTAGAATTTTCATCATAACCATATATTCCTAAATTATCCCGATAATAGAAATCATAAGCAGCCCCATCCATCAATACATTATTACTTAATGTCGCATCACCTTCAATTTTTTGATATTTCTCCCATTGAAACGTCTTCTGATTCATTGCAGATATCGTAATGCCATTATCCGATACGTCAGCACTCAAAACATCACCATTTTTAGAAAATGCCACACTTTGCACATACCCGGCATCCGGAATTGCTTCACCTAATTTATTTCCATCTGCATCTAGCATAACTATCTTCTTATCCGTCACAACAACCGGTTTCCCACTATTTCCAATCAGCATTTTCTCCACCTGATCATCATCGTCCAATTCCAAAGCTGTTGTAATATCCAACTTTGTTTTTACATTCCCGCTTTCATCCGCCTGTATAACTGTATAAATATATTTTCCTTCATTCTGTGAGAACAATAATAGCCAGATCGCACTTTTACTACTCGCAAGGTACATATTCTCTATCATTCCCTCCGTTGCCGGCATTGATAATTCTTCTGTTGCAGTGCCATCAAAATTCATGGAATACCACTTCCCCGTCGAGGACTTTTCCTTTGAAACAGCATTTCCTTCCTGATCATAATCTGCCGTCTGCCACGGAGATGCATACACATATATTTTGTTATTCCATACCGCAAACGACGTCACGATTCCATTTATCGCAACATCCGGCACGATACTCTCCGACTTATACACCACATCTTTTTCATCCGTTTTTTCTATTTGTTTTCCACAACCGGCCACATTCATGCATAGTATTACACACAACATCCAAAAACATATTCTCTTATACCACATAACACCCTCCTATTCGCGATTATCTCTCAAAACCCGTTCTGCCGACATATTTCTAACCAGAAACACCGGAAGCATCCACGAAATCAGAACAAATACCACTCCAATGCCAGCACTCACAAGCAATTGCCAGATACCAATAGAAAGCATCGTTCCCTCCAATCTGCCAACAATCTGCAATAACGTAATTGCACCACAATCAAACAGAAATGCTATCATTGTCACTATGATAGATGTATATAGACTGATTCTTGCACATTGTTTCCACTGTAATCCGCATATATAATAAATAGCATAATTATACATATTCTTTTTCACAGAAATCACCCCTGCACTAATTGATGCAATTAAAATAAAAACAAACGCACAAATAATTACCGGCAATAAATTATATATATCTCCAAATATATATTTTTTACTGTTTTGGTTAAATTCCTCTAATGTATATTGGCGTATGATTGATGTTGCACTACCACAAGCAGTTGCAAGATCAGTATCAATCTGATCCTCCTTTGTCCCTTTTGAATATGTAATCACCACCGGTCCCGTAATCTGCCGCATAAATCCCAAATCACCCAATCGATGATTCACCTTTGAAAACAACCCCTTCGACTGATTTGCAAGAATCTGCTGTCCAGCCACTAGAATAACAGGCTTATTTCCTTCCACCTCTACATTATATGGTTGAAAACACTGTCGATAATCTTCCAAATCTTCTCCATAATAAGACGGTTGATATAGCGTTACTCCATCCTGCATCACGCCAATAATCTCAATTTCCTGATAACAATCCTTTATCATTCCATCATCAATTCGGACTATATCTCCCACTTGAATACCCATTGTATTCTGCGAAATAACACCCTTTAGAGTATTGGAGTAAATATCCTGTTTGGAAAAATATCTTCCCTTCTCCATTTCCGGTGATAGCATTTCTACAACTTCCTGGCTATACTCCCACACTTCTATATCTTTTCCCTGATAAGTCGTTGCAAGCCATCTTGTAACAGACAGCACATCCTGAACATTTGACAGATATTGTCGCAGCTCATCAGGATCTTTATACATATAATTGTCTGTACCGTAAGTCAATATATCTGCCCACATAAACACGCCTGGTTGTTCTAAATACGGTCGAATCTTATTATATGTTTTCATTCGTCCTGCAACTGCCGATATTCCTGATATTGTCGCTGCAAATACTATCATCAATAATAAAACAACCAATATATTTAATAAAAAATTGCGTTTAAAGTCTCTAAACCCAAGTCGAATCATCTGCTCACCTCTATTCACAATACATTTCAAAAATATTGTTTTTTAATTTAATCCGAAACATCACAGACAACACCACAAACACACCTGTCACATACATAATCCCTAACAAAATGCAGCTCTGTAATGTATAAGACTGTGCAATATACTCATACAGATTCTGTGCCCATGGAAGAACAGCAAATTCAAAAATAATATAAGCTGTTAGCATAGATATAAACGTAATCAACATGCATTCTATAATATACATTTTTCGGACATTTGACACTGTCAGACCACAAAGCCGAAAAATCGTGAGCTGTTTCCGCCTTTTGAGCAAAATATACTCGTATAGCATAGCAAGAACGATTCCCGAAAGAACAACCATTAAGATACAACAGATTGTAAGCGTTGTATAAAACTCCGTTGCATCCAACTCCGGGATTGCAAGCGGTGCAATACATACCGCACTTCCAAATTGTTCTTCAAAAACACTCTGGATCATCTCATATTGTTCTCTATTAATTACCTTATCCATAAATATTCCGATTTGTGTAATCACGATATCATCTTCTAATGATGTAATCGGAACCAATGGCGTGATCACTCTATCCTGATATCCTATACAGGTATATTCTTGTCCATCAATCACATATTTCCCATTTGACGTTGGTTCAAATTGTTTGGCATATGCCTGACTCTTTTCATCCTGATAGACATAAGTTGTATTCGGGTCAAAAGCAATACATACTCTGTCGCCATTCTCTACCTGACTTGCCGTAAACCAATCTCCCTCAACAATATACTTCTGTTTCTTCAATTGTTCCCCAATATCAGCAACACTTATCCTTCCATTCTTTACACTAAAATGCAACGTTAGTGTCGATAGCATTTCATCCTCTATCTTATCCGAATCTCTTAACTTGGCAGACGCCATAAAATAACAATGCCGTAATATCTCCTGTGGCAATTGCTTACATGTTTTAACCACATCTCCCTTTTTCGCAGTATGCTCCGTATCTCCATCTAATCCGACCAGCATATCCGTTTGTCCCAATTTTGCGTCTATCTTTTTCTGTTCCAAATGATGATATAACCCAAACGAGAACAGCATAACAATTACAGATGTTGTCACACACACCATCATCAACATAAAAATAACAGGTTCTTTTTTAATAAAGTTTTTAAGATTGTACCCTACATATTTCATTACTTTGTATCATCCTCTCTTTTTGTAGAATGATATATTTCAAAAATATCATCATCATTTCTGGTAGTGATCATCATCCCATTCCATATCGGTAACATAGAGACCGCCTCATCATTTTGATTATCTACACCACTTTTCTCATTATCCATCAGCTTAACATACGTTTTATCCTTCCAGTTCACTCCATATATACAATAAAAATTCTTGTAGTAGAAGTCATACTCCTGTCCATTCAACAACATTCCTTTGATCTTATCTGAATAGTCCAGATATTTGGTAAAAGACCAATAATTTGTGATTTTCACAGAATCCTCCCATTTCATGTTATCCGGATTCCATGCTTGAAAATACTTTTCCCCAGCATCTTTCTCTATGACACATATGAGCCGTCCATCTTTCATCTTTGCACTAGCTATAATCCTGCCATCCGTCAGCGGAATATATTCTGCCTTTTGTGCATTATCCCTCAGTACAATAATCTGATATTCCATAACGACAACCTGTTTATCCTGTGAAGTATACATTCCCACAATACATCCATCTGCCACATCTTGTCCTTCCGTTCTCACCTGTGTTATAAATGATGTAACTTCCTGATTCAACAACAGCTTTCCGTCCGAATCATATTGTTTAACATAAAAACGCAGCGGAAACGAATCAGCCGAAAAAGTTGTATATATTCCATCTTCTTCAAATTCCCCTCCCAGACTCGAATCCGTCTCATCCTCATACTCCACCTGCCGGGCAGTCCAGTCATTCAGATCCACAATATAAGTACACCCACCTAAGCCGTCATGCGCCATTAAAACCCACGCTTTATTTTTTGCAATCCGGCAATCAAGCATCTCATATCCCGGCTTAATTCCAGACAATTCTTGATTCTCCACTTGACGAGTCACCACATCAGGGTCTTCTTCGAGTTCCGTGAGTACTTGCTCCTTATTCGCACACCCCATCATACACCCACAGCCTGTTATAGTTAAAATTACACATAATATATACTTTCTCAATTTCTCAAATAATCCTCGCATGGCTTCCCTTCTTTCTATAAGGTGCGGTGTTTCAGACACCGCACCCAAACCCATTCTGCTTATTTTCTAAATGAAACAGAATATGTCTTTGCTACACCGCTTTGCTGGGAAGATCCTTTATATTTGGCTGCTCTCGCATAAAGATAGCTCCGAGAAGGCTTTCCTGATGCACGCAAATATTTTCCGCTGGATACCTGTCCATTCTTAGCAGACAATAATGACAAATTCGATCCATCACTATATGAACTTTGATATAAATTCACATAACAATATCTTGTTGTTGCTTCATTGTTGGTAATAGTTGCTCTTGCATTTCCCTGGTACATTACACCTACCAATGGACCATTTGAAGCTGCAAATGCAGTCATCCCCATTGCCGCAACAAAAAGTGCAGCAAATACGCCTAAATACATAAATTTTTTCTTCATAAGCACTAATCTCCTTTTTATCATCTTCGTTTTTTTGTTACTTTCTGTACCATCCTCGCATACTCTCCCCAATCGATTTATTTGCAAAAAGACAATATACGGCAATGATACATCCTGAGCTCTTTGTATTTCGTACGACAATTTTATTGTAAATTGTCGTATATATGAATACAAGAGCAATGTTCTGAATGACAAAAATTTGTTCTGAATGGCAAATTATTTCCCTTTACCCAACCATTTCAACAACCATGATAACATTGATAATGTCATACTTTCCTCTTTCCGAACTCTATTATCGTACAATATAATTATTATAACGACTAATCATACCATCTACAATATTCATGTTCTGAACGTCAATTTTTTGTTCCGAACAGCAATTTCATTCTTCATTTAGTTCATGCATAATAACGGTAGATACAAACTGCCCCTCCTGCTGCATTACTTGATATTCTCCCCCATATTTAGCAGCAGTCTCCTGTATAATTCGTGTACCAAATCCATGTTTTTCATAGTCCACCTTCGTCGTTTTCAACACTTTTCCCTGTATAGTATCATCCAATGGATTCTTCACTTCTATAACGATCGCATCTTGATAATTCAATACTTTAATCCATATCTTCTTATCCCCAATGACGTTTTGGCATGCCTCCATTGCATTTTCCAATATATTAGATACAACCACGCACAGATCTATATCCTTTATTCCAATATTACTTTTTAATTTTCCCTGACAGCTGATTTCAATATTCTTGCCCTCACATCGCTGCACCATGGCATATATCACTGCATCTATTACCCTGTTTCCAGAAAATTGCACATATTCCCTATTCATATACCGGTCGTCTTCTCGAAGCTGCACCAAATAAGCCTCCACCTCACCATAATTACCGCCTTGCATCTGTTGATATAGATAATTAACATGATGGTGAAAATCATGGTGTTCCTTTCGCAATAATTCTGCCTTTTCATACACAACCCTACTATATTGTTCTTGTTGCTGATTTTTCTGTTCCAGCACTAGTAGCAAATTCTTCTGTATCTCTTCACTCTTCAACATCTGTACAATCAATCCGCACAATACTATTACAAGAATTCCGCCTAGTAGCGTTGGCACAAGCATTTTCCTCAATATAATGATTGCACCATTTGCATCATCAAAAACACTATACGAAACAAACGTCTGAAGTAGTGTGACCGTAAATAACGCAGAAACCATTATCAAATATATTTTGGATTTTACTAATTGATATATATTTTTCAGTCTGTTTTTAGCTATATGATCTATAAAGGCAAAGAATGTGAATATAATCATATTTAATTCAAGCCGTATCCCAATTCCGCTTCTTGTTGCAACAATATTCACATGAGCCGCAAATATCTTTTGAACAGCAACCACACTAACATCATCTGCTATTGAATACAACATATACGCAAGTATATACGCAAGTATACGCACTTTGTTTTTTTCATTTATCATATATACTGAACACAGAAAAACAAACAATTCCCGAAATAATAAATCCACGATCGAAATATTCACATAATATAAAAAATATAAGCTTGCTGACAAAACACCCACTAACAGCCCCGCCATTTTCTCTTTTCCATTCAATTTGCGAATTGGAATTCCAAATATTCCCCTATATATCAACACATAACTGATAATCTCACACCAAAGTCCCAACACATAACCGACTATTTCCATCCCCATCACATACACCTTGCCTTTCTCATGCAATACAGATTATATGCCGTCCTTACAATTTTCCGTTTCTTCACCGGAATCCCATAACATTCTCCTGTAATAAATTCCAGCTCATTGCAATGATTAATTCGTTTCACATTACGGAAATTAACAATCAGCGACCGGTTAATTCGATAGAATTCTTCCGAATCAAGCGTTTTTTCCCACTCCCGCAAACTAATCCGGGGTTCCCTGTTTTCAGTCACCCAATGTTCTTTGGCTTTGTCGTAATACTGAACAATCTCGATCCGGGTATAGACATGTCTTGCCTCAATCTTTATGATTTCCTTCTGTCGAAATGTATACACCCTTCCATCTTCGACCAGATTCACAACCTCTGTCTGACTTAGTTCATCCTGTATTTCCTTTATAAAATCTTTAAGTCTCTTCTCGTAATTTCCCTTATCTACAAAACCAATCACATATCGTCCAAACGCTTCATTCATGCTTTCTATATGGTTTGTTAAAAAGATAATACGGGTATCTATACTCATTCTTGATATCTGCTGCTTTAATTCAATCCCATCCATCTGCGGCATTTCAATATCTAATATAAACAGATCCACCTCTCTTTCATCTTGCATCAACCATTGATAGAGTTGCAGGGAATCCGTATATGTATATATCTCATCGTCTTCTGTTGCCATGTTTCTACACAACTGTTCCACATGAGCCGCATCTATTACATCATCATCACATATTACAGTAATCATACCACCCTCCATGTTTATCATTTTAGTATATAGTGTATTATAGCAACTATATAAGATTTTTACAACTATTATATTCGTATTTTACATTCTTTTCATTATCAGATACCATCAATCGAGTAGGCGGCTAACCATTGTTGATTAGCCGACCTCTCACACCACCGTGCATACGGTTCCTTAGTTTTCACAAACTACCAGATAATAGTCAAGCATGTATGTATATCCTGGCTTGGCTATTATTTTATTAAAGACTCCATACAATTAAAAAAACGGGACGTTTTCTTCGTCCCGTTTCCATTACTTCAACTTAACCTTTTTCCCAAGTCCCGCCGTCCGAAATAATGCCCGATATGCCTTTACTTTTTTCTTCGGCACCTTGATTGTGGTTTTAGTGGATATTCCCTTAAAGGCTGCTTTGTTTACACCTTTTTTCTTAAGCTTTGTGGATTTCACTACAATCGTCTTTAACTTCTTAGAACCTTTAAATGCATGCTTACCTATCTTTGCGACATTTTTGCCTAATGTCACTTTCTTTAAGGCTTTCGCATTTGCAAATGCCCGGTCTTTGATGGTGGTCACATTTTTACCGACAACTACTTCTGTGATCCGTTTGTTGTTCTTAAATGCATCTTTTGCAACAGAAGTTACTTTGTACACGTTTCCATTGTATTCTATGGCATCTGCAATCACTACTTTCTTCTTATCCGACGAAAGAGGACCCTCATATTCTGCTGTAGCTGCTCCGGTGACCCGGTATCTTTTATCCAGCTCTGCCAATGGTGTCTGTGTCTGTTCCGGTGTCTGTGTCTGCTCCGGTGCCTTTGCATCATCCTGCGGAATATACTTCGCTGTTCTTTGTGTATCACTTGCAAACACTTCAGACCTGTTATGCACCAGCTCACCTTTTGCCGTTTTTGAAATATCATAAATATCATCCTGCATCACAACATATACTTTATATGCAGTATCTGCAAGAAGGCCTGTTACCTGTTCTGTTACAAGTGCGGTTCCGTCTTCCGCCATATCTTCCTGTGCAACTTTCCCCGTTCCACATATAACGGTCTTGCCACCGGCATTGCCCTCTGCTATTTCTAAAACACGGTCTGCTTTCGGCATTTGTTCGTCTGCTAAAAGTACCACAAAGAAATAACTTCCTGCCTCATCCGTCCGGAATGAGAATACAAATTGTGTTTCCCTTAACGTATCCTGGTCAGCAGAAATCGCAAGATCCGTTATCCTCGGTGCTGTTGTGTCTACATATATTCCTTCCGTTCCGGCATAATTGACATTTCCTGCATGATCTGTCGTTTTTACATAAACGATCTGCTTCGCATCATTTAATATACAAGGTTTCTGCTCTTCATCATATGTCTGCCAGTCACATGTTCCGTTGGCTAATTCATCCGCTGTCAGCTTCTCCTGTGAGACCAGATACTCTACCGATGCTGTCTGACTTGCCTGATCTTCACACTGAATCTGAACTTCATTCTGATCTAATCTGTAATGCCGATAAACAAGTTTATCGTATAATTCATTCTGATAATTTTTAGATCCTATGCGGATATTTGCTACCGGTCCTGTCTGATCAAGCTTAAATGTCACATTTTTCACATCCGTAACCGCACCGGATTTATTTTTAAAGCGGATATCTTTTGTATAATCGCCATCTTCTGAATAAGTAAGTACATCTTTCCATTCTAATTTTTTAACCGGTGTATCCTGTGATAGCACTTCCGCAATCTGATATCCCTCGCTGCTTAACAACACATCGGATACATAATACCCCTCTTTGCCTTCTACTGCCTCTAATGCAAGTTCCGGCATCTCTAAATACTGAATAGAAAATGTGGTAGAAAATTCCCCCATACAGCTTGTTGTTCCCTTAACCGTCATAGTTGCAGTTCCCGGTTCTGTATTGTTTTCATAAGTCACCTGATAATCATACCCATTTTCAAAAACAGTTCCATCATAAGAAGTGATCACCGGAACAGGTTCGACTCCTTTTCCTGTAAAGTAATACGAAGCTTCGATTCCGCTCATCATATCTTCTGTCAGCTCAAATTGTTCGATTGCAAAATCTTTCATGAGTGTAATTTCCGTATTGGTATATACAACTGTATATGTGCCTTTCTCTTTGACTTCGCTTACGACATTACCTCGTTTTTTGATCACATAACTCCAGTCATCCGTATTATTATCCTTCACAAATGTCTGTCCTAACGCAGTAACTCCTTCGGTCTGGTCAGTCTTTAGGGCGATCACTGCTTTGACTGCTTCTATCTGATCTTCTCCTGTGTAAGTAAGTCCGGACGGCACTATGATCTCATCCGCACTCAGATATTGACAGTACAAACCACTGCCATTATCTGTGATATCTTTACCGGACAACTGTTCGGCTGACCCTATCCTCACTGTTCCATTGTTTATCCATGTTCCCTGATTATCAACTGCTCCTAAAACTGTCAGCACACCATTATTTTTCAGTGTTACTCCTTCCGGTATCGTTAATACTGCTCCTTCCGGCACTGTCATCCTGCTGCCTTCTGCGATCTCAACGTCCTTGGAAAGCTCCGCTGCTGCCGCCACTTTATTATTAACATCTGTCCAGATGCCTCCATTCTGTTGAATGCTTGCAGCGATTCCCTTATTGTTTGTGGTGATCTCTCCTCCATTGATCGTCACCTTATCTCCTCTTATATCATATCCATATCCGGAAGATGCATCGATCAGACCGCCATTGATCGTTATCTCCGCTCCTGTTGAACCGATTCCGGCATAAGAACTCCAATAGGTACGGGCTTTGATGATTCCTCCATTGATCACGATCTTTCCGCAGCTAAATACATTACCGATTGCCGGATAATTTGCCCGGTCTGCATTTCTTGCATTTAACGTTCCTGTCTGGTTCTCCTGTCCATAGATGGTAAGGGATGATCCTATTGGAACATCGATGTTATCCGACACGCTAAGTGTCACACCATCTGCTAAGATCAATCTGACATCGCCTTTTACGGTGACACGCCGCAAACCCGTATTCTGCGTCACATAATACCAGCCATCTGTCCATTCTGCTGTTGTCAGGCGATGAAACTCTTTACATTCCTTTAATTCTGAAGCCACCTTTTTGGCAGCCGGATCATATGTCCGGTCAATATAAAATGCTCCATGTTCTATGACTGCCGGTATGATACCCGTGATCTGTGCCGTACCATCTTCCGGATTGATAACAGTCTGTGCATCTATTCCATTGATCTTTGCTGCCGTAAGAGCCGAAAACGTTGTGCCTTCTGCCGGCTCTATGATCATTTTCACGCCATATTCATAGCCATCGGAAGTTGCATCTGCTATCTCATTTCCATCTGAATAGTAAGTTATGCTTTTAACTCTACCTGCATTTCCCGCTACCTGTGCTGTATCAGGAAGTTTTTCTCCTTCCGTTACATCTATAGTGACGGCAAGCTCTATTCCCTGTGCACTCGGACTGATCTCAGGAATCGTGATCGCCACATCTTCTGCTGCATCTGCTGCAAGCTCTCCGGAAATCACAAGCGTTCTCAAATCTTTTTTTGTCACTTTGATCCCACTATATTCCTGCGTCACGTCTCCTTTTGCAAATTCATACCCTTCCTCAACCGTAAGGACTACTTCTTCCATTGCATCCCCCGGCATTACCCGTTGTGCTAATTTACCAGAAGAAACTGATACATATTCACTCTCTGGAATTATCACACTCTTTGCAACAAGTACTTCTGTTCCGGTATAGGTTCCTGTTCCGTTGATTTTCTCATTGATCTTGAATGTACCATTATTTGTGATTATTCCATCATTGATCAGTGTTCCATAACAACGAACGGTTCCGTTATTCACAAGCTGCATTCCCTGCGGTATTGTCAGTGTTTCATCTTTTTCCACTGTCATTACATAATCGTCCGGTACAGTCACGTCCTCTTTCATATTTCTGACTGTGATGGTCTGATTATAATCATTCTTCACAACACCACTGTTATAATTAAAGGATGGACTGATCAGATTCACTTTTTTCGTTCCTGTTGCACTCAGGAATCTTGTCGTCAGCAAACCTCCATTCATTGTCACCCGATCGGTCAGTCTTCCAAATAAAGTATAACCGCTGTTTACTACAGAAACATCTCCCCGTGCCGTAACATCTCCACCATTCATCTGAATCTCAACGCCACTTCCATCTGCACCGCTTCCGATATTTGCTCCATTCAATGGGTTCGGTTCTGATGCGCAGGACAACGTTCCGGCATTGATCACAATACTACCACCATTTCCATATGTTCCGGTTCCTATTGTTGTTCCACCATATCCTCTTGTGATTGTCACTTTCCCACCATTGAATGTGATCGTACCACAGCTTTCACCATTTTCCACAGTGTCTGCCCCAGCACCGCCGATGCTTGCCTTTCCGTCATCATTATAAGATTTTGTAACCACTAACTCTCCGGTCTGCTCTGCTCCTGCATATACTGTAAAGCTGTTCGTTCCGGTCACATGGATATTGCTATTGTAAACTGCCCACTGTTTTCCATCTTCAATGATCACTCTGACATCTCCATGAATCTCGACTGTGCTGCCCATTTCAACATTGTCTTTTACCACATACCAGCCGTTCTTCAAAGTGGTTATATCTGCCGTCAGAACTGTATAATTTTCACATACTTCTGATTCGCTGACAACTTTCCCTTTTTCTTCATCATAATAACGATTGATATATTTTACCGGTTCTAATGTCGTCTCTTCTGCTGCCTGTACCTGAAAATCACCTGTGTGAAACAGTAATCCGGTAAGCGCAAACAGAAAACCTATTCCTGTCTGTAGTAATAACTTTTTCATTATCTCCTCCTAACGAACAGTTTCCATTATGTTTCCTTACTCTGATATCCATTCACACTGTATTTTATTATACACTCTCACGTTATTCAAGCAAACCTTTTCACCCGATAAATCAAACCCTCAGCCAAACCTTTTCCATCCTCATCATATAATGTCAGCGAAACAACCATTCCCAAACCGTGCCGTATAACGCAGATACATCACATTCTAGCGTGTCCAATGCTCTTCACAAACATTAACGGTATCAGCACCACAACCCCTGTCAATACAATCGTTCCGCCCGGTTTCAAATTCATATAATATGACAGGAACAACCCAACGATTGTAAACAGCAACGCAAACAGCACGGAATAGATCACCGTCTTCTTATAACTATTGGCAAGCTGCATGGCACATGCAACCGGAATGACCATAAGGGACGATACCATCAACGCTCCAACGCTCCGTGCCGCAACGGACACCGTAATCGCTGTGAGCAGCGTGATCACAAAGTTGATCTTCTTCACCGGCACTCCTGCAAGCACCGCACCCGGTTCATCAAATGTAATAAACATCAGCTCCTTATACAACAACAAAAACACTGCAACCACTATGATGGTTACAATAATAACCATAACCACTTCCGTATCTGTAATCGCCACAATACTTCCAAACAGAAAGGAATTAAATGCTGTTCCATCCTCTATGAAACCGGACAACACACTTGCAAGTCCAATTCCCACCGACATAATAATCGATATGGATATCTCGGCATACTTTGGCAATGCCTTACGGATCCCCTCAATGCTAAATGCTGCGATCATACAGACAACAACAGCTCCCACAATCGGATTGATACCAAGGATCAGTCCAAGTGCCACACCTGCAAGCGAAGTGTGTGACAACGCATCCCCGATCATCGACAATCGTTTCAATACAACGATCACACCAATTAGCGGTATGATAACCGCAAGGAGAATACCCACCAGAAATGCTTTCTGCATAAATGCATACTGAAATATATCAAACATTACTTATCCTCCTTCTTTGATCCTTTATATGAAGCATCATACGGTGCTTCCTTTTCCACCTCTACCGAATGAATCCTGCCGGCTCCTCCGTGGGTATTGTACCGTTTCGGCTTTGCAATAATCATCTTATCCTTCATCACTTCATCACATAGAACCGATGACTTATCCAGATGAACCCCACCATTTGTCACATGATAGAACCGGTTCGTATACTTCGCAACCTGTTCCCTGTTGTGTGTTACCATAACGATCGTCATACCATATTCCTTATTGAGCTTATCCAGTAACAGATACAAAGCCTCTCCCGCCTCCTTATCAATTCCGGTAAGCGGCTCATCTAACACCAATAGCTCCGGCTCTCCGATCAGGGCTCTCGCAATCAGAACCCGCTGCTGCTGACCACCAGACATTTCGGACAACATTCTCGTCCGAAAGTCCTGCATTCCCACCAGTTCCAGCACTTCCTTCACCTTCTGCCTGTGTTCCTTCTTCGGCAAATGAAACATACCGATCTGCTTGTATAATCCCGTCAACACGATCTCTTCCACATTAGCCGGGAAATTGCTGACTTCCCGGAATCCGACCTGTGGCACATACCCGATTGCTTTTGTATGCACATTGACCTGACCCTCACTTGGTGTCAGTTGTCCGAGGATCAACCGCATCAATGTGCTTTTACCGGCACCATTTGAACCGATAATTCCAACATACTCCTGTCGTTTCACTGTCAAATTCACATTGGAAAGGATCGCATCTTTGCCATAGCCAAAACACATATCCTTAACTTCAATCATAATGTCATCCATATCTAACCATTCTTTCTAAAAAAAGACCATCCCACTTCCCGTTCTTCCTGTATCCAAGTGCGATGGTCTCATTTCTGTCACTGCAACAAACTTCTTATATGTTCTTACGAACCCGTTTTGCAAGGTCTGCCAGTTCATCCGGATTCGCCTCACCCGGCACCCAGCCGACATTCACGGTATCACCGGTATATCTTGGAATTAAATGCAGGTGAAAATGAAATACCGTCTGTCCTGCGATCAATCCATTATTCTGTACAATGTTCATTCCCTCGCAATTAAGCTCCTTCTTAAGACTTCTCGCTACCACTGTTGCCAGAGAGAACAACTTACCACCAGTCTCTGCATCCATATCAAAAATGTCATTATAATGCTGCTTCGGCACGATCAGACAATGTCCCTTACTTGCCGGGTTGATGTCAAAAAATACCCGAAAATCGCTGTTCTCATAAATCGTAGTGGATGGAATCTCTCCATTTGCAATCTTACAAAAAATACAATCGTCTTTCTTCATACTCATATCCTCCTAAACTCACTTTAATACCAGTTCTATCACTTTCACCGAAAGTTGTATTCACACTTATACATCTAGTATATCACACCACGTCAAGCAGGTATTATACTGTATAGTCCATTCCGCCTGTACTGCTCTCTACCAGCCCCCCCGCTCCATAGGTAAGTCCTGCATAGACCTTCTCGCTCTGCTGCATAACCGGACCTCCCTGATCCGTCTTCTCAATTACCTGAAAACTTGTATGGTATTTCTGTAACATAGCCCGCAGACGATCAAACTCTAACGGCTGTCTTTTGATCTTAGACCGAATCAACTGCTTATTAATATATGCAAACACCGCATACACGTCCTCTGCTACTTCATTGCCCCGGTTCATCACATTCATAAGTTCTACCTGAACCGCCTGTGCCTTATCTACGCAATGTACGAATTCATCCAAATTCTTCTCCTCATACGCCGCAACTGCATCTTCCATCCACTGCAATTCCATCTCTAACATGATCGTTGTCATCTCAGCAATTCCTGCCTGCGCAATTCGCATCTTATATACATTCATCTGTTCTTCTGTCATGTAACTCTTCTCCTCTTATCTTGAAACTCCTAATTTCATCATCAACGCCTCTCTTAAAACCTGAGAAACATTAATATGGGCTTTCTCTGCTTCCTGATTCAACCAATTCGGTAATGTAACATTTCTTCTCACTGTCTTATTGTCTGCTCTGCGTCTATATTCCGTAAAATCAATATCTACTAAAGAGACACATCCTACGCCATCCTCTGCAAAGCTACCCTCGTCTATATGAATATCACCGATTGCACTTGGCAATGGAATCTCCTCTCCATTGTCCTCAAGACAGATTCCTTTTAATCCAATCGCATCTCTTGCCATCTCAATTGCATCTGCCATTCCAAATCCCTCTGTAAGAATTGCCAAATCAGGCACCTCAATCAGTATTGTGTCTTTCTCATCATTCAGTGATGTAAAAATAACCGGATATACTTCTCTCATCACTTTCAACCTCCATTCATACTACAATATATTCTACAATTTCCACTTTCTTATGATTGCCCTAGCCAATATTTCATTCAATTCCTTATGTCTTGGCACCTGTTCCACATCGGAACCTCTTACATATACATCATGATTCCCCCCATGTCTTTCAAAATGAAATCCCGCCGCTTCCAGTTTCTTAACCAGATCCCTCTGTTTCATCTATACTCCTCCTTTGTATTATATTATACACATTATATGTGTATAGTCAATACATTTTATGTGTATTAAATGCGTACTAAAAAACATCCTATCCCATATATATTATCAGTATAGGATAGGATTCTTTATACATTCTTATTGCATCTGATATAGCCTCTTCGCATTCGCAAAGGTTGTCTCATATACCGTATCAACATCTACTCCCTTGATCGTTGCAATCTCCTCTGCCACGTTTGTCAGATACAAGGAACAGTTACGTTTCCCCCGGTAAGGCACAGGCGCCAGATATGGTGCATCCGTCTCTAATACAATCCGGTCAAGTGGTGTATATGCAACAACCTCCTTGAGCTTCTTCCCATTCTTAAATGTTACAACTCCTCCAACACCAATGTAATACCCCATATTCAGATATTCTCTTGCCATCTCTACACCATAGGAAAAGCAATGAATAACACCTCCGGTCTGTCCGTTATGTTCTGCTCTCATGATATCCAATGTATCCTTTGCCGCATCCCGGCTGTGAATAATGACAGGAAGCTTCCGCCTCTTTGCCACATCCAACTGCGCGGCAAACCACTTCTTCTGCAGCTCCTTTGTCTCTTCCTCGTAGTAATAATCTAAACCAATCTCTCCGATCGCTAAGATCTTCTCTCTCTTTGAAAGTTCTTTCAACTCTGTCATGTCCGCTTCTGTCAGTCCCGCTGCATCCTCCGGATGAACGCCAACCGTTCCATACAAAAAGTCATACTGCTTTACAAACTCCACAATACTTCTGGAATTAGGCATAGAACAACCAACATTTACAATATATTCCACACCGCCTGCGTGCATTTCCTCTAGGATTGTATTCCTGTCATCATCAAATGCCCTGTCATCATAATGTGCATGTGTCTCAAATATTCTCATATACTGCCATCCTCTTTTTCTGTGCTGCTATCTTCTGTCGTTTTCTCTTCTGATGTCTGTTCTTCTGATGTCTGTTCTTCTGTCGCAGTATCCCCATCGGTCACTACCGGTCTGTCTTCCTTTATCGCACCTTTATCTACACCTGTCACAGGTACTCCGGCTTCGGTGGTTGCACTTTCTGTAGTTGCAGACTGCGTATCCGTCACCGACTTCTGCGTAATCTCAATCGTAATGATCCGATGAATCCCGTTCTCCTTCTTCTCATACTGAACAGTCACCTCATCCCCCACCGATACTTTTACAATACTTTCATCGTCTGCAAACTTCTGTTTGTAAACCTCTCCGTCTGAATTCTTCAGATAAACGTATGTCTCTCCATCCATTGTAACATATTCCATATCCGCAACCACAAACGTTACCGACTGTATCTTCTTTTCCGTATCTGTTGTCTCTTCTTCCGCGCCCGAATCCGAGATTCCCTCTTTTGCAAGCAATTGCCTGTACTTTGCAAAGACCTCTTCCTGACTCTCCGCTGTCACAACCAGATTGTACTGTTCCACATTTACCATGGCATACATCTTCACCAGTCCGCCATTATCCGTCAGCACCATAACATAAGTCGGCGTTCCATCCACATTGATCAGACTCGGGAAAGATGCCTTATAATTCTTTTCCTGTACTTCTCCTTCCGCAGAGGACATCGCTGAATATTCTTCTGCACCGGAAATAGTATAATATCTCGCTTCCGACGTTCTCTGATTGATCATCACAAACCCGACATTGGATGCATCACCCGTAACAGAAGTTACGCCCGTATAGATCCACACATCATCCTCGATCGTCTTAAATCCATAGTCATCCGTCGCACGGATACATCCCTTCTGACCGATCACACTGTTCCAGAAACCGTTGGAAAGCTCTCCATACCAGTTAAATTTATCCTCTAACAGATCCCCATCATATACTCTGTCTACCCAGTTCGGAATATCTGCAACATCATAATATTGCATATCACCCGTGACCGGATCAAGCAGCACGGCTCCCTTTACATCCATACCGCCGAACAATCCCACTCTTGCATGCAAGACCGGGCATACATAGCAGGGACTGCCATCATCTTTCACTTCAAAATAACATCCGTCAAATATACGGGTTGGATTATGCATTTGTACATACCGGTAAATGTTGTCATTAAAATAACCGGATGGTACATATTTCATCCCTTTGGCAAGCTTCACATACTGTGATGTCGAATCCACCGGATTAACCATGACATATCCGGGAATTCCATTCTTCCGGTTACTCAGATATTTGAAAAAATCTGCGTATTTCAGATTCGCCACCTTCATCGGTGTATCCTTTAAATTGATCTGTGTATATGCATCTTCCACTTCGTACTGGCTTACCACATCCGACAACGAACCGATTCTCCGGTTACCAAATATCCTTGCACTGTTTGTATCCATCAATGCAATATTATCTACATTTTCCGACTCCGGTATATCTTCCGTGAAATCCCGCTGCTCAACCGCCAATAGCTTAGAATATCTCTTTGCATTAAAGACCGGTGCACCGGCAAGATTACCAAAGAATAATACCAGAACACAAAATACCGGTATCAATACAAGCAGTATCAACTGCACCCGTCCGTTCTCTTTGGTAAAATACCGGAAATTCTTCTTCACTCCATCGGTGAATCTCTCCTTCCGGCTTCTTCCCACAATCCCTACAAATATAAAGATCAGACTAATCACAACGGAATGAAACAACAGCCAGAACCAGAACTCCTGATTCTGAATATTGATCGCCGGATAATAAATATAATAATTAACACCTAACCATATAACTGAAATCAACAATGCTACCGGCATACTGCCGCCCTTTTTCTTACTCATATAATAACCTCCATCTCTTATCAAACCATTGTTATTGTACTATATTTTCCCACGAGTTACAACGATTTAGACAATAGACACTCCGGTAAAATTATGCTATAATTAGACACAATATACAAAAGTGTGAGCAGGAGGCTTATTATGAAATCTACAATCAAGAAATTAACAACACTATCCATGGTTTTCATCCTGGTTTTTTCCCTTTGTGGTTGCAGCTTATTTGACAGCCGTGCGAAGGTCTATTCAAGATATGCGATCAGTCTTTTAGACATTAACTATAAGAATATATCGAAGGATTATATGACATTGACCGGAGTGTCCCAGAAGGATGCGGAAGCCGTTTATGTCGACAATATGGATTATCAGGCACATAACCTCATGAACTATTATGGAGTGAAAGAAGTCGATGACGGAACCATTCTTTCCGAGTTTTATTATCTGGCACAGAGCATTTTTGCAAATGCCAAATACGAAGTTACCAAGGTAAAGAAAGACAAAGAATCCGATTCCTACACATTGGAATTAACCGTTTATCCGCTTGATACATTAGAGACATCTTATGATGACGTCGTTGCCTACATTGAAGACTTCAACCGTAAGGTAGATGATGGTAATTACAATAACACAACGGAAGTAGAATACGAAACAGAGTTTGCGGAAGGCATTATTGATATTCTGAAGAAGACTGCGGAGAAACCGGGATACATGGATCCGGTCGTATTAGAGATTCCAATTCAGCCATCCGATGATTATTACTATATTACAGATGACGACTTCTTAAAGATTGACCAGAACATTTTGTATATCCGCGAGAATCCGTCAACCGAAACAACCAACAACGCTTCAGAGACTACCGATTCATCAACAGAAGCCTCTGATACGCAAGCAGAATAGCATACACAAGGAGAAAGAAACATGATTTGGAACGAAGCAAGAGAATGTATGAGCAGAGATGAGATGACCAATCTGCAAAGTGCCCGTTTAAGAAAAGAAGTAAGCCGCGTATATCATAACGTAGAGCCTTACCGTAAGAAGATGCAGGCAGCCGGTCTGGAACCGGGTGATATCGGAGGAATCGAGGATATCCACAAACTTCCATTTACTACCAAGGATGATTTAAGAGACAACTATCCATTCGGATTATTTGCCGTACCTCTCAGTGAGATTGTACGTATCCACGCCTCTTCCGGAACGACAGGAAAAGCTACCGTTGTCGGATATACAAGAAAAGATATCGATGTCTGGGCAGAATGTGTTGCACGTTGTTGCGCAATGGCGGGTCTTGGAAGAAATGATATTATCCAGGTCGCATACGGTTACGGTTTATTTACCGGAGGTCTTGGCGGACATTACGGTGCAGAACATTTAGGGGCTACCGTTGTTCCAATGTCTACCGGTAACACAAAGAAATTAATCGATATGATGATCGACTTCGGCGCTACCGGATTGATGTGTACCCCTTCATACCTGATGCATATTGCAGAAGTTATTGAGGAGCAGGGCTTAAAGGATAAGATCAAATTAAAAGCAACTCTGAATGGTGCAGAGCCTTGGACTGAGAATATGCGCAAACAGATTGAGGAACGTCTCGGTATCGAAGCACATGATATATATGGTCTGTCTGAGATTATGGGACCGGGTGTTGCTACAGACTGTCATTTCCATAGAGGATTACATATATTTGAAGATCATTTTTATCCGGAGATCATTGATCCTAAGACATTAGAACCACTTCCGGACGGCGAGACCGGCGAGCTTGTGATTACAACGCTTACAAAGGAAGGTATTCCAATGATCCGCTATCGCACAAAGGATCTTACCAGCATCACACATGAGAAATGCGAATGCGGACGTACCACCGCCCGTATCAGCAGATTCAAAGGTCGTTCTGATGATATGCTGATCATTCGTGGTGTCAACGTATTCCCTAGCCAGGTAGAAACGGCTTTGCTTACCGTAGACGGCATTACCCCGAATTATCAGATCATTGTAGACCGTGTCAACCATCAGGATACATTAGCAATCTTAGTAGAAGTAGAAGAACGATTCTTCTCTGATGAGATCAAGGAATTAGAGAACTTGCAGAAGAAGATTGAACACGCTGTACATCAGGCGATCGGATTACACGCAAAGATCAAATTAGTTGAGCCAAAGACCATCGAGAGAAGCATGGGTAAAGCAGTTCGTGTTATCGACAAGAGAAAATTAGACTAATTATGAATTGGAGGGATTCTTATGTTTATCAAACAGCTGACTGTATTTATTGAGAATCGTGCCGGCCGGTTAGAGCAGGTAACTCAGATATTAAAAGACAACGAGATCAACATCGTTTCCGTGTCACTGGCTGATACAAGTGATTACGGTCTGCTCCGCCTGATCTTATCCGATCCGGACAAAGCCGTAAGTGTATTAAAAGAAGCAGGTCTTTCTGCCATGACAACGAATGTCATTGCAGTAAAATTAACACAGCATGTCGGAAAGCTCGGCGAGTTGCTCGCCATCCTTTCTACTGCCGGTGTCAATGTAGAATATATGTATGGATTAACATCCGGTGACGAAAACGCATCCATCGTTCTGAAAACAAACGATCAGGAACGTGCCTTAGATGCTATCCAGAATTCATCTTTCGAGTTACTCACAACAGAAGAGACATATTCTATGAACGATTAAATACTTACACAAAAATGAGGAGATAATGATATCCATTATCTCCTCATTTTTTATTAATCCTCTAAAGAATGGGATACGTGAACGGTTACTGTCTCATCATAACACTTGAAGATATCCTCTACATACTGTTCATCCATCTTTGGTGTAACCGCACTCACGATCGGTACGATAATCAGTCCTGCAATCATTGCAATTGCACCCGCATTGATCGGAGAGGCAATAAACTTAATAAACATATTCGAAACAGTGATTCCCACACCTACAATATAACTTGCCCATACTGCTGCTTTTGTGATCTTCTTAGAGTAGAGACCATACATAAACGGTGCCAGAAATGCTCCTGCCAATGCTCCCCATGACACACCCATCAACTGTGCAATGAACATCGGAGGATTCAGCGCCAACACAACGGATAAGATAATAAATCCGGCAACTAACACACGCATCACAATAAGCTGCGTCTTATCACTCATATTTTTTGCAACAGATTCTTTTAAGAAATCCAATGTCAATGTAGAACTTGATGTCAATACAAGGGATGATAATGTTGACATAGACGCAGATAATACCAACACGATCACAATACCGATCAACAGATCCGGCAAGGTTGATAACATCTGTGGCACAATAGAATCATACGCAACACTTCCATCCGGATTATAGATTGCCGGACAGTCAAACAAACGTCCAAAACCACCTAAGAAATAACATCCACCGGAAATAATGATCGCAAAGAATGTAGAAATGATCGTTCCTGTCTTAACCGCTTTCTCATCCTTGATCGCATAAAACTTGTGCACCATCTGCGGCAGTCCCCATGTTCCAAGAGAAGTTAATATAACAACGCCTAACAGATTCAACGGATCCGGCCCAAAGAAACTTGCAAGCAATCCCTGTCCTCCCTGCAATGCAGGTACAGCAACATCATCTGCACTAATCGCTGACAACTCTTTAAGTGCATTTAAAAATCCGCCCTGACCATTTAATACTGCGCCAATGACTGCACAGATACCGATCAGCATGATAATTCCCTGAATAAAATCATTCCACGCCGTTGCCATATAACCACCAACAATGACATACACACCCGTAAGTAATGCCATCACAATAATACATACTTTGTAATCAATATTAAATGCCATTCCAAACAATCTGGATAATCCATTATAAATAGAAGCCGTATAAGGAACCAGGAATATAAATGCAATAACAGATCCGGCAATCCGTAAGGATTTGGACCGGAAACGGGTTCCAAAGAATTCCGGCATGGTCTTTGCATCTAACCGCTGCGTCATTACACGCGTTCTTCTTCCTAATACAAGCCATGCAAGCAAACTTCCAATAAATGCATTACCAAGTCCGATCCATGTCGATGCCAGACCATATTTCCATCCAAACTGTCCAGCATAACCAACAAACACAACCGAAGAAAAGTACGAAGTTCCAAATGCAAATGCCGTAAGCCATGGGCCAACGCCTCTTCCTCCTAATACAAAATCATTCACGTTTGTGGCATGTTTTCTTGAGTACACACCAACACCAACCATTACTGAAAAAAAGATCAGTAACAATAAAATCTTAATTGCCATTTTCCTATTCTCCCTTTTTGTTTTCTTTTGTAGAAAGTACGGTAAACATTCCCTCTACATTTTTCCTATTTAAAGCTTTTATGTTTTAAAGCTTTAATGTCATAAAGTGATTATACGCACTCATCACCTTTCTGTCAAGAAAAAAAGGATATATATATTCCCAATGTTGCAACAAGATTTATCAGCAATATCACCATTGAATTCAACCGGAACCGTAATGTCAGGAAAAAGTCCACAATGTATCCGGCTGTCAGGGCAAGCAAAACGGTTATTCTCTGTACTCCGAGACCATTTCCGATATTCATGCACTGATTGCACAACGATAACATAATATTGATAAGCAGCCCCGCGATAACCGGTGCGATCCACTGGCTGATCGTCTTAAATATATTCAAATGAATAAATGCATCATACAAATAATAAACGATACTGAAAAATCCGCAAGACACTGCCATGCTGACCACAAACCCAAGCAACGCAAACAGAATGGAAGCAGCGGCCGTTCCTCCCACATTTTTCCCGAAGAAATACCCGATTCCGGCAAGAGTCTTACAAAGAATCGAACCCGGAAGGATGTTGACTACAGATACCAACTGTCCATAAAACTGCTGTTGTGTCACCATATCGCCTTCAATGAAAATACCATCCGCAATTGTCAGATACGCATCCCCTCCACCGAAGGACATCAGCACAGACAATCCGCCTTTCAGTACAAACGATACCACATCCGGATACATCAATCCGACAATTAGTGCAACAAATGCAGTCATCCCAAACCACACTGCCAGATCCTGAAACAACGACCGCTTATCAATCTTAAAATCATACCGTGCCATCCGCAGACTGCGGATCAGTCCATAGACCGACAATGCGATCATCACGATCGGCACACCCACGGAACATGCATCCGGAAGGATATGCGTCCCTTTTCCATTTCCCAAAAGAAAAAGGATTCCCAATATTCCACTGATAAGCAAATGTTTCTTTGTATACTCGCCACGCGTGTAAAATACAAAGAAAAAGACCAATGCCAGTAATTGTACCGTCGATACCGAAAAAAGCGGAACCTGCTGAATACCAAATATCTGATAGATGTTCTTCCCTCCTACAAGAAGAAACACGACTATCATTACACCAATCGATTTGTACAACTGATCTTTTCCTTTTTCCGATCTTCTCTTATGTACCGAATAAATATATCTGGTCAACAGCAGGATAATAAATGCAGATACTCCGATCGTCAGACATTCGATCACCCGTAAAACACTGTCCTGCACCATTGAAAATGCACTGAGCATCAATACCGTCCCCAATGCACCCGGCAACGCCATACACAAAGCACCTGATACCATTCCGACAATTCCGAAGTTCCGTCTTCCAAACGAACCGGAAATCTCAACCGGTAATGCACCCGGGGTAATACTTGCTACAATAACATCTTTTTCATACTGTTCCTTTGTATCAATTTTAGCCTTTGTAATTACTTCATCTTCAATGACCGGAATTAAGATACTGCCTCCGCCAAATCCGATGCAGCCGACTTTTGTCATAGATGCTAAAAATGAAATAAACTTCCTGTTCATACCTTTACACTCCTCTATCCGTGTAATCCTTATCTGTATCGATTGTTTCCAATCTCGAATTACCTATATTATAGCAAGGTTTATATGTATATACAAGCTTTATTTCATATTTTTCATACTATCTTTATATGAATTAAGCATTTTCAATGGTTTCACACAATATTTTTCAATTTGCACTTCCTTTTTCCCTATCTTTTGTGATCATTCCCTTGTAATATTCTGCTACCAGATTCCGGTATCCCCATTCTTTCATCTGCTCATACCGAATCCGGTAGTTGCCTTTATAATAACGTCCGGTCACACAATAGCGGATACACTGCTGCATATAGGCATCTAATTCCTTCAAGCCTTTATCCGTAGTGATATTCGGAAAAAACCATCGGCACCATGTGAACTCCGTTCCTTCTTCTCTGGCAAAAAACTTATAATTCATTGCCTTGATAAAACCCTTTGCCGCTTTATCACCGGACAATCCTTTCTTCCGCTGCCATCTTCTTAATGCTTCTGCTTTCCGCTTCATTTTGTGTTTCATTTTACGGATTGTATGATCTGCAAGATCTACCTTGCCATCCCGGTAGCAGAACCCAAGAAACTCCCACATTTGTCCCGGTTCACATACCATCACTTTATCCGGATTCCGTTCCAACCGGCAATCACGGATCTTTTCATATAATATATCCCGGTATTCCTGCAACTGCTCTTTTGTGTCTGCAAATATTAAAATGTCATCCGAATACCGAAAATACAGGATACCCCGTTTTTCAAAATAAGCATCCGTGTCCTTCAGATATACATTTGCAAAAAATGGCGACACCGGAACACCTGCCATGGCTCCCCGTTTTTCCTGCACGGTCTCATACCGTCCATCCTCCACTTTCACAAGTGCCTCATCTGCTGTCAGCAGCCGCTCAAACAAACCGTAAAGTTCTTCATTTCCGCCTTTTAAAAAGGACAATTTCTCCAATAAAATCTGTACATCAATAGAATTAAAATAATTGTGAATATCGACCTTTAAACAATACTTTTGAGCAATTCCCCCGGTTGTCCGGATCCTGTGTATTGCATCCTTTACCCCGTACTCCCTGCGAAAGGCATAACAATTTTTTGAAAATACGCTATCATATTCATACAGACAATATGCTATTATTTTGAGCATCTGATTCATTTCAGGGGGATAAGAATAAATGATCCGCTTTTTGGATGTACCACCCTTATTGATCTCTCTGCGAATCGGCAACGGAAGTCTCTCTCCTGTATCCCTTAACCTTGCACTCCATTCGATATATCGTTTTTCCTCTATAAAAGAACGCAGCTCTTTTTCTTCTTTCTGCGATAAATGCTGCCGCTCGATCTTATATTGCAAAAACGCATCCCAGACCGCCTTGTTCCCAATCATATTAAATATATTGTTTTCATTTACTATCATATCCTGATCCATTCTAACTTCCTTTTGTGTAAAAAAAAAGAAAGAGAAAATGCTTTGAAGGAATTAAAGCGTGCTTAATTCTACCAGACTGAACATATCCCAGCCACCTGCAAGACTTTCCGGCAGATTATAAATAATCCTCCAGAAACAGAAATATGCTTCGTCCTCCACAGGTGCAGCTATGCTGCGTTTCTCTTTCTTTTCTGTCTTATATATGCAAACCTCTATAAATTACAGGCTGCTCTCATTGTAAACCACCCGGCTCATTTCCCGTGGTACAACCCTTGTCACCACAACGATTCATCACACCAGCTCTTTGCGAATTCTCTCTGCCATGTACCCTTCTTCATTCGGAAGATAATCATAGAAATCCAGGATCTTCACCTGATGATCGTTACAGTAAGACCAGACCTCCCGGTTGGCAGCATGGTTATACTGCACATAATCATCCCACAAACGAATGAGCAGAACCCGTCTTCCATCCTGATAAATGCCATAGGAAATATCATCCGGCTCACAATAACAGTGGGAACGACCATGCACATAGATATCCTCACCGAACTCCCGTTCCAACTCACGAAGGGTAACCCGGCGCCGGATCTCATAATCACCGGCTTCCTTAACCACCTTAGTAAGCTTGTCATCAAAAGAACGGTAATCCTGTTCCTGCGTTCTTCCTCCCCAGGTGTCATTGCCACCCGCATTTGTCATGGAAGATACCGCCGAAGTTACACTCCGTACCGCATCTCCAATCTCATTATCCCCATGTACTACTTCCGATAACTTATCGGATACCACATCGCCTAACGCCTGTGCTCCCTTATTCAACAATTTATCCAAAAATCCCATACATTACCTCCTCCATATAACTTTTGTCAATACAAAATCTTATCTCTCATATCACATCTTAGCCACACAACAAATTGCTTATGCCAACTGTGTCAGTCTCTCTTCGACAGTTGCAAGCATTCCGGTATACTTCTCTAACTTTGCCTTCTCTTCCTCGATCTTCGCTGCCGGTGCCTTACCTACAAAGTTCGGATTGTTAAGCATTCCATTACAACGTTTGATCTCGCCTTCCAGACGCTTCTGCTCTTTCTTCAGACGCTCAATCTCCTTATCAATATCAACCAGCTCTGCAAACGGCATATAGACAACAGCATCATGGATAACGGTAGACACCGCATCATCCGCAATACCGATCTTATCTGTCTGAACAATCACCTCAGAAGCAAAACCTAAGGTTGCGAAGAATACTTTGGCATCCTCGAAGATATTACGAATCTCTTCCTTTTCGGAAACAACATATACGGTTGCTTTCTTGCTGTTTGGTACATTCATCTCTGCACGCAGATTACGGATTCCTCTTACCGCATCCTTAATCGTGTCAACTGCCTTCTCATCTGCTTCAAAGTTCCATTCCTCCTTGAACTCCGGCCAGCTTGAGATCATAATAGATTCTTCCTCATCCTGAAGTGTGGTGAAGATCTCTTCTGTTACGAATGGCATATATGGATGCAATAATTTCAGTGCATTGATCAAAACGGTCTTAAGCGTCCAAAGAGCAGCTGCCTTTGTCTCGTCCTCATCATTGTAAAGTCTTGGCTTCACCATCTCGATGTACCAGTCACAGAACTCTTCCCAAATGAAATCATATACCTTAGAGGCTGCAATACCAAGCTCAAACTTATCCAAATTCTCTGTCATGTCTTTTGCCAACATATTAACCTTGGATAAAATCCAACGATCTGCCAATGTCAGCGTGTTGAGATCGACATCCTTTACATCTGCCTTCTCAATATTCATCATAATGAAACGAGATGCGTTCCATACCTTATTCGCAAAGTTACGGCTTGCCTCTACACGCTCCCAGTAGAAACGCATATCATTTCCCGGTGCATTACCGGTAATCAAAGTGAAACGAAGCGCATCCGCACCGTACTTGTCAATAACCTCTAATGGATCAATACCGTTACCTAACGACTTACTCATCTTACGACCCTGATCGTCACGAACCAGACCATGGAATAATACGGTGTGGAACGGAAGCTTACCGGTCTGCTCGATCGAAGAGAATACCATACGGATTACCCAGAAGAAAATGATATCATATCCGGTTACCAATACATCCGTTGGGAAGAAATAATCCATCTCCTCTGTCTTCTTTGGCCAGCCAAGTGTTGAGAATGGCCATAATGCAGATGAGAACCAGGTATCCAATGTATCCGGGTCCTGTTTCATATTGCTGCTGCCACATTTCGGACAGGTACATACATTTTCCTTGGAAACAGTGATCTCACCACAATCCTGACAGTAATATGCCGGAATCCGGTGTCCCCACCAAAGCTGTCTGGATACACACCAGTCACGGATATTCTCTAACCAATTGTAATAGTTCTTATTCATACGCTCCGGAATCAGCTTAAGCTCTCCGTTCTTAACAGCCTCCAAAGCCGGTTTTGCCATCTCTGACATCTTCACAAACCACTGCGGCTTGATCATTGGCTCAACGGTTGTCTTACAACGGTCATGTGTACCTACGCTATGGCTGTGCGGAACCACCTTAACCAGTAAGCCCTCTGCCTCTAAGTCGGCTACCATTGCCTTACGGGCCTCATAACGATCCATACCGGCATACTTGCCACCAAGATTATTGATCGTTGCATCGTCATTTAAGATATTGATCTCCTCTAAGTTGTGACGTTTGCCAACCTCAAAGTCGTTTGGATCATGTGCAGGAGTGATCTTTACACAACCGGTTCCAAATTCTTTATCTACATAAGGATCGGCAATGACCGGAATCTCGCGGTCTGTCAAAGGCAGCTTCAACATCTTACCAATGATATCCTGATATCTCTCATCCTCCGGATTCACAGCAACGGCTGTATCACCAAGTAATGTCTCCGGACGGGTTGTTGCGATCTCTACATATCTTCCTTCTTCTCCAACGATCGGATAATTGATGTGCCAGAAGAAACCATCCTGATCCACATGCTCCACCTCGGCATCGGAAATGGTTGTCTGACATACCGGACACCAGTTGACGATACGGGAACCTTTGTAGATCCAGCCCTTCTCATATAACTTACAGAATACTTCATTTACCGCTTCATTATTGCCTTCATCCATTGTGAAACGTTCTCTGTCCCAGTCAGCAGAAGATCCTAACTTCTTAAGCTGGTTGATAATGCGTCCACCGTACTCTGCTTTCCACTCCCAGGCTTTCTCCAAGAATCCTTCTCTTCCAAGATCCTCTTTGTCGATACCCTGCTTCTTCAATGCATCAATGATCTTCACTTCTGTTGCGATTGCCGCATGGTCTGTTCCCGGCTGCCACAACGCATTATATCCCTGCATTCTCTTATAACGGATCAGAATATCCTGCATGGTATTATCCAATGCATGTCCCATGTGCAACTGTCCTGTAATATTAGGAGGTGGCATCACAATCGTAAATGGTTTCTTGCTTCTGTCCACTTCCGCATGAAAATACTTCTTGTCTAACCAATTCTTGTAGATCCGATCCTCCATCTCGGAAGGATTATAATTCTTCTCCAATTCCTTTGACATGTTCTTGTTCTCCTTTTTTATTATATCGCGGTGTTGCAAATCTCATACCTTTTGAAACAGTATATGAGTACGGTTGCAGGAAAAGTGTGTTATATTTTTTCTGCGCTGTTTTCGATCCCTAAGAAATTCTACTGCATTGCGGCTGGCAGTTTTGATTGCGCATGCTCCCGCGAAACTCACACAGGTCAAGAATGTTTTGTCTTTGTTGACACGCAGGTACTTTGAGCACGCCGGTCCTTAGAATGTGCCCTCAAAACATCGAAGTTTTATACAAATAGAATTGCACATTCTTAGTACCGCTGCGTGTGAGAGTAGCGAAAGCGTGCCTGCGGTCAATAAGACAAACATGCTAAGACCTGCGTTCAGACATCTCTCCCGCATGCGCTTTACAGCCCGCCGAACAATGCAGTGAATTTCTAAGAGATCGCGCGTCAAGAAAAAATATAACACACTTTTCCTTGCAACCAACTATATTTATATTGTTGTTTCAAAAGGTATGAGATTTGCAACATAGGTTTACTGACGAAAAAAAAGCCCTCACGTATGAACTGTACGTAAGGGCGAATTCGCGGTACCACCTTAATTTGTTACTTGTCTTGTCCGTTAACGGGGACGACGCGGCACAACCTACTATCAGTTCAGTCATGCGGTTCAAAAGCTACCTTCAAAGTCTTCTTCTTGAAATGATCTTCCAGCCGATGAATCATTCTCTCTTGCAAGGAACAACTCCTACTCCTCTTTCTCACAACCTTTAACTGTGTCTAGTTTAAGGGATTATGCGGAAAATGTCAACTTCTAATTATTAGATTGCCTCCAAAGCCTGGCTAAGATCTGCGATCAGATCTTCCTTATCTTCCAATCCGCAGGAAATACGGATCAATCCAGCCGGAACACCCGCTGCGATCAACTGTTCCTCGGTCATCTGACGGTGAGTTGAGGTTGCCGGATTCAGGCAACAGGTTCTTGCATCTGCCACATGTGTCTCGATTGCTGCCAGTTTCAGATGCTTCATAAATACTTCAGCCGCCGGTCTGCCACCCTCTAACTCGAAGGATACCACGCCGCAGCCGCCATTTGGCAGATATTTCTGTGCCACTTCATAATATGGATCACTTGGCAATCCGGAATAATTCACCTTCGTTACCTTTGGATGCTTCTCTAAGAATTCAGCCACAGCCTGACCATTCTCCACATGTCTCGGCATTCTGACATGCAAAGACTCCAATCCGAGATTCAATATAAATGCATTCTGCGGCGACTGCATACAGCCAAAGTCACGCATTAACTGCGCGGTACATTTTGTAATAAATGCTCCCTCCATGCCAAATCTCTCTGCATAAGTAATACCATGATAAGAGTCATCCGGTGTACAAAGTCCAGGGAACTTATCTGCATGTGCCATCCAGTCAAACTTACCGGAATCCACGATCACACCACCTAATGCTGCACCATGACCATCCATATATTTTGTAGTCGAATGTGTTACAATATCTGCTCCCCATTCGATTGGTCGGCAATTGACCGGTGTCGGGAACGTATTATCCACGATCAACGGAACGCCATGTGCATGTGCCGCCTTTGCAAACTTCTCAATATCCAATACCGTAAGTGCCGGATTGGCAATCGTCTCGCCAAATACCGCTCTGGTATTATCCTGAAATGCTGCATTTAACTCCTCTTCTGTACAGTCAGGAGATACAAATGTTACCGTAATTCCCATCTTTGCCATTGTAACGGAGATCAGATTAAAGGTTCCTCCATAAATAGAAGAAGATGCAACAATATGGCTTCCACATTCACAAATATTAAACAGTGCCATAAAGTTTGCTGCCTGTCCGGAAGAAGTAAGCATCGCTGCACTACCACCCTCTAACGCTGCAATCTTCGCTGCAACCATATCATTGGTTGGATTCTGTAAACGCGAATAAAAATATCCTTCTGCCTCTAAGTCGAATAATTTACCCATATCCTCACTTGTGTCATACTTAAATGTTGTGGACTGAATAATTGGAATCTGTCTTGGTTCTCCATTGCCTGGTGTGTAACCCGCCTGCACGCATTTTGTGCTCATCTTGTAATCTGCCATCATTTAATACCTCTCTTATATATATTGGCTCATAGGTTTCTCTGACTTCTGATATCCTATAGACCAGTTCGCCTATAGGAATATAGTAGCACATTCCAACCTAAAAGAAAACCTTATCTGCGGAGTTTTCCACATGTTCCTGTCTTGCCCGGAATCCCTTGCTGAAATGTTCCAAACAACTTGACTTTTCCTTCTATATTGAGTACAATTTACTTTAATTGATAAAAGCGTTAAAGCTTTAAATTTCTAATGTGAATTATACACATTGAACAAAATGATATTATATTACATAAGGAGAAGGAAAATGCCTATTACAGAGTTACTAGAGCGTAATGCACGGGAATATGCCAATGACATCTGTCTCGTTGAGATCAACCCGGAAGTCAAAGAAGTCCGTCGCGTTACCTGGAAAGAATATGAATTGATGGAACCAAATCCTACGACACATTACCGTCGCGAGATTACATGGCATGTCATGAACGAGAAAGCAAATCGTTTTGCTAACCTCTTACTCAGCCGTGGAATCAAAAAGGGTGACAAAGTAGGTATCTTACTGATGAACTGTTTAGAGTGGCTGCCAATTTACTTTGGTATCTTAAAAACCGGTGCTTTGGCAGTACCATTGAACTTCCGCTACGCTCCGGACGAGATTGAGTATTGTGTAAAATTAGCAGACGTTGACATCCTTGTATTCGGACCGGAATTTATCGGCCGTGTAGAAGAGATTGCCGATAATATCAGTAAGAATCGTCTGTTATTCTACGTCGGAGATAACTGTCCTACATTTGCAGAGGATTATACTTCCATGACTGCAAACTGTTCTTCCTTATCACCGGAGATTCCGTTGACTGATGAAGACGATGCTGCTATCTATTTTTCATCCGGAACAACCGGATTCCCGAAGGCCATCCTGCATAACCATGAGAGCTTAATGCATTCCGCACGGGTAGAGCAGAACCATCACGGACAGACCAAAGATGATGTGTTCTTATGTATCCCGCCTCTCTATCATACCGGAGCGAAGATGCATTGGTTTGGAAGTCTGCTTTCCGGAAGTAAAGCTGTCCTGTTAAAGGGTACCAAGCCGGAATACATCTTAGATGCTGTATCCAAAGAACAATGTACGATCGTATGGCTGTTGGTTCCATGGGCACAGGATATCTTAGAAGCGTTAGACAGCGGACGTGTAAAGTTAGAAGATTACAAGTTAGACCAGTGGCGACTGATGCATATCGGGGCGCAGCCTGTTCCACCAAGTCTGATCAAAAAATGGAAGGAATACTTCCCAAATCATCAATATGATACCAATTACGGTTTAAGTGAATCCATCGGACCCGGTTGTGTACATTTAGGTGTCGATAACATTGATAAGGTTGGTGCAATCGGCAAAGCCGGATACGGCTGGGAAGTAAAGATCGTCGATCCAGCGGGCAATACCGTAAAACAGGGAGAAGTTGGCGAACTCTGCGTCAAAGGTCCCGGTGTTATGACCTGTTATTACCATGATAAAAAAGCAACTGCCGAAGTATTAAAGGATGGCTGGTTATTTACCGGAGATATGGCACAGGAAGACGAAGATGGTTTCATCTTCTTAGTAGACCGTAAAAAAGACGTTATCATCAGTGGTGGTGAGAACCTGTATCCGGTACAGATTGAGGACTTTATCCGTACCCACGCAGGCGTTCATGACGTTGCAGTCATCGGTCTTCCGGATAAACGTTTAGGCGAGATCGCCTGTGCAATTATTGAACCAAAGGAGAATATCATTTTAACCGAAGATGAAATTAATGAATTATGTCAGAAGCTGCCTCGTTACAAGAGACCGCGTAAGATCATATTCGCAGATATTCCAAGAAATCCAACCGGCAAGATTGAAAAGCCAAAACTGCGTGAAATGTATGCCGGCGGAAGTGTAGTTGATGCGCAGAATCACGGTTGATCCACTTATAATATAACATATCTATGAATACACAGGAAAAGGGATTGCAATTATGCAATCCCTTTTCCTATCCCTGTTATACCAAAGAACCTGCCAATGGCAGGTTCTATTGGTAATTCCTTTATTCTTCTGTACTCTCTGTTACTTCAGAAACTTCTTCTGTTGCTTCTACATTTTCTGTATCTGCAGCTTCTGTTGTCTCCTCGTCTATCTCAGAGAATTCCAAATCCTCATCATCAAAGTTGATTGTCTGAAGTTCTGTATCTAACTTAACATTACGGTAACGCTTCATACCGGTTCCTGCCGGAATCAGCTTACCGATCAATACATTCTCTTTCAAACCAATCAGTGGATCAACCTTGCCCTTGATTGCTGCTTCTGTCAGAACCTTAGTTGTCTCCTGGAAGGACGCAGCTGACAAGAATGAATTCGTTGCAAGAGAGGCTTTTGTAATACCAAGCATTACCTGAGTTCCCTTTGCAGGCTCTTTGCCTTCTGCTTCTAATTCTTCATTCTTCTCATTGTAATCCAATACATCAACCAAAGTTCCAGGAAGGTATTCTGTATCTCCGCTATGCTCGATCTTCACTTTCTTAAGCATCTGACGAACAATAACCTCAACGTGCTTATCATTGATATCAACACCCTGATTACGGTATACTTTCTGAACCTCACGGATCATGTAATCCTGTACTGCACGAACACCCTTAATCTTAAGGATATCATGTGGATTAACAGAACCGACTGTCAATTCATCACCGGCTTCTACTACATCACCATCAAATACTTTGATTCTCGCATCATATGGAATAAAGTAAGCTTTTGACTCGCCAGTCTCCTGATTGGTGATAACAACTTCTTTGTTCTCAATCTCTTTCTTTTTATCTTCCTTCTCGCGAACCTGAACAACACCACCAAATTCAGCAATAATTGCAAGTCCCTTTGGTTTACGAGCCTCGAAAAGCTCCTCAACTCTAGGAAGACCCTGTGTGATATCATCACCAGCCACACCACCAGTATGGAACGTTCTCATCGTAAGCTGTGTACCAGGCTCACCAATTGACTGTGCAGCAATAATACCAACAGCCTCACCTACCTGTACCGGTGTACCGGTTGCCATGTTGGCACCGTAACATTTTGCACAGATACCAATGTGTGATTTACAGTTCAGGATTGTACGGATCTTCAATTTGGTGATCTCTTTGCCTTCTGCATCTACACCACGGTTAATGATTGCCTCTGCACGTTTCAAAGTGATCATATGATTAGCTTTTACGATCAAATTGCCATCTTTGTCATATACAGACTCTGCTGCGTAACGACCGGTAATACGATCCTTAAAGCTCTCTATCATTTCACGACCTTCCATAAATGCTTCTACATAAGCACCCGGAATCTCATCCGTACCTTCACAACAATCAATCTCACGAATGATCAGATCCTGTGATACATCAACCAGACGACGTGTCAGGTAACCGGAATCGGCTGTACGAAGAGCCGTATCTGAAAGACCCTTACGAGCACCATGCGCTGAAATGAAATACTCCAATACATCAAGTCCCTCACGGAAGTTTGACTTAATCGGCAACTCGATCGTACGACCGGTTGTATCTGCCATCAATCCACGCATACCGGCTAACTGCTTGATCTGCGCCTCAGAACCACGGGCTCCGGAATCCGCCATCATCTTGATGTTATTGTATTTGTCCAAACCATCTAACAGTGCTTTGGTCAGCTTCTTATCCGCAGCCTCCCATGTACGAACAACTGCATTGTAACGCTCTTCTTCTGTAACAAATCCCATCTTGAATTTGTCATTGATCAAGCCTACCGTATTCTGTGCATCATCCAGAATCTCTTTCTTTGCAGCAGGCACGGTCATCTCTGAAATAGAAACGGTAAGTGCACCCTTTGTTGAGTACTTATAACCAATGCTCTTAACATCATCCAATACTTCTGCTGTCTTTGTTGCACCATGTGTATTGATACATTTGTCAAGAATCTGTTTTAACTGTTTCTTACCAACCAGATAATCAATCTCTAAGGCTAACTCATTACCCGGAATTGAACGATCTACGATTCCCAGATCCTGTGGAATGATCTCATTAAATAAGATTCTTCCTAATGTAGACTCGATAATGGTTGTTCCTTCTGTACCATCCGGCATCGTTCCATGCATTCTTACCTTGATCTTAGAATGTAATGTAATCTCCTTATTCTCATAAGCAAGAATTGCCTCATTCTTAGACTTGAAGATCTTGCCTTCACCCTTATCGCCCGGCTTATCAATTGTCAGATAGTAAATACCAAGTACCATATCCTGAGAAGGAACAGCAACCGGTGCACCATCAGAAGGTTTCAATAAGTTATTTGGCGACAACAGTAAGAATCTACACTCTGCCTGTGCCTCAACGGAAAGCGGAAGATGGACAGCCATCTGGTCACCATCAAAGTCGGCGTTAAATGCTGTACATACCAATGGATGAAGCTTAATCGCCTTACCTTCTACAAGAATCGGCTCAAATGCCTGGATACCTAATCTATGAAGTGTCGGGGCACGGTTCAACATAACCGGATGTTCTTTGATAACATCCTCTAATACGTCCCAGACCTCTGTCTCTAACTTCTCTACCATCTTCTTAGCAGACTTCACATTATGTGCTAAGCCTCTGGATACTAACTCTTTCATAACAAATGGCTTGAACAACTCAATTGCCATCTCTTTCGGAAGACCACACTGATAAATCTTAAGTTCCGGTCCAACAACGATAACGGAACGTCCGGAGTAGTCAACACGCTTACCTAACAGGTTCTGACGGAAACGTCCCTGTTTACCTTTTAACATATCAGACAAAGACTTCAATGCTCTGTTACCAGGTCCTGTTACCGGACGACCACGACGGCCATTATCAATCAGTGCATCGACTGCTTCCTGTAACATACGCTTCTCGTTACGGACAATGATATCCGGTGCGCCCAACTCTAACAAACGGTTCAAACGATTGTTACGGTTGATAATTCTTCTATACAGATCATTTAAGTCAGATGTTGCAAAACGTCCACCATCCAGCTGAACCATCGGACGGATATCCGGTGGGATAACCGGTACCGCATCCAGAATCATCCACTCTGGTTTGTTATCAGAACCTCTAAATGCTTCCACAACCTCTAATCTCTTAATGATCTTAGCACGTTTCTGTCCGGTTGCATCCTTAAGTCCTGCTCTAAGATCAACTGCTTCCTGCTCTAAGTCAATTGACTGTAACAGCTCTTTGACTGCCTCTGCACCCATACCTACACGAAATGTACCATATCCATACTCTTCCTCGGCATCGCGGAATTCTTTTTCAGTCAGAACCTGCTTATAAGCGAGGTTTGTCTCTCCCGGATCTAACACAATGTAAGATGCAAAGTATAACACCTTCTCTAACACTCTTGGTGAGATATCAAGGATCAATCCCATTCTACTTGGGATACCCTTGAAATACCAGATATGAGATACCGGAGCTGCAAGTTCGATATGTCCCATTCTCTCACGTCTTACATTTGCCTTTGTAACCTCAACACCACAACGGTCACAAATAACACCTTTGTAACGAATCTTCTTGTACTTACCACAATGACATTCCCAGTCTTTGCTTGGTCCAAAGATTCTTTCACAGAACAAACCATCCTTTTCAGGTTTCAATGTTCTATAATTAATTGTCTCAGGCTTTTTTACTTCGCCTCTTGACCATTCTCTAATCTTTTCTGGAGAAGCAAGGCCAATCTTAATCGCATCAAAATTCATCTGTTGTTCTGTTTCCTGATTATTAATCGCTGACATCTATTATTGCTCTCCTTCCATTACTCATCGTAATCATCATTATAATCATCATCATAGCTATCGTCATCGCCTTCTAATTCGAAGTTCTCATCATTTTCATCGACGCCGCTATAACCATGCTCTTTCATCTCGGATTCTTCCTGGTTGTAATCCATATCGCCGAACTTGCGGATATCATCATTGCCATAATCCACATTCTCGCCAATCTCAACCTCGGTGTTATCCTCGCGTAATACTCTGACATCCAATGCAAGTGACTGGAACTCTTTGAGCAATACCTTAAATGATTCCGGAATTCCCGGTTCAGGAATGTTATCACCCTTGATAATTGCCTCATAAGTCTTCACACGTCCTACTACATCATCGGACTTCACAGTTAAGATCTCCTGTAAGGTATAAGATGCACCATATGCCTCTAATGCCCAAACCTCCATCTCACCGAAACGCTGACCACCAAACTGTGCTTTACCACCAAGTGGCTGCTGGGTTACTAATGAGTAAGGACCTGTTGAACGGGCATGAATCTTATCATCAACCAAATGATGCAGTTTCAGGTAATGCATGTATCCAATCGTAACAGGTGAATCAAATTCCTCACCGGTTCTACCATCACGAAGTGTTACCTTACCGGTACGGTTGATTGGAACACCCTTCCACTCTTCTCTATGATCACGATGCTCATACAGATAATCCATTACCTCATCGGATACCTGCGGACGCCATTTCTTATCAAATACTTCCCACTCTTCATTGACATAATCATTTGCCATCTCAAGAGTCTCCATAATATCTTCCTCGTTTGCACCATCGAAGACCGGTGTAGAGATCTTAAAGCCTAATGCCTTAGCTGCTAAACCTAAGTGGATCTCCAATACCTGTCCGATATTCATACGGGAAGGCACGCCCAATGGATTCAATACAATATCAAGCGGACGACCATTTGGCAGGAATGGCATATCTTCTACCGGAAGAATACGGGAAATTACACCCTTGTTACCATGACGACCAGCCATCTTATCACCAACAGATATCTTTCTCTTCTGTGCAATATATACCCGGACAGACTTATTAACTCCCGGAGGAAGCTCATCGCCTGCCTCTCTTGTAAAGATCTTCGTATCCATAACAATACCAAATGCACCATGTGGTACACGTAATGAAGTATCTCTTACTTCTCTTGCTTTCTCACCAAAGATTGCACGAAGTAAACGCTCTTCTGCTGTCAGTTCTGTCTCTCCCTTCGGAGTAACCTTACCAACTAAAATATCACCGGCACGAACCTCAGCACCAATACGAATAATACCATTCTCATCCAGATCCTTTAATACATCCGGACCAAGTCCTGCAAGATCTCTTGTGATCTCCTCAGATCCTAACTTCGTATCTCTTGCCTCACACTCATACTCTTCAATATGAACAGAAGTATATACATCTTCCTGTACTAATCTTTCACTCAACAATACCGCATCCTCGTAGTTATAACCTTCCCAGGTCATAAATCCGATCAACGGGTTCTTACCAAGTGCGATCTCACCACCGGATGTAGACGCACCATCTGCAATTACATCTCCGGCTTTTACTCTTTCGCCCTTTACAACGATCGGTCTCTGATTCATACAGTTACCCTGATTGCTGCGGGCAAACTTAATAACATGATAAGTATCTTTTGTACCATCATCACATTTAATTACAATTTCTTTACTGGTAGATTTTTCAACCACACCATCATGTTTGGCAACAATACAAACACCTGAGTCAACTGCCGCCTTTGCTTCCATACCTGTACCGACAATGGAAGACTCTGTTGTAAGCAACGGCACTGCCTGACGCTGCATGTTAGATCCCATCAACGCACGGTTTGCATCATCATTCTCAAGGAATGGAATCATGGATGTCGCCACGGAAAATACCATCTTAGGAGACACATCCATTAAGTCAACACGATTTCTGTCAAACTCGGCAGTCTCTTCACGAAAACGACCGGATACCCGGGTATGCACAAATGTTCCATCCTCATTCAATGCCTCATTCGCCTGTGCTACAACATAATTATCCTCTTCATCAGCGGTCAGATAAATAACTTCATCCGTTACAACCGGGTTCTCAACATCTGTCTTGTCCAACTTACGGTACGGTGCCTCTACAAAACCATATTCATTAATTCTTGCATATGTTGCAAGAGAGTTGATCAAACCAATGTTCGGTCCTTCAGGAGTCTCAATCGGACACATTCTACCATAATGTGTATAATGTACGTCTCGCACCTCGAATCCGGCTCTATCACGGGAAAGACCACCAGGTCCTAATGCGGATAAACGTCTCTTATGTGTCAGCTCAGACAACGGGTTGTTCTGATCCATAAACTGTGACAACTGTGAACTTCCGAAGAACTCCTTCACTGCTGCCGTTACCGGTTTGATGTTGATCAAAGACTGTGGTGAAATTGTCTCAATATCCTGCGTTGACATTCTCTCACGAACCACTCTCTCCAAACGGGAAAGTCCGATACGATACTGGTTCTGTAATAACTCGCCAACCGCTCTGATACGACGATTGCCCAAATGGTCGATATCATCATCTGTTCCAATTCCATACTCAAGATGGATATTATAATTGATAGATGCCAAAATATCCTCTTTGGTAATATGCTTTGGAATCAGGTCGTGAATATCTCTCTTAATGGCACGTTTTAATTCTTCCTCGTCGGTGTACTCTTCCAACAACTGTGCCAATACCGGATAAAATACAGCTTCTGTTACACCAAGTTCTTCTGCATCAAAATCAACATATTCCTTAATGTCAACCATCATATTAGAAAGAACCTTTACGTTACGGCTCTCTGTCTGGATCATAACATATGGTACTGCTGCATTCTGAATAGCCAGAGCACTCTCTCTTGTAAGTGTATCTCCAGCCTTTGCCAAAATCTCTCCGGTTACCGGACTAACAACATCTTCTGCTAATGTCTGTCCTGCAATTCTATTCTTAAATGAAAGCTTCTTATTAAACTTATAACGTCCAACCTTTGCAAGATCATAACGTCTTGGATCAAAGAACATCGCATTGATCAGGCTCTCTGCGCTCTCTACAGCAAGAGGCTCGCCCGGACGAATCTTCTTATATAATTCCAGAAGACCTTCCTCGTAACTCGTAGCTGTATCTTTCTCCATACTCTTTAAGATCTTGATCTCGTCACCGAATAATTCACGAATCTCCTCATTCGTTCCAATACCTAAAGAACGAATCAATACCGTGATCGGTACCTTTCTTGTTCTATCTACACGTACATAGAAAACGTCATTCTGATCCGTTTCATACTCTAACCACGCACCACGGTTAGGAATAACGGTACAAGAGTATAACTCCTTACCAGTCTTATCATGTCCGATTGCATAATAGATACCAGGAGAACGAACCAACTGACTGACAATAACACGTTCTGCACCATTAATTACAAATGTACCGGTCTCGGTCATTAATGGCAAATCACCCATAAAAATGTCATGCTGATTGATCTCATCTGTTTCCTTATTATGAAGACGTACATTCACTTTTAAAGGAGCTGCATAAGTTGCATCTCTTTCCTTGCATTCCTCAATTGAGTACTTGATATCATCCTCACACAACTGGAAATCAACAAATTCCAGACTAAGCTGACCACTGTAATCTGTGATTGGAGAAATATCTTCGAACACCTCTTTAAGTCCCGCATCTAAGAACCACTGATATGAGTTTTTCTGTACTTCGATCAAATTCGGCATCTCAAGTACTTCTTTCTGTCTGGAATAACTCATACGGATTCCTTTTCCCGCTTTCACAGGACTAATTCTGCTCTTTTCCATTGACGTTTTCACCCCTTGACTTTATTGTTTGTGACCATTGCGGATACCTACCCACAATAATGACATTTTATTATTCTACCACTCCCAATTTCCAGTGTCAACCAATTATTTTGAAAATTTTTAAATTAATAGGTCAAAACATATATGTTGTGGAATATTCGGTATTTTTCTCCCATATCTAGATTTCGTTTTGCCGCAAAGATATCAACTCCATATTTCGTTTTATCATTTTGAACCTCTAAAAAGAGCTAAGACACACCGTTTTGATATGCCCCAGCCCTCTATAACGCACTCATAATATTCAAATTTTCTTTATATTCCGCTCATTAATTCATGAAATAATTCTATGTATTTTTCTTCCACTTCTAAAAATGGAACATACTCCTCCGAAAATATACTTTTCATCACCGGCATATCCCGATCCGGTTTTTCTCCCAACAGCTCCGTCAGATCAAAGTACAACATATCATCATCAATCTCCCGTACCAGCCGGCGTTCTTCCTGCGCCAGACCGCTTCCAAGATATTTTTCATACAGAATAGTGAGAAAATGATCCTCCAGTTTCTGATAAGATGGCAATGTCTTCTTAAATGGTCTCGGAACATCCGAAAGATACGCCTCCCCCGCATCATGTAGCAGACACGCCAGACATACACGTCTGCTATAGCCCCTCGCCATCGCCTCCAAAGCACAATTTACACAATGTTGTCCCACAGAAAAGAAATGCTTAACGTGACCATTTCCCCTGCAAAGCAAAGAAAGCGCATGTGCAATATCTGTAATATGAATATCTGCCGCCTCGGGTTCCATCGGCATAAAATGCGTACCTCCGTACGTCGTTATATAATCCGCCATCGTTTTTGCTCCTCCATTCTAATTTTCAACATACAATTACAAAGCCCCGAAAGCCACACCTGATAGTACCAGGAAAAATAATAGTTACATTATACATGCCGCTATCTTATAAGTCTATTTTTTTCTTTATCTTCCTATGAAAAATGTCGATATATAATATAGAAGGAAGTGTCTACATTCTAACGTAATTTCAAGGAGGAGATTACCATGAATGACAATACATTTACCCCAATCAAAGCAGTCTTTGCAATCTATGCTATGCCACGTTACACCAGGCAAAAGGAACGTGATAAGCAGCAGCGCAACAAGCCGTCAAAAGAATTTGACACGATATTTGAAGATGCTATGAAACCAGACGACACAACAATGGAACCTGTTACAACCGGATGCTATAGTAAGGATGCCAAACATGTCGTTGGAAATGTAAGCCACTTCCAGATAAACCTATAAATGCACCTCATCTGTCAGAAGTGCTAACGCACTTTTGTACACACAACAAAAAAGTGCCACCTTGAATGCAAGCATTCCGGTGACACTTTTTATTATGTGTACAAAAGCACTTCGTGCTTTTGCTTGGCTCACTGTTTCGCGCAGATTACTTTAATGTAACCTTAGCTCCTTCAGCCTCTAACTTAGTCTTGATGTCCTCAGCCTCAGCCTTAGCAGCTGCTTCCTTAACTACCTTAGGAGCGCCGTCTACAACTTCCTTAGCTTCCTTAAGACCTAAACCAGTTACCTCACGAACAACCTTGATAACCTTAACTTTGTTTGGTCCAACTTCTGTTAACTCAACATCGAACTCGTCCTTCTCTGCTGCTGCTTCACCAGCTGCTCCGCCTGCTGCTACAACTGCAACACCTGCTGCTGCAGATACGCCGAACTCTTCCTCACAAGCCTTAACTAAATCATTTAACTCTAATACGCTTAACTTCTTGATCTCTTCGATAAATTCCTGAGTAGTCATTATTAATTCCTCCATTATAAAATAATTATTATCGTGTAGCTATACTACATTTGCGACACTTCGTGTCAGTCTCTTATGCTGTCTTCAACAGCCTGCTGTCTGAAACATAAATCTTATGCTTCTGCTGCACCATCCTGCTGCTCTGCAATCTGCTTGATAACTCTTGCAAAGTTTGCGATTGGTGACTGAATACTTCCAAGTAACTTGGAAAGTAACTCTTCTCTTGAAGGGATGCTGGAAATTGCCTTAATTCCTGCCTGGTCATAGTAAGTTCCCTCAATTACACCACACTTAATCTCTAATGCTTCAGCGTCCTTTGCGAACTTAGCAAGAATTCTTGCCGGTGCTGTTGCATCATCCTTAGAGATAGCGATTGCATTTGGTCCTTCCAGATCATCTTTCAAAGACTCAAACTCTGTTCCTTCAATAGCAAACTTAACCATTGTGTTCTTATATACTTTGTAAGCGACACCTGCTTCTCTTAACTCCTTACGAAGTCTGGTATCCTGCTCTACAGTAAGACCACGATAGTCAACGATTACTGCTGACTTTGCGTCCTGAATCTGAGCTTTGATCTCCTCAACGATTGGTTGCTTTAATTCAATCTTTGCCATCGTATTGCGCCTCCTTATAAAACTAATGACTGCGCGACATCGAACCTCTAACCGCTTTTCTAAATATAAGAAAAGCTCTATATCCAAAGACATAGAGCGAAACGTCAAACATACGATTCTTCCTCGGTAGGCGCTGTGCTTACACCAAATGGTACCTACTGTCTTCGGCAGTTCATCATTTGATACTTTACCACACGTATCCGTGTGTGTCAAGTCTATTTTTTGCTATTTTTCATATAAATGAATATAACGCTTGATTTTATTATGTTTTTTAGTATATATTTGTTTTTTCTATTCTAGACATCTCCTATATTGTATGCTATATTTAAAATATCTATATACAGATTACGGAAGTGCTATTTTCAATGGATGGAACAGATAGTGCACTTTTCTTATAAACATATTGGAATGTCCAGGGAAGGAGGTAGATGGTATGTTAAATTTGAGCAACGTTTATCACTATTATAGTGGTCAGATTGCTATTCCGAAGCAGAATCTTCGTTCTAATTCTCAGAAAAAAGACGATCTCAAAGCTTTATATCACAACATTGTAAAACAGAATCAGCAGTCACCATTCTATAAGTTTACCTTCTCTAATACTGTGCAGGCTTATACAATCGGCATCAAGGAAGCCGCTATGTCCTTAGAAAGTGACAGTGAATCATTAGGCGGAGCCGATGAACGTTTCAATGAAATGAAAGCTGTCTCCTCCAATGAGGGTGTTCTTTATGCTAATTTACGCGATATTGCCAACGAAGATCTTCCCGACAAGCTTGCCATCACAGTAGACCGGCTTGCAACCAATCAGACAAATGTCGGATCATATCTTCCTAGCGGTGAAAATGCATTCACACCCGGGAATTATACACTTGGCATCGCTGTTGGCAGCAACCAGTATACATTCAACCTAAAGATCACCGCAAACGAAACCAACCAGCAGATTCAGCGTAATCTGGCAGATGCCATCAACAGTAATGACATCGGCATCCGCGCCTCCATTCGCAATAACCGAATGGACGGCACCAGCGCACTGGTATTACGCTCCGAATCCATTGGCAGCCCGCGGACAGATGATCTTTACTTTCATTTTGACGAGACCTATATTGAAAATGATATCACAACTGCCTTAGGATTGGATCATGTGGACACAGAGCCATCCGATGCCCATTTCTATATCAATGGTGCTGAGCATACCTCCGCAAGCAACCGGATCTCCCTGAATCATGCATTGGATATTGATCTTTTGTCCACATCCGACAAGGACGTTACCGTCTATCTTGCACCGGATGAGAATAAGATTTCCGACAAATTGGATAATTTTCTTGCATCCTATAACGATCTGGTAGATATCGCACGGGATGGATTTCACCAAAAAGGTGCCAGCCGCCTCTACCACGATATTACCGGAATTGCCAATCGCCACAGCACTGCTCTTGCAGAAGCCGGACTTACACTCGATGAGAACGGATATCTCAACCGCTCCGAGGACACGAACAGTTTACAGGTCAAACGGCTATTCGATGAGGATATCTCCGGATTCCGCTCCGATATTCACAAGGTAACACAAAAAATGATCCTGAATCCACTCGATTACATCGACAAGGTTGTTGTCACTTATCCAAATACAAATATTAATTATCCAAATCCGTATATTCCATCGAAGTATTCCGGACTTCTCTTCAACGATTACGCATAACATTCCCCTGCACAGTGTGAACATTCTAAGATAAATGCGAGGACACATGCGGAACACCTATTAGACAGCCGCAAATAAGCGCGATGGAAACAGTGCGAAATTTGTTATCATGAATAACAGTTGTAGGGGTGCAACATGTATCATAAGCAGGCATATGGAGTACGCCAGCACTTGGCGAGTAATAGATATTTAGACGAACAAAAACAACCCTCATCATTCAAGGTAATATATTACCAATATAGTCAAATGATCAGGGTTGTTTTATTGTGAGTCTTATTATATATTACAAGCCTTAGTGTCTGCTGCGTACGAGCCATAATGCAAATGTGCCTGCGGTGATACTGTTGTAGCTTACAACTGTTGCCGCAACTTAATTATTTCGCACGTCCGTCATCTACACTATACAAGGGAATATTATCTCTGGAAGAGCTGTAAAAGTCCCTCCGGTCGTGCATTCGACTTGATCAGCATCTGTAACGCACTCTGGCTCAATACATTCTGCTGTGTATATTCCGTTATTTCTTCTGCCATATCCGTATCTCTTATTCTGGATACAGCACTTGTCAGGTTCTCATCTGCCGTTTCCAGGTTATTCACTGTATGATCCAAACGATTCTGATATGCACCTAATGCAGACCGGATACCGGAAATCTTTGCAACCGCATCATCTACCCGTTCGATTGCCTCAGACGCATATGCATTGGTATATACATTAATATGATTGATCTCCAACGATTCAGCAGTCGTCTTACTAATGTTAACATTCAGCGTCTGCCCTTCATTGTTTCCAATCTGAATTACCATCGGTCCTGCAGACAATACCGTAACAGTAGCATCTCCGATTCCGCCTGCCGGACTGTCAAGCTGTGCATCATATACCATCTTAAATCCGTTTTTGTCTGTTACCGTAATACGATTCCCATCTGTGTCAATGGTTGCGGTATCCGCAAATCCAATACGTTTTCCATTATCCGTCATAAACTCAGCCTTGGCATCTGTTCCATATACAGTTGGCTGATCGGTTCCTAATAACGCTCTTAAATCATCCGATGTAGCCTTTACAGTGATCGACTGACTTTTACCACTCTGCTGGCTCACAAGTTCCCCTGTGGTAATATTATAGTCTATTCCAATCTTCGCTGCTGCGTTACGGATCTTCTCGTTTACATCATCGCTGGTATCCCCTTCTTCAACGCGGACTTCTAATCCATTGATCGTTACCGTTCCTGCCTGTTCTTTCGTAATCACAGTTCCGCCGGCAAGCACTGTCAGATTGGTCTTCGCCTGTGTTCCTGTCGCTTTCACAGTTATACCATACTCACCCGGTTCAATATCTCCACCAATCTCTACAATACTAAGTCCGTCTGTATCTACATAACCCTTCTTGTTCAGTTCTCCATTTAACAATTTTCTTCCGTTAAATTCCGTTGATTCTGAAATACGGTCTAATTCCTCCTGCAACTGCCGAATCTCGTCCTGCATGGCATCCCTATCCACTTCCTCGTAGACTTCATTCGCTCCGCGAACCGCAAGTTCACGGATACGTGCCAAAATGGAATGTACTTCATCCAATGCGCCCTCTGCAGTCTGTATCAAAGAAATTCCGTCATTTGAGTTATCTACCGCTTTGGACAATCCACGGATCTGCGCTTCCATTCTCTGTGAAATTGCTTTTGCCGCCGGATCATCCGATGACTTATTCACCTTATATCCGGATGAAAGTCTCTGCATTGATTTCGTCAGATTATTATTGATCGCATTCAGGTTATTATTCGCTGTATACGCCAGTGCGTTATGATTCAATCGCATATAAATCACCTCATTCTCTGTCATTCAGCGGTTCAAACATCCATTTTTGCACCGACTGTACAATTTATGATGATATCCTTATCCTCTACATTACTTATCGGCTGCAACCCCCGTGAACTTAACAGCCGTCATCAACTGCTTTGCAACTTTATACAGGCGGCTGGTTGTAACCTCTCCATTCTCCGCCAGACCATATTGTGCCGGTTTGCTTCCGTCAAACCGAAGATCGCGAACCTCCATTCCAATCTTGGCAAACACGGAACGAAATGTAAGTTCATTCGACTCTAATATGTGTTGACCTTCCTCTTTTTCTAATGTAACATACCCTTCTATCTGATCATTTTCAACATGAATAAATGATTCCAGCTTCCCATATCGGGGCGTATCCATTGTTGCCGTGATCTCACCTGCATGTTCACCGTCCTGCAAAAGTGATATTTTCATAATGCTCACTTTGCCATCTACTACTAACGGCACCTGGAATACATCCTGCTCCACCGCTCTCATCGCAATCGGCATTCCGGCATTTAATAATTTCAGCGACTGAATATCCATTGCCGTGATCGTACCGTTTTGTTCCTTCGCATGAATCTCCTCCGATAAACCTGCACGGATATTCTCCAATCCATAAAGAACATCCTGTTTTCCTTCCATATGTTCAAGAATGGCAGCCTCTGTCTTTGTCACCTTGTCTTCCGATTCCTTTGACAAGCCCTGCTTCATATCCCGGATCATTCCATAAATACCGTCTTTTCCATACATCACCTGATGCGCCGCCAATATATTCGTAACGGTAGATGGCATTTCATTTGCCTGCAGCATCATAGAAACTTCTTCCTCACAATCCAATGCCTGCTGCAAGGTTCTTGCAAGTTCTTCCGAAACCTGTGCGTCAGCCTCCGCTGTATCCCCGGTTCTGACCAATGCATTCAGTTCCTCAAAACTCATATTCCGGTAATCCACCTGCTCCAGATTCTTCAGAACCTGCGGCTTTATATGCCGCAAAATGCTACCCGACAGCGATTGATTATACGCGGTTTCCACCTGCTCTAAGATGCCCTTTGTATCCATATTCACATTTTCGCGTTCACCAAAGGAATCGTCTACTGCGACATTCAATCCTTGTACTTTCCGACTCTTGTCAGCCACAAATAAATTATGCAGCGTTACATCCTGTCCGTTCCGCACAACTGCACCGATGTCCTTTCCATGCGATTTTTCAATCTTATCAAGCAGCCGATAAATGCCAATAAAACTTTTCCGTTCTTCCTGTGTAATGCCATTGGTCTTATCCAACTGGTATAAGAATTCAGAAAAACGCTGCTCATCCGTAATTCCCCGGATCTCTTTCTGCTGCATGATCTCTTCATTCAATCCATCTATTGTCATATTCAGCGGATTCTTATTCTCACGGATCAGATTCAATACGATCTGTGGTGTCAGCGTCTCAAACATCTGTTGCACTTTTGCATCCGCGGATTTCACACTGACAATATTTTCTTTGGTCATTTCCATCTGATTATATGCTAATATCCGTACCGCGCGCTGGTTTGCCTCATTCCGGTCAAAATCCAGATCTTCCAAAATAGCATCCACATTTTGAAAGGCATCTGTGATCGAATCTCCCATATCCGCTCTCGGTTTTGTCATCATCGTTTCATACGCCTTACCCATCAGTGTTGCCTTCATATGGCTTGCGGTGTCATATAATCCACCCACGGTAACAGCCGGTGTACGAACCATTTCTCCCAATGCATATGCAGGGAGATTCTTCAATCCGTCCGTTTTCGATAACGTCTCCTTCAACAGATCAACGCCATCCGGAATATCATGCAGATCCTGTGAAGAAACCACCTGCTCATAATAATCTGCTTCCTGACTCTTAAGCGCATCAACCACTTTCGATAACGGTTTTGCGTCAATATTGATATCCTGCTTCACCAGACGGGTTGCTGCCTCCATTGTCATCGCCAGCCGGATCTCTTCCAATTGCCGTCTGGCAGTCACTGCTGCCGGATGATTGGAAAACATGGCATTTACCGCACCCGATCCTTCTCCGCTCAACGAAAGACTTGCGCCCTCTGCGCCCGTATTAAATGGTCGCCGGCTTGTCCGCACATTCATGTTGCGCATTGTACTATTATATAAATACGATATCGTAAGCGGCTTTCCCTGTGTTGCTGCTGTATCTACCACACTTGTTGTAATGGACTGTACCTTTTCTACCAACTGGCTTGCTCTCTCTGCTAACGTACTTCCACTGACTCTGGCATGCTCCGGGGAATTCCCAATCGCAACCTGTTCCTCGATATTTGCCTGTAACTGCGGCTCCTGCAAGCCACGCTGATTCAATGCCTGTACAGACATAAACATCCGAAGCGAATCTACCGTAACCGGAAGTTCATGCTGCAACATAAACTTTGCACCTGCCAGACTTTGTTCTGTCACCGACATCCCCGCAGCCTCCACAACAGCCGTTACCTGTGGATAAATGTCATTCCACACCTGCTGGTCAAGCGGTTTTTCTTGCGCCGGACTATCTGCATTTACACTATTCCGGGCAGTTTCTACATTGGCTATCGTAAAATCCATATCGTTCTGAATCATATAAATCATCTGTTCATCACTGATATGCACTTTTTCCTGTTGTTTTCCCTCGGATGCTGCATCGGCTCTGCCCGGCGAAACCCTTTCCTGTTCCGTATACGGAACATTGACAACATATCCCTCGCTGTTAAGACGACTGGTTCCCGGCCGGTAAGCCGGCTCTCCACCTCCATTTGCATTTGCTGCCGGATCCGTTGCGGCCGGAATCTCCTCTGTCACCGGCATAACACTATCATCCACCGGTTCATTGCCAATCAAATGATTGCGTAATTTTCCAATGGTTTCCTTTACAATATCTCCAAGCTCCTCATTAACTTCTTCCCGATGTTCTCCGGAACGAATTGTGATGACCATTCCCATCAGATCAGACAACGCTGCATTACTGACATCAATCTGCATCATGCGAAGCTTTGCAATTTCATCCGCAGTTAAATTTCGCAGGATCTCTTTCTGGTTCTCTTTTGCTTTTTCCTCATCTAATGCACCGTCTAAGTTATCCTTGATCATATCGGAAATCTGTTCCGTGTTCTGCATCACCTGCGCGCTGGTTGCTGCTCCCAAATTCGCCGCCTGACCCTGCTGCTGTATACCAACTACTTTCAACGATACTTTGGAAACATCTGCCTGTTGTATTTTCAAATAAATGGTATCTCCCGGCTGTGCATTCTTTAACTCCTCGGTCGCCTTGGTCTGCAACTGAATCCCATTCAGATCCAAAACCGGATTCTCTCCGCCTTTGACCAGCCTGCACGCCAACAGATCTCCAATCTGATTATTTCCCAATATACTTTGCCCTTTATTTCCGGTTTCTGTATTCCCTGCTGCTATATTACCAGCCTGCGCATTGCCAAATGCAGTCCGGTTCTGATTGTTTCCGCTAATCTGATAATTCATGCCATCACCTCGTTCTGTCACTGTACTATAATCTCATCCTTCTTTACGAACAAATATGCACCGTCTCATAATACTTATTTCGGATATTTTCTTCAAATTCTGAATACTGTGCTCACGAATGGCACATGCTCCGAAATAAAAAAAGAAGTCATATGTGTCTGCCTTGTATCGTTTGAGCAGGCTGCATAAATAAAAACATGCCGGCGTACCATAAAGGCTCAACATATATGACTTTCTCTATATCTCTTTACATGTGTTCCCCACACGTCTTCCAAAATTCCTATACTGTGCAGGGGGTTATTTTGTGATCTTCTTTGCCTGCTCCTGCTTTTTCTTCTCCTGCGCTTTCGCAGCCTTTCGTGCTTCTTTTTCCTTTTCTTCCTTTGCATATTCGTTCTGAAGCTCTCGCTGTTTCTTCCGCATCTTTGCTCCAAAACTCTTCTTCTTTGGCTCCTCGGCTGCTTTCTTCTTACCGCGCACGCTCTTGATCTCTGTAATATAGATACCACTTACCATTGCTTTTACTTCGCATTTGGTTGGCAGATCATCAAAAATACCGTCATCACAGATCAAATTCAATGTCTGTGGACCAACCTTTGCCTTTACAATTGGCATCTTTGCATTACGGAAACGCTTTGGTGTCTGTTCCATAACAACCTTTGGAAGTCCTGCATCTTTTAACTTCATCATCTTCTTATCAATGATCAGCATAGAAGTCTGCTGCGCAGCCGCCTGCATTTCTTCCTTCTGTGCCATCTGTTTCTTCTGCATCTTGTTACCTACAAAATACAAAGCTACTAAAATACCGATCAATACGGCAATCACAATCAATGTAATAACTAATGGACTCATATATTATCCTCCTTGTCATAGTCCGGCATCAATTGCCTGTCTCTCGTTTCATAGTATCTGCTATGATCTGCTGTACATACGCACCTGCATGTTTCCGCTGCTCTTTGGGCAGATCTTTCATATAAAAAGGTTCTCCGTAGACAACCGTAACATTACCACTCCGAATATCAAAACCCGGTCTTGCCTCTAACAAACCATCTGTACCGATCAACGTTACCGGAACCACCGGACAAGCCGCTTTCTCTGCCATCTTCAGACTTCCCTCTTTGAACGGCAACATTTCCGCCTGTTGGTTTCTGGTTCCTTCGGGACAGATTACCATAGAATGTCCACTCTTAATCTGTTCCGCACCTTTCCTGATCATCTCCACTCCTGATCTTAAATCATTTCGATCTAAGAAAACACAGCAAATGTTACGCATCCACCAATTCAGCAGCGGGAACTTGTCCATCTCTGCTTTTGCCACAAAACCCGGTCGCTTTGTACTTGTCGTATGCAATACCAGAATATCAAAATAACTTCGATGATTGGAAACAAACAGCACCGGATCATCCGGAATATTCTCCAATCCTTTTACCGTGATATGCACCCCTGCCTGAAACAACTCCCAGCGAAATGCCCAATATACAATAGCATTCCCTATCCGGAACCGCAATTCTTTATTAAATTGTCCAATCAGCAAAAGTATGAAATGCACCGGTATCATTAATACCAGAAACAAAAACAAAAATGCCAGTACAAGTACACTTCTCATTCCTAACTCCTTATCCGGATATTCTCACCTATCTGCCATATAACTTGGCAGTTTCATACAATCTTTGTTCTAACTGTTCATTCATATCCTCCATGCGGAATCTCCATGCCCAGTTTCCTTCCCCGACACCCGGTGTATTCATTCTTGCCCAGGAGTCTAAACATAACACATCCTGCATTGGTACAATTGCCATATTGGCAACAGAAGAGAAGCAGGCACGGATCAATGTCCAGCACACGTCTCCGCCGTCTGTGTTATAATATCTTCTCAATTTATCACGCGACTGTTCATAACATTTCTGATACCAGCCAAGTGTTGTATCATTATCATGTGTTCCTGTATAACACACACAGTTACGGATAAAATTATGCGGAAGAAAGCTATTCTCATCCGGATTCTCAAATCCAAACTGCAAAATCTTCATACCCGGAAGTCCAAACTTATCACGCAGATCAACAACTGACTGATCGATCTCACCCAGATCTTCCGCAATAATCGGCATATGATAACCAAGTGTCGCCTCTAACTGTGTGAAGAAATTCACACCCGGAGCCTTCATCCATTTACCGTTCACAGCGGTCTCTTCTCCATAAGGAATTGCCCAATATTTATCAAACCCTCTGAAATGGTCAATCCGAAGGAAATCAGCCAGCTTCAGCTGATGACGGATTCTCTTAAACCACCACTCATAACCGGTCTTGGTATGCTCGCTCCATTTGTAAAGCGGATTGCCCCAAAGCTGTCCGGTTGCTGAGAAATAATCCGGCGGTACACCTGCCACAGTCTTCGGATACCCCTTCGAATCAAGATCAAATAACTTTTTGTTGCACCATACATCCACGCTATCCCAGGCTACAAAAATCGGAATATCACCAACAACCTTGATACCCTTGTCATTTGCATATTGCTTCAAAGCTGTCCACTGTCTATAGAACAGGAATTGGATAAACCGGTAATATTCTACTTCCGTTGCAAGTTTGCTCATCCAGTCTGCCTTCTGCTTTGCAGTCGGGTTCTTCAATGAATCCTCCCACATATACCATGGCGCACCCTGGAAATAATCTTTGCCTGCCATAAACAGTGCATAATCATCCAGCCAGTCTGAAGTCTTGCAGAATGCATCATACTCTGCCGCAAATTCCTCACTTGTAGAATAAGCATCATGGATATCCGGATCCTGATAACGCTCATATGCCTTCTTCAGCAATCCGGTCTTAAATTCAATCGCCTTACCATACTCAACCTTGCATGGATCCCACTGTGGCATCTCATAAAAATCCTCATCCCATAAAAGACCTGCCTGACGAAGATCATCGACACTGATAATCAACGGCTGTCCGGCAAAGGATGAAAATGGTTGATATGGTGAATCACCAAAACCGGTATGGCCAAGCGGCAACACCTGCCAGAGATTCAATCCTGATTTCTCCAAAAAATCTATAAATGCATATGCTCCCGGTCCCAAATCTCCAATTCCATAGGATCCCGGAAACGATGTCGGATGTGCAAGTATTCCTGCATACTTGTCGTAATCCAAACCCAAACCTGAACTATCTACCATGATATGATTCCTCCACACTCATTGTATCTCTCTTACAGAAGATGTTCTATATGTATCATTTGATCACTTCTATCAATTCCGCTGATCATTCAGCATCAGCACCACAAAATAATATTATACTTGGAATTGTTCGAAAGTACAAGAGAAAATACTGATACTTTCCTATAAAATGAAAAAGAGTCGCCGAACCGTGGCATTCCACTTCGACGACTCATCTTATTTTACTATATAGCTATGACTGACTCCAGCCCGCCATGCATAAAAGATCTTATTTCTCTTTTTTCATTCTCTCCAGAAGGACTTTTCTCTGCTCCTCGAAGCCCGGCTTACCAAGCAATGCGAACATGTTCTTCTTGTAGCTCTCTACACCCGGCTGGTTGAATGGATTAACTCCTAATACATATCCGGATACACCGCAGGCAAACTCGAAGAAGTAGAATAACTCACCTAAGTTAAACTCTGACATGTAAGGAACTGTGATCATAAGATTCGGAATCTCGCCATCTACATGGGCAAGAACGGTACCGTTCATAGCCTGCTTGTTGATATAATCCACTGTTCTTCCTGCAAGATAGTTTAATCCATCTAAATCATCATCTTCCTGCTCCATAATGATCTTACGTCTTGGAGAACCGATGTTGACAACAGTCTCGATATGATTCTTCGTACCATCCTGAATAAACTGTCCAAGTGAGTGTAAGTCTGTTGTAAAGTCGCAGGCTGTTGGGTAAATACCCTTACCATCTTTACCTTCTGACTCTCCAAACAACTGCTTCCACCACTCACCGATATAGTGAACAGATGGTGTATAATTTGCAAGAATCTCCATTGTCTTACCCTTCTCACGAAGAATATTACGAAGTGCTGCATATTGTAACGCATCATTATGTTCAAAATCAGCCTCTAAGCAGGTCTGTCTTGCAGTTGCTGCACCTACCATTAACTGCTTAATATCTGCACCACTGACAGCGATTGGAAGTAAACCTACTGCTGTAAGTACAGAGAATCTTCCTCCGACATCATCCGGTACAACAAATGTCTCAAATCCTTCTTCATCCGCTAATTTCTTCAATGCACCCTTCTCTTTATCAGTTGTTGCATAAATTCTCTTAGCAGCTTCCTTCTCTCCATACTTCTCAACCAATAATTTACGGAATAAACGGAAAGCAATTGCAGGCTCCGTTGTTGTTCCGGACTTAGAAATAATATTGATAGAGAAATCTCTGTCTCCAACTACCTCTAACAAATGCTCTAAGTATGTTGAGCTGATATTATTACCACAGAAATAGATCTCAGGACAACCCTGTCTCATATCTTTGTCGATCACATTGTAAAATGTATGACGCAATGCTTCAATTGCAGCTCTTGCTCCTAAATAAGAACCACCGATACCAATTACTAACAAAATATCAGAATCGCTCTGGATCTTCTTTGCTGCTGCCTTAATGCGATTAAACTCTTCCTTATCATAATTCACCGGAAGATCGATCCAGCCAAGGAAATCATTTCCTTCACCGGTTCTGTCTAAAAGCGTCTTCTTTGCTTCTAAAACTCTGTCTTTCATAGCTACGATATCACTCTCATCTACCATGAACATCGCATTGCTATAGTCGAAACTAATGCTCTCTGCCATCTTCTTGCTCTCCTTTGTTTGTATTTACACGGGGTACCATAATACCCATGCCTCTTTTTCCCTCAAAACCACCCTATATTTTAGCAAACTCATCATAAAATAGCAACAATTTATTAGGCACATTGTTATTTTCATCATTTTTGTGATTTTTATTCGTCTCCTTTATGCACTTATGCCGATAAGCATTTATTCTGTAACCAGGTCATATAACGTTCCAAACGAATATCCCTCTTTTTTCAGATTCGTGATCACAGCCTTCAATGCATCATGATTTGCCTTTGATACATTATGAAGCAGCGGAATCGCTCCCGGATGATAATACTTGTTAAAGTGTTCGATCACATGCTCTGGCGTTGGCTGATTATTTACATCATAATCCAAATAAGCCATTGACCAGAAAATGGTCGTATATCCAAGATCCTTCGCCATTTGCAACGTCCGTTTACTATATTCTCCCCGCGGCGGACGGAAGAACAGATCCATCTCATATCCGGTCGCTTCTTTCATATAAGTCTCACACGTCAGCAGTTCCTTTTGTTGTTCCTCTATGGACTTCGAAGGCATAGATGGGTGCGTGACGGTATGATTACACACCAGATGTCCTTCCTCTTTCATTCGTTTTGTCAATTCAATATTATCCCGGATAAATGTCTGCGTAACAAAAAAAGCAGCGGGCACCCCTTCCTCTTTCAAAGTATCCAGAATATCCGCTGTGTATCCATTTTCATAGCCACAATCAAATGTAATATATATTCTCTTTTCCTGCACCGGAACCGTATAATATGCATTGTACTCCGTAATATCATAGTCTTCCTGACATCCGGATGTCTCATGGTTATCATTCCTCTTAAACCACCACGCATATAATGTATTGTCAATACTGTTATAATCGGTATCTTTTACAATTACCCGTTCCGTTTGCTGTTGCTCTTGTGTACCGCTTTCCGTCCCTGCATTCTTTTCTTTTGTCGATTCCGTCCCAGCCTTCCCATTCTGATTCCATCCACCATTCTTCTTCCATGTATATCCACCGGACACGATCAATGCAATCGCAACAATTCCGGCAATACATGCTATCTTCTTGCGTGTTTTCTTCATCCTGTTTCCTGCCATTTATGACATCCGTTTTTCTATCATTATATTGCTATTTGCAAATTTTAGAACCTCCCATAATTATTACACCCTGCATACCACTTACGCCAGAAAACTCTGCACAAATTCCTCTAACAATTCAATATCCGACGGTTCCATATTCTCATCTGCAACCGCAACCTCATCCTGTATCTCTTCATTCTTCCTACTATCCCGTGTACTATCTGTCTGCGAAACGCGTTGGGAAACAATGGCACCCTCTATGTCCTGCCCCGTCTTCTCATCATCTGCAGTCTGACGTTTCCCCATTTCCCGGAGCAGCCGTTTCAGCATTTCCATATCTTCTTCCGCATCTTCCTCGCCTTTATACGTTTCCTGCAGTTTCTCCTGTTCTGCTTCTCTCTTTTCTTTTCGCCCTTTCTTCTTCTCCTCTTCCAAGATCACATTTTTGATCTCTTTATTCTTCACCGAGCCATCCATAAATGCTGCTTCCATATCTGCATCCAGCATTTTCAACTGCTTATTTTCCACCAACGATCTCATGAGACGATTGGTCAAATAATTTTCCAGATAATCAACCAACTGTATATGTATCTGCTGTCTCTTATTATGTACGGCACATAAATGATAAAAGACAAACTCACATACACAAATAGCGCCATATGCAAATCCAATCTCCACAAAAAGCGTTTTGGGTTGTCCCGTCCAATATCCATAAAAAAGTTCTCCTCCCGCCAATAATGTTGCAAGTCCAACACTAAGAAAAGGAGCTTTCTCCCAGGATGAATAAGAAACACCCAGAAAACGCATTTTCAGTAAATACTTATCTACATATGCCGCTATATTCCGCACCTGATAATCCATTCCGTAAATGGTTTCGAATTGATTCTTCAGGTTCAACAATAATTTCTTCTTTGTCGTCTTCATATTCGACGACGCTTTTACATATCCATTCAAGGATAATGCCATTATCCACTGTAACAAAATGCTGAGTACACCAAACAGTACAATACTGCACATAAATAAGTGATTCATAATAAATGTTGTAATCATAGTATCCCTTCCTGTCATTCCCGGCGTCATTGGACAACCTTTTTTCTATCTTTCAGTTTACATAGGGATATCTATGAACTCAATAGCATTTGTTCGTATTATTCTCCACTGTTTGTGGAAAATCATGCATTATTCTATATAATTATTCTCCATTCGACAGGATTCGGTTATGCCAGTTCATTGATCAGCTTCATGATCGTACCGATCGAGTCGGACATTTCACTGTCTTCCATTGCCTGTATATACTGCTCTTTGTGTGCAGCCACATCCCGGATCGCATTCAACAGAGATGTTTTGCTCAATTCTTCTTCCTCTATTACATAAGAAAAGCCATTCTTTTTAAAGGATTTGGCATTGAGTATCTGATCGCCACGGCTTGCTGCTTTCGAAAGCGGAATTAAAATATTCGGTTTCTTCAATGCAAGCAATTCACAGATCGCATTTGCTCCGGCTCTCGAAATGACCAGATCACACAGTGCAAACAGGTCACGTAGTTCCTTGGATATATATTCAAACTGTACATATCCCTTCTTATCCCGAAGCGATTCATCCAGATGACCCTTTCCACAAAGATGTATCACCTGAAACTTCGGCAGGATCTCATCCAAGCTCTCCCGGACAGCATTATTGATCACTACACTACCACTGCTTCCGCCAATGATCAGAATGGTTGGTTTGTCTGCATCCAATCCGCAGAATTCAGCCGCACGTTCTCTGCTGCCCTCAAATAATTCCCGCCGGATCGGCGTTCCGGTAAGAACTGCCTTTCCTTCCGGAAGCAGATCAAATGTCTCACGGAAATTACAACATACTTTACTTGCAGACGGAATACAGATCTTATTGGCCAACCCCGGTGTCATATCTGACTCATGTATGATTGCCGGGATATGGTTCTTCTTCGCTGCCAGCACAACCGGTACTGTTACAAAACCACCCTTGGAAAACACAACATCCGGTTTAATCTTCTTCAGAATGCGATTTGCTTCACCAAATCCTTTTATGACACGAAACGGATCCGAAAAATTCTTAACATCAAAATACCTTCTTAACTTGCCGGATGATATCCCATAATACGGAATTCCCATATCCTCTATCAGCTTTTTCTCAATTCCATTATAAGAACCGATATAGGAAACCTCAAATCCTGCCTCTTTCAAACTTGGCAGCAACGCAATATTAGGGGTAACATGTCCCGCAGTTCCCCCTCCGGTTAAAACAATCTTCTTCATGTCAGACTCCTTTATTCATTGATTGCCTGCTTCAACGCCTTTGCAAGCTGATCCGGACAGGATGTACCCTTAAAACCACACTGGATTCCTTCCATACGTGCGATTGCATCATGAACATCCATACCTTCTACTAAACGGGCAACCCCCTGTGTATTTCCGTTGCATCCTCCGTAAAATTTCACATTGGTTACCTTATTATCTACGATATCAAAATCAATCTTCTGGGAACAAACGCCCTGTGTCTTATATGTCATTATTATGCCCTCTTTTCTGTATATTTTAATATAATATATCGCATTGATTATAACAAAAGGCTATACAAATGTATAGCCCTTCTTCTTACTCTTCAGTTGTCTGTTACTCAGACTGAACACCACCATAAAGCTGCTGTAAAATAATCTTACGAACCTCCTTATTCTGCTCTACGTGCTGTCCATCTTCAATGTTCATCTTAACACCATCTAAGTATGGATATATCTCAACACTGTTGCCTGTAATCTTGAATTCGAACTTCACTTCACAACTGGTATAAAGCTTACCCTTGTAATCTGTGTAGTCCTTCATATTCACACTGGCGCCATTGCCCATATAAATAACATACTCTACACCAGGCTCTTCTTCTCTTGTCTCATATACCCAGCAGGACATTCCGGTATTCTTCTCCAAAACCGTCTTATAAGTCTGTCCATCCACACCCTCTACTGCAAGATTCTGAACCTGCTGGATTCTCGTCTTAGCTTCACTGTTCACGATCGGCTGAACAAATGACTTGATGAAGTTCTGCGGATATTCCGGCAATACATAATATATGCCAAACAATACGGCTCCAATAATTACAATCCATAGCAACGTTTTCAAAAAATTCTTCATGATAATTCCTCCTATATAATAGCATTTTTATTCTAACCGTCTCTCCCAAAACGTTAAAATAACTCTTTTTCCAGCTGAAATAGGAATTCTTCCAAAAGTTTCATCCGTCGATCATATTCAATTCTTGCCGCCTCCGTCTTGCAACGGCGGATCTTCGGCTTATTTCCTCTGAAATAATTCTTAATACGATAATATGCTTTCTTATAGTTTGCCTTATCCTCACAGGCTGTAGCCATAGAATCCCAAAGGATGCTCACCGCACCTACCTCATCTAACAGATCCGCATCCATTACAACCTGACATTCTATGGATAAATCCTCTGTTGTATCCTTGTTGTCGTGAATCCGGATAATCTCTCCGATCCGACCTATCTTCTCCGGTTCCATTCCAAGACTATCTAAGTACTCTACCGCAATCTCTGCGCCAACTTCTCCATGATTACGTCCTTCTTCCCAACCGACATCATGCAACAGTGCTGCTAATGCTATTATGTCAAGGTCACCCCCTACCTTGGCCTGTAGCTTAATCGCCCAGCGATATACTCTCATGGTATGTTCAAACCGGTCACGGAATGGATAGTTCGGCGGTCTTCCGTTATCAGCAATCTGTTCTCTCACAAATTCAATTACATTTGCATAGTTCATGCTTCCCGCTCCCATTCGTAAAATTCTAGCAACCGTCATGTTTATAAAAACAGACTTTCCACCTAGTTTAAATGCTATTTCTTATTGTAACATTATTTATTCAAATATTCCACAACTAATAAAAAAAAATCATACAAATAAATTTATATGATTTTACCAATAAGATGAAAAACAACTCACAAACTTACACATATATCATTCTATACCATGCGATCTGCTTTGTGAATCACTCCTGATCAGTTACCGAAGCAGTTAACTCAGTTCAGGCACCCTTGCGGCACATGAAAGATCCTACTTAGTGCTGCTTCGTTCCCGACCTGACACGGTTCATAGGTTTCCATTGCGCAAGACCCATACGTCAACGCCACTTACTACGGCCAGCATCAGAAACAACTCCCGAGGCAGACCAACACCCCTGCTGTAGCGGATTGCAGGTACAGGGCACCGCTAACACCCCGGCTGCATGGATAATTGAAAGTATACTAAACTTTTCTTTATCTGTCAAACGCTTTTCCCTTTGTTTTGACGCAATTCCCGAAAGAAATCCGACAACATGGCAGAACATTCTTCCTCTAATACCCCATGTTCAAATTCCACCTGATGATTAAATGCCGGAATCTGAAACAGATTAAGTACAGAACCCGCACAGCCCGCTTTCTTATTCATTGCTCCAACAACAACCCTCGGAATCCTTGCCTGCACAATTGCCCCGGCACACATCTGACACGGTTCTAATGTAATATACATGGTACACTCCTCTAACCGCCAGTCACCGAACTTCTTCGATGCCTTCTCAATCGCTAATAACTCTGCATGTGCCAATGTCGTTTTCTTCGCATTTCTCTTGTTATATCCTCTTGCAATGATCTTGTCATCCTTCACGATCACACAACCGATCGGAACATCCCCGGCTAACGCAGCCTTCTTTGCCTGCCGGATTGCCTCTTTCATAAACTTCTCATCATTATTCACTGTCATTCTCCTCACAAATATGTTAGAGTAAATGTAACGCACGGTACACATTTAAGCGAAATATGTGTACCATCAAAATAAGTGTATTATAACATATTTGTGAGGAGAATGGATATGGCATTTATGATGGAAACGGATCGTCTTATATTGCAGGTGGAGAAGGAAGACATTGCAGACCAATTGTTGGATTTTTATATACGAAACCAAAAACAGTTTGAACGTTTTGAACCGACCAGACCGAACAATTTTTATACGTTAGCATACCAGAAGGCAAGTTTGCGATATGAATATAATGAGATTATGCATGGAAAGTGTCTGCGCTACTATTTATATGCAAAAGAGCAGCCGGATGTGTTGATCGGTTCCGTGAATTTTTCTAATTTTGTGCATGATCCATTCTCCCATACCTCAATCGGCTACAAGCTTGACCACGCCGCCCAGAAAAAAGGATATGCCTACGAAGCATGCACGGCAGCCATCCCTGTTATATTTCATGATTATAAGATACACCGGATAGAAGCCCGTGTAGCTCCCGACAACGATCCTTCTATCCGATTATTAGAGCGATTACATTTTTCTTTTGAAGGGATTGAATATCAGGGAATTCAGATTCAGGGTACCTACAAAGATCACTACAGATATGGGCTGATCTCCACGATCCAGTAACCAAACTCTCCTGTCTTTATCCCTGTCTTCTTCACCGGTATAAACTGTTCAAATCCAAACATATTAGCAAGATATTTTTCACGATTGGAATATACGCCCGGCACTCCTATGATCGGATGTGCTGCACCGTCCCCGAATCGCATTTTACCAAGCAACAGATATTGATAGGTGTAAAAACCGTGCGTCAGAAAACTGTTTACCCCTAATTTCCAATTTCTCATATCCAGCTTTCCGATATCCTTCGGATGAATCCTCACACAATCAAACAATTCCGTTGCACCATACATTGGAAGTTTCGGATATTCCTGCAACATTTTCTCAAAGGCATCCACCTGTTCCTGTTTCTCCATATGCTTCTTATGATATGGACAGTTTTCACATTTCTCATAAAATGATTCTTTCTGCGCCGCCTTCATATCCGGCACTGCCTGTGTCTGCGCCTTCATATCCGGCGGTGCCTGTGTCTGCTGCAAAGAAGATTCCTGTTCCACATCCGGTTGTGCAATTACCTTGAGCGAACTTGGCTGCTCTCTTTTTTCTTTCAACACAAGTGCGTAATCTCTCCGATCCTTGTCCCGAAAATCCCCAATAAAATAATGATTTTCATTATATACAACCGCCACACCATCAAAGGTATAAAGATCTCTGCCTGTATCAAACAGCTTCTGCCATTCCGTCCGGTTCAGATACGTTAATATTCCATTTCTGCTTTCTATGTCATCTACCTTAACCGCAGCTAAATGATCCCCCGCCTCATGATAAAAATAAAGCGACGCTTCCTTATATGGTAGTCCGGGTGTCTCCTGAATATTAATAATAATCTTCACTTTATCTCCCCGGATCTCCAATTTCAGAAACCCCGCTGTGGAACCAACCGTTCCGTTGTGATACTGGTAAAAATATGTAATTTTTCTCTTAAAATTTAACACTTGTCCACACTCCCTTTTGAATTCATTCTATGCGGGAATGCGGAAATATATACCATTAAAATCCATGAATGTAATATTTTATTGCATTTACATGTTCTCTTGCAACACATCACTCAATGTTGCAAACTGCTCTAAAGTTAATGCCTCGCCCCGGATCGTTGGAGAAAGCCCCAATTGTCCTAATGCATCCACAACCTGTTCTTTAGTCACCGGAATACCACCATTTACCAGACTGTTCTGCAATGTCTTTCTTCTCTGGTTAAAGGATGCCCGGATAATGGAAAATAAAAACTTCTCGTCTTTTACCTGTACCGGTGGATTCTGCCAACGGTTCAAACGGATCACCGCAGAACCAACATTTGGTCTTGGAATAAAACAATTCGGCGGTACGTTTGCCGCGATATATGGCTCCGCATAAAACTGAACCGCAAGCGATAATGCACCGTAATCTTTTGTTCCCGGCTGTGCCTGCATCCTCTGTGCAACTTCTTTTTGCACCATAACCGTTATATTATCTAACGGAACATGACTTTCGAATAAACCCATAATGATCGGAGTTGTAATGTAATATGGCAGATTTGCCACTACCTTGATCGGTCTTCCCCCGTTCTTCTCGTTGACAAGTGCTGCAATATCCACCTTCAGAATATCCTCATTGATCAATGTGATATTGTCATACTCCGCCAGCGTTTCCTTCAAGATCGGTATCAGTGTCTTATCAATCTCCACTGCGATCACTTCTTTTGCTGTCTCTGCAAGATACTGCGTCATCGTACCAAATCCCGGTCCAATCTCCAATACCACATCATCAGCAGTCACACCTGCCGCCGAAATGATCTTGGAAAGGACATGCTCATCGATCAGAAAATTCTGTCCGAATTTCTTCTGAAATGCAAAGTTGTATTTTTTGATTGTTTCTATCGTAACCTGTGGATTACTTAATTTCTCCATATATGCTCCCTGTTTACTCTACTACCAGTTTACATGCTAATGCCAGTTTATTCAAAAACGGAATAAAATCCGTCTCCAGACAATCCGCTACCACTTCGGAATCTCCATCACTCAAAGACATTCCCAGATTCTTTACCGCCGTTACCATCGCTTTTCTGTCGATGTAACTGCTCCGCTCATTGATCACAGCCGCACATTGATTATAGACCTCTATCTCCCAGTTGATCCCGGTTATGACCTCATTTAAAAAATCAGATGTATCCTCTAATTTACTTCCACGTAATTCCTTGATCAGCATCTGCAAAGCCGGTATCAGATCGTCACTGTAAGAGATTAGTTCTTTCATAATATTATGTTGTAATTGTTCTCTCTCATCCATACTATTTCTTCCTCCTCTCCAATAACCGTCTGCGGATCTCTCCGGATTCTTCTTTCATACCGAAATAACTTGCACCCGGATTATGTAACAACAACTGTCCGGAATGTTCTTCCATTCGTTTCTTTAAATTCTCGCTTGCATTGGTAAGTTCTGCAAGGGAACGCTCGATCCGTTCCTTTCTCGCAGCTGCCGTCTCCTGTCGTTTCTCCTTGCGCTCCGCAGCCTGCTCTTCCCTGCGTTGCTGACGCTCGGCTGTCTCTTTTTCCCATTGCTGTTGTCTGACTGCCAACTGTTCCTTTGACTCTGCAACCGATTCTGCAATCCGTTCCCGGGTCTCACTAACGGTCTCGGCAAACTTCTCTTTCCTCTCATCCAGCGATTCCGCCAACCGTTCTCTCGACTCTGCCAACTGTTCCTTTGACTCTGCAACAGACTGTGCAAATTGTTCTCTTCGTTCCTCTACCGTCTCGGCAAATGCTTCCCGCTTCTCAGCTACTACCTCTTCCATACGCTTCTTCAATTCTTCTGCCTGAATGATCAACGCACGCAGATCCATAGCCTCGCGGAATGCATTTGCAAAGTCATATGCCATACAGATTGTAACAATAAATGTCAGAATATTCACTACATTCTCATTCCACATGGCAATAAACTTCACAATCGGTGGATGAATCACATATACCATAAGAAGACTCAGTCCACCCCATGCAAGGGAGGAGCTTAGACAAATATGTCCCTGAAACTGTATCTTCTTATAACTGTAATCCCAATACCGCACCTTAAACAGCTTGACCATGACAACACCTGTAATATATTCCAATATCGTTGCGGCAATCATTCCTGCAAAATAGACGCCTACCGGATGATCTGCATAGGGCAGTGTAACCAGCAATACCAGAATCGCACCGGAACCATATAGTGGAAGCCACGGTCCTTTCATAAATCCCCGATTCGTAAGCTTATGCGTTCGTAGCGACACATACGTCGACTCAAACACCCAGCCGAATATACAATAAAAATAGAAATATACTAACCAACTGTTAAAATGAAACTGCACGACAATCAACCTTTCTCATTCGTTCTTCCTGCGGATGCCCACACTTATCCTGTTATTGTAGCACAAGCCTTCGCATTTGACTAGACACACTTACCCTTGCACAGTGAGATGAAAGACGACGCAATTTCCCTTTTTCTCTATTCCAGGCCTTCTGCTGCCATCTCAGCCTTAATTGTGTCCTCCGATGCTGCCATCGCCTGCAAGGTCTTTTCTAATAATTCATTTAATTCCCAGCCAAGCTGATTGGCTCCCCGTTCAATTACCTCTCTCGAACAGCCTGCCGCAAATCCTTTTGACTTATATTTCTTCTTAATGGATTTGAGTTCCATGTCTTTCGTACTCTTTGACGGACGCATTAACGCTGCTGCCCAGATCAATCCGGTCAACTCATCTGCCGCAAACAGAACCTTTTCCATCTCATGAACCGGCTCGACATCAACCGTTGCTCCACATCCCACGGTAATGCCATATCCATGCGAACATACTGCATGAATCACATCTTCACCCACACCAGCTTCCCGCAGCATTTCCGGTGCTTTCAGGCAATGTTCTTCCGGGTATAACTCAAAATCAATATCATGTAATAATCCTACAATGCCCCAATACTCGGCATCTTCACCATATCCTAATTCATTGGCATACCATTTCATGACTGCCTCTACCGTCAAGCCATGCTGAATATGAAATGGATCTTTGTTGTACTTCTTTAACAGGTTAAATGCTTCCTCTCTTGTTATTGTTTTCATGATGCAACATCTCCTTTATCTAAATTCCATTAAACATATCCCATTGACATCTCTTCTCATCTTGTCAAATTATTTATTTTGCTTTCTATTTTTCTTGATATTCCTTCCACCAATCGATAATCTATTGCATATATTTTTTTCTCTGTGAATCCATGTAAATGTGTAGTTCCAAATGCTAACGCATTTGTTTTATAGAAAAGCATCTTACTTTTCATCCACAACTTGGAAGATGTAAAACTTCAAATAATACGACTCATCCGCCGCCCAAAGAATCGGATGATCCGGTGACTGTGTACGGAACTCTACCTGACGCAGCCGCTTATGCACCGAATGTGCCGCCTCATTGATCGTCTTGGTAAACAACTCATAACTCATAAAATGGGAGCAGGAACACGTTGCAAGATAACCGCCATCTTTCACTAATTTCAGTCCCCGCATATTAATCTCCCGGTATCCTTTTGTCGCATTCTTAATGGAATTTCTGGACTTGGTAAATGCCGGCGGATCAAGAATCACCACATCATACTGCTCGCCCTGTTCCTCTAACTTCGGCAGCAGATCAAACACATCGGCACTCTGGAATCGCACCGTATCAGATAAACCATTAAGTGCCGCATTCTCTGTTGCCTGTGCCACCGCAAGGTCAGATGCATCCACACCAAGCACCGATGCTGCTCCGGCAATTCCTGCATTTAGTGCGAAGGAACCTGTATGGGTAAAACAGTCTAACACTTTCGCATCCTTGCAGAAACGTTGTACCGCCAGACGGTTATACTTCTGATCTAAGAAAAATCCGGTCTTCTGCCCATCCTTTACATCTACGATATATTTGACACCATTTTCTACGATCGGAACCTTCGTATCAAATTCTTCGCCAATAAATCCCTTATATAGCTCCATGCCTTCCTGCCTGCGCACCTTCACATCACTTCGCTCATACACACCACGAATCGTAATGCCATCTTCTGCTATTACCTCTTTCAAGGCATCCACGATCATCAACTTAAACCGGTCAATGCCAAGTGCTAATGACTGCACAACTAACACATCTGAAAACTTGTCTATAATAATACCCGGCAGAAAATCCGCTTCCCCAAAGATCACACGGCAGGAACTCGTATCGACTGCCTTTTTACGATACTCCCATGCATTTTTCACACGCATTTTAATAAATGCTTCGTCCACTTCGACATCTTCATGACGGGTCATCATCCGGATCGTAATCTTTGAATTCCGGTTAATGAATCCTTTTCCCATCGGATATCCATCGAAGTCTTTCACAATGACCATATCGCCATCCTCAAAACTCCCCATAATACTTGCAATCTCATTGTCGTATACCCAGGCTCCACCCGCCTTTAACGTACGTCCTTCGCCCTTCTTTAAACTCACTATTGCCATAGCTATTCATCCTCCATATCTCTACTCTGCGTATCAGTCATCCATCGAATGATCCTATCATCAAACAAATCCTACTCCTGCTTAATTACTTATACACAAAAATGGGGCTGCACGAACAACCCCATCCATTATACATTATGTGATTTCTATAATGCTGCCTTGATGGCTGCCATCAATTCATCATATGTCTCATATGCCGGTAACTGTGGATACTCTGCCTTGATCGCATCCGTACTCTTGAACAGGAATCCTGCCTTACTTGCAAGAATCATACCAAGATCGTTGTGGCTGTCACCACTTGCAATCGTGTCATAACCGATTGACTGTAATGCCTTAACTGTAGTTAATTTTGACTGCTCACAACGCATCTTAAAACCGGTGATCTCGCCGTCATCTGCTACTACTAATTCATTACAGAAGATAGTCGGATATCCTAACTTCTTCATCAAAGGACCTGCAAACTGCGAAAAGGTATCACTGATGATAATAACCTGTGTAATACTTCTCAACTCGTCTAAGAATTCCTTTGCACCCGGAATCGGATCAATCTTTGCAATTGTCTCCTGAATCTCCTTCAATCCCAATCCATGCTCTTTCAATATATTCAAGCGGAAGTTCATTAACTTATCATAATCTGGCTCATCTCTTGTCGTTCTCTTAAGCTCCGGAATTCCGGTTGCCTCACTAAATGCGATCCAAATCTCCGGTACTAATACGCCCTCTAAATCCAAACATACGATATTCATCTCTCATCCTCCGTTATACTCATATTCATCGATTCGCGCCAATCCAGCATGCACTTTATTACTCTGAATTGCCATAAACTATGTTCTATTATATGTTATGTTTCCTATCGTTGCAAGCAGGAAATATCCTTTTATATTACAACTTCTCTTCAATCCGTTCTTTCAATGCTTCAATCTCCTCTTTCTCCCGGTCAATAAACATGATAGAAAATGCAACTACCAACAGCACCGCACTCACAAAGATCGCATGTCCTCCCAGATATCCGATCGCGATATTTCCCATGACCGCACCAAAGATAAAGAACGCAATAATTCCAAAGTAAAGGATTCCATTATGCAGACTATGTACATCCCTATCCTTCACATAATCACACATATTCTGTGTGGCACTCCGCAGATTACCGATACACATTGTCGTAGCAATGCCTCTTCCATGAATCTTACGGAAACTCTCTACCTGAATACCACATGCCAGAGAAGTAAGACTGTTCGCAAGCAGATTCATGTTCATCGGAATAAAGCCAACTGCAAACAAGATAATTGCCTCCAACAATACGGAAAGCTGTCTCCAATGCAACTTCTTATTTCCTGTCATCCGAACCAGATCCGCCATCGCAATACCAATGGTAAAAGCAATGATCGGGCAGAAATAATGCATTGCCTTTGCAAACTCTCCCTGCGATAAATACACGCCAAACAGTAGCATATTCCCGGTCTGCGCATTAGCAAACACCTTGCCCCTTGCCATATAAGAGTATGCGTCCATCATACCGCCGGATATGGCAAGTAACACACCTAGTTCAATGGATTCCGATGTCTGTTTTGCTTTACTTACATTCATGGTCATCATCTCCTAATCTTATATATAGTGCATTCCCCAGTGATTACTCTACCAATAATCAACTGTAATGTATTCTCCCCGATAATAACCTTTCATCCGGGTGCTATTATGACACTCTCCTTATCTCTTGTCAATGAATCGGATGACACAATTGCAAAACAATTGCAAAACTCTTAAGAACTGACAGATTCCCCTGAATCTATTGCCTTTTATTATTTATCCCCTGTTTCTCTTTCTCTCAGATTAACCACAAGTGCATAGATCTCCGGATGCCGTTCTTTCAGGTTCTGATCCAGTATATGCCGCCGCTCCTTGAATCGTTGTGCCAGTTCCGGATGCTCCTTTGCGATCCGGTCATGCACCTCTCTTCTGTGTTCCTCAATCCGAATAGCAAGTGACTGCTCATCCTTACCCGATATATGTACAATCTCTTTCAAATGTTCTTCGAGATGTTCTAACCATTCATCTTCATCTAACGCTTCCATATGTGCCCAGCGTCCATGAATCAATTCTTCCACATCACCCGTCCTTTTCAGCTGCTCAATCTGTAACCGGATCTGTTTCTCCATCTGTTCTTCCGATTCTGCACCAAATGCCCAGACAAATTCCTGCACCCGGTTGTCTGCACGTTTTCTGGATGCGCTTTTCTCTTCGTTCGTCACACCTCCCTCTAGCGGATACGGACGGCAAATCCCCATATCCTTCAACGCAATGTGAATTGTCCGGCGCACACAGCCTTCCTCAATCAGATGTCCTAACCCTAACTTCCGGAACTGCCCATTCACGGATGCAATATGCTCTGTGATATAAAACCGGATTCCTTTTGCCTTCAGAGACTGATATAGCAATTCCAGACTATCCGCCGCTGTGATATCGACACTTCCCACACCGCTGGCATCAAGAATCACCGCTTTGGTGTCGTCCTTGATTGCATGTTCAATATCCGTCTTCAACACCTGAATATTCGCAAAGAACAGATTACTGCTAAACCGATAGATCACAACACCTTCCACCGGATGAATCTGACTGCTTTCCTTAATATCCCGAAAATGACTGTGCCCCGGCTGGATACCAAGAAAACATCTTGCCGGCTTTGACGTCCGAATGATCATTTCTGAAAATGACAGGATCACGCCGATCAATACTCCGTTGATCGTACCAAGCATTAACACTCCAAAGAAAGCACCCATAAAGATAAAGAACTCTGTACGGCTTACTCTCCACAATCTCGCCGCTAAATGAAACTCGGTTGCTCCAAGCAATGCAGAGATCACAATGGCCGTCAATATCGGAACCGGAAGATAACCAATGAATCCCGTTCCCTCCAGTAACAACACAATCATTGAAAGTCCTGCCACAATTCCCGTAAGCTGTGTCTTTGCCTGATACTGCTCACCCATTGCCGTTCTTGATACCGAACCATTGATCGGACAGCAGCCGGTAAATGCCGCTAAAAAATTACCCATGGAAAAAGCCAGGATCTCCTGATTATCATCCAGCCGGTAACCATTCTTGTTTGCAAAATTATTCTCTGCCAATAACGTCTCTGCCATGATCACCACCGCAACCGACAGACTGATCGTAACCGCCTCTTTCAATGATACTGCAGTAAATGATGGCACACTCCATCTTGGCATCCCTGTCTCAACCGCATCTAACGTCTTCACTCCCCATTGCTCCACAGGAAAGAACTTTGTCATAACTGCTCCCGCTGCCATCAATAAAACTGCCATCGGGAACTTAGGAACCACTCGTTTGGCAATCAGAAGAATTGCCAACGCAATAAGACCGAGCACAATGGATGGTACATTAATCGTAGATACAGTACCTGCAATATGCTCAATCAACTCCGGCAATTCTCCTACACCTGCCGTTCCACCCATCAGCTTCGGTATCTGCATCAAGATAATTGTTGTACAGATTCCCGTAATGAATCCACCCATGACGGGAGCCGATATGTAATTGACCAACTTACCCGCTTTCATCACATAAAATGCAAGCAGCCATAATGCTACAAAGAAGGTCAGCACCGGAACCACCTGCATTGCCTCAGCCGATCCACTCTCCACTCCAAGACTTAATAAGGCAGAACCGATCAACGCTGCCGGTGCCGCATCCACCCCAAAGATAAATTGCGGTGATGTCGAGAACAACGCAAAGATCAGGATTGGAAACACCGAACCATACAGACCATATACCGCCGGCAGTCCTGCAATCTGTGCGTATCCCATGGAAATCGGTATGGATACCGCCATAATGATCAATCCCGCAACCATATCCTTTGCCAGATTCTCCTTATTATATTGTCTTAGCGTCTTTGCGAATTGTACCTTCAAGTGTGTTCCTTCTTTCTTCTTTACCCCTCACAAAAGAACTCAATCTCTTCTCCAAGCGGTCCCTTGCAAAATGCAATTCTTGCCGGGAATTTCGGCTGTGATGTAATCTCAATATCCTTTGGCTCTATGAACACCTCATAGCCAGCCTCGCGTACCGCTTGTACACAGGCATCTACATCATCCGTTGCCAATGCAAAATGCCGGATTGTACCCTGTGGTAAATTATCCTGTCCGTCCGAAAAGATCTCAATAATCCCCGATCCTGTATCTAACATGATTCCTGCATCCCAGCTTCTGACAACCGGGATGCCGATCATTCCTCACGATGATCAATGACACGTTTTGCTTTCTTTTCAAATCTCGGAAGTGTTCCAACCGGAACTACCGTTACCTTCGGAGTTACACTCATTCTTGACTTGAACAAGCCCTTAATGGTGTGCGCTGTCTTCTCAAAGTCAACACGCCCCTCTGCCTCTGCCGTTACCAGAATAATATCACGGTTGATGCTCTCATCATGTGCAATGTTAATGCTATACTCACTCGATACGCCATCTACCATGCCAAGAATCTCTTCTACCTGACTCGGAAACATATTGACACCGTGTACCTTGAACATGTCATCACTACGCCCCTTGATAACATCCAGACGCGGATGTTTTCTGCCACATGGACATTCACCCGGAATGATTCTGGAAATATCATGGGTACGGAAACGAAGCAATGGTGCTCCTTCCTTCACTAAAGTAGTGATCACGATCTCTCCCTCTTCTCCATCCGGTACCGGCTGTAAGGTCTTCGGATCAATGATCTCAATGTAAACATAATCATCCCAATAATGCATACCTGCATTTTCCGAGCAACTGATTCCAATGCCAGGACCATAGATCTCTGTCAATCCATAAATGTCATATAATTCAATACCCAGTTCATGACCAATATAGTTACGCATCTTCTCGCTCCAACGTTCAGAACCGATCACACCTTTCTTCAAATGAATCTGATCCCGGATTCCACGGCGATTGATCTCTTCTGCCAGCAATAATGCATAAGATGATGTTGCCGTCAATACCGTTGCCTTTAGATCGATCATCATCTGGATCTGCTTATCTGTATTACCCGGTCCCATTGGAATTGCCATAGCACCAAGTTTCTCACAGCCTGCCTGAAATCCGATCCCTGCTGTCCACAGACCATATCCCGGTGTGATCTGGATCCGATCCTTATTCGTGATGCCTGCTGTCTCATAGCAGCGTGCAAACATCGTTGCCCAATCGTCTACATCCTTTGCAGTATAAGGAATGATAACCGGTTTCCCTGTTGTACCGGAAGAAGAATGAATTCGAACAACCTCTTCATCCGGAACTGCCTGAATGCCAAGCGGATAGGCATTGCGAAGATCCTCTTTACTGGAAAATGGAAGCTTCTCAAAATCCTCCTGGCCGGATACCCCTTTAATCCCGGCCTCTTTGTATAGCTTTCCATAATAACTGTCTGCCTGAATCAATCTCTTGATCTGTGCATCCACCTGTGACAACTGTGTACTATTTAATTTCATATACTGATCCTCCTTATATCTCTAGATATATTGTAATGATGGTGTCAAATCCTTACATCACATTTAACAAACCTTGCTGATCATGGTCTTACAGGTACTTTACCAATTCATCACGAATGGCTGCATAATGCTCATCCACAATACCATAATCTTTGTTCTTATAGTTCCACAATGCTCTTCCAATCCCCATCTTGTCAAAGGCAGAGTTAATATCCTTGATCCAGCGTAGGGAATCTTCAACCGGTGCCTGATCAATAACACCATACTCACCACAGTAAAGTGCAACACCTCTTTCCTCTGCTGTCTTCACAGCCTGTGCAAATAGCACTTCGAACATTTGCGGTCCAACCTCTTTAATATCTTCTACATAAATGGCAGCCGTAGATTCCCTGCTAAATAATGCACTCTTTTCCCGATATAATTCGAGAGAACCTGGATAAGACATCTCAAAATCCTTCGGCATTCCTTCTACCCAGTAAGCTTTCTGATGCGTAAATACAAACGGATCATAACAATGGAAATTATACACTAACTTATCTGCAAACGGCTCGATGAGCAGTGGCACACTCGTCACATTATTGTATTTGACACCACCAAATACAATATAAGTATCCGGTGCAATCTCACGAATGGCTGTTGTTGTATTTCTGATAATGGTATTCCACTCATCCACTACACTCGGACTTACCACCTCATTTAATAACTCAAATGCAACCGTATCACTATACTTGCCATAGCGCCTTGCAATCTCTGACCAAGTCTGAATGAAACGTGCCTGTAAATCTTTGTCATGGAAAAACTTCTCAAGATCACCATGATCCAATGGATCAAATGTATATCCATAAACTTTATGTAAGTCTAACAACATATGTAATCCATACTTCTTACACCATGCAATGCAGTTATCAATATACTGAAATCCATCTTCCTTAAATGTTCCATCTTCCTTTTCAATAATACTATAGTCAACCGGAACCCGTACATGATCCAATCCCCAATCTGCAATTCTCTTGATGTCTTCTTCCAAAATAAATGTATCAAAATGTTCTTTCTCATAACTCACACACTGCGATAACCATCCACCTAAATTCACACCATGTTCAAATCCTTCAAATCGTTTCATACTTGTCCTCCTTTTGTTCTCAGCAAAGCCCTGTATTCTACCAAATTCTTTGCGTCATTATTATTGTATATTCTCTTCTGTCTACTGTCTACAATATTTTTTCAAAATAACAATCTATATCTATCTTTTATCAGGGTTTCACCACACTATAATAATCCTTCTGTAACACCAGTGCTGAATACCGGAACCGGTTCTCCACCATCTGCATACACTGTTGCAGATACGATTCATCTTCTGTTCCACCCATCCACACCGTTTCTCCGGTCGTTGCGTTATACCTCACCCGATCTGTCAGAAAACTCTGATCCTTGAACATCACCAGTCCCATATCATCTGACAACATATCTCTTCCTGCCAACAACCGGGAATCATAGTCAAGTCCCATCAGATTTGATATGGTCGGCAGCAGATCCAGATTGGAACAGCATTTCTCCACCGTCATAGGGAATTCGTCCATGTTCTCCATCGCTGCACTCCATATCAGACAGGTATTCCGGTATAACTCAAAATCATCCTGCTCCACAGCAATCACATCCGTGTCGGAATCCCCTGCATTAGCCGCATTTTCTTCACGACCCATATGCAACACATCATTCTCATCTATCACATGTCCGGTCGCTTTCCGCAATTCATCATAAGCACCCTTTTTCAGACCATACGGATAATGATCCGGTGCCACCACAAACAAGGTATGCTCCAATTGTCCCTTCTGCTTCAACTGATCAACGAGATACTCCAAGGCATATTCCAGTTCCTGATTTGCCTCTAGGTAACAGGCTGCATTTTCCGTAAGGTCCATACCTTCTGTCACTTCCCGGTTCTTCACCGCCATGGAATTATACCCATATGTATACGGTAAATGACCGCTCATCGTCATATAGTAAGTATGAAATGGTGCCTTATTCACATACTCATCTGCTGTAATCTCCATCAGCTCCAGATCCGACTCCGGATACATGGATTCAAAGGTAAGTCCTGCCCCGACTGCCTTAAAAGTATATCCAAGCTTCGGATGCGTCTTGGTCCTGTCATAATAATAAGAATCATGATTATGATACGCATTGCAGACATACCCTTTCTGTTGCAACTGGTTTCCCAATGCCATCGGAAGTGACCCTTCCGACGCATGCTCGAGACTCCAGTCCCCATCCGCCGGAATCTGTCCGAGACAGTTCACATATTCCCCATCAATCGTACTCAGATACCAACTCGGCGTATAGAAATTCTCAAACTGTACCCCCTCTTTCCACATCTGATACAGTACCGGTGTCCGCTCCTTATCAATGATCACATCACTGAAGCTTTCTGCCGTAATATAAATGAGATTATATCCCTCAAACATTCCGGTATACGAATTCTCTGCTGTTGGCGACACGCTTGAAAAATAGGAGTGCATCCCGTTTAATTCTTCATCTGCACTTTCCTTTGCAAGCTCTGCAAAATCAATATTCCATTCATGATACCGGAGCTCTTTCTTTTCAGATATGCCATCCTTCTGCGCAGAACCGTTTTCTTTCTTCGCTCCCACATTCCCTACAAGATTGCCCCTAGCATCCTCTAAACCAGAGAGCTCTCTATCTGATTTACTCTCCTGTGTCAGAGCTTCCTTATCACTTTCACCCAGCCGTTCTTCCACCCACAGATAGCCCTGGTTCCATTGTCTCTCCGTAATTCCAAGCCCGTCACATATATTCTCAGCCATATCCTTGGTCAATGTTTCCGTCATACCCAATTTATACATGGACTGTTCCGTGCGGTGAAAATGAACTTTCGTATCAAAAGCACTGTGAAACCCGGTTCCCTCGATCAGTAAAATCACCGTTCCGACAACCGGAAGCAGAAGTACACCTGCAGCATATAATAAACGTTCTCTCCTGCCAACTTGTATATCCTCTCCATCACTCTTCTTGTCAAAGTAAGCATCTGCCACAACATACACGAGCCAGAGCAATATCATACAAAGAATTGCTGTCGTCTTCTCCTTTCCCGCCTGCAGGATCGTGGAAGTAAAATCCATCGCCTGTCCTGCCCCCTTCGATACCGACTTCAAGGAAAGGAAATTGCCAAATACCTGCTGATAGATAAGCTGCGTTATCCCATATATTATCATCAACAAAAACAATATCCCTCTTACTACACGGTTCCAACTTCTATGTTTTGTACTGCTTACAAAAAGTACAAAAAAAGAAAAAGGCAATGTAAATAAGATTCCATTGCATATATTGGTGTCCATTTTGCCAAATGCCGCAACATGAAACACCACCTCTAACACCATCATAAACAATGGTATCAGCCATCTTGCCCGAAATGCAATCTTACCACTCTTACCTTTTTCCAACATAATCATTCCTTCTTCTATCCATGTGTTTGTAAGCCTACTTTTTCACTATATCGAAACACACTTTTGAAGTCAAGGTTTTATCTCTTCCCAAACGGAACTATCGTAAACTCAAGAGATATCATATCTGAGTTGATTTTATTAATTTCTATTCTGTTGTTAGCAGTTTCCATGCTTAACTGAAGTATTTCCCACTGACCAATAAGATCTCGATTTTCTAATATGTAATCTTTCATTTTCTTAAAGGTTCTTATTAACGCCTTGCTCTGCTTAACAGCCAACGGTCCTTTTAAAACAGTCATCAGCAAAATGGCCTATTCCTCTTTTTTCTTCATTTTGTCATAATACGCTTTATACCTATAGATCGTCCTCTCACTGACATTATTCCGCTTCGCAATTTCTACCATTGTCATGCCGCTCTCATACCCAACAACAAAATCATTGTAAATTGCCATCCACTTGGCGTTATGTTTCTGTCGTCCGCTTAATTTACGATTTCTGTAATACTCCAATTCCTCACGAAGTTTGGCATTCTCTTTTTCCAACTCACCAATTCTTTTTAACGCCTCTTCAAGTGTTACCAATTTCCCCATTAACCTGTCCTCCGTTCATGTCATTTTCATTTTGTCTATATTATAAATATTTGTGTTCCTTTAGTCAATTCGATTATGTCATGTTGCATTCACAACCCACCCCATATCAAAAGTGTAGCAACAACCCTACCATTTTCAGCCCTTCGTCAGGTTTCCACCAATAAAAAAAGAAAGACCAAAAGCAGCACTCAAAAATACTACATTTGGTCTTAAATCCTTATATCTCAAGCCTTTTGACGGCTATCCCTATTTTACTCTTGACATCAATACCACCGTCTCACAATGCATTGAAACTTTACTTCGTATTAACATTCGAACACACTCCTGTGTAATCATAATTTTTTGCACCATTTGGTAGAAATCTGAAAAAGTTGCACCATTCCGGCGGACAGTTTATATATTACTATCCTCAATTTTCTCAAGCATTTCAATACTATGAATAAAATCTTTTTCTACATTTGACAGCAATTCATCCTGTTTCTTTTTATATTTATCATATTCTGCATGGGCCTTCTCAATTGCCTGCTTATGAGATATGCTCCCTTTGGTAGTAAGAATTTCTCTGCGAGTCATCTTAAGATAATCATCTATTGTCTCTAACCAATCTTTCATATACATTGGTTCGTGATTAAGTGCGCGAACCTCAGCAATATCAAGATATGCTGATACAATCTTATTAAGGGCATCCAGTTCCTGATCATTTAAATAGTTTTTCGCAATCTCAGAATCAGATTTCTTTATTTGTTTTCCTTCCCAAGAAGTAAGCCCCATATTTTCTTTTTCAGAATCAGCTCTGGCAAATACGATTTCTGCTGCGGTATGCTTATGAGCTGCCCAGTGCATTTTATTCTGAACCTGCTTAAAGAACAAAATAGATTCCTCAGCATTCGGATTATAATCAATGCTGGTAGCATATATTTCAAGTACTTTTCTCCAAAACACTTTCTCAGAAGATCGAATATCTCTGATTCTAGACAAAAGTTCATCAAAATAATTACCGCCACCAAGTCGTTTAAGTCGATCATCATCCAAAGCAAATCCCTTTCTTATATATTCCTTAAGAATAGATGTTGCCCAGATTCTAAACTGTGTTCCTCGTAAAGATTTAACACGATAACCTACAGATATTATTACATCAAGATTGTAGTAATCAACATTGTATTCTTTGCCATCAGCGGCAGTGTAGGCAAATTTTGCCCAAACTGATTCTTTATTCAGCTCTCCTTCCTTGAATATATTTCTAACATGTTTTCCAATTACACTTCTATCGCGTTGAAACAACTCTGCCATCTGATCAATTGACAACCAGACGGTATCATTTTCAAATGTTGCTTCTATTTTTGTCAGTCCATCTTCTGTTGTGTACATCAAAATATTGGAATTTGGCATTGCCTTCCACCTCTTTCATTTCCATATTTCTCATATTTTCTCGTTACTCTTATCTTTCACCATATTTTCCATCTTAATATAATATGCCAACAGCCTAAGAACATAATCTGGCGCATTACGAGTTCCTCTTTCCCACTCTGTAACTGTACGATAAGGAATATTAAAACACTCACAGAACTCCTTTCGATTCATGCCGGTAGATTCGCGAAGTTTTTTTATTTCAATCTGACAATCTGTAAATTTTTCCATAATCAATCATCTCCATTTATACTTTGTGTATATTATATCATATGGTTCACAATTACACAATGTGTAAATCAGAATTCAAACAATTCTCTTAATTATTTAGTTGCAATCATTGTTTCACAATCCAAAAACAGCGTAACATTATTCGACCAATTACCAAACTCATAACAGTTCATTTCTAAAATATTATCTTTATATTCAATGAATCGCAACGAATCAGCATTGATAGGTAATACAATTGTTTCAACACTTGAAATTGTTCTACTTCTAAGAATTTCAAGACTATATCCACTAGAAAGCAATATATCTCCGAGTGGTGTACATGTAACATCACAATTTTCTAAATTTCTATCACTATCAATTATTTCTTTCGTCGCAATATCTATTATAAAAATACAATCCGAAGTAACAACAATAATTATCCCTTTCCTTGCAGAGAATGTTGCACCAATATACTTACCTCTAAATTCACCGCACCAAATTGAAGTATCTTCCACAAATCTTATCCAAGTCCATTCTTGAGAATTCCAACAGCTTTCAATATCATATATTTTTTCTTCATACTCTCCTGAACATGGTTGTGATATTGGCTCTATACTAATTATCATTTAAGCTTCACCTCTTTTCCTTAAAATACAGACACATTAGCTACTATAATCGCCTGAAACCCACTTAAACTGGGGATTTACGCGACAGCAAGCGCACCGTCTCATCTGTACTTTCGTTGTCCCAATCCACACCCAATACATTCCTGCCATTCATATATATCGGAAATTTAAACCGGAGACCTCTTAATATCCTGCCATCCTTTTGCTCTTCCTCATAGATAAACACATCAGACAGGAAGCTCTTCAAAAATGTCTTCTTTTCCAGATCTGTAAATTTATCATACAGCTTATCAAAGAATAAAAGGAACTGGTAAACATTATCTTCTGAGATTTTGTCCTGCCTGATATTATATAGTCTTGTTTCGACTTCTTCCATGGCATTCTCAATATCCGTGATTTCATCTCATCCCCACTTTCCTCAAGGAAAAGTAATAATAACTTAGCTATAATCCTACCTCCTCAATCATTTGCATAAAATATTCTTCTAAACATATTCCACGTTCATAAATTTCCTTAGCAGCCTCTTCTCCCACATAACGATAATGCCATGGTTCGTAGCTTGTCCCGGTAATTTTCTGTTTCCCTGGTGGATATCTCAAAACAAAACCATACTTATAAGCATTCTCAGCAAGCCACCCATAAACATCTTCATTGCTGCACTTTGATTTGTCTGCATTGATGTCTACTGCAATCCCTAATTGATGTTCGCTTGTTCCCGGCAATGCTACCCACTCTTTCGCAGTTTTTTCTGCTCTCGACTGTGAATATCCCTGATTTATGTAGGTTTGTATCTTATCATCCAATATCTCTTGCTGTTCCTCCGCTGTTCTATAGCCTTCTCGAGCAATAGGGTATATCCCTTCTGCTCTTGCTGCATCAAACATTTCCTGCAAGTAAGGATAGATTCTGCTGTCTACCTTCTGACCATTTGATAATTCTGTCAATTCTACGCTATAATCTTCCGGCAATTCATTCCACCTATTCACAACAATAAGATTCCATTCCTCTGAAACCGGAATCTTATGTGTAATACTCAATCTGGAATAAGCATTCCCTATCATCTGGCATAATATCAATAGCAGATATGCTGTAACTGCTGCTTTCAGTAATTTTACAATCCATTTTCCTTTTGTCTTCTTTGTTGCCATAACCCTTCTATGCCTTCAATCTTCTTGACCAATTCCTTATGGCAAATGGGATACAACAAATACCTATCATCATTGGAACTGTGATCAACAGATAAGGCGACCATATATATTTTCCAAAGATATGAAACGTATTCGTTCTAAAAATATCCGCACCACTGCCAACTAAAGGTAACAAATCCAATACCTTTTGCAATTCATATGGAAGATATTCTGCTATCATCATTGGACCATAAACACAAGCCAGACTAAACAACAATGCAAGTACATTATTTTTCATGGTAGCAGATATAAACATTACAACACCTGCAAATCCAATTGCTCCGAGCAATGCAAAAACATATTCATAGATTTCAGCCTGTAACATATTCATAGGTGCAATTGCAATCAGCTTAATATTCTGAATCGGCATATCCCATCCTGATG
>ERZ1026876.15-NODE-15-length-120615-cov-18.872943_pt1 | contig 120615 bp, 122 predicted proteins | sample MGYA00380168_ERZ1026876 | MGnify/ENA primary metagenome ERZ1026876 (study PRJEB33269, sample SAMEA4719804) | human gut metagenome | biome: human-associated habitat; feature: organic feature; material: feces | place: Cameroon | collected 2013-10 ... | reverse complement strand
CCACACTGCCGCGTTCGCCCTGAGCACCCTGAGCACCCTTGGTGCCTACATTTCCCGTAGAACCGTATGAGCCCACACTGCCGCGTTCGCCCTGAGCACCTTGGTCGCCCGTCTTGCCCATGTTGCCCTGCGGTCCTTTAGGCCCCGGTCCGCCCGTATTTCCCTGCGGGCCTTGGTCGCCGGTTTCTCCTCTTGCACCCTGCGGTCCCTTTTCACCCTGCAAACCTTGTGCACCCTTAGGAATAGGAATGGTAAGGACACCATTCCTTACAGTAGGTTCACCGATTGCATCTGTCGTAAACTTTGCGCTGACCACTGTCGTGACCATCTTGTCCTCACTTACACCTGATGCCCTAAAGGAAATAAAAGGTTCCTCAGGATTCGTATTGACTGCTATTTCACCGAGCAGAATCTTATCTTTATCAATAATTTTGCCCTTTTCGCCGGAATGTAAGTTAACACCAATATTTCTTTCACTTACTTTCATTTATAGGAGTCGAATTTAATAATCTTGTTATTTTCAAAAAATTTCCCATATCAGAAGAATAATTATTTAATTCATTTATCTTTTGTCCTAACTTATAGTAAAATAAAGTTTCGGACTATTATCTATTATAAATATAATAGCCTTCAATTAAAAAACTATATTTTTGGTATATGCCCGCCAAGAATGGCATTATAAAAAGACAAAAACCCCTCTTCATTAAAAAGGAAAAGGGGCAGCTATCGTCGGGGCGTTTGATAGCTTCATTTATATCTATAAATAGTTTTTATTTCCAAAAAGTTGCAACGGTTAATCGTTTTCCTTCTTGAGCTGTTCCAACAAATCAGTTCCTGCAAACCATGAATCTTTCCAATTCTTATAATGCCCGCAAAGTTTGTTAAGTGTCGTCACCACATCTTCAGTAAGTGCAAGTCCATCAACAAAAATATATGGGGCACCTGTAACGTCATTAAGGCTGTATTGGAATTTCAATCCCGCAAGACTCGGGATGGTTCCACTAAAAACAAGGTTTCCTGTATCAGGAAAATAGACCAACGGGCTTTTCCCATCTTCTGCCTCAGAGAATTTTGCTCCGCCATGGACCGTCTGTTTGAAATCGTCAATCTGATTTGTAAGTACATTCTGTCCGAACTTAGGATCGTCTGTAATAGGAATCGATTTGTTTCCTTTTTTTTCTTCCTCTTCCTTCAGGATGTTTCTTTTAAGATGTACGATTTCCTGCTCGTTTGTTACACTCGGAGACATGCTTCTTATCTTTTCAAGCATTTCTCTTGTCACATCGCTTTTACTCATTGCCGTTAAAGATTTAAATTTCCTAATTATCCCATCCGTTGGTCACGCCATTCCAAAAATTGCTAAAGCTGTGCGGATTAAAATAATCCGATGCCTTCTTCGCTGATTCGTCAGTTTTTTCAATTTTCTTTTCAAGTTCCTTTTCAACCTTTTCTGCTTCTGCAATCTGTTCATCAAGATTATCTACAGTTGGCTCAGTTGAAAGAATCTCCTCCACTTTTTCTGAAAGTTCTTCCGTTGTCGGCGCGGTTTCTGTCTCAACAGATGCCTCCTCTATGGCTGTTTCCTCCACGGGTGTTTCTTCTGTTACGGTTTCCTCTTTTACAGCCTCCACAGGCACTTCCTCCGTCTCTGTTTCCATAGGAGTTTCTTCTGTAGTTGCTTCAGGGGCTTCTGTCTTTACTTCTTTTACTTCTTCTTGTTCTGTTGCTTTTGAAACTGTTGTTTCTGTTTTCTTTGCAGTTTTCTTTGCCATAAAATTCAAAATTTTTACAAATATTTATTTTCCATCACCATTGCCTTGCAGCGTGTCTTTCTTAATGCACCTTCGATAATTTGTCTGACACGTTCTTTTGTAAGGCTATATTTCTGACCTATGTCATTCAGTTTATAATAGCGGCCATAGATACCGTAATACATATAAACCATATCTTTTTCACGAAGGTTCAATACTTTAAATACCTCTGAAAGAAACTTTTTACGTGCTATCGCCTCTTCGTTCTTTTCTTCTTCCTCTATAAATTGAGGCTCAACTGAATTGTTCTTTCCATTGAAATTTACGTTGATGTCATCTTCCTTGTCAAATTGGCTGTCGTCATGCTCTTCTGTAGGAAGTTCCGATTTAGGCATTCTTTTCGCCTTATCTATTGCTGCTTGTATTCGTTGTCTTATCCACCATACCGAATAACTGTACAATTTAATGTCTCTTGAAAGATCAAATTTTTCGATTGACTCCATCAGGCCGTCATTTGCCTCGGAAATCAAGTCACTGAAACTCACTCCTCTCCCTCTATACATGGAGGCTATACTGCAGGCAAACTTAAGATTGGCCATTATTAGCTTGTTTCTTGCTTCAATGTCATTGTTGTTCCTATAGGCAGCAATGAGTTTATGTTCCTCCTCTTTTTTAAGAGGCTTGCATCTTTTCAAGAGATTGAAATATTGTTTTACGGTATCGTCAATATCAAATATTCCTTCATTCTTAATCATTGGGGTTTTTAAAAGTTATACAAAAAATTATTATTTAGGCCATTTCAATTTTTGAAATGTTGCCTACCTTCTTAACAATCAGGCTTTGGTTTGCCCAATCGCTGATTGTCTTCAGGTGTGTTATCTGAAAAATAAACGCATAATCTGCGAGTATCTTGTCATACAAGTTCTTTACGTTGTCGTAATTCTCATCGGCAACTCCACCAAGTATCTCATCGAACACTACGAATGACGGCTTGCTGAAAGATGATATTTCCGAAAGGACTGTCCTTAAGGCGAGTGATGCTACCGTCTGTTCAAAACCTGAGCCCGAGCCCAAATTTGAGACAACTCCATCATGGATGATGTGGAATGCAATATCATTATGGTCGTCTATCACTATTTCAACATCAAAATCGCATACGTCCGTCAAAAGATGCTTCAATTTACCGTTGATTAAAGGAAGGACATTCCTGAGGAGCATCTTTCCGATACCGTTCTTTCCTACCATTTCTACATATATCTTCCAATTTCGGACCAACTGCTCTTCAGCCTTTATCTGTTCAACTATCTTTTCATATTCGGTAATCGTTTTTTCGTTACTCTTGATATTGTGCTGACAGTCGGCAATTTCATCATTCAATCTTCGTAAAACATCTTCCTCGGTCTTGATGTTTACTGTAGTATTGTTGATTGCAATGTCAATCTCATTGTTTGCTTTGATGGCTGCCTTATTTGTTTCTATATCTTTCAGAAGTCGGACAACTTCCTTATAAGATGAAGTAAGGCTCTCCAAATCAACATCATTCTTAGCAATAAGCAGTTCCAATGAATTTTTTTTGTTGAACAGTTGCCTTTGAACATTCATGTTGGTAATTTTTTCGTCAATAGTCTCAACTTCTTTCTTCAGTGCACTGCCTGCTTTGATTTTCTTTTCGAGTTCGTCTTTTTTGGCGTTTATCAATGATGAATTATCAACATCCTTTAGCCTTGCGCCGCATGTAGGACAATATTCTCCCTTTTCCAAATCCTTTATTTCATTCTGCAGCCTGTGGCATTCATTCCTGAGGCCATTTAATTCAATGGCTTTGTTTTTATCAGTACTGATTAAATCATTATACTCGTTTTCATTAAATTCTATTTCTCCAATGTCCTTCAGACTTTCTGCATTTGCGTTTCTCTCAGCTCTTTTCCGTTTGCCGTCCTCCACCAACTTATCTCTTGTATACTCAAGCGTCGCCACATCATTTTTTAGCAGTTCATCATCAATCTTCTGCTTTGACTGAAGTAGGGAATCACGTGTCTCTTTAAACTTTTCAATTTTTTTCTCACTTGATTTTGCCTGTTTGGTTGATTCCTTGATTCTCTTGGCAAATTCCTCATTTTCTTTCTTGAATTGTTCAATTTCAGGCCCCAACTCTTCCCTGTTATACCTATTGAGCAGAAGTTTCGGATAAATGGACTTGTTGAACGTATCTCTTGCCAACTTCTCTTTTTCTTCCAAAGGTAGAAGCCCAATCCATCTTGATATCAATCGTCCTCTATCAGTATCTTTCAATGAAATAAGCTCCTTAAGGTTATCTGAACTAACACAAATCATCAAATCAAAATCACGCTCATTGCCCAATGATTCCTTGATTATCTGATTAGTTTCCGTATTGGTGCTGCCTTCTTGGTTTTCGGTATCAGCGAGCTCAATATATTCACCATTTACTACCTTATAATACTCAATCTTCTGTGTGACCTTGCTTTTTTCTGTCCTTTTCTTCAACGCAGGCCTTGAGAGAATCCTCTTGATGACATATTCTGTGGAATCTATAACAAGACAGCCTTCCACGATCATTTCAGTAGCTTCTGGAATATATTTATTAAATGCCTTGTCCAATGTCCAACCGTTTTCCCTCGATGTTACCTTTCCAAAAAGCAGAAAACGTAAAAGATCCAGACAGAAAGTTGTCTTGCCTCCTTGATTGGCAGGAATTGACGAAAGGTGGATAAGCCCCTTGAAATTTGAAAAATCAACATAATTGTCAGGTCCGTAAGACATGAAATTTGACCATTTCATCCATTTTATGGAATACTTCTTGTTTTTCTCATACAGGTCATAATTGATATTGGCATTGATTTGCTTGTCAATCTCAACAATCTTGTCGAAATCAATGTTCTGAATCTTCCGTTCTTTAATGAAGTCCTTGAACAGTTGCTGTTGAAAAGCAGGGTCCTGAATATTATGTATTGCCTCGGTCGTTAGCTCCGCCTCATTTCCATCACTTGTCATTTTGACAAAAACAGGCTCAATCTTGACGTTTTCCTTCGGAATACCATACTTGTTGGCAAATTTTACTGCAATATTTGCTTCCTCTTCATGAGAATAGTCAATCGGTAGTACTCTCCATTTCAAACAGACTTTTGTCTTCTGTCCTATGTCAATTTTCTTTGTCATTATAATAAACGTCTTTTATTGGTTTTACTTACGGGTTCTTCGTTTTCCGTTTTTTCTGTATCAAAAATACAATTTTTTTCATTACTTTCGGATTCTTTTGTTATTTCTTCTTCTTTTGCCTTATTACTGACACTAATCCTTATTTCCCTACAAGCTCTCTCGTCCTTTTTCTCTGTTTTAGGAGGTGCTTTTTCTGTCTGCGGCGTATTTGAAAAAGGCTTTTCCCCATATTTTTCTATATTGAAGGCTTTCTTCAGGAGTTTGTTTACAAATTCCTTCTTGTTTAAACCGTTTTCCTTGCAATACAGTGTAATTTCGTTATTTAGTTTCTTATCTATATCCATTTTTGACTACTTATTTGGGTAAATATATAAAAATATTTATTTTTTTTAAAAAGCATTTATCTTTTCATTAGAATATAACATGTGATATGCCTGAAAAGAAGAAAAAAAATATAGAAACCCCGATTACGGAAAAAAAATACCCAAGTTTAGTATTGGGGCTTGATATCAGCACTGCATGTATCGGTGCATCTATTGTTTTTGATGATGGTATCAACAAACCTGAAATCATCAAATTGACGCATATTGTCCCAAAGATAGACAAAAATATTAAGGGTATTGAGGCTCTTATTCTTCGTAAGCAAATTTTTGAGGAAGAGTTCCTTATGAAAATCAAGGACATGAAAATTACCGAATGCGTTATAGAATCTCCTCTTAATTTTGCTACAGGGAACTCCAATGCCGTTACCGTTGCACAATTGCTCCAATTTAACGGCCTATTATCTGAGGCGGTTTATAGGGTGTTGGGTATAGTGCCTAATTATGTCTCAAGTTTTGATGCACGAATGATATCATTTCCTGAACTGCTATCTATCCGAAAATTTAATAAAAAAGGCGTTGAATACCCGCTTTCACATATTAAAAAAGCCATCAATGAAAATCATCTTACACTGTTTGGCTCATATCCGTTTGATTGTGACAAGAAAACCGTCATGATGAACCTTGTAAACGATATGTTCTCTGATCTTAATTGGGTTTATGATAAGAAAGGTAATTTGAAAAAAGAAAATTTTGATGCCTGCGATTCCCTTGTCTGTGTTCTTGCATATATCAATGAAAAGAAGCACGGGGTTATGAATCCTTTTATCAAAAATCATACCATTACTGAAACAGAAGAAAAGGTTATTATTGAATATGTAATGGATGTATGGGGAACTGAGTATCCCAAGAAAATAGTTTTGGAAAAATAAGAAAAATCCCGCACCTCTTGGTACGGGATTCCTTTTTAAAAATTAATTTTTACGGCTTTTGCCATAGTAGGCATTTGACTTCTCTGCGAAATAGCGTCTGTACTCATCTTCATATTGGAAGATCTTCTTTCGGATGTTCAGACTGTAGGTCTTTTTGCCTAAATCCATTACGGTATTGAAATTACCGTTATCATCCTTATCGGCAGTACAGCTTTCATAGAACTCATGGACAATCTGTGGAACAAGGTCTCTGTGTCCTACGTTCATCGCATCAATAAGTGCCGCCTCATAAGGCATAAATGCAACCTTTGTTACTTCATCCTTGAACGGATTTTTGGAGTTTGAAAGATCAATGTTAAATCTTACAAACTTAGGATAGACAGATGCGTCCCAAGTATAAGAAACTACTTCTCTATGCATATTCAGGTCTCTGCCGTTATCATAGAGGGTAAATGTAAAATAGGATGGAGTTTCTTCGTTGGAGCAAACATATTCCTGTTTGTTGAACGGCTTCTGATACGGCTTAATTTTTTCTCCATTCCACAAAAATGTATCCTCAGATTTTCTGAGAGCGATAAAAGTAGGCGTCCTCATCTCGGGGCCATGTTTTTCAACCCACTCATTCATTTCAGACTCATCCTCGAAAACCTGAGGTGCCGTTAGCTCAAGATAAGTCTGTGTCTTTGCTTCAAGGTCATTATTGATGATTCTTGCAATGTTCCTGATTGTATCTACAATCTCTGTAGAACAAAAGGCAACATCCTTAAAGCCAAAAATACGGAAATAGCGCTGACAAACAATATTTCCATTAATGGAGAGTACGAATTCAAATCTCTCCTTCATTAGCAGGGCGTTTGCTTCTGCCTGCGTTTTCTTTTCAAATTCTGCCATGTGCAGTCTTAAAAATTAAAATGTTAAACATAATAAACAAAAGCACCGCGCCTTTGTTCTTTTTAAATATACTATTTTTTTTGATTTTTCTGATATTCTTCGAACCTCTTCCGTTCTTTTATCTCAAGTCTTTTGAACAGATTGAAAAAGGATGCAAATTTGGTATCCCCCATCCACTCCGTTATCTTGTCCTCAAGTATCATCCTGTATAAGTTTCCGAATGAGCGTCCTTCCGGATCCATTACATTGTACATCATAGTATCCATAGTTTCTTTTGCCTCTTCTGAAAGCAGCGGATGCGATAGATCTATAATTTTCCTGTTGATTTCATAAAAATCTCCATCATAAGGCTTGTTGGAAACCCCATTGACAATATTTTCATGCAGTTGTAAGGGCTTTTTCTTTTCTTTTTTTCTTTCATCTATCATTTGCTGCGCCCGCTCCTTCACCTCCTCTATGGTAACCTTTCTCTCTTTTATTTCAGGCATCAACTTGTATAAACCATCTTCGGATAAGCCTTTAATGTTGGGTATATTATCAGAAACATCGCCAGTAAATACTTTTTTCACCATTACGTTTTCAGGCGAGTAGCCGAAATAATCTTTGAAATTCTTATTGGTGATGAACTTTTTCAATGTAAGGTTATAAATGGCAATATCGTCGGCAAGCAGCTGTGAAAGATCCATATCGCCTGACATTATGATAACCTTCTCATTCGCTTTCTTGTTCAGGCAATAATATGCTATCTGATCGTCACCCTCCGTTACCTCGTCAATGTTCCATCGAATGAAAAGCTCATTGAAATAGTTGCATAAAACATCGCGCTCCCTGTCAAAATTGGCATCCACAAAGTCCTTGTATATGTCACTTTTTGTCTTTACCCTGTTCTCTACATTTTTGGCCTCCTTTTTCTTTTGCTTATTGAACAAATAGTTCTGCATATTCTTCAGACTTTCATTATATTGCTTCATGTAGTCACTGACACCGTATTCTTCATAGTGCTTGTCCCTGTTCTGCTTGTAATATGGATTTATGCACCATCTTTCATAACCTGAATATGTATCGTCAAAAAAAACATAAACGTAATCGAAGTCATGCTTTGCTATCATGTTCTTCAATTGCAGCATAAACTGAAATACTCCGCCATAATGCATATTGTCAATATTCACTTTGTCGTCCTTGAATGAGAAAAAAAGCAAACTGTTTCCATCTACCAAAAGTGTATATATAGGCTGTTCCGAAACAAGCGCCCCATGTTCCTCCTGTATTTTTTTTCTAACGGGCTGTGCCATAATTTTAAAATCTGTTGCCCTAAATATACAAAATTAATTTTTAAAAACTATTTATAATTATAAAATTGATAAAATATGAACAGAACCATAATTTTAACGGAAGACCAAATGCGCCAATATTGCAAATTTTTAAAAGAAAAAGAGGGCAGGACCTGTTATGTAACACAGGAGCAATATGATTATATCATCAGCGAGGGCATCAAGCAAGAGCTTGCCAAACAGCGCAAGGAAGTCGAAACCGACCCTACCGAAAAACAAAAAGAGGCAGGGAATTATAAAAAAGGGCATATATCTATCCGAGGTTTTGAAATCACCATTGAACAGCCTAAAGGTTCTTATAGAAAAGGCACTGACCCAGATGGTATTGAATGGAAAACTCTAATGCATAATGATTACGGTTATTTTACCAAGACTTTAGGAAAAGATGGTGATGCCATCGATGTGTTTATTGGACCGAATCCCGAAAAAGGTAAAATTTTCCCTATTGACCAATTCTTCAATGGCGAATTTGACGAAACGAAAGTTATGTTCGGATTTGATTCAAAGGAAGAGGCGAAGAAAGCCTATCTTTCAAACTATGAAAAAGATTGGAAGGGTTTCAAATATATTACTGAAGTAGATTTGGATACATTCAAGCGTTGGCTATATGACGGTAAAAAGCAACGTAAGCCATTTGCCAAATACAAATCCTTGAATGAGTCTATTGAATATAATGACAAAGGAGAAAAGATTCCTGAAAAATGCACCGAGTGCGGCGGAGAAATAAGAGTCTTTATTGAAGGAGAACCGATATTCAAATGCATTAAGTGCGGAAAATATTATGGAACGGTTCCTTGCAAGCACAAGCACTAAAAAAACTCAGAGGTCTTGAATCTCTGAGTTTTTCTTTTTAGCTTTTCTGAACGATAGTATCAATTCTGTTGAGCCATCCCTGCAGAAACTTCTCTTGTGTGGGATCGTCCTCTACAATTTTCCTGTAAAATTTCTTTCTTGCTTCAGCTATTTCATTAATGAATGTACTCTCCTCGGTCTTAATCTTATTGTTGATAGCCTCAATCGCTTGGTCTTTTAGATAAAGATTTGCATCAAGCCCTAACAATGCGGTAATTTTTTTTGCTGCAGTTCCTGTTCCTGAATTGATACCCCAATCAGCTACCAGATTTGCAACTGTCTGATGATTGATTTCATCACACCGTAACTTGTCCCAATAATTTGTTTTCATTATGTAGCCCCATTCCTCGACTGTCATATTCTTGACATCTGCATTTTGCCCATAAACACTCTGATATGCCGTTTGAGTTATACCACAAACTGTCTCACCTCCGCTGTCGTCTTCCGTATTGGCATAACCGCCTTCAACTTCTTTGAGAATAGGTACATAATCCCAAAAATTGACATTGCCCATACTTCCAATAAAGCCATTAGGCATCAGTCTTGGTCCTGTATAACGCATAATAATGATGTCGCTTTTCGGAGTCTTTGGGTTATAAACCCATATTTCATTTTGACTGAAATCCGAAATCCATTTCTGTCCATCATACATGCAGATATGCCCATAATCTTTTTCATTCTCCATAAGGGCAATGTCTCCTGCCTGTGCGTATGACTTAATCCATTCAAGGCGTGTCTCTTTATCTTTCAGTCCTCTTGTATAAACACCAAATCCTCGGGCCGCAAGGAGGTTGTAGCAGTATGCGCCGTTTGCTCCTGACCATGTTGCTATTCCTCCTGCAGTTATGAAGCTTTTGACTGCCTTGGCGCAATAGCCCAATGACTTGCTGTTGCTTGCGGGCGCAATAGTAACAGTCCCCTTCTTTTTCGTTACAAAAGTCGCTGCATTTCTTGTAGCTTGAACTGCTTTCAATACATTAAATGTCACTTTTGGTTCTGATGCGGCAGGGATTATAAGTTCTCCGTTCTCATCCCAATTTATTTCACCTGCATTGCTGCCAAAAATGTCTCTTCCACCTCTCTCCATACCGTTTGGAGTTGTAGATGTACTTTGCGAAGTACCACTAAATGTATTGTCAGCCCCTATAAGCCTACCGGTATCAGGCATAGAAGGATTTGCCCCTATCCTGTCAATGATGTCTTCAAGATTGAACATTGTTCTGACAAACGGCAACTGATTCTTGGAAATCCTGACTCCTGTGAATGTCGTCGTCATGTCTCCCGCTTTCAAATGATGCTCTACGCTTATAATCATATAGGCTCCCTTGAACATAGGAATATTGTTCAATTGGAAATACATCATCGGCATGATATTCATGCATCCCATCATTTCTACAGTGCAAGTATATGAACGATTGGAAAAAATTGCATACATATCCTGCCCAACTCCCTTCGGATACATTGTATCACCATGTGCTCCCGTATTGGCCAATTGCAACTGATTCATGATTGAATAGTCGGTAACTTGCGGGTTGTCCATATTCAAACTGATGCTTTTGAACAGTCCTTGATTCTGTTTACCGTAAGTCACTCCAAAGGCGGGTACGCTCAATGTTATCTCATTTTCATCCCTTGCAGCCTTAAAGTATTCAAGACTTGTCGGATATATGTTGCCCCAAGTATCAGCCAAATCCACTTTGTCGTCAGCTACTCTTACTGTTTCCTCTTCCCTTGAATCTAAAAATTTGGAAACATCGTGTGTGTACATCAAAATGTATGTATTTCCATAGCCTAATGTGCTCTTGTTGTTCTCACCATAAAGGGCATGAGGCTCGAACATTGATTTCAACGCCTCTGCATTATAGAAATTGTTATAAACAGGCAAGGCCAAGAACAAAAGCTTGTTCTCTTGCGCAATATCTGACATGAATTGGAATATTGACTTGTTCGGATCATCGTTTCCGCCTATTATGTCTTTGATTCTGCCGTAAAGTTTTTCGGGATTTACAAAAAACCTTTGGCTGATGTCATTTTGGTAAGAATCCAAGAATAGGAAATTGCCGTATTCGGTAACATTCTGATTGTATTGTGCAGGGCTTTCAAATCTCTTCTTTCTCTCTGCGATTTCCTCTGAAGGTGATTTCAATGAAAATGATTTCTCGTTGAATGTCACAAGCCATTTGGTATACAAATTTGACAATGTGTAATATGTACTTGTCTTCTGTTCAAATGTTGTTTTCGCATTTGAATCGTCATTGCTTTTTCCTTCGCTGTTGGCTGCACCTGTCGATTCCTTTTCATTGTCGTCGTATAAATTATATAACGTTTCAGCAAAAGAGTTGATGAACTTATTCATACCATTTTTGAAGATAGTGGTACTTTGTGACTTTATTTCATATGTCATTTTCAATTTCCCTATAGGCACATCTTCCAAATAAAATCCTATTATTTTTTTCTGTATGCTTTCAGGAAGTGCCAATACATACTTTTTAGTATTCTTAACCTGCCATGCGGTTCTTGAATTTGCAGTTTTATTCAATTCGTTGAATTCGTCCATCAATGCTTTAAACCAACTATCACACCATGTCTTGAAAAACTCTTTCAATTCGCTAAAATCCTCGGTCTCCAGTGTATTCCATTCATTTAGTCCTAAAACTTCATAAGTGCTATCCTTAGATAAAAAGTTGCTCCGTGTTTTCAGCTCGGAATTTGAAGGTAAGGCTGAACGGAAGAATTCTTTCTCATCCGTAAGTATCTTTGTTTCGCTACGATAACGCATTCCGCCGATATAGAGCACATAAAATTTAGGATAGTTTTTGATAAAACTTTCCTCAATGTGCTTAGGCTTTGTATCATAATTGCTTGCATTATATAACGATGTCAAAAACAGTAATCCTTGTTTATATATACCGTCTTTGGTTGTACCTAATTTTATATAATCCGCATCATCAAAAAGATTAGTGACGTTCTTGTCGTTACCCCCCAACTGCAATAATGGATATCTGCAGTTTTGAATGCGTTCCTCTTGAGATTCCTTTAACCAACTGATAAATTCGGTATAGTCGGGGCAAGCTTCGGGATAATAAGCCCTATCGAAGCATCTAATCTGTAAATCTGCACCGTCTGCATCGTCGTAATATATATGTCCGTAGTTTTTGACATTATATTCGATGGCGGTTTCTATATTTAGCGCAACGCCTTCTTCTTTTTTTCTAAAAAATTCAACCCTCTTGGCATCGAAACGTGTAATTTTGCCTGCATTTCCATCTGTTTTAAGCGTATTGCTCTCGTTTCTACGGATAGGACTCTTATATACAAGCGGGAATTTACCCTTATTAAGGTGGAGTTCTGCTGTGTCTCCAATATAAGGGAATATAAATTTGTCGCCTGTTTTCTTTACAAATATCCCAAGCCTCTCAAAAGCCTTGCTGCTGTCCTTGAGGATATCAAAAAGGTTCCGTCTTAGTTTAGGGTTTGCATCATGAAAATTTTGCGCTTCTATAGAAATGAAAGATTCGTTTATTTCTCTGCCTGTAGCCAATGCCGAAATTACCCTCGCATAGAAATAATAGTAGATTAAGCTGCATTCGTCATCCTTGGATGAAAAATCTTTTTGGTCATTATTGTACTCCGAGTAAGGATTGTATTCCCTGTAGATATCATTCAACAGTGTCGGAATAAAATTTCCGACATATTTTTCATCCTGCAATGAATTGACTACCGTGTTGTCAGTAGTTGCTGACTTTGGAGCTTCATCAGCTGCGATTATATTTTTTGTTTTATTGCAGCATGACAATATACCGTTAATCAAATCTTCCACAAACTGCACTTCGGGAAAATTTCTCATCTTGACATTTTTACCCGGATATGTAAACTCTCTTTTATTGTCTTTGCCTTGAGTATAATAGCCAAAAAATGGAGGTAAAATACCATCAGAGGCTATATTTGTTTCGTCTTTAGTAATATAGTCACTTAATCTCCTGTTGTTATCAATAGCGTCAACTGTTTTGTTCATGAAATGGATGAATGTGTCCAAATGGGCAAATATCATTCTGAAGATATTCTCCAATGATGGCCTGAATCCTAATGACGCAACAATTGAGTCTGACAAATCTTCATTTGCGGAATCCATCAGACTTTCATTGACATTCCCTTCTATTCTATCACTTTTTTCTTCTATCTTTCCATCAAAATTATCTTTCCATAAAATGCAGTAATATGTTTGTTCTGTAATTTTACTTATATTGCTTTCAATGAAATTTCTGAACAATTCGATATGAGTTTCCTTATCTCCGTCAGGGAACCTGTTATATATTTCACCTGTTTTCTTGCATATTTCATTGAAGACGACCTTGCCGTCAACATACCTGCGGAACATGGAGTTGGAGTCCGTCAGGGCTCTAATGCCGTTGATAACCTTATCATTCTCCATGTTTTTCCAAGTGCTCTGTCCTATATTGCCGTCGTAGTTGGCCTTGTAATTCTTGAGCAGGGTATTGAACTTTGCACAAACATTGGTATCTATCAGAAATTCTTCCTTTTTGGAAAAATATATTGAGAAATATTCATCCTGCGTATAAGCAAAATCAATTATGTTCTCGTTTGCAGTATAAAATGCCGAAAGCGTCTCGTCAAAGCAAGACTTCAATTCATTCAGAGCACTCAATTGCTGTTTGGATTTTGTGTACTCCTGTAAATTTTGCGTCTTTGACAATTCTCCGTTGTTCAATTTATCTGCAACCTGTTGGTATTTTTCCAAATATTCGATAAAGGTACAGATATGTTCCCCGTCACTTCCGTCGGAATTGGCAAAACAGAATTCCTTTTTCTCTTTCCAATAACTGTTTGTCTCCAATTCGCCTTTCCCGCTTTCCTTGACTCCTCCGATGTAAGGTGCAGCAACAAGAAATGTAAATGGGATGTCCGTATATAGCCCATACATGTATCCAATAAACGAAATATCCACATCAAAGTTTCCTGTCTCTGCGTTCAGTTTTGTCTTTACATCTTCTACGGCAAGAATGAAAGTGATTTTATTCCCATAAAAACCCTTGATGGTAAGTAAAAATCTTGGATATGGGAAATGGAACAGTGCGCTATAGAAATTTTTGAAACCTGTTGTTTTCTTGTCATAATAATCCTGCTCTGCAGTACACATCAAGGCAGAACCCCTCACGTCGGTCAGGTTCATTTTTACAACAGGAAAGAATTGAGCATTGAAATTGATGTCGATAGAATTGATACCCAATTGTTCTCTTCCGCCCCTTGCTCCGCTTCCCTTTTCAGAATATGTGCTTGATATTTCAGTGAAGGAATCCGTCAATTCATTTATATCTTCGTTCTTCCCTTTAGAATTGATTCTTTCGCCTAATTTAGAGCCTTGCAGAAACGATATGTAGTCGGGAATACCATTGCTATAGGTAACCTCGAAAACTTCGTCCTGCACCGCCATTTTGTCCGTTATCTGAGGCACCACCACCTGCAAATCCACAGACATACACAAGTCTTCAGGGCGGTATGCTATATTGTCGTTTTTTACGCCGTTCCCAAAGGTTATTCCTGATTGCGGGGTTTGTCCCGGCTCTATATAAATCAAGCGCCCGTTGCAGTCTATCTTACTCATTCTCCGTACAAAATTTTATATTTTTTGATTTGTTCTGACAGGTCTTCCAATGTGATGTCAAGTGGATATGGTATTCTTAATTCGGAACCGTCAGGTATCTCATATTCCAATGCCCCGTATTCAGGATTAGCCATCAATATCAGCCAATCATAGTTTGCATCCTTATAATAGTCGTATGATATCAAATCCAAACGGCTTTGCCCTCGCCTGTAGGTTTCAAAAAAGTCTGTGCTCTTTTTAGTCAAGGAAACGGCAGGAGGAAACCCTACCTGTCCGTTTACCCTAAAATCTTTATATCTATCAAAAGCCATTTTATTTAAAAAATAGTCTAAAATTTTTATTTTTCAATTCCTGTGGCAGTTGTTTCGTCGTCATTATATGGCAGGAAAATGTTGTCATACTTCAAATTACCGTTGCTATCAACACTAATCCTGTCTGACCTATCGTCATAAACACCTGTATTTGCATAGAAGTTGAATGTGTTCGCATTCTGCAGCCTGTCGGAAGGCCCGTCAAGTGTCTGCCCTCCAAGTATCACTAAGCCTAAACTTACATGAGCATACATTGGCTGTACTCCGCCTCCTTCAGGGTTTAAATCCCACTGCACTCCATTGCCACTTTCATAACTTATTGTCATGCTTTGGATGAGGACTTTACTGTAAAGGAAATCCCCAAGCCTCAATATGCAGACAGGCATTCTTCCAAAGGATAGATTTCCTGCTGTCTTGGCAGTCTTGCCGTCTGCGGTGCTGACTGTATGCCCTTGTCTTGTGCATTGATGTAAAAATGTAAGACGTGCATTAAACCCCTCAGGAGACAATGAATGGAAAGCAGGATTGAAATACCTATACTTGTCAGTGATTTTCTTGAATGCTAACGGATCCGTCAATTTCAACTTGTCAAAATAATCCGCCTCTGATTCATATCTTGTAGTTGTATTTCCTACTGTCGCATGAACTTCCTGTTTTATGGCTTCCGAAACTTCATCAGTGGCGCCGTTTGCGTTTGTTGAACCTGTCGTTTCCTCTTGTATGCTGTTTCCTTCAGTTCCAAGAACCTTGCTTGCATCATTCTTCTCAGGCGTTCCGAAATAAATTTCAACTGATGCGTATCTTTGTGCTTTTGCGGCAATACTATTGACTGTCTTGTCATTGAGAAGTTGCTCGGTATCTTCTATTTGATAGTAATTAACGTCCCCGTCAAATTTTAGCATGTTTTTAAAATATGTACCTACTGTGCGGCATCTCCTGAATGCCAAAAGATTTGAATTCTTCTTGTCCTGCTCGGTTGCTCCCCCAACAGGCAATATTTTCTTTACACCTTTTTCTATTTTTGTTTCAATGTCTTTCACTGCTGCAAAAGTATATTTTAAATCTTCATCGTAAGAAACACTGATTTTCTTCAAAAGCTCATGCAGAATAATATTTTTACCTTTTTCTTCTGCTTTAAAAATATCATAAGTATAATCATTGATGCCATTAATTGCTGCGGCTTCTTTTGCTCTTTTCATAAGCATTGCAGCAATAAACTCCGCAAATGTGCAGTCTGCATCCTTATGTATATTGCAAACCTCCTGCAAATTGATGTTCAGGCTAAAATCTTTGGAATCGGAATAGTTTTTAAGGTTATAAAGCTTTTGCCTTAAATCAAAATCGACTCTGTAGTGATATTTACGTTCCTCTTTGTCTTCACCTTCATAATCAGGGAAAACCGTCCAATTTTTTGAAACATTGGTCACCGGATCTACTGCTGTTGTAATGGTTGCGCCGTCATCTGTAGATATACCATTTCCCTTTCCCGTTTCGTAGCCCCAATATTCACTACTGTCGTCCGGTATGGAAATATCCTTGCCGAATAGAAGATATGAAGTCCAATCCTTATCAGCAAATCCGATATTTTCCCATTCTTTTTCAGTCATCAGTTTTCCGTCGTTATAATTTCCTGAATAATTATTCGGGAAAAAGACATAGAACTTTAATTTTTCTGCCTTTTCTTCGTTTTCCACTTCTACGGGCTCGGTGCTTTCTTCCTTGCTTACATTAATTTCACTGTCTATATCCTGTGACTGCTTTTTACCATTGTCTAAAGGTCCACAACCTGCGAAAAACCTTAACGTATCCATTTCAATGTCTCCATCAGGATCTTTCCCTTCCATACTGCGTATCTCATTGACAATCGCAGGGTGATCTATTAGAATGGCAAAATCCAAAGTGGCTGTCCTGTCGGTATCGGTATAGGTATAAACTTTCTCTCCTCTGCCTATGAACGTATTGGCATTCCAATTAACATTTACATTTTCGTTGAATTTCAAATCATACGGAGGAAACCACATTATTCTTCCACCAAAAGGCCCCCTCTGTTCCTCTGAAAGATATTGCGACATATTCGGCACATCTTTCCACGCAAGGTTTTCTATAGAAAACATGCATTTTTTAATCTCTACTTTCCCGCTGCTGCTAGGCACAATATCCACCAAGCCGTTATCTTTATTGAGTACGGTTTTTTCTGCAAGGTAGTCCCATCCATCGGTAGCATTCTTCAGTCCTTTTGCTCTGAAGTTTTCATTTAATTTCTGTAATTCGGTCAGGCCATAATGAAGCTCTGCCCCGTTTTCTTCTGTAACAAAAGGCCTTATCATCCTTGAGAGTCTGTCATACTCATGATGATATGTCCACACACGGCAGTACGGGTTAGAGTAGTTGTTTGTTTTATAATGATTCTGTGCCGCGCCTAACTTTAAAAGGTTTCTGCCTTTTGATTTACCAAATGTTGCTGTTTTGGCTGTATCAAATGATTCGTGCGCATACGTTTCATTATAATCCTTTGAAGTATGGAAACGACTTATTAAGGTATTGATTTCATGTTTCCTAAATGCTTTATTTGTTTTGTCCAAAAGCGTATTTTTACTATTCTCTTGAACAGCTTCGAACGTGAAATATTCAATTCCTTGACTTCCGCTATTTCCTTCAATAAGCCTCTTGCCGTCTTTTACATCATCAGCGTTATCGCCTTCATCATATTCAACAACGGCTACTGTTGTAACTCCTGTCTTATGAGCCGAAAGATTGATTATGCTTGTGTCGCGGTCTAAATCTTTTATTGCATTGTCATTATACGACTCTTCGAACTTTTTAGAAATACGATCATATTTGTAATAAGCAGAGTCGGGGGCATATTTATTTTCTTGTGTTTGTGCCCATGCATAAGCAAATGAAGAATTGTTCGCTATTATACTTTCTTTATCGCTCCAATCATGTACAATGTTAATATCAATCGCAGGATCTTCATTAACACGTCCTGTTTTAACATCAGGGCGCATTATATCGCTCAAATTATTGATGTTTGCACTGTTGTTGCCATAGAATTTATACAATGATGGCGTTATATACGGATATTGGGAGGTTGTATCGTACCGTTTTCTTGATGAATTGAACTGAGATGCCGCATACAATGATGCCGCATACATTTCATTGGTAATAAGGCCTAATTTTGTATCGGTACCACTGAAATTATTGATATTCGTAGTAACAACACCTGCCAATGCGTTAGGAACGCTGATATCTTTCACTACTCCCACCTCCATCATACGTAATCCATAGACAACATCCTGCGCTGCTAAAGTCCGTTCTACGAAATTTACTGAGGTTAGTTCCTTTCCGTATGTTTTGGAGACATAATCCAAATAGTCATTATAATTCCCTCCCCATCTCTGAAGTTGATCATTGGTTGGTGCCAATATGGAAAATACATCACGGTCTTTATCATTAGAAAAATATTGCTGAGATATCTTTTTGCTATAATCAGCCTGATTATCATGCGTAAAATCTAAGATGGATTTACCATTTGTTTGAGAGTGTGGGTATAGCGTTCTTTTTTGGTAGGCTTCGCCGATAGACGGTGATAATAAACCGTCATATTGACTATACTTTCCTTCATTTTTCAGTAACATTGAGTTTCTTGTCTCAATATTATATTTCAAAACACCGATAACTTTTTTGTTTTCCATATTTTTTTGTATTTACACATGCGCACGCGCGTGCGCAAATATAAGATCTTTAAGATCTAGTATATATAAATAAAATATTATAATTATTATATATTATTTTATAGATATATAGTTTAAAGGATACTAGGATCAGGCAAACTTGAAAACTCCCTGTAATTCTTTATTGAAACCCCTATTAACCTGTTTTTGAATTTCCTTTATGATTTGATTTATCATATTCTGATTCAAAATATCTTCAGGTTTAATATTTCCAATGATTTTATTTCCTAAATCCAATTTGATGGTTCCACCTAAATTAATATTCAAACCTTTTCCAAAATCAATAGAACTGTTTTGGGATGCAGGGAAAGAATTCGTTTCACTTACCTTTACGGGATTCATAATATTTCCTCTTGGAATAATCGTAGTCTTAGAACTGTTAATTGTCTTTAAAAGTTCAGCATTAGCCGCTGCAGATTGAGCATTTACAACAAATTCTCCATTTGAAGTAGGGACTAAAACAGAATCATCTTTAGGGCCACCCGGACCTGTTATCCATCCGCCATTGGCTTTTCCGACGACTTTGCCGTTAGAAGGGTATTCAGTATTATTACTTTCTACAACAGTTGTTTCTGTTTTAATGCGTGCCTCTTTTAATCTTTCATAGTCACCATTATTTCTCAATGCTCTTCTATCAGCCTCTGTTAGCGCATTTTGATTACCTGTCCTCCTAAATTCATCAAATCTCCGCAACTGTCTTACACTATAATCCCCTTTCAAGCCACTGAGTTCAAATTCTTCTTTAAATTTACGTCTTCGCGCATCATTAGCAAACTTTCCTCCAACAAAACTACCAATCCAACTTCCCAAAGCAGGCGCGACAGTCGCTGCCAAAAGAGGGCCTATTACAGGAATAAAAGAAGCTCCAAATGAAGCCAAGCCCGCACCTACGGCACTTCCCGTTGTTTTACCAATTTTCTTTCCTAAAGAATGGTTATTATCTCCTCCAAATTCCTGCATAGCCGTAGCCGCGCCTGCCAAAATACCCGTTCCAACACCCATACCGGCTCCAATTTTCATGTTTTGCATTTTAAAATACTGTTTAGATGGAATGGAAGTGTATTTACCATGCCGATTTACCACACCAGCATGAGCACCGTGATTATTGGTTATTGCATACCTTTTTCCAAATAAGTTAAATGAGTTTTTTGTACCTTTAGGTGAATTCTTGAAACTTGATAAAGAATTATAAACCGCAGAAGTATTGCCATTTGCAGTTACATTAGGTATCCCTTGAAAGCCTCTTCCAAGTCCTCCGCCAACATTCCACATGCCGCTCATCAATTGAGCTCCGCCTTTCAAAACATTAGCGACTGCCGAACCAATGACAAGCCCCGCCATTAAATTAACACTTGTGCCTATTGAGAATATTGTTTTCTTTAGCCAATCGCCAAAGTAATCCCCAATACCTGCTTTAATGGCATCTTTTTGTTTTTTAAGACCCTCTATACTATCATTCCATCCGGTAATAGTTTGAGCAATGGTTTTTATATTATCACTATCATTGCTTGCGGTACTCATTAAGAGTTGAATATCTGAGGTAGAAAGTTCTTGCAAATATTTCTTCTTGCCGCCTACAGTCATGAAAGCCTGACCGTTTTTGTCAAGTTGTGCAGAGTTTTTTATAAAATCAGTTTCCTCTGCACCGAAATTCAAACCTTGAAGCTGTCTCTGTACTTGATTGGAACGCCCCTTAGCCTGAATCATATCCATTATGGATGAATAATCCATACCTGTAGCTTCTGCAGCAGCGCGTATCCTTTGTTTGTCAAACACGGATACATCAATCATGTTGGTTTTACTATTCCATCGTCCAAGATTGCCAAACATGTTTATAACTCTGTCCTGCAAACCCTCCATATCATTCAGCCCCTCATACATCATGGACAATGGATTGCCGAATTGAGAAAAGCTGCCGCCCAAGACAGACAAGTTAGCGCCTGCTTTCACGGCTCCTTCAAGAGAAGACACTTTATTGGCAAAAGCTTCTGCCTGTTTCATATCAAGCTTAATCTCAGAAGCCTTTTTAGCCATAGCCTGCAAACCGTCAAGACCATTCCTGAAAGTATAGTTCTGAGCCATCTTGATATTATCAAGGAAATTGGAAGAATATTTATTCCATGCAAGTCCGCTTTTGGATGCAGTTTCAAACATTCGTCCTACAACGCCGCCAACCTCTTCAGGATTTATGCCGAAATTCTCAAGACTTGAGGTAAACTTGATTGTCGTTTCATCTCCCGCAATCTTTCGCATTGCAGCCATTGTCTCTTTTTGAGAGTTTGTCAAGTTGATACTTCTGCCTACAGACTTGTTGTAACTTTCCTGAAGTTTAATCAATTCCTCCATAGAGGTATTGTACTTCATACCGATAGACTGTTCCTTTACGAAACGGATAGTCTCGGTAGTAAGTTTCCTCATAGATTCAGCAGAGCCGCCTATGGTTTTAGTGTAATCCGCGGCAGCTTGATCGACACGCCCCCAAGTAGACATGATATCCTTGCCCACATTGAAGATACCCGTCAAGCCTTTCTTTGCCTCATCAAAACCCTTCTGTATCTGTTTGTATCCTTTCAAGCGTCCTTCCAACTGATGATTGATACGTTCATTTAAGGTTACGCCTTCTTCATGCTTTTTATTCTGATACTCAACTTCCTTAGTTATCTGCTGTTGATAGCTTAGTATTTTTTGCAGTTCCTTAGAATACTGCTTCTGATTATCAAGAAGGTCGTTATCTCGTTGAATAAGAGCTTCTTGCCTTCGTTGTGTTTTCTCATCCTCGGTTATTTGTTGCTTGGTTATGGCTTTGACTGTCTGCTGATATTTTTTCTCAATTTCAGCCCTCTTTTGTATAGCTTCCTGCAATGAACTTTCTGAATTGACATATTTTTCCATCAATTCATTAACATTGTAAAGTACATCCTTAATACTTTTTAAACCATTTAGTGCCAAATTAATTTCACTTGCAGAAAGAGTTGTTGCTGAAGTAGCCATATTTCTTGAAAATCTTTTATTCTATAAATACCCTAAATAGGCGTTATTTTTAAGCTGTAAAAACAAAAAAACTCAGAAGCGAAAACCTCTGAGTTTATCAATAAATACCTTATATTTCCGATTAGTAGCAAAGAATTGCATAGTCCATGACCAATGTTGCTGTAATATCAGCAATACTGTCATCATTATATGCCAAATTACCAAAATCGCAATCGCTAAGCCAACAGTTGTGAAGAATCCATTTCTGGATAACGACACTGCTCGGATCAAGCAGTTCCAATTCGACATCTCTCTTATACCCTGCCGCATAGCCCTGTCTTCCTGAGACAGATTCAGAGCACAGTCTAATCCACTCAATAAGAGCCTGTGACGTAGAAGGGGAAATGAAATCCCTAAATGTAACCTGCATACTGTCCCAAGTATAACGTCCTGCAACAAATGTAGATGTATTCAAGAAGGGAATCTCGGTACTTCCCTGTTTAATGGACGGACGCTTTCCTGACGCTATTGTCCATTCAGAAATACCCAAATCTGATGGAAAACGATAAATAAACCTATTTTTCCTTAACGGCTCATGCTCAATAGGAGCCTTTAAAAGACAATCACCCATATTATAAAACTATTTTTTATATATTATAAATATTGCCTGTTGTTATTTTACAGGCTCCTCTTTTTTCTCATTCGCCTTATCACAGAATTGGAAAATTTTCTTCAGTGCATCATACGCAGGGTCTTCTGTGTTGTGGCATAACTTAACCATGCCTCTCAATGCAATCTCGCGGATTCTATCCACTTCACTTCCCATTTCCTCAAGTCCTTTTTCTTCTTCAGACGGTTCTTCCACAGGGGCACTCTTAAGTGGTGTGCTACCTTCCTTACCGACCTCATCAGGCTCAGCCTGCGGTACAGGCTCTTCTTCAGCTTGAGGCACGATTTCAGACGGTTTCTCCTCTTCGGGAGTTTCATCGAAATCGTCATATTCACCATTATAGTTTTCTGCAAAATTAACCGCTTCATTCAATTTCGAAGCTCTGCCGAAAATTTCCAATGTCTCATTTATTTCCTTTAGTAAATCTCTTTTTCTCATCGTTCAAAAAACTTCTTTAATATAAATACTTACAAAGGTAAAAATAAACAACAATTGATTTTTTAAATTAATTTTTTATTCTTTTCTAAAGAAAAGAAATGCAAAAAGGCTTTGTATATTTAGTAAACGATTGGGAGCACAATGGGATTTATAAAATCGGTGTAACGAGAGGCACCATTGAGCATCGGTTAAAGAAATTACAAACAGGAAATCCCGACGACCTTGTAGTTTGTAGATATTTTCATACGGAACATCCGTTTTTTATAGAGAAACAGTTGCACAGGCGCTACTCAGGCTTTAGAGTCAGAGACGAATGGTTTGAGTTGAATGATGAGGAAGCATTAAAATTTCCTGAAACCTGTAGACAAATAGAAGAAATGATTGATAGTATGAAAGACAATCCATTTTTTCCAAAAAATGTAAAATAAAAAAAACACAGTTAATCATATTTATAAGTGGAAAGTAAAAAACTCATACTGCAATTCTATAATAAAGGCAGAGAGGACAGTCTTGAGGTTATTGCACCTGTTCTAAGCAATACTTACAACCATTTTGAAATAATAACAACAGAAAAGCATCTTGAATGGTTGAAAGTAGGTGATATATTTGAAAAAATATGCTTATTCAATTTACCAAATATCGATATTACATTTAAGAATTTTCGCGTATCAGATATCGGCACAATAGACGATAGTAATTTTAGAATGATTAAATTTATAAACACCGCTATAGATAATTAATACATGCCGCAACCAATCAAAAAGAGTGGTCCATACCAAAAACCACGTTCAAAGACAGTTAAAAAAAAGGCAAGACCAACAGTGTCTGTTGATGACAGACTGCCGCCACAAAAGAATCCCAAATCAAGAAACGCATGGCGCAAAAGAAAACACCCTGAATATGGGACATCCAAATTGGAAGAAAAATTCGCAAAGGAATTTCTTGATAAACTGAACGTAAAATACATTTACCAATTCAAAATGGTATCTATAGGAAGATATTTGGACTTTTATCTCCCTGAAGAACATATGGCAATTGAGATTGACGGAGATTTTTATCATTCATACGGCCTGGCATACGAGCAGATGTCGCCGATGCAGAAAAAGAACAAACGTGTCGATGAACAGAAAGATCATTGGGCAATAATAAACGGAATACCGCTTTTGCGGATATGGGAACATGATATCAACAAACACCCAACAAAAGTATTGAAATTGTTGAAAGACAAACTTTATTATTGCAAGAAACAAAAAGAAATAGAAGACGAAAAGAAAAAAAGACATTAAAAAAAATGGTAAAGATTATATTTCCTGTGCCTGATACGGAAAATGGACACTATGATTATAGCAGAAACCTAAGTGATGCGGAATATACGGACATGATGTTGGATGATTTCTATAGAAACGAATCAGACATGCGAAAAGTAGAAAGCATCATCAGGGAAAATGAAGGGCTAAGTTTAGAAAAAAAGTATAATATACGCGACATCAGGCAGCACAATGACAATTCCGCTATAAATTTTTACACATCAGAAGATCTGATATGGATAGAGACGGATGTTGAAACAACAACAATGGAAGGACAAGCATTGACCGCAGATTATCTTAATAATAAAACCAAGTCAAAGGATATGGACATAATCCAAGTTAATTTTTTGTCTGAAAATATGGACTATGATGTTGAAGGAGAATTGCGCTATTGGACGGAAGATAGCTGCATGGTACGTAAAGACCGCAGATTGGATTCTAAAACAAGAGTAAAGAGACTTCCTCCTATGGATTTGAAGATTAATGTTAATGATAATACATTCAGACTCTATGGTTGTAAAATTGTCAAAGACAACTCTGATAGGCGATATCCATTCAATTTGACTTTGCTGATTAATAAAATAGAAAAAGAAAACTAAAAAAATATGGGAAAATTTGATTTTGATACTGTTGACATGAAACAGCTCACGAATAGCGAACTTTTAAAGACCAAACTGTCATCGTATATAATGACGCTCAAAACGAGAGAGGAAACATATAATGTCCGTAAGGAAAGGGCGGAAAAGAAAGGTTTGAATTTTCCGTCATCGGACGATATCAAGGCCATCAAGCTTCTGAACAATATGTTGGAAGGCATCAAGGAGGATATTAAAAAACTCGGAGGTACGGACGATGATATTATGAATGCTGAAATGAGGGCCGAAAAAACCGATTATATCACGGACAGGAAAAGACTGTTGAAAGCATTAAAAGCTGAAGATGACGGTACTGTTAAAGAAGAAAAAGAAGAAACCCCTGCAGAGGAAGAGTTCAAAATTGAACATGTAGTGAAAACTGATGCATTACCTGCGACCAAGCCTGCAGAGCCTAAAAAAGAGGCAGCAAAGCCGTCTCCAAAGAAGTCTAAAGTAAAAGAGACTGATGCACCAAAGCCTGAATTCAATAAGAAGAAAGAACTCTTTGATACTATTCCGCTTCCATCAAAAGGAGAGTGCTATGAAAACAAGGAAGGAAAAATACCTGTTTCCTATCTTACGGCATATGACGAAAACTTGATTGTGTCGCCAAACCTTTATGATGATGGGACATTTATTGATGTTCTGTTAAAGAACAAAATTATGTATAAAGATTTTGACCCAGACAATCTTTTACCGGGAGACAGGGATGCGATTGTTTTGTGGCTTAGAGCAAGCGGCTATGGAAATAAATTTCCCGTAACCGCAACAGACAATGAAACAGGAAAACAGTTTGATACCGTTGTGGATCTTTCTAAAATCAATTATAAGCCATTTACACTGAAAGGTGACGAAAATGGGTATTTTGATTTCACTCTTCCAATTTCAAAAGACAAAATCAAGTTCCGTTTCCTTACATACGGACTCGTAAAGGAACTTCAGAAGATGAATGAAAACAATGAGAGTCAGATCAAGAAAAGCTATTTCGAGAAGAACACCAAACTCATTGAGGATTATATTGCAGAAGACAGCAGCATTGCTAATGCGACAAGAGAAAAACTCAATGAAGCCGTTGATAGGCTGAAGGCTTATAGCGACAGCATTACTGTCAATGAAAACGGGCAGATAATTGAAGCCATAACCAACAAGTTGGAATTGTCCGTTATTTCAGTCAATGGAGAAACAGATAAGGACTTCATCAAAGATTATATCAGGACGATGCCCGCAAGGGATTCTTATGCCCTAAGAAGTTATATTACAAATAACGAACCGGGAGTCGATTTCAACATCAAGGTTGAACGCCCTGAGAGTCTCGGAGGTGGCTCCGTAAATATGTTTCTCACACTTGACCAATTTCTTTTTTTCAGTATCGTCGAGTAGTGAATGCGAAAAAGCCCTTTGGGATGAAATTCATGGCTGCGTAAAATATACAGGCATTTCACTTTCAGAAGCCATGGAAATGCCCGTCTATCTACGAAAGAATTGGATAGAGACACACAATTACATGGAGAAAATTGAACGGCAACAGCATGAAGATTCTGCAAAGGGAAATACACGAATTGCCGATGATACAACAAACAACTATCTGTAGTAAAAAAAAGAGGGAGCATTTAAGCTTCCTCTTTTTTAATATAATTTCTAATCTGATTAATCTTCAAATTCAACACCCTGCGGGGTTACCATGAATTCAAGAGTGATATATTCCAAGGTTGGTGTAGGTTTAACCCAAAGCTTAGCGCTAAGCTCATGAGCATCCATCTGTTCAGCAGTCTGAGATGTCTGAAGCTTAAAGTTCGTGAAACCACGTTTAGACTTGATATCGGAAAGAGTTGACTTAACAATGCCTTCAAACTCATCCTTAAGTGTAGTATCATCAGGTTCAAAAATGAGACCAATGACAGATTCCTTAATAATTTTTCTAAGGTAAAGCATAAGTCTGACAGTGTTGATTCTATTCATAGGAGTTTCCTGAGAATACATTGTCTTGTTACCCCACAGGAGCACGCCTTCCTTAGAGAAAGTCTTGAGTGAGTTGATGCGTCCGCTATAAACGTTGTCCTCATCCTCCAACTTGGCAAAGAAATGCATCTTCACGCAATCAACCTTACCTCTTTCAACACCTGCAGGCGCATACCAAGGGAATTTTCTGTTATCAACGTTAGCCATTGATCTGAGGGCATCCTTTGTAGCCGGAAGATTAATATAAACGCTGTTCTCCTTGTCATAGTACTTAACCCAAGGGTAGTAAGTTGCTGCATAGTATGAATCAATTCCTGCGTCTTCAAGATTGCTTGCTGCATCAGCAGAAGAGTACATTTCATCAACAGCATCAGTAGCACCTTTCGGTTTGTCCGGGGTTGTCATTATATAAATGCTGTCTTTTCTTTCCTCTGCCATATCAAGGATATCATCTGAAAGCAGAGTATCATTAACATAATCAATACCCGGAGTTGCAAGCACGTTTATCTGGAACTGCTCAGGATTGTCAAACTGTCTTGTACCGGCAAGCCACGCATAGTAGTCTGAAGTTATACTGTTACCCGTAAGGCCAAGTGCAAGTCCGTCACCCTGTATTTTAGAGAATGTAGAACCATAACCATTGATAATTGCCCCCTTATATGTGTTGGCTCTGAACTCATCTCCGGTAGTACGTGATTTTCTGTATATATCCCAACCGTCAAAGCCGCCATAAGGGTAAAGTGTGAATTTACGAAGATTTACATTTTCATAAAGTCCTCCCTCCATTTGCGCCTCGCTGCCGAATACCGCATTGAGATTCTTATTGACAGTATCAAAGACAATACCATTTTCTCCATCTACAGAAACTCCTGAAGTAACCAATGAATTCAAGTGGAAACCGTGGGTATAGCCTGACGCATATTTTTCAGTATATGCATTCTTTCCCTTATATGCCAATATATCATAATCTACGCCGGCAATATCGGAAAGGCCAAAGTACTGACGTTTAGGTTTAATCAACTCATTATACTCCGTGTTGTATTTGAATGAAGGAGCGATAGCACCGTTATATGAACGTACAGGATAGCCCAAAAAGCCTGCAGGAATGCACTGTTCAGTCATATCGTTTTCAATGACTTCAACAATGACATATTTAGACTTACATTCGTAAGCTCCGTCAAGAGTGCCAATTTTCAGACCGATATATTTAGAATCACCCGGTACCATAGTCAAGCCTCTGTAAGACTCCAAAATGGACGGATTGGCATCGGTATCGTTATAATCTCGTATATAGACATCAAATGTGCCGTCATCAGGCTTGATGTTTGCGATGGAAATTTTTACTTCAGTATTTGCACAATTTCCGTCTGAAATTGTATGGAAACGGAAAAGTTTCTTTAATTCGGCATTCTGTAAAGAAGTACCCATCAAATCTGATACAACCCAAGGTGTTGTCGCGCATCTGAACATTTCGTGGTAATCAGACATGTCTGTTGAAGTGACGAGGGCTTCATTTTTGATATAGCAGAAAGAATTCAGTGATAATACTTTTACCGCATCAACTGCGCCATCAGCAATTGAGCCAACCTTTTTCGTTGTATCAACGAACTGATACTTAGACTCTTTATATTCAACTTTGTAGATAGAGCCAAGTGTAAAAGTCACTGAAGAATCAACAGTGTCGGCTGTTGCATCAGCAAGATATGTTTCACCAACGTTCCTGTTACTAAGGCTTTCCTGTGCAACAGTAGAAATCAATGCTTTGACAGGTGTATCAACAGGTGTAATTTTAAGTTCAGCAACTGTTACAGGAGTAGTATCTATTTTGTCAACAAGTTTACTATTAATCAAGTCTGCAAGATAATAGTCATAGAATTCCTCCACATACACAACAGCGGAACCGTCCGACGGCTTTCCTCCAAGTACCTTATAGATATAATCCTTTGCGCCCGCATTCAATGAGACAGGATAAGATACGGTAGTATCATCGGCAAGAGTACATTTAATGGTGAATCTACCATAGTTCATTGAATTCACGGAAAAGTCATGAGTTTCAGACTTGTTTTCAGCATCTTTTCCGCAAGTGATATTCCAAGACAGTGAAGTATATGCCTCTAATTCTACTTTTTTGCAATAAAATTTGATTTTATCATAATCGCTGTCCGTATTCTTGCAAATATCACTTTTTGCGCCATATTTATAGAATTCTCCTCTTGAGCGCAATACCGCAACAACATACTTCTTGGCATCACCTGTCTTGCTTGCAGTAATTACAAATGCAGGGCCTGCGTTATATCCGCTAAGTCCCAACACGCGGCAGACATAAAGCTGATTTGATGCCGAAAGGTAAGAATTAGCAATATAAGGAAGTTCATATCTCGGATAGAGAGTGTCTTTATATTTTTCCGCTGAAGTTCCTCCGAAATAGTCAGCGTACTCCTGCTTGCTTGTAATCCAAGTAGGGTCAAAAGCAGGACCTTTCAGAGTTTCGCCCACAAGTCCCGCAGTTGTGATACCGAGACTGTTTGCCTTATAGGTAAGGTCACTAATCTTATCATAGTATCCTGGGGAAGTATGTGTTCCTCTAATATTTTCCATATTATTTTAATTTTTTATTTATCTTTTTATTTTCCTATAAATACTTACTTTTTTCCAAAAAAGAATAAAACCAACTATTTATTTAATTTTGCGTTTTTCCTTCATTATTCTCCGTTCCAATCGACGGAACATATTCCACTCCCCATTGTTCCGCCTCATCAGGAAAAACAGGATTGTCTTTTCTTTCATCAAGCACCACATCAGGATTATATCCATTAAAAATAAGTGTTGCTTCTTGGTCATATCTCCTCCTATAGACTACAACCTTTATTTCGTCACCTTTTTCAACCCGTTTTCCCATCAATTTATCATTACGCAGGCTGCCATTCACAAAAATCTTATAATTGTTTAATGTATTACTGCCCAAATCAACACTCGTAGCAATAAACGTACTGTCTATGATAAACTTAGCCTCCCTTATGCATGGAGGAAAATTCAAAGACAGAATTATTGGCTGATGGTAATAAGGGTTATATGGCTCACATTCCTCGATTTCTACAGTAGCTTTTTTCTTTGAAGGCATATTCAGTATTCCAACTTTCTTCTTGAGAGGTATCTCTTCCATTATAAAATCGTCTTCATTGAAAATATAGGCCATCGTCTTTATTTCGCATGATTGAGAATAGAACTGACGGTCATTAATGTTATACTGAGAGCTGTCGGAAATATTTTCCAAAGTCATAGGCATAGCATAACCATTAGGAAAAATATATTCTTGCCTATCTGAAAATTTACTGTTCAAAATTGTGTTGAACGTGTTCAGATACTCAAATTTTGTAGTAAATACAGACAACGTATATGTCAAGTCGATAGGCTTGGGCTGTCGTGCTTTCAAATCGAGATATGATTCCGAACCATTGTCATCCAATACCTTTTTTCTTGCAAGGAAATAGTACTTGTCACCCGGTATTGTCCATCCTCCGCCCAAGATAGTGCCGTGCTGAGGATTGCTTTCCCTTTTTATGGTTAAGAAATTAAGAATAATGTTGCCATTGTCGTCAGTATATTTCCAAGTTTGCGTATATTCAGAGAAACGTTGCGTAGTATAGAGAGACATCACAGGAAAAGCCGAGCCTTTTTCATCCTGCATCTTCACAGTATTTTCAGCCCATTCCTTGAACGCCATGTCTATGTCCTTATAACCTACAGGCTTGGGTTTGAACGTACCGTTGTCCATGATATCACGGAGCAGTTCCAAACGTTCCTCATTCCCCTCAATATGTTTGTCTATATCTAAATGGTTTCTATATTTTTTCGGTTTCATAAGGCTACATGTTTTGTGTTTCCGTAATGTCATCAACGATTGCGCATACGATGCTTCTGAAATATGGCTTAAAGCCGTACATCGTGTGCTGATTGTCATAATTCATGCGTCCATCGTCCGCAACCTTGAAAAATTCCATATGTTCAGGGGTTACTTGAATTCCGATATAGTCTCCCCTATGTATATCGCATTCATCTTCCTCTAATTCCTTGACAAGCACGTCAAAAGTCAGCTGCCCCATCTTAAGATAGTACCCCTTCATTGCATTTGTGTCGTATGTTTTTAGTTCAGCAGGGTCTATCTTGTAAATGACATTGATTTCTATCGGAGTTTTGAAGGACAAGTCCTTGAAATCAGATTCATAATAAATATCGTCGGATTTGGTATTTTCCCTATCAATCTCATAGAGAACAACTGTTTGATTTACTACTCTGTTGATATACTCCATGGCGATACTTGACTGAAAATCAAATTGATGTTCAGAGAAAAATAAATTGTTCCTGTTAATAGGATTCTTTCTTTTAATATTTTGAGTGTCAAGTTCCATTAAACATATTTTAATATAAATAGTTTGAGCAAACCATTAATTATAAATAATTTTTGTATATTTAGGAAGAAAATAAGACAGAAAAAATAGAAAACAGATGGCTTCATTTAAAAGCATAGAAAAAGCATTGAGAATATTAAAGGAATACAATGGAAGCAATCCTTATATCCTTATGCTACAGAGAGACATATACGTAAATCAGAACAATGATGCATTAGGCGACTTTCAGGTGGAGTTCATACTTGACAACTACAACAAGGAGCCGAGACCAATCAACAAGATAGTGAAATTGACAGATTGGTATGCGGAAAAGAAGAAAGAGGATTGGAAATTAGATTTTATACCTAAGAACATTGCCATATTAAGCTATTTGGGTGAGACTACCACAACATATTGCTGCTACGTACAATATAGAAAAAGTGTCCCTCCAACAATGTCGTTCCTTTCAAAAAAAGGTGTTGTAGGAAATTTTCTTGTGGATGATTTTCATAATATGCAAATTGATTTTGACAGATATGACCGACTTTCCATGGAACAAGACCCTAAGAGAAGACTTTTTCCGCATCAGAAAGAAGGTGTGCAGTTCCTTTTGACAAGAAAGAAATGTATCCTTGCAGACAGCATGGGCTTGGGCAAGACAAGCACATTGTCAGTTGCTGCCATAGAGGGAAATTTTGATTCCACCGTAATTATTTGTCCTGCATCACTTAAAACTAATTGGAAAAAAGAGTTGATGTGGTATGTGCCTGAAAAGGATATTACCATTATAGAATCCATTGCACAAAAAACAAAAGGCGAACTTGAGGAATTTTTAGGCTATTCTGTCGGCAAGTCAAACAAAAAGAAGGAAGAGCTCCTTGAAGAGGCTTATTTTCAGGGGAAATGGCAGAATAATCGTTTTGTCATTGTGAATTACGACATTCTTGATGAATTTTACGAGATTCCGAAGAGTTGGGCAAAGAAAGCGGTTGCTGATGCGCATGAAGGAAGCCCGTTGCTGAAATATATCTATAACAAGAAGAGCCTTATTGTGATTGATGAGGCTCACAAATTGTCAAACAGCACCTCCAAACGATATAAAATTATTAAAGATCTTATCAAAAGAGGTAATCCTGAAGATATTTTCCTTGCAACAGGTACCCCTGTAACAAATAATCCGCAAAATTTGTTCTGTCTTTTGGCATTAATCAAACACCCGTTGTCAAATGATTGGAATTATTATATGGAACATTACTGCGGAGCAATCAAGATACCCGCAAAAGGGGAAAAGGAAAAATGGACAAATTTATTCCTCAAAAGAGTTGGGAAGGCAACATGGTATGACTTGTCGTCGGATGAAAAGGATAAACTTAAAACATTTATTCGTGATAATGCCAAAATGATAACAATCGCAAAAGATCTGACAAATCTTGACGAACTAAAGGAAATGATTTCCGATGTTTATATGCGACGCATCAAGGAGGATATGGAAGGGATGGTTAAAAAAACAATACATGAAATATATTATGATTTGACACCATCACAACTTATGGAATATGAAACATTGTGGGATGAATATGAAGCGGCTCAAAAAGAAAATAATCCTGAAAAAGTAATCAATAAAGATTTATTGGAAGGCGCAATATATAGAAGATACCTATCAAATGCAATGGTCCCGTATACCGAGAAACTTGTTGATGAAATTATAACAAAAGGTGAAAAAATAGTTGTTTTTTGCTGTTTTGATGAAGAACTTTATGCATTGAAAGAATATTATGGAGATAAATGTGTTATCTATAATGGAAAAATGAATGCAAAACAAAAAGATGCTGCTGTTGAAAAGTTTATGAATGATAATACCACAATGGTTTTTATTGGCAATCTCATTGCTGCCGGCGTAGGTATTACTCTCACAAGAGCTTCTAATTTGATATTCAACGACTTGTCATACGTTCCCGGTGACAACCAGCAGGGAATTGATAGAATTTGCCGTATTGGGCAAACAAAAGATTGTGATATTTATATTCAGATATTCAGAAAGACGCAATATGAAAATATATGGAATATTGTCATGAAGAAGACACTTGTTATTGATCAAATAATTAAAAAAGAAGACGAGAAATAATTTTAGATATGGAAGACAAAAAATATTTGGCCTATGTGAGACAGATAGGCACCAACGTTCATGGCCAAAATGAATATGAATTTTTTTTCACGGAAACGCCCGATACGGTATGGGGACAGGATTGGAATGAACTTTGTCCGAGCGCATGTGGCGACATTCCTCCTGAGCCGTCTACCTATTCCGATATAGAACGGCTTTCGACAAACATTAATTTTTTCTGTGCACAAAAGAACAGTTGCTTTTCAATGCAAGACATGATTGATGGAGTTATTGCCTGCGCATTCGAAAGTTTGGATGGGCTTGACGAATATCCGTCACCTTTCAGACTTGTATTCAAATTCGGCGAAGACAAGGAAACTGTTGAAGACCTTCTCGCACAGAGGCAACAATTTTTCAGGCCTTCAACGGAAGGGAAAATTGAAAATTCTGAAATTTTTTAATAACTTTGTACAAAAAAATATGTATATAGCTAATGTCATAACAAACGGTAGTGCAACCGGCGTAACGGAAATGGCTGAAAGAATCAGCAACTTTGAAAATGCTGATATGAGCAAACCAACTCTTATTATAGGCAAAAAGAATGCTGAGAGCATATTCGGAAAGGAGAATATCAAGGTACTTAACCGCAATATCAAAGACAACGTAATATGGACTTATGCCAAAAATGAACGAAGGGATGACTATCTTGAAGGAATCAAAAATTTTAATTCATTCGTGTTCGATGCCTTGAAGCAAAAAGTCAAATACAAGTATTTTGATGTTTTCCACACGAATTACAGCACGGTACGTGATTTTATACTATATATGGGGAATAAGCAGCGTAAAGTAGCGTATCTTAAAAAAGAACATATATACTTTTACACAAAGAATTCAGTATATGGATTAGATTTAAGAGAATGTGAATACTTGGGCATAAAGAAAGAAAAAATTGTCAATATTATCAAGAATGCCAAAAATATCAGTTTTGTTTCCAACTTGGAAGAAAATAGTCTTGAACTCGATGAATATCTTTCCTCAAATGCGTATCTAATACCTTATATTTATTATCTTAAAAATTGTTAATTTTCAGATTGCCAAACTATTTATAGTAAAAATTAATATGTTTTTTAAGAAAAAAGCAGCAAAGCCTGTGGGATGCAGAGTAAGCAGTAATACTGCAAACAATACGCCCACAATCAAGGAAACAGAAAAGAAAGAGCCGAAGGAAGCAAAACGTTCCAAGAAGGAAATAGTAAAGGAAGAAATTCCTATTGAGGAAAATAAAGAACTTGAAAAATAGTATTATCATGATTACTATAAATGAAAATAAGATTGCAGATGCTGAGAACATACTCAACAATATGCAGAATGTAAAGCCATCCGTAAAGGTTGTAAAGAAAGACAAGGGTCTTTTCGAAAGATACGAAAGTGCCGAGAAGATAATTATAACCGAAGACAATAAACAGCTCTTGTTAGGATAACGACATGACCAAAGAAGAAATTTTAAGGGAAGACTTCAAAAGAGCCTTTCAGAGGATAAACGAGTATACTGTAAGCACAGGACTTAATGTTGATGAGGCTGATGGCCCTGAAAAAGATGACGATGGTGCTGCAGCACAGGATGCACCGCAAGATGCAAATGGCGGAGCCGATCCTATGGGAGGACCAATGCCGCCTGTAGATGGCGGTGAAGGAGCCGATGGTGACGCAGCAGGACCTATGGGTGGCACAGATCCTAATATGCAAGGCGGCGCCGATTCAGCAGACGGGGCAGTACCTCCACAAGGTCTAAATCCACAGGGAGCTGAAGGTGAAATGCCTGATGTGAGCATGGACCCTAACATGGCGCCTGAAGGTGAAGGGCAGGAGCAGCCTGATGATACCGTAATAGACGTTACGGACATTACTGATTCCCAAAAGGACATTGAGGGTGAGATTGCACACATCAATGACAAATATGAAAAAGTCATTAAGGCTCTCGGTGCATTTGAAACACTGATTAAGACAAGCAATGAAAAAATTGACGACCTCAAGAGCGAATACGAGAAACGTAATCCGACACAGGTTGAAAAATTAAGTATGCAGACCGCCCATTCCTATCCGTTTAATGTTACTCCCGAAGATTATTGGAAGAACAAGGAAGCTACGTCAAATTATAGCACCGCAAGTGATGATAATGGAAAGGAACAAGGACAGTATGTGATCACACAGAATGACGTAAACGGCGACACAAATTGGAAAGCTATTTCAGACTCTTTAGACGACGAAGACCTAATGTATAATCAAAGTTTGAACAACCTATTCAAATATTAATCTTGTTAGGATAATAGCTGTCAGAAATGACGGCTATTTTTTTGTATATTTAGAGAAATCAAACTATTTATAGGAACGATACTTATTTTTTTTAATAATAATTTTAATTAATTTTTTTTCACAATGGAAAATTTGACCAACATTTCAGAAGAGTTTATCTTGGAAGAAGAAAAGAAGGTCCCTGCACAGGGAAGAACCAACATTTTTGATGTCAACAACTATCTCAATGTAAAACTTGACAAAAATGAAGACAAGAAGGTTTTGAAGATTCGTGTTTTGCCTATTGACAAGGACACACCGAAACCATTCAAGAAAATTTTCATGCATTCCGTAAAACTCACACCTGAGCAGCAGGGTAAGAATTCAAGTAAATGGAAGAGTTATATCTGCCTGAAACGCACAGAAGGAATTGGCCATGAAGCTCTTGGATGCAAGTGTCCTTTCTGTGAGGAAAACTCAAAGGCTTATAAGGCATACACCGAAGCAACCAATGAGGTTGAAAAGGAAGCCTATAAGGAAATTTTCAAGTCATACTTTGCCAATGAATACGGTATCATACGTTGTATTGAGCGAGGACATGAAGAAGACGGCCCTAAGTTTTGGAAGTTCCCTATCCGACAGGATGGAAAAGATCCGATGAATACAATTAATCGCCTTTACCATTCACAGAAGGAGGAGAGTATTGAAATGGGCGAGAGCCCGCTAAACATTCTCGACATTAACGACGGAAAGGATTTTAAAATCACCATTGAGGCCGTCTATGACAAGCAGAACAACAGGACTGACAAGACAAGTATCTCTATTGAGCCTTATGGAAAGCGTAAGCCTCTTTCAGAAGATATCAATGAAATGATTAAGTGGGTAAATGATGAAAAGAAATGGTCTGATGTATTTGTTGCTAAGCCATATGATTATCTTTCACTCATTATTGACAAGAAAGTACCTTTCTACGACAAGGCGAACGGAGTGTGGTGCGCAATGACAGGCGGAACACAAACCCATGATGAGAAAATCAATCAGGATGATTTGTCTGAAAGCAACAAAAAGATCGAAGAAGCAAGGAACACAGTGCTAACAGCAGCAAAAGCAAGCACAAGCACCGCTTCGGCAATTGATGATTTACCATTCTAAAACAAAAAATGCTATAACCGAATAGGTCGTAGCATTTTTTTTGATCATTGCAAAATTTTTTGTATTTTTAATAAAAATAAAAATTAATTTTAATTTACAAAATATGGCAGGACAACCTTTAAAGAAAAAAGAAGTTAAAAAATTTGACATCAAGGATTTTAAAAAGAATTTTTTAGGAGAGAAGACCGCCAAAGCAGCCGATAAGGAAATGGAGTGGATTGTAATGCCACCCGCTTTTCAGGAAGCTATTAAGCTGCCGGGCTTTTTGATGGGAAGAACTCATATGCTGCGAGGATGGTCAGATACAGGAAAATCAACATTGAAGAATCTTGCAGTTGCAAGTGCAATGAGACAGGGCATTATGCCTGTAATTTTTGAGACAGAGGGAAACTTTGATTTTAGTTATGCAAGAGACTGCGGCATGGACATTACTCCTGTTTATGGAGATGTAGTAAATGAAGAGACAGGAGAAACCGAAAGAGGGATTGTTGATTGGGAAGGTAACTACATGCTTTTCACGCCTACTAAGATTTGCGAATTCTGCGGTAAAATGGATTACACGCAGGGCAAAGAAACAAATAAACAACGAAAAGTTGCTGTTATTGAAGATATTGGTTACATAATCAACACCTTACTTGACGCGCAAGATGACGGCGACTTGCCTATGCCGTTGCTTTTCGTATGGGATTCCGTAGGAAGTATCATTTCTTGGAAGTCATACCAATCGAAAGTAGGAAACAATATGTTTGATGCAAATGCAATCAATAATGTATTCAAGCCGATTTTCCCGCGCATTTCAGCTTCTAAAGAAGTAGGCTCTCCTTATACAAACACAATGATTGTTATCAATAAAATTTGGAAAGATACTGCCAATAGTGTAGGAGGTGCAGTTGCTATTGCAAACTCAGGCGGAGAGGCATTCCAATACGGTGTTCGTCTTCAGATACATGTAGGTGGAGTAGCAAAAGCAGGTGTTAAAAAACTAAAGGCCATTTATAAAGGCGAGGAATATCAATATGGTACTGTAACAAAAATTGCTGTATGCAAAAATCAATTGCCAACGCCATATAACATTACATATTCGGGTACTATGTGTTGTGTGCATAATGGCATTATTAGTGAGGATGAAATTGATAATTATAAAAAGACCGAAATCCCTAAATTGATTAAAAAGAAACTTGAATCAATGGAAGGCAAGGATGTTGATGTAGACATTAATGATATCAAGTTCTCCGAAGAAGGAAAGGTTGATATGACCCCCGTACCGACAGAATAACAAAAACAATAAAGCTCAGAATTATTAGTTCTGAGCTTTTTCTTATTTAATATATTTAGCGACTGTTTTTGAAATTACGTTTTTAATTTCAGATTCAGTAAGCACATCAAATATTTCCAACAGATTCACTGATTCCTGTATCTTTTTAATGAAAGAGTTTTTCATATTGTAAAGCCTGTTGATTTCGGCGGGATCAAAATCATATCTATGACCATTCTTGTCTTCGCCGCGATATTTTTTGCTGAATTTGCTTCTTGCACCATCTTTGGAAATGCTTGGATATAGCTTATATGCAAGGACAGAGTGTTTGTTTTGGTTAGACTCAAGCCAGCGCATTACCTCGGCTCTCCTATGTCCTGTTTCCTCATCATCCTTGTCAGAAGAATAATCGCTGTCATCGTCATCGTCATAATCGCCATCGTAATCAAAGTTATCCTTTGAATCATCAGTTGCATCCCATTCATCCTGATCAATAGTATCATTAGGCTCCGTTTCATTAGAATCTTCTTTTTCGAAGAAATGGGTTATAGGCGTATTCTGAAACTCCTCATCAAAACTACTTTCCTTCAGATTTCTTTTGCCGTTTTTAGAAATCTTATTTATCGTATACACTTTTTCTGACCTCATAATAAAAAAATACTTTATTATAAATAGTTTATAAACAGCAATTAATTTTTCTTCTTATCTTTGAACACAAGATAGCAATAGCCGCTTGATGTTTCAACAGTTGTCAGTCCCGCAAATCTATTTGCACGCCTTTCAGTGAAGAAATGATAATAGCAAGGGCAATCCGTATGGAGCCATGCATGCAAAACAGACGGAAGACCTATGATAAAAAGATAGAGCGGGCCCATAAGTTTACTGTCTACTGTATGGCCCAATTGCTCATGGGCAACGCTTTCAGGACTTTTTGCACTTCTTGGAGACAGAAAAGCAAAATTACCCAACGAGATACCTCCCATCATCTTGGAACCCTCAAACGCAAAACAGAATTGCCTATAGGATATCAATCTGAGCTTGCCCAAAAACGGCATCATTACAAGAGCTACAATGTTTTGAGGAAGCTGCCATATGAACAAAATGGCAAAAATCAAATAGTTGATAATTTTCTTCACTATATTTATTTTTTATTATAAATAGTTTTTGGATCATGCTAAGGATAAGAGAATTTCATGGGAAGAATGAAGAAGACAATAGGATAGAAAGAAAAATTAGGGACGATATCAGGCAGATACTAACCGAAAGCAATACAATCAATGATGAGGCGGATATTGTAGCAGATGAGATTTATAGGTCCATCAGATATCAAAAAATTGGCAAAGCCAAAATAGTTCAAAAAGAAATTCAAAAAGAAATGAATGGAAAAAATATCAAGCTAAAAGAATATTATTTCTCTATAAATTCAACTTTTAAACAAAAGCCAATCCTTACGACTGTTTATATTTTCCAATTTCCAACAGATGAGGATTATGACTTTTTTATAGAAAGCGGAGGAAAACCATGTATAGGAAACTCCAATTCCTATAAAGGAAAACAAAATTTTTTGACTATATATTGTTATGTTAGCCCAAAATATATTGACTACGGGGAACTCTATGATACCATTCAGCACGAACTGTCTCATTTAGGGAAGACAATCTTAGCAGGAAAAGAAATGGAAGATTATGGATTAATAAGTTATGCCACAACTATACTATGTAGTACGAATGCAAACCAATACCAAGAACTTATTGCAAATATCTGCTATATAGGCAGACAAGACGAGCAAGATGCATATATTAACGGTGCATATGGTTATCTTAAAGAAAAAATGCCAATAGGCGGTAATGAAATCATTAAATGTTTAAGGCAAACAACATTATACGAAAGAATTGATTTTTTAGAAAGAACTATAGAAAACGAAAAAAACAATTTTTAACAATGCAGATTTCATTAAAACGTTACAAAATATACCACAACAGTACAACCTAACACTAAGCAAATTAAGAGGATGGCTATATCACGGTTTAAAACGATTAAAAAGAAAAACAGCAAACATGCTATCTCATTACGAACGTTTTGTATATTCGAGAAATTTCAGAAGCAATCCTCCAAGTTCACCAATTGACGGAATATAAAAAAAACTACGGTCTCAAAAACCGTAGTTTGCTGTTTTAGATGATAGCAATCTCACCTCCGTCAAAGCCATTAAGTTTGATACTTACATTATTATCGACAGCCTCAATAGTGAATTCATCCATAGAATTGTCGAATATCCTTCTTCCGCTTGAAACAGTTTTAACACCTACATCAAGATTTTTCAATTGTTTATCAAGTTCATTGGCTTTTTCCGTAAGGGTAGTAATGTTTGCCTCATGCTTTCCAACTGTTTCCTGAAGTGTATTGATATTGGTGGTTTGTCCCTCAATTGTGGCATTAATATCACTTATCTGATTGTTGATATTTGCAATACTTTCTTTTTGGGAGCTTAATTCACTTTGCAAACTACTTATCCTATTGTCTTGTTCGGATTGTCCTGTTTTTAACGTTTCTATATCTTCTCCGTGGATATTGACAGTAGTTTTCAACTCACCAACAGAGGCATCAGTCTTACCTATAGCAGTTGTAAGCTCAGTAATTGCATTTGAATTCTCGGTTACATTTTCCTGTAATTTGTCAGTAATTCTCTTACTGTCTTCTTTTGTAATATATGCAGATAAATCAACAGTTCCGCCAAGCGGGTCCCAAGCCATCTTGCCATTTATATCAACCCACGCATAGTTCGTACCTGCAGGAATATTTTCGTGAGACTGAACTACATTATAGACATCTCCATCCTCAGCGTTGGACGGCAACGCCTCAAACGTTTCAACAGAACCTTTCGGGCGATAAATTTTTGTAACCTTGTTTCCTAATTCTTCAAGTTTGGTTTCAAGCCCGTTTACCTTGGATTGCTCTATCTCCTTTACAGAAAAGACAACTTCACTATTGGCATTTATCGTTTTTTCTATTGTCTTGCCGTCAGCCGTATATGTAATAGGCTCAGGTATGTTTCCAATAGCAGTATTTAATTTTGTGATTTCATCTTTGGTATAGGCTGATAACGTTATAACGTCAGTTTTTAACTTTTCTACCTCAGTTTTAGTATAGGCCGACAAGCTGTTTTCTATTTCAGCTTTTGTTATATAAGGTTCTAAAGATGGTATTTCAGACTTTTTTGCATAATCATCTAAAGATGGTATGTCCGTTTTCTTAGCATACCTATCCAAGTCTGTTTTTTTGGCGTAGTCAGTTAAATCCTGATGCTTTGTAAGATAGTTTGCGTCATTTTCTAATTGCGATACTTTTGTCGGTATTTCAGGAATATCCTTCTCCGTAATAAAATGCAAATCATTTTCCAATTCAGAAACTTTCGTAGGAACATTTACATCACCTATTGTGATAAACCCACTGTCATTATTCAAATCGGATGTGTTTGCAGGTATTTTCAGTTTAGATATTTCCTGTTTGACCAATTCAGAAGCCTCTTCTATTGTTGTGTAATTTTTCCCATCTAAGACACTTTCCACTATAGCTTTTACTTCCTCAGCATCAACATTTCCTTCGCCTAAAATGGAAAGTGTCCTATCAAAATCAATTTTATAGACAGTTACGGCAGAAGATTCTTCATCAACCACCGTCACAATCTGCCCTATATAAGACGTACCTCCTGAAAGGGCGTATGTTTCAGCACTTTCAAAATTGTCAAAAAGTTCAGTATCCTCTAAAGGGAAAGGCTTTTGTCTATGGAAACTTCTTGGCCAATTTAATGTTACAATACCCATAATTAAAATAAGCTATATCTATAATATGCTCAAAATATATCTTGAGCCTGATTTAAACGACATCTTCTCAGTGATGTAAATGTCATAAAGTTTATCCTGATAATTTTTCAATGTTGATATCAGTGCAGTTTTTATCGGCAAATTAAAATCATCTTTAACATTAAAGTCAGTACCCTTAGGAACTGCAACCATAAAGTAATTGCCCTCACTGCAAATATACATGCACTCCTTACTGTTAGGATTATAATCAACTATAAATTTGTGCTGTAGAATAATATCAATATTAATATCTTGTTCTACATCAATTTCGTTTTCGCCGACCACGCCCATATAATACTTGTCAGCGTTTTTATAGTCATCAAATTCTTTAGCCAAAGCATTGTACTTAGACAATAGATCATTGTACTTAGCAACATGCTCATTAAATTTTTCCCATGAGACAAGTCCTTTTTCTTTATTGACCACAGCGCTGAACTTAGTGCCTTCCTTATGAATAGTTTCCTCGTCAGCTGTATAATTGTATTTAGCCAAAGAAATGCCGATGCTGTTATGGTCAGGTTCCCTATAATGCAGGGCCAATTGATCGCCATTCAATACTACATCTGTAATTTCATGCCTTTGTATTTCGGCCAACGCAGATTCGGAATTGGCAAGTGCCGCTTTGGACAAATCAAGAGCAGATTTAGTGTTATCCAAAACATTATCAACATTTTTGCCGATGGCATCAATTTTATCGTCTTGTTTCTTTAAACGTTCTTCTACCTTATTGAGTGTTTCTCCTTGGATATTTTCAACCTGATTCTCTATAGCCATAGTTTTGGCGCTGAGTGCATGAATATTGGCAGCCAAATCTTCAGTATGACCTGAAATTGTTTCAACATCATTGTCCAAACCTTTTACGGAAGCATCCAAACTTTGCGTTTTTGCTTCAAGGTTTTTAATAGATGAACTATTATTAACAGTTGCCCCACTAATAAAGGCTACGCTTGTAAAAAGTTTATTAACGTCAAGAGTTCCGCCTGTGGTCAATTCACCCATGCTGTTTTTGAAAGCCTCAAAATCTTCAGACAGCCCTGACAGTCCTCCTTCGACATTAGATAAACGGCAGCCAATATCTTCACAGTCACAAGTGGTAAGTCCTGTAATATGTATGGTTTCGCCATTGATACTGATATTGAGTATTCCTGTTTCCTTATCATATGAAGTACCCGAGAAATCAATGCCTTCTCCGAATATATTAGTTGCACCGCTTGTTATTGGAATATCATCACCGCCAAGGTTTATTAAATGGAGAATTCCATTATCGTCATAGAATCCGTCAACAATGTCCATACCCCTCAAAAAATTGAAATTTCTATCAATTTCACCTCCTGTCAAAGAGCATTTCTTTGTATAGTCACCTCGATAGATATTAGTATCCAACATAAAATATGTTATACCGCTCTGTGCCATAGTATTTTTATTTTTTCAGTTCAAAAATTGAATTATTTTTAATGTGCGCATAATCCATGGCACACGTATAGAATTTGAAGGAACGGATATCACCGATAAAAGTCCCCGCAAAATGTTTTTCCAATGGTAATAAATAAGGGAATTTTTCCCAATATTTGAAATTTATGGATTCTCTTAAGCCTTGAGTACCGCCGCCTAATGATATATTGAACGGAACACCCTCCTGCTTGTCGAAAGTATCATCAAGTTCATGAAAATCAAAGACAGGAAGTTCTTTTGAAACCATTTTCAAATATCCATTGACATAGATGTAAAGTTTCATCTTTCTACCCGTAGATGAAATGTTACATTCATTCACAAAACCATTTAAAACCTTAAATTTAACCGTTACAACATTCCACTCTTCTGGTTTGATGATATCTGAAAAAGAAGTTTCTTCAACCACGGAGAATCCTGCTTCAGAGTCACAGTTATGTATAAGGTAACGATAACTGATGCTTCTGTCAGGATTGTATTTTAATGCAAAGGCGTTGTTTTTGATATCCTTTTTGAAGTCATACTTTTCAGTTTCCGTCAATCCGTCCAACTTGTCAATATTTTCCGTTGTAAAACCATTCTTGGCACGGTTCATGATAAGGAACAGATTATTTTGGAGGTTTGTATTATAATTTTTTGTGATTCCCGTCAGAACAACATCTGCATCAACCCAATTTTCAGTGGTAAATCCATTCTTGGTCCTGTTGAAGAACAAATGTTTATTGTCCGTTTTAATTTCAAAATATCCGTTTGTATATAACGGTTTACCATCAGACGTTTCCAATGGTGCATTCATGGTATCCCCTGTTTCCAAATAGTCATCCCCGAAATAAAAGTCACAAGGACTGCTATTCTGTTGTTCTTTTTCCTCATTGTTTTTATTCTCCCTTTCAATGCAGTCACAACTGCAAGGGTCATTAAATGAAAACTGTTGATTGAACGGATACAGCACATCCACCTTGTCTTTCTTCTCATTTTCTTTTTCAACAGGAAGGGTTTCAGCATAGGTCTTTTCTTCAAAATTCTCGCAGAATCCACTGTTTATTTCGTCTTTTTCGTATCCTTCAAAACTGTTGTCGTAAAATTGTGCAAATTTATTTTCCGCTCTTGTTCCAATATAAAAGAAAATACCGCTATTCTCAGGATAAAAATCATTTAAGATATTTTTAGGCGTTTTATATTTTTGCGGACGCAGAACAAACTCCATGTTCCATTCATTTTCAATCACCGTCGGTAAGATTTCATGATTAAATCCGAAATATTTAAAAACACCTTGATAAAAACCGCCCGTTAATTTAGTATAGCCATCATTCATCACTTCTACAGGATATTTGCATTCCTGAGTTATGCCTGAAACCTCCTTAAGCGTCAGCTTCAAGTCGCCGTCCGTAATATTAAATTTGGAATTTACAATTTTATCTATCGCTTCGCCATTACTAACGGCATATTTATCAAACCAAATGTGCCCATTGTCTGTAAAAGTAAACCCGGCATCTTCAAGTACAGCATTTTCCGATACGGCATTTTCCCATGTTTTTAAAGAGCGCAACGAATCGCCTGATATGCAATTTTTATCCTGCAAATCAATATAAGAACTTAAACATTTTTCCGTTAAGGAGCCATCATATTTCGTATTGTAAAAACCGCTGTCCTCACGAGCAAGAACAACATCAAAATATTTATCTGTAAGAAGATAAGTTTCAATGCGGCGCTTTTTATAATTATTTAAAATTTCAGACATTAATCTAATGGTTTTTCTTCTATAAATAGTATTTATAGGTAATAAATAGGTTTTATAATGAGATATTGTTTTATAACGGAGGAGCAACTCCAATACCTCTTAAACGAGGGAGATTGCTATCTTGATAAGACAGATACAGGGTCTGACGTGCCTATAGATTCAATGAAGTTCAATGGCGGAGAAACCGTAGCCAAAAATGCTGATTCCGACGAAGTTATCACAACAGATAAAATAGCACACAGTAGAGTTTCAGGACATCCTTGGCTACGAAGAAGTTATGGCATGAATGAAGATTTGGACAATGAAAAGGCTTATATCGGGAAAAACAGTCAGGAGTATCTGTCGCAGATGAACGGCAAAATGGCCAACAACATTTCAAAGGAAATGAAAAAAGGTGGCTCACGTCTAAACACAACAGAGGTTCGCCTTAACCGTTTGGAACAACAGAAGAAAAACGATCCCGCAACATTTGCACAGAATGGAGGAGACAAAACAATAAAAGCATTGCAAGCAATCAAGAATAGACAAAGGAATGCAGCAAAAAGCACCAATCCGATTGCACCGAGATATAACACCTCCCTTTCAGCGGATTTCAACGTCCCGCAGGTGCAAAAAGGCGAGAATGGCGTTATTTATGATCTTAGAGCAAACTAATTTCCTTGAAAAAAAGAAAAAATAAATTATTATTTTAATAAATCATAAAATGGCAAAACAAAGTAGACTTGAAGCCGAGGCTATTGAAACAAGAAAAGAACACTTAGTCAAAAACGACTATCAGAAACTTGTTAACGAATATAGCGAAACGCATCCAGACGCATTGAGCGACGGTGATCCCTTAGGTAAAGGTACAGGCAACGACATAACATATTCGCTACCTGATGCGACAAAATCAAAACATCAGTACACGCGGAATGTTGATACAGCAAATGGCGGTGGACAATATGATATTGAAGGAAGAAACGGAAGAGGCGGTCGAAAGAGAGCGTCAGTAGTAAATATTTACTCTTCGGTAGCGCCATATGGGGAGGACTCCGTGGATACGACTAAAAATATAGAAGAAGGGCAGTACGTTATAAGATAATGGACTTTTTACAAGAAATATTTCAGGAACTTCTTACTGAAGAGGCAAGAACTGTGGATGTAGTTGATGCTATCAAAAAACGCTATGAAGCAAAGATTACATACAAGGCCGACGACGATCCAAAAGGCACAGGCGAACGTATTATTCAGCCTGTAGCTTATGGTACCACAAAGTCCGGAAATCCTGTAATTAGAGCTTTTGAACCTTACGGTGACACAAAAACAAAGGTGCCTGCTTGGAAGTTTTTCCGTTTAGATAGGATTACATCATGGAAAGCCTTACGTCAGAACAAGTTTTCGGAACCTCCTGAAGACCAATGGCGGCTTGCCGGTGCAGATGGCAAATTTAATGAAAACGGCGATGAAACCATGAGGGAAGTATTTCTTGTTGCCGACTTTAAGGGTACTAAAGCAAGATATGAACGCGGTGGACTTGCTAAATATAACGCTCAACGCACAGCTCGTAAAAAGCAAACCGATTCATTATATGATTTTAAACGTAACATTGAAAAGAGTAAACAGACAGGCAATATAGACTATATCCAACGTAACGTTGCTGCATGGAATCAGGCTAAGGCAGAAAGGGAGAGGCAATTACAGCAGAGAAACATGCAGAACAATAAAGGCAATGAAGCCTCAATAACCGATATGGAAAAAGCACAGAATTTTCCTTCAGATACCGTACAAACTGTAGGACCTGTCAGAACCCAAAATATGGATAATAAGACTACAGACAACAAACAGTCTTTAGATTATGCAAATGCACAACAGTCAGGACCAATTTATAAAGCACAAATGCAGAACAAAGAAGAGTCCAAGCCCGAAGAGCCTGTTGACAGCAACGAAAATAATATAGAACAAGATAAAAATCAATAATGGATTTAACTAATGCAATAGCAAGAGCACAAATGCTCATGTCGGAGGAATACCAGAATAAAATGGATGCAATTTCTATGGGTGCAAGAAAAAAAGGTGGAGCAGGTATTTCCAATTCCGAACTTAGCGGCATGGAACAGCAGGTATTCGGATTTGGTGGAAACGACGCGGCATCAGCACCTCAGGTACAATACCAACAAATGCAGCCACAAACATATGAACAAGGGGCAAATATTGATAAACTTCCTGAATTTTTAAGGGAGTCTGCCAAGAAAACGCCTATCGGAGCAGGAATGCAAGGAAGCTACATGTATAGCAATCAGCCCGTTCCATTGGGAATACCTACACCGACTGTACAGAAAACGGCAATGCCGCAAAGTCCTGCTCCTTCAGTAGGTGGAATCGACTATAATTATATCAAATATTTGGTAGAAACCGCAATCAAGGAAAATTCAGGACTGCTTACCGAATCCGCAGCAGGGGCTACATTCAGAGGAATGAGGCTTGTGGAAGGCAATAAATTCCAATTCGTAGACAGCAAGGGCAATGTATATGAAGGCGTGCTTACGCTCAAGAAACGAGCAGGTACAAAATAATTTCGAAATATTATATATTTATAAAACCAAGGTTGAGTCAGCATCCTTGGTTTTTTATTTTTTTTAATCGTATTTTTGCATAAATTAATTTTTAGAATGGCTAAAGTAGTAAAAAATGATTTGGGCTATCTTGGAATAGATTTCCAATACAGACTTATAGGTTCATTTATTAATGAACCTAATTTTTTCAAGGATTTGGAGAGTATTATCGATCAGAACATGTTTACTGACCAATATCTGAGGGTTGTTGTTGGCGTAATGAAAGAATATTTTGCAAAGCATGACTCTGTGCCATCATTCGGAATGATAGCGATAAAACTTAAAGAAAGAGCTCTTACTGAAGAAGATGATCAGTATTTTCAGGAGACTCTTGAAAAGATTAAGAACACGACCACTGAAGGTATTGAAGAAATACAGGAGATGGCTGAAAAGTTCTTCAAGCAGCAGAATTGGGTAAGGGTTGCCAATGAAATTATCAAGATTGCAAAAGACGGTAACGTAGAACGTTACGATGAAATTGACTCCCTGACAGAAAAGGCTGCATCAATCGGTAGAAAAGATGCTGATACATCATCCCCTCTCGAAAACGTTGATGGTGACCTCTCAAAGGAAGATGTCGTTGTAATTCCTACAGGCATTAAGCAATTGGATGAGGCTCTTGGCGGTGGCATGGAAAAAGGAAAACTTGGTTTGATTATTGGTAGTAGTTCATTTGGAAAAACATCTATGACAACAGGCTTTGCCGCATATGCAGCAACGCAGGGTTTCAAAGTGCTTCAGATTATTTTTGAAGACACCCACAGAGATATCCATAGAAAATATATGGCATATATTTCTGAAGTTGAAAGCAAAGATTTGAATAAAGACCCTGAAACAACCGAGCATGTGAAAGAAATTCTTAAAGATTCCCCTATGAGTGAATTAATCAATAACAATATTCGCACAATCAGGCTCGAATCAGGAGAGAAAACCGCCACAGATATTAAAAATATTATCAAAAAGAAAATCAATGAAGGTTTTAAACCCGATATGGTCATTATCGACTATTTTGAGTGTGTAGCCCACGAAAGAGGTACCTCTACAGACAAAGAAGAAGTCAAGGAAGGAAAAACCATGCGTAAATTTGAGAATATGGCAGCAGAATTGGATGTATTATTTTGGGTAACTACACAGGGTAACAGAGATTCTTTCGGAGCCGAAATTATCACTCAGGATAAAGTTGGCGGTTCAATTAAGAAAGTACAAATTGCGCATGTCATCCTTTCAATTGCAAGAAATCTTGATGATATTGCAAGTCAAAAAGCAAATATCACAATTCTGAAAAATAGAGGAAATATGGCAGGAAAGACATTTAACGGATGTCACTTTAATAATGGTACATGCCGTATCACATGTGATGACGTGGTTGATCTTGTAAGCGTTTTGGCATATAATGAGAATGCAAAAGACATTATCGAGAACAAGATGGACTATTACAAGCAGAAAATTAGGGAGCAAAAAGCTGCGAAACAGGCAAACGCTGAGAAAGAATTTGCAAACAACGATTTCCAATAGGAAACGAATTGACAATAATTTCAAATTGTGTATTTTTATTAAAAACTAAAACTGAATGGAAGTAAGAAAAACAAATGGTTCCTTTGAGGAATACAGTAAGGAAAAAATTAAGGAAGGACTTTGCGAAGCATTTAAAACTGCAAAAGAAGATTGCCATGATGTGGTTTTAAATGGCATTGTAGATAATTTATATGTCTATGACAAAATAGCAACTTCAGAAATTCGTCATCAGGTAGAAGAAGCCTTGATGTCAGTTAATAAAAAAGTAGCTAAGGCATATATTGAAAAATTTGATGATGATAAAGATCTTAGGAAAAAGAGAGACTTTATTAAAGATTACATTAACGCTACAAATGCAGCGTCAGGCTCGAAGTTTGATTCTAATGCCAATGTATCTAATAAAAATATTGTAACTATGGGCCAAGAGCTTTATAAGGAAAACAATATTAAGCAGAATAGGTATATTATGCATAATAAAATAAAGGCATTATACGGCAAAAAACTTGCAGACCAATATTTGCAAGACCTTAATAGTCATATATTGTACAAGCATGACGAATCAGGGACCCCAGGATTTCCGTATTGTGTTGCCATTACAATGTATCCCTTTTTGACTGATGGATTGACAAAATTAGGTGGCGTTTCTGTGGCTCCAACAGATACGAAATCATTCTGCGGAGAATTTATAAATCTTGTATACTCAGTGTCATCTCAATTTATGGGTGCTGTAGCTACGCCTGAGTACTTAATGTATATGGATTATTTTCTTCGTAAGGATTATGGGGAAGATTATCCTGAGTTGTCTGAAACAATAGTAGAAAACACGTCCAAAAAGAGGACTTTAGGAAAAGTTATTGATAATTGTTTTCAGCAAGTAGTCCATTCAATGAATATGCCTGCAGGAAATCGCGGTTATCAGACTGTATTTTGGAACATTTCTTATTTTGACAAGCCATATTTCGAAGGCGTTTTTGGAGAATTTAGATTTCCTGATGGGAGTAAGCCAAAGTGGGAGACATTATCTTGGCTGCAGAAACGTTTTATGAATTGGTTTTGTGAAGAGAGAAAGAAATATGTCCTTACATTCCCTGTGGAGACTATGGCAATGCTTACTGATGGAAAGGATGACTTTTTGGATAAAGAATATGCTGATTTCACAGCAGAAATGTGGGCAAAGGGGCATAGTTTTTTCTGCTATCTTTCCGATAGCCCTGATAGTCTTGCAAGCTGCTGCTTTAGTGGTGAGCAAAAGGTTTTATGGAAATCATCTACAACAGGGGTTCATTTGACTTCACTTAAGGAGTTATATGATACTAAATGGGAGCCCGAAAAGAAAAATTTGAGAATATTTCATAATGGCAGTTGGGTTAAAGGCAAGGCTATCAAATTACCAAATAGAAAAATGTATGAAGTTGAGACCTTCAACAATAAAAAGTTTTTTATGACTGATAATCATATTAATGTAACTCTTAATGGTGAAAAAGAAACAAAAGACCTTACAACAAATGATTATCTAATGTTTAATACTTTGCCTCTTAATGCAGTTCCTGAAAATGATGAAAATCTTACGTATGAGCAGGGATTTGTTGTAGGTGCTTTCCTTGGAGACGGCTCGTTTGGTAGTACAAAAGAAAATGGTATCATATATGATATTAATTTTTCACAAAACAAAGATAAGTATGAAAAACTAATGAATATTTTGGATATCGCCAACAAACAACTTGGCGATGGAAATGTCTCAAGATTAAGTAGCGTTTATAATAATGTTTATCCTGTTCGTATTTCTTCCAAAGAGTTAGCCACATTTATTATTAAATGGACTAAATGGGAAAGAGGCACTTATGCTTATAATAAAAAATTAAATCTTGATTGCTTGCTTCAATCAGTTGATTTTAGAAAAGGCATTCTTGATGGATGGTATAATACTGACGGCGGAAATAATAATAGATGTTATAGTACAAGTCCTGTATTAGTTGAAGATATGGAAGCACTTGTGACATCATTAGGTATGCAGTCTATAATTGACGTTTCAGATAAAACAGATGAAAAAGTCATTATACGAGAGAAAGAATATGAGCGCCACTATCCATTATATTGCCTTAGATGGTATGAAAATGCAAATCATAGAAACAATAAGACAATTGATAGAAGTTGGATAAAAAAGAATAATTCACTTTATTTTAAAATAAAAAGTATTAAAGAATATAATGAATATACTGATGATGTTTATTGTATAGAATGCAATAATATTGATGAGCCATATTTTACACTTCCATCGGGCTTGATTACTCATAATTGTCGTTTACGCAACTCTCTAAAGGAATTGGACAATGCTGATGAAACTCATAATCATACTACGCATCAGTATTCAATGGGTACAGCATCAGTTGCTACAGGGTCGAAATCCGTAATGACAATAAATCTTCCAAGACTTGTACAGGATGCCGTAAAGGAATATCTTTGCGATGTTCGTGATATAATACTTGAAGATGGTAAGCCTCTTGATAAAACACTTTATGAAAAGTACAAGCCTGAAATCTTGTTAAAGATTAGAGAAAAAACAGAAGAGACATTCTCAAGGGTTCATAAATATCAAACAGCATTCAATGAATCTATTAAAGATTTCTTTAAGGCAGGGATGCTTGATGTTTATAGTGCAGGTTTTATTGATATGAAGAAACAGTATCTTACCGATGGCGTAAATGGAGTTGTTGATGCTGCTGAATTCTTGGGTATTGAAGCAAAGCCTACAGATGAATATCTTGAATTTGTAAATAATATTCTTGAGCCAATTAATATTACTGAACGTAGAGACAGGACAAGAGAATGTATGTTTAACTGTGAATTTGTACCAGCTGAAAATCTTGCTGTGAAGAATTACAAGTGGGATAAAAAAGATGGCTATTTTGTTTCGCCTAAGCGTAATTTGTATTCATCTTATTTTTATGGGCCTGAAGATGAAAGTGTGACCATTTTCGATAAATTTAGACTTCATGGAAAGGATTTTACACAGTATCTTTCAGGAGGAGTTGCTTTACATGAAAATCTGCAGGAACATTTGACACAAAAGCAATATAGAGACCTTCTTAAATATGCAGCAAAGGTAGGATGTTCTTATTTTACATATAATGTACGTTCAACCATATGCAATGAATGTGGATATATTTCAACTCATGATATGGAAACATGCCCAAAATGCGGGTCAAAAAATGTAGACCATATCACAAGAATTATTGGTTATTTAAAACGTATATCTTCTTTTTCAGAAGCACGGCAAATTGAAGCAGGACATAGAGCCAAAAATTAATTTTCCAAAAGAAACTATCTCTTGAAAAAGAGGTAGTTTTTTTTATTTTTATTAAAAAAAATGGGAAAAATTAATATTCTTGTGGTACCGTCTGATAATCAGGGTGGAGTAGGATTTTATCGTTCCATACAACCGCATTTACAACTTGAAAAACAATTTCCTGATGATTTCAGTGTCACAATAGACATGAACCCTAACTTTTATGATTTGCTTGGTTTCATGAAATATCAGATAATTCATATGCATAAAGCTCTTTTCAGCAATATGGAGCAATTCCGTAATGCAATGGCCTTTTTTAAGATACACGGAATTGTCACTATTATGGATATTGACGATCATTGGAAACTCGGGCCGCATCATCCGCAGTTCTTATCTCAGAGGCATAGCGGAAGTGACAAAATTTTACTTGAAAACATGAAACTGTTTGATTATGTTACAACAACGACCGAACTTTTTGCTAACGAGATTAAACGAATTAATGGGAACGTAAAGATATTTCCAAATGCCATCGACCCGACGGATTCGAAATTTGCAGTACACAAAAAGCCGTCCAACAGGCTCAGGGTTGGTATGATAATGGGGTCTTCACATGAATATGACGTACAGTTGTTAGGCAATATTTCCAATCAGTTGGCAGGCATGGGGGATCTTGACAAGATACAACTGGTTTTGTGTGGATTTGATACCAGAGGAAGCATGACAATTATCAATCCAAGGACAGGACAGCAACAACAACGCCCGCTAATGCCTAAGGAAACTGTATGGTATCGTTACGAAAAGCAGATTACCGATAACTATAAGATTGTAAGCCCTCAGTACAAGCATTTCCTTGATGCATTCCTATGGGCGAGTGTTTATCCTTTTACCGACAATGAGCCATATAAAAGGTGCTGGACTAAGGATATGAACCATTATTATGAGCACTATTCCGAAGTGGATGTCCTTCTTGCCCCATTGGAAGAGAATGATTTCAACAAGGTTAAATCACCATTAAAAGTTGCGGAATGCTGTTTTTCACACACTGCAATAATTGCACAAAAGTTTGGCCCATATACCATTGACTTAAAGAGTATTTTCGACCGCAACGGCAATATATCTTCAGACGGCAACGCAATGCTTGTAGAAAGCTCTAAAAACCACAAGCAATGGGCAAAATATATCCATAAGTTGGCAAATGACCCCGAACTCGTAAAGATAATGCAGGAACGACTTTACGATAGTGTTCATGAGAAATATGATTTGAGGAACGTTACAAAAGACAGGGCGGAATGGTACAAAAAAATAGTTTCTGACAAAATGTCATAGAAAAAAACAGAAGGCATAATCCTTGTTTTTATTGATTTTTTTTTAAATAAAATTAATTTTAAGATAAAAAGAACATGAAAATCTGTTTAACAATTGATGACGTAATAAGAAACAAAACAAAAGCCTTCATCAAGGCATATAACAAAGAAAAAGGAACTGATATTGATCCCGATACGTTTGTACCCACAAGTGCTGTTTTGAGTGATATGTTCAAGTTTAAATCCGTGAAGGATTATTATCGTTTTCTTTATGATGATTATCATTTTGAAATTTTTGGAGAAGCTGAACAATGCACAAGGATGCTTGATAAGAAACTCAACTTATGGCTTATTGAGCAGAATGATAATTTGGAAATGGAAGGGAAGAAGGTTGACTTCATGCTAGCAAACTTGAGGGAGTTTAATCAATCAATCGGAGATACGTATTTCTATCTGTCAAAGATTGCAACAAGGATTAGGGAGGTATTTTTCCCTAAAGATCCCGATGACGTATGGAAGAAATGCGACATTTTGATTACGGCAGACCCTTATCTGATTGAAAATAAACCCGAAGGCAAAACAGTCGTAAAAATCGAAATGCCATATAATAAAGACAAGACGGCTGATTTCACATATAAGAATTTGGACGAGCTGCTGTCAGATAAAGAATTTATAACAAAGGTAGGAATTTAATAAAAATGACGGAAAAAGACACAAAAGTCATTTCAGCATTGGAAGCTGAAATCAAAAAGATTGCAAACAAAGAGAACAATCTTTATTTTTACGTATATGATACAAAGGGTTCACCATCTGAGAGCTTGTATTATATTTATGATTTAGCATTACAGTGCCGCGATTTAGGTTATAAGGTTAAGATGCTTTATGGAGACAAGGAATTTGTCGGTGTTGAAAAATGGTTAGGCAAGGACTATAGTGATTTACCCCATGCTAACATTGAAAAGGATGCGGTGCCGCTTTCGGTTTCCGACGTGCTGTTTATTCCTGAGATTAATACCAATGTAATGGCTGCAATCAAGAACAAGAAAGAAGTCCTTTGTAAAAAGGTAGCTATTCTGACAAGCATGAGGTATCTTTCAGATATCATGAGACCAATCGGTACGACTTGGGATAATTTGGAAATCAACGAGTGCATCACTATGACAGAAGCCTTGGCAGAAAACATCAAATCTGTTTTCCCATCAGTGAGGACGCATGTAGTGAGACCGAGAATCAATAAGATATTTACCTATGACGCATCGAAGCCAAAACCGTTAGTTATCAATATTATTTCAAAGACAAGCGAGCATGCAAATTCGATTGTGAATAATCTGCATTGGAAATATAAGACATATGGGTTTCTTGCAATTAGAGAACTTAAAGGGCTTTCGTTTGAAGAACAGGCAAAAGCGCTGCAGGATTCTTTCTTGACCATTTGGCTTGATACTGATACTGAGTTTGGTCTTGAAGCTTTGGAAGCTATGGCTTGTGGAAGTATAGTTGCAGGCAAGATACCTGAAAACGTTCCCGAGTGGATGACTGACGAGAAAGGCGAACTTAAAGATAATGGTATTTGGTTTACTAAAAACAGCGATATACAGGACGTGATTGCGAGTGCAGTGCAGACATATCTCTATGACAAGATGCCTGAAGTCTTGTACGAAGAAATGGAAAAGACGGTAAAAGCATATGACAGTTCAGTATCAGAAGAAAGCGTCAAAAAGACAATAGATGATGATATTATCGGAAACAGAGTGAAAGAGTTCGAATTGTTGATTTCCGGAATTAAAAATAATAAAGATAAAGAAACCGAAACAGAATAATGTTAGATGTCACAGTAATCGTACCTCTCAAGAAACTCGGCAAGACAGAGGAGAAATATTTAAACAGGGCAATTGGGAGTCTTTCTGATAATAAAGAATTAAATTTAATATTTGTTGGACCAAAAAAAGTTTTAGAAAAGGCTGAAACCATTGCCAAGAAGCAAGCGCCTTCCATTCCTTGCGAATTAATGGAAAATGATGAAACCGATATTTTCAAACAGATTAATAAGGCGGCTTTTGCCTGTTCAAGTAAATTTTTCTCTGTTTTGGAATTGGATGATGCCTATACATCAAATTGGCTACAGTCTGCAGAAGCCTTCATCAATAATAATTATGGCAACAGCGTATATTTATTGATTGAAGAAATTGTGAACAAGGAAGGTATTTCACAATATTTCGCCAACGAAATGGCGTGGAACCCTGCTTATGTGGGCGATAGTCTTGGGGTACTTACCGAAGAAGCTATTAAGGCATATCCTAATTTTATTTTCTCAGGAGCACTAATCAATACAGAAGACTTTATCACAGTGCATGGACTAAAATCGTCAATGAAGGTTGCTGCATGGTATGAGTTTGCATTGCGCCTGATAGTGAATAAAAAACAAATTTTCACAATTCCAAAAATAGGCTATCTCCATACTGTCGGAAGAGAGGATTCTTATGACGAGAACATACGCAAGGAAATCTCCGAAGAGGAGGGAAGATGGCTGGTAGAAACCGCAGTAGAAGAAAGCAACTTTATTGATGACAGAAATTTAAAATTCGAAAAATCAGGAGAGTAGTTAATGTTGAATACTGTGGTGGCTAAATACGGGCACTGCAGTATTCGTTATTATTGGGGCAATAGAGATACTATTACATATAGTATAAAAAGGAAAGCATAATGTCATTTTATGGAAAGTCCCGTTGAAATATAATAATATTTAAGACTTTTTAGAAAATGGCACGAAGAAGGAAAGCCGACAACGCGAAAGAGAATTATTGGGGCGACAGAGAAGAGCAGGCAGTAATAGACTATCTCGCTACCGATGACAGAAAAGAAAAAAATGAAATCTATAACAAGATACTAAGACCTGCGCTTGATACCTTGATAGAGTGTATAATTAGGAGATATAAATTGTTTGTGCCTGAAGAGGACTATGATGTGACTTTTCGGGATGTTTCGACATTTATTTTTGACAAATTTGACAATTTTAAACCTGGTGAGCATAAGGCATATTCTTATTATGGAACAGTATGCAAGAACTATCTTATCGGCAGGATAGAAAAGTACACTAAGTCTCTTGAAAAAAATCCGTCATACGACCTGATGGAATCCAACCTGAACAATAATATTCGTTACTCCGAGGAAATGGATAAGGGGCAGGAGGTTGCACAAGAATGTATTGAAAGGCTTACTGAAAAGATTCAGCACATGCTAAACGATTCTTCCCTAAAAGAGAATGAGAAAAAATTAGGCAAAGCGCTGATCAGCCTTTTTCAGGATTGGGATTTTATCCTAACAACAAACGGAAGTTATAAGCTCAACAAAAGTGCTGTATTGTTATTCTTAAAAGATGCGACAGGTATGGATGCCAAAGGTATCAGGGACAATATGAAAAAATTCAGAAAAGCATTCTTGTTAGCAAAAAGTGAAACTATTGAGTAACCATGAATAACGTAATAAAAAAGAACTTTTCAGTTAGGTTAAATAATCTTGACAAAGTAGAACAACTATTGCAGGAAACATATGATTTGGCTTGCCAACAATATAATACAATTCAGAATGAAATTAATAAAGTCGCAAATTCAACGATTATAAAAGATTTGGATATTGATGGTAAAGAGAAGTATGGCAAGGTAATGAGCAATTATATCACGCTTCAGCAAAAAGCTATTGCTCAAAAATTTGACATAGCAAAATTAATGTCAGAAGTCCTTAAATCAGGAGGCGATGTGAAGAAGGCCATTGATGAAACAAAGAAAACCACCCTTAACATTAGCGAATTGAGACGTATAGCAAAGGCAGGACTACCGACAGCAGATGAAGTCAATGAAGTCGAAGAATATACTTTAAAGAAACCATAATGGGCGAAAATAAAAATAAGGAGAAGAAAGAAAAAGTTCTTGGCTCTATCGCATCAATACAGACATTATTGGAGCGATATCCTGTACTATTGACAGCCGATAGTGACAATAACGGCAATGGCAATACTAACGTTTCCATGAGTTTTCTTATGGCATTATTGGGGATGCTTAATGTTACACAACAGGACATTGTAACATGGATGGCACGTATAATGTCAAGCAAGTCCGCGGACGGAATTTTAAATACAATAGAAGAAGCTGTCAAGGTAATCTTGCTGACTAACATCAAGTCATTATATACCTGTTCCGCAGATCCGTTAATTTCAGATGAACTGCTTGGCGACTACACAGATATCAACGGGCAGCCTGCTAAAGGAAAGGGGCTTGAGATTGATCTTGAAGTTGCAGATATAATGAATATTTTGTCATTTTGCCCATTGTCATATGAAGGGGAAGCCTTTTATTTTGACAACGGTACAGACAATGCGGTCATACGGGAGATTTCCGACTTATGGAAATCGAGAGATTTCAATGCCTTTTTATGGTATGTAATCAATCGTGCGCAAACCAATAAATCTGAGAAAAGAAAGCGAGTATGGGATAATAGATGCCGTTACTTTAAGAATAGAGAATACTCAAATGATTTCTTCGCAGTTGATGCAAATGCAGTCAAATACTTTACTTGTGAATACGTTGAGAAGCCTGAAAATATAACAAAAGCCTCTAATGTGTTGAAGATTTTTCTTAATTCGGAAAGGTATAAATACAGGCGAAAATCAATGAATATTGATATAAATCGTACTATTTTCGAATTTAATTACGATTTTATTTATAGCCTAAAACTTTTTGATAGCAAAACATTAACTGCCCAAATTGTCAATGCTGTATTAGGGCTCTCATCCACTGTCACAGGAAATATGACAATTCAGCATCAGGTGGTACAAGAAAAAATCCACGAGGCCGTGCGGCGCATTTTAGAGGATGATGACGACGGCAATACAAGCAATGCAGGAGATTCATATTTTAAATTTTCGAATGATGAGTATAACACGTTATTGGATGCTGCAACAAAAAAATACAATGGCAAATATCAAACAGGTGAAAATAGCACAACTAATGTTTCATTCGACATTATAAAACAATCCATACAAAATATTAATTGGGCACGGAACACAGACGAAGAAATCGAAGCTATAAGCAATGTATTCGGAACGGCAGCAAGAAGTATTTCAAACGATACAGAACGAACAACAACATCTGACGATTGGGGCGTTGCATTCAGCATTGAAACTAATTTGTTGAAAAAATTTATCGAAGAGCTGTCAACTCAGTTAGTCATAACACTTTTGTCGCCTAAAGTTGTCATTCTATATGCTGTAAATGCCTACATAATGAAGGGTAATGCTGATGATTTGAAATCTTGGGAAACATTCTTCGGTACATTTGGAAACTTAATAAAATCGGTAGCTAAGAAGATTAAGGATATTATTATCCAAGAATTGTATGCTTTTGCCATGGATAAGTTAAAGCCGCTTTTAGAACTCTATACCAATAAACTGCTATTGGAGACAATTCGGGATTATAAAGATTTACTCGTAAACCTTAAACGGCTCTGCCTGCCTTCCAATAGTAGCAACGGAGGAACAACCCATCTGATTGACAAAGTGGATTATGCTGACATTATTCCGTCTAAAAATAAACCTTAAAAATGTTTAGAAAGAAATGACATTAGAATATATTTGTAATTCTTTGATAGAGCTGATTGATAAAGCCAGAAAACCTATGACGTATATACCTGCAGCGTTATTGGTCTGTAGCGCCATTAATCGGCCGGGGTTATCATCCATGACAGTAGCCTCCAATATCATTAGGAGGCAAACAGAAGCAGGGGCTCCTGTAGGCCCTTCAGCAGACGGTTCTCCGAATATTGCAGAAAGAATGGAAAGAATTCGTGTGGAAGAAATTCTTAAAGCAATCAAATTAGATGCCAATGTCCAAATAGGTATTCCAATCGGAGGAATTAAAATTACGGGTACAGGTGCAAACGCAGGAGGCCCTGTCATTATAAAAGGATTTAATAATAATGCGGCTCACGGGCAAGGAATTGTAAGTTAAATTATGATAGCGACAGCAAGAGTAATCAATGTTTATGATGAATATGACGGAGATAGAATAAAGGTGCGGCTTCTTCCTGCCGATCAGTACAAGACCGACGAGAATCTCCCATACGCTTTTCCTATACTACCGAAAATGTTTAGGGTAAAGCCTAAAGTAGGGGAGGCGGTACTGATAATAACCCCTGATGACGACACGAGGGGACAGAGGTTTTATTTCGGGCCGATAGTTTCTCAGCCGCAAAATATGGATTATGATGACTTTGTGGCTGGAGCAACGACATTACTTAAAGGCGCGATAAAAACGCCATCGAAAGCACCGTCATTGAATCCTGTTTCGGAAGGTTGTGTGCCTAAGGATGAAGAGGTATGCGTTTATGGTAGAGGGAATACCGACATTGTTTTAGGCGACAGAGATGTCAGGATTAGAGCGGGAGTAAGAAACATTGTTGATGAAGGCGGCGAAAAACAGCTAAGATTCAATGGAAAAGATGCGGCCTTATTGTCATTGAAATATTATGATGACGGCTTAAAGACGGATGAACAGACAACAAAAAGTCGGGCGGTACTTGCAGGAACGGACATTGTTTTGGCATCAACCGATGGTGATCCGTTTTTCAAAATGGACGACAAGGAAGAGAACATATCGGACGAAGTGTTTTCTGAAATGTTACAGAAAGCGCACCAATTACCTTATGGAGATGTTCTTGTTGATTTTCTGAGGATGTTTATAAAAATGTTCAAATCCCACACCCATAAATATCACAACATGCCCCCATGTCCCGATTCTGAGTCATTAAAATTTGATACAAAATATCCGACAGAAAATCTTGAAGATAAATTGTTGAGCAAACATGTTAAGACAAACTAAAAGAAAAAAGCAGGCTAAAAAAATTAGTCTGCTTTTTTGGCTATTTAGTATATTTTTATTTGCAATCCTGCTCATCAGTGTTCTCCCAAACTCTTGCCTGATTGGTTTGGTCTCTCTGTTGCTGAAGTTTTGTCCTGTTTGCATTCAATGACTTCGCTGATGGGCCTGCCGTTCTGATTTTACTCTTGCCATAATCTGTAGCAACATTTGCATCTACACGGGATTTATTCTGACCACTTATAACGTCTTGTCTTATAGAAGATTTATATTCTTGAGCAATTGCCTTAGGGTCAAAACCGTTTTGTCTACAATAGCTTACAAAAGCCGCTTTTGCACGATTGACATCGCCCATAAGATTACTATAAGATAGGGCATCACCGGCAGCATCACCCTGATGGTAGTCGTTCTGCATATTATGGAACTTTCCTGCAATACCGTTACCGTTTCTCATAGACTGTCCAAAATTACGGCCAACATTTTTCAAACCGCTCCAAAATCCCTCATCAGTAAGAGACTCTTTAATTGCCTGATGAAGCTGTTTTATTTCATTCTCGCTTAATGCCAACTGTTTAGCTGCTGCGTAACCGCCATTTGAGCCCGCAAATGCTGCGTTAGCCTTCTTGCTGACCTGTGATTTCATCTGATTTGCCTTCGTGAAAAGAGCACGATATTTCTTATACAGATCAAAGGCCTTTTCCTTTTTCCAACTTCCACGAATACTTTCACCATCACCTGTACCCAACATTTTATCCTTAGCAGTGTCCCACGCAGCACCAACTCTGCTTGCAAAACTCTCATTGGTTCTCATTTCGTTAAGAATCGCTTCTTTCACAATAGCCTTGAGTTTGTCTTTATTCACTTGTGTATTTTCCATTATAATTAAATGTTTTACTATAAATAGTTTTATAAATCAAAACTTTTTATTATATTTGCAACAAAAACCATAAAATCATGAAAGAAATATATTTTGCAGGCGTTGCTGCAAGTTTTTTATTAATCGTCATCGTGATGATTAGGAATAAATTTTGGAATGATTTCAAAGAATGCACCTCACAAAGTGAAATCTTCGGAATGGCTTTCAGTGTCTTTATAGGCTTTTTCATGTATTCGCTTTTTTCATGGCTCTCATTTGCTGAATTGATATACTTCGAGTTCTTCTCAAGAAATTAAACGGTATATATTTTCATAGGCTTAGCCGCAAGTATAGTTTTGGTGCTTTCCACAATTTCAGCCTGTTTTTTCAAAACTTCACTTGGAGTCATTCTTTCCAAACGCTTGATAAGTTCCTCCATAGTGTTGCTATATTCAGTATCTGCTTGCGAAGTGAGCATCTGATAGTCCATTTTCAGTTCAGCATTAGGAATTGAGACAGTACCGCTAAATTTACCTCTAATCTGTGCCAATGTGCGTTTGGAAAGAGCGAAGAACAATTTTCTTACAACGGTTTTCGTAGGACCGTTCAGGAATGCATAGTCCATTTTTTCCAAAGGAATTTGATCAGGAGTAATAATGACATCAGGATTCTGCCTGCGACATTCATCAGCATCATCCTTTGATGAAACATCGTAATAGGTGTACCATACCTCGCAACCTACAAGATTGAAGCCTCCAACCATGTTAGGAGTGTTGCCAAAACTTAATTTAGAACCGGGAGTTGAATAGAGATGCACAATATGAGTACCATTGGGCCCTGCAGTTACCTTATATGTTAAGTCCCCCCTCAACAGACGGCTTTTAAAAGCAAGATCCGTTGCCATATATGCAATATCTGCGCTTTGCGCAATGTAGAAGCCTCCGATAGGACCGAAAGAACCGCCTCCTGCCTGCCCATAACCACCGGCAAAACCTAACATATCAAGCCCGCCATAACTTGCATACAATGCTGCTTGTGATGTAGATGTGTTGCAGTACATGACATTATTTATCTCTCTTCCTGCGGGGATTAAATAACTTTGTTTACCCGCTTCTATGGTTATAAAATCCTTCTTCAATTCCCACGGTCCCCTTTGCTGAAGCCCTACCTCTTTAGAGAACCAATAACTGAAATCTTTGGACATATCCATTGTTCTCATGGAAAGTGCATAAGCTATATCCATATTTGAAACATTCTTTCCATAAAGGCTTGCCCATTGTGTTTCTACAAGCCAATTCTGAACCTTTTCAGCATAATCTTGCACAGCCAAATCCAAATTGGCGCATAATTGTTCGTCCGTTATTTCAACCTCCACTATAGGAGCACCCATAGTTTTTCTAAAACTATCAAATAATGAAGATATTTCCTCAGTCATTTTGCTATTCATAACTGTAAAACTTTTATCTATAAATAGTTTTTTAGAGCATAAACTATTTATAATAATAGAAATAGTTATGGCAATCATTGATGTAGAACAAATACAGAATGAATATTTGAAATGCTTGCAGGATACTTCACATACATATATGATACCTGCATACTTGAAAACATATGATGCGACACAACGAAAAGAGGTGCCGTTTCAGTTGTTTCCGCGCCAAAAAGATTTATGCTCCGCTTTGGGAAGTGACTCTAATGTTATTACGACAAAGCCACGACAGGCGGGTATCACCACAACGGCAGGTGCATTCATTTCCTGTGAAATAGCCTTGGCTGATCCCGAATCGCCAATAACCGTACTCGTAATCGGCAACACAATCGATCTTGCAATGCAGATGGTAACCAAAATCCGTGAATTCCTATTTCAGTTGCCATTATGGTTTTGGGATTTTGAACTTTATAAAAAAGATTTGGAATCACCGATAAACCGTAAGGCGGCACTTTTCAAGATATGCAATACTAAAGAGTTAATATTAAAGAATGGCTGCAGGGTTGTAGCACGTTCATCCGGTCCTGACGCTTCCCGAGGAGTCGGTGGTGTGACATGGCTAATCTTTGACGAGGCAGCCTTCATTGAAAACGGTAAAGACGTATATGCATCTGCCCTTCCTACAGTTTCTACAGGAGGGCATGTTATAATGATTTCCACTCCGAACGGTAAAGATCAATTGTATTATGAAACATATAGGCAAGCCAAGGCGGGAACCAACAACTACTTGTGTGTGGAATTAAAATGGTATCAAGACCCACGCTATAATAAATTCTTGGAGTGGGTACGCAAAAATGCCGATACGGGGGAGTATGAAATAATAAAGGAGCCTACAATAGATAAGGAAGGGCATATTGAGTATAACCAAGCGCATTGGGATGCTATGCTACGAAAAGGCTATAGCCCACGTTCTCCATGGTATGTGACAATGTGTGAATCGTTCAACAACAATTCAATGAAGATTGCACAGGAGTTGGATGTTTCATTCCTCGGCTCAGATTCAAGTGTAATTGCCCCTGAGTTTGTAGAGATGCAAAGAACCAAAAATGTGAGAGACCCTGACCCTCGTTATAAAGATCCGCAACTCGAAGAAACATGGGTATGGAAACCGCCTATTAAAGGGCATACATATATAATGTCTATCGATAACTCAAGAGGAGACTCGGATGATGCAACAGCCCTTGAGATTATAGACCTTGACGGAATTGGCGACGACGGCACTCCTTGTGTTGAACAGGTACTTGAATATAACGGCAAAATTTATGGAGACGCCATTGGGGAGATAGCATATAACTATGGAATGTTGTATAACCAAGCATTTATTGTTGTTGAAGACATTGGCGGCTACGGTTCAGCTACTATTTTGACATTAATTAGACTCGGTTATCCAAATCTCTATTATGACGATCCTTCATTGAAAAATTACACATCACAAAACGACGCAACAACTTTGGCCGTAACGGAAAAGGGGCTTCCCGGCTTTCATAGTTCCTCAGTGCGTTTCCAAATGCTGTCAAACTTTGCCAATCTTATTAGGACTAATCAATTTAAAATCAGGTCATTGCGCGTATGCAATGAACTTGATACGTGGATATATAAAAACGGAAGAATGGACCATAAGGACGGCTGCCATGACGATACCTTGACTTGCTTAGCGATGGGTTTGTTTGTTGTAGAATTTTCAATAAAGAGACAAAGAGAGAACCGCAATAAAGATGTTGCAATGGTCAATGCCATGATAAATGTTAATAGCCGTATCAGATATAATGAGAATGGTTTCAGCGACAAAAATGATATACAGGATAACGTCCCTGAAAAGAAGAAATTTATAATGCCGATTGTAATCAATAATGTAACATACAATCCGAAGGCTAAAGAGGCATATAATGCAAGTAAGTGGCTTTTAAAATAATAACAAATATAAAAACATATAAATATGTCATGCGGATGTGGTGGCACTAAGGTGCAAAAAAATCCTGTCAAGCAGGTAGTAAAAAGGATACCGTCTTCTACAGCAGTCGAAAAAGTAACAAGGACAATAAACCGCCCTGTAATAAAGAGGCCTGCAAGATAGACAACGACGCTCAAGTTAATAGCTTGGGCGTTTTTCATGTTGATAAATGGCAGCGGAAAATTATTTTTATTATAAGGAAACTATTTATAAGATATAGTTCATTTATAAAGAAATGGCAAATAATAATACAATATTTCAACGACTTACAAATGTTGTCATTGGTGCTGGCAATGGAACTATGAGCAATCCGAAACCGCAGCCGATAACATATAATATACGGCCAAAAGATACAGTTATAGCTTCTTTTACCAACAAGGAGGAAAGGGATAAAAAACTTGCGCAGTTGAAGCAGCAGAGACTTCTTGCCTACCAGTGGGCCAAAACAGGCTATGACAGCCAAATGGAACAGTTGGCAGGCGCTACTCAGGTGAGCGTAATGTACAGAGATGCTGATCTTATGGACCAGTGGCCTGAAATCAATGCAGCATTGCATATTTACGCGGAAGAGGCTACGACCATCAATGCAAAAGGCAAGATGCTTAATATCTATTCGAAATCGGAACGCATCAAAAGCATTTTGGAAGACCTTTTCAACAATCGTCTGGACATAAATGTGATGCTTCCTCTGATTACACGTGCGACTTGCAAGTATGGTAATGAATTCATGTTCTTGAACATTGACGACAAGTTAGGTGTCAAAGGATGGAGAGAACTTCCTGTTCATGAAATGAAACGTTTAGAAAACGGTTTGAGTAACCTTTATGGTGGTGCTTTCAATGGAAGTCTTTATAATTTGAAACCTGACGAGACTAAATTTGTATGGTTGGGACACAATGAAATGATGCCTTTCCGCAATTGGCAGGTAGCGCATTTCAGGCTAATTAAGGATTCAATATTTTTGCCTTATGGTGTCAGCTGTCTGAATGGAGCACGAAGGCACTGGCGTATGCTTTCAATGATGGAGGACGCGATGCTTATCTATCGTCTTGAAAGGAGCATTGAAAGGAGGGTTTTCAAAGTTAATGTCGGCTCTATTGACGATGCGGATATCCCTGCATTTGTTCAGGAGTTTTTCAATAGCGTTAAAAGAGCCCCTATTATTGACCCTACAACAGGGCAGGTGGATTTGAGGAAAAATTTCCTTGATGTTTCGTCCGACTACGTTATCCCTGTACGACCGGGAGCCGATCCTTCGGCTATAGAGACGCTGCAGTCAGCAACAAACCAAACATCAATGGAAGATATTGAGCTGATGATAAATCATATTTTGTCTGTTCTGCGTATACCTAAACCATTCCTTAATTTTCAGGAAGCGCAAGGAAAGGGACAGAACCTTTCATTGATGGATGTGCGGTTTAACCGCACCGTCAATGGTATTCAGCAAGCAATCCTTATGGAGTTGAACAAGATCGCAATCATTCATCTTTTCTTATTGGGATTTGACAAAAGCGAACAGACAAACTTCACATTGTCATTGAACAATCCGTCAAATCAAATAGAAATGATGGAATTAGACAATCTTACAAAGAGGCTTGCAGCGGCGGCTACTGCAGTGGCAGAACAGGGTGGTGGGCTTCCTCTAATGTCTTGGAAACAGATGCAAAAAGAAATTATGGGTAGAACTGATGCTGAGATATATCAAATGCTCAATGATATACGCCTTGAAATGGCACTGTCTGCAGAGTTGCAACAGACAAGTCAAATTATTAAACGTACAGGTTTATACGACAAGACTGACAGAATATACGGAGAACCAGGAGCCAAGTATATGGAAGGCCAACAAGGAGGAGACGGTTCATCACCTATGGGAGGCGGTGGCGGAGCTCCTATATTAGGCGGAACTGCAGGCGGTTTTGGAGACGATTTCGGTGGGAATGAACTTGGAGACTTGGGCGAACCCGGTGCTGAAGGGGAAGGTGATATCAACGGGACGGAAGGCGGAGAAAATTTAGCCGATATGGGTGATGAGAGCACACCGCTTCAGGAATCAGAAAGGCCGTTGCCGTTCTTTGAAAAATATAGGCAAGAATTTTATAATAATGAAACTCCGACAGTGAGAGTGCCCGTAATAGACAAGGCTCTTCTTATCAACGAGGAAATCAACAATATAATTTCCGATATTGAGAATTTAGAAAAGAAAAGCGGCAAAATCCTAAGCAAATAAACTATTTATAGGAAAAAAGACATGAGAAAATTTAACTTTGAAAATAGCGAAGACTTTAAAAAATTAAGGGAAAGCATCATCAACGAGATGAATGACCGTTATGAAAGTCTCGTTTTAACTGAAACCTTGGACAGTTTGGCCACAGCCCCGCTCTTTATAACAAAGCACATATTTGAGGCTGTCTCAAAAAACTTATATAATAGTGCCAAAGGCAAAAAAATTATTAAAGAATACGTCAATACCATCAAAGGCAATAAATCTCTTAAAAAAGCATTCGTTATTTATGAGAACATAAATAGGCCGCAATCTGTTTTATCGCCTGAGCTTTTTGTAAAAGAAAACCTTTCATTTGTACCCCGAATAAACACGAAAGAATATGCGGAGGGGCTGAAGAAACTGAATAGAATTGTAAAGGAATCTGTGTGTATGGCAGAATTACCTTCAGACGAGTTAAAAAAACTAATAACGGAATCCGAAAACGACACAGCAAAGGCTGTAGATTTTCTGATTAACAACCGCAAGACACTCAAGAATGTTGCGGAATATTCCAACAACATTTCAATATTGACCGAATCTGTAAAAAAGAAGAATACGCAGATTTCCGGATGCAGTCCAAATGACGGACAAAAGATCAATGATCTGATTTCGGGTATAAACGAATCTATCACGGGCCTGAAAAAAGAGGAAGCCGAAGCTATAAAGGAACTGACTCTTTCATCTTTGGCGGGCAAGGACGGAAAAGAGATATATGAGTCATACAGACAAAAATGCGAGGCACTTTTAAATGAGGCGGTAGATAATGAAGAGACCGTCGAGGGCCGTTCACGTTTTCAGAAGATGTTGGAGCAGGTTAAGAACAAGAATTATAATGAGGCAACGCTCAATGAAGATGTCCTTAATTTTGCACGCCTTTATTCAACATTGAAAGAAAATGAGTAGAACAGTTATTATTACGGAACAGCAATTGGAGGAAATTTTGGCAAGGGAATTTTTGGAGGAATCCATTTTCCAAGGACAACTTGATATCAAGAAACTTTTGAAATATGTTGCCAAAGGCTATATTGCAGCATTGGCAGCAATCACCCTAATAGGAGTTGCAAAAAATATTTCACAACAAGAGAAAGAAGAGGCTATAGAATCTGTTGCCAAAACAGCCCCTGCTGACCAATGGGCGCTTGCTGCTGACGATGTTATTGTGACTGTTTATAATGCAGTGAAAGGGCAATGCAACAATGACCCCGCGCATACGGCAAGCATGTTCCGACTGAATTTACAGGATGTTGCTTCCCATAAAATCATGGCCATGGAACGGACTTTTATGAAAGAGTTAGGCCTGAAGTATGGAGATGTCGTAAAACTTGAAGGCACATATAAGGGGCTACAGGATGGCATTTATCAAATACAAGATACAATGAATAAACGTTTTGCAGGCAAGCACAAAGTTGACATCTTGGTTCCAAATAACGTTAAGTTCGGAGGAACAGCCAAAGGCACAACAGCAAAGATATATACATTGAAGGACCCTGACGATACGGCAGTTTTTAAGGCTGATATGGCTCCCGAATTCTCTAAACGATAAATTATACTAAAATACAATACAAGTCCCTTTAAAGGGCTAAAACAAAGAAATAGGGGCCCTTGACAGAGAACCTATTTTTTTTTATATTTATTATAAAAGAAATATTATGGCAGGAGAGAGACTGAACAGTGAGAAAAAAATAGAACACAACAAGATAAAATTAAAAATCGGTACAATTGACAAGAAAAAACCGAAGGTGATATATGTCGAAGGACGTACATTTGTCACCCCGAAGGAGGAAAGAGATAATACACCAAGAGACATCACCGACATCAAGCACAATTTTAAAAAGATAATCAATGAGTGTCTCTACCAAAGTGATATTTTTGAGTCAAAATATATTTTAGACTTTCAGGTAGCCGCAGGTGGCATACATATGGGTAAAAAAAGTTTCATGTCATTTCAGCTTATGCTTTCACAAAAGAATGAAGAACTTAAGAAAATGTCTGAAATTAAGGAACTTTGCTTAGACATGTTCCTAAAATTTGCTGACGGGCTTGTCAATGAAACGGAAGGCAGGGGTTATCTCCTGTCAAAAATGAAGAAGAAAATGGAGGAATAATGCAATATTTTTATATCAAACAGGGTTCCACTCTAAACACTCTTAGGGTGGAGCTTGTCAAAGACGGGCGCTATGATTTCATGAAGGCATCCCATTTTGACAACGCGCTGCAAAACGCAGACATAACATTCACAATGGTGGATGAAAATGGCAATCTGAAGGTCTCAAATGCCGAGTGCGTATTGGGAAAAGTTGAAGCGGGCAGTTGTGATGAACATTATGCCATCGAATACCATTGGAAAGAAAGGGACACAAAAAATAAAGGAACTTTTTACGGTACCTTTAAAATTCATTTTAATGGAAACATTGCAGAGGAAGGAGAGGATTATGAGACAGGAGACCTTATCCTGCCGATTTATGAACCGTTGGTCATCGTGATAAAATAAAACGATGCGGAAGACCTTTGTCAATTGCCATTTTAGCAATCATTTTGGTATCCTTGATGCCGTCATCAAAAGAAATAATAGCGTCACAATCCGACAACATCTCCTCATTGCGGAATCTCAAGGCTTCTTTACCGTGAGTCTTCCAATCCGTATAAAAAGTACGGGTTGATAAGCCAAACTTTTCTGCAAATTTGGTAACAAAAGCATCCCCTGTAGTATAAATTGTTACGCCTACAGTTTTTGCCTTTTCTTTAAGACAATTGACACATTTAAGTTCGAAAAATGGGTAGTTTCCCATATTTTCACCACCAACGATAGCAACTTTGAACATAATCAGTAAAATTTTAGATAAATAATTAAAGTTTTAATAAACGTACAAAAATAAAATGGAAAACACATTAGATCATGTAACACTTGAAGAAAAATTAGCTTTGGAGCAGTTATTGAAAGATATGCGAGCTAAAAAGAAAATGGAAAATACAATAAAAGGCGATGCTAACCTCAAAGAAGAAAATTTCTATAGAGATTTAAAATCATTAACAAGCAAAAATGTGCCTAAAATAAGCCACGATGAAATGGAACTTTTAAAATTCTGCCATGGAAGAGACATGAAGAAATTCATAAAAGAAGAATTCGAAAAAAATCCCATTGATTATTCAAAACTTGCAAACGATCCGTCGTGGATGGGATAAAACAAAGGTGGAGGCTATTTCTATAGAATAAGCCTCCATTTTTCGATAAGTAAGTATTGGACCCTACAATTCGTAGGATTTAACTTGCCTATAAATAAAACCCATGTTGGGAAAACGACGATCAAAAAACTATTTATTGTAAAACAAAAATTATGGTAATAAGAACTTTTTTGGATAAAGCGACCACAATAGTATCAGGGAGCGATGACAATTTCGGACTTAATCCGATTTGCATGCTCTCATATGGCCCGACCATATCAAGAATTTTAGTACATTTCAATATCGGCAAAATAAAAGAGGAAATCGGATATGAGCCAAATGCACGGCATATCCTGAAAATGACCAACTGCGCCTCATTGGAATCCTCTTCATACAATGATATATTAGATTCCCCTGATGAAGTGAGCTATAAGAAGAGAGCTGCGTCCTTCAAGATTATGGCATTGAGACTTCCTGATGAAGAGCGTTATGAATGGGATGAAGGAAACGGTTTTGATGATTCTCGGGATTTTTGGCTGACCGGGGATGCCTGCGTGTCCACAAATGGGGCTTCGTGGTTTAAATCATACAACGGTATGCCGTGGGACAACGAAGGTATTTTTTCGGAGGAGGGCATACAAGAAGAAATCAATAAATTTTCATCAGGGGAGGCAGATTCCGCAATAGTAGCAAGGCAGACATTTGACCATGGGAATGAAAATATGGCATTGGATATTACATCGTATATAAATGATTTGATTTATGGCAAACATAAAAACAACGGGCTGCTTATCTGTTTCTATCCAAATATAGAAAGCATCAAGACTAAAGTGAGCCAATACGTCGGGTTCTTTTCCAATACTACAAGAACCTTTTTTGAACCTGTTCTTGAAAGCCGCTTGGAGACTGCAATCAAAGATGACCGGAACAATTTCATCAGTGGGAAAGAAAACCATCTTTTTTGCTGCCTCTACGAAGATGGAAAACTCTTTGACAGTGATACTATGCCCGTCTGCACCATAGATGATAAGGAATATGAAGTAAAGAGACTGAGAAAGGGCGTTTATTATGCCACGGTTGCCCTAAAAGAAGCCCCACAAACGATTAAATATGACAAGTGGAGCAACATTACCTTTGAGGACGGTGCAACGCCTGAGGAGGATATAGAATATGAATTTGTAGTCAAGCCGAGAAGTACATCATCGACAGTCAGTCCAAATCTTCAGACGAGAGCCTCAATATTATGCTCCTGTTCAGGTATAAACAAGTATGAGAAAATTAATCAAGGCGAAGAACGTGTAGTAAGAATTGACTTTAGGGTGCCTTATTCCAAGGAGACGGCCAAAAATATCCGAGATGTAGAATATCGCCTCTATGTAATGGACGGAAAGAACGAAATTGACGTAATCCAATATGACAAGGCTGACATGACAAGCGGTGGAACAACATTCACACTTAGGGCAGGAGAATATGTGCCTAATGATTACCATATTGATATCAAGGTAAAAACCGATAACGAGACGCGGATATTTAAAAATGAATTGAATTTCACGGTAGTAGGCAACGCTACCGAGCGAAATGTGTAGAAAATTTTGACATTTGGGAAAAACTTTATATATTTGCTTAACAAAAATGCATATTGATTATGCTACTTTTTGTTGAGCATTTTATTTTTTAATTTATGGCTACAAGAGAAATTTCAAAAGAAGAGATTAGCAGGTTCATGGAGGGCCATGACCCCGAAGAGAGGATTGTAAATATACTCACGAATTATCAGGATAATTTTGTTACTGTTGTTTATAGGGATAAGGATGACAGAAAATGCATGAGGAAACAAAGTTTTTATCCATTTTGTTGGGCCACACTTAAGGCTTGCCAAAAACTTTGCGGAGGTGATAGGGATGAACTCAAAAAATTGATGGCAAGACATAACATCAGAGTTAAAAAATTAAGCAATGTTTCAATAGAAGGAGAGGTCCGCCATGAATTTGATAATGGCTATATGTTTATGTTCTACGCCGTAGCTCCGATGTCGTACTCTTCTTTTTTGCAATTTTTCAAGTATGCAAAAAATCCAATATACAGCAAGAAAGGTGATGACAGCATTCCTGCTGACGAGAAAAGGCAGTACCTTATCGTAAGCCCACAGGAACAGTTCATGATATCGACAGGCAAGCGTTTCTTTAAGGGCTTTGATGATTATGATGATCTTTTGAAAATGACCTTCGACTTGGAGACTACGGGACTTAACGTGGATACGGACAGAATAATTCAGATAGGTATAAGATTCAACAGACCTTTCCAAGGGCATCCTAACGGTTTCGAAAAAATCCTTACGGTCGTAGGCGAAACGGAAGAAGATAAGGACGCCTGCGAAATGATGTGCATAGATGAAATGCTAAAGATCATTTATACGTTTAAGCCTGACATCATAACTGCCCATAATGGGGAAAACTTCGACTGGAATATGATTATAGGCGCATGCAAACGCCTTGGCACAACTATTGAGGAAATGTCAGCCCCATATTTCGATAACGAAACCATACATAAGGATACGAAAGAAACTGTCCTCAAACTCGGCGGAGAAATCGAGACGTTCTATAGGACTCAGGTTCCTGGCATTATAATTACGGATTCACTACATGCAGTCAGAAGAGCGCAGGCAATCGATAGCAATTTCCTCAAAGCAGACCTGAAATATTCTACCGAATATCTTGGAATGAAAAAACCGAACCGCGTGTATGTGCCGGGCAAAATGATTAGCGAAACATGGAAAGATACCGAAGAACATTATGCCTTTAATGACAACAATGGCGATTGGTACAGATATGACCCACAGTCGGAGAACGACTCACGGACAATTGAAAAGGTTGGAGAAAAGAAAGATTTCATACCTGTAAGAAATTTAATTTTGGACGGCTATGTTCTTAAAAGCGGTAAATATATCGTTGAAAGATACCTTGGGGATGACCTTTGGGAATGTGATAAGGTAGAATATAAATTGAATACTACCAACTTTTTGATATGCAAATTGCTTCCTGTGACATATACTAAAGCCACTACTATGGGTACTGCAGGACAGTGGAAAATGCTTATGCTTGCATGGAGTTACGAAAATGGGCTTGCAGTTCCAATGGGTGAAAACACAGGCTCATTTACTGGTGGCCTTTCAAGGCTTTTAAAGGTTGGATACGCGCCAAATGTGGCAAAGTTTGACTACAATTCACTTTATCCGTCAATCATTCTTACTTGGGGTATTCATGATAAAACTGATCTGTTAAACTCAATGCTCAAGTTTCTCGAATATGTGCTTACCGAACGAGAAAAATATAAGAAGCTTAAAAAAGCGGCAGGGGCGATAGTAGATGCTTTTGAAGAACGCATCAACAAAGGTGAAAAACTATCAGACGAAGAATTGGCAGTATACCATAAGGTGCAAGGAGATTATTCGTATAACGATAAAAAACAATCTCAGATGAAGGTTTTTGGCAATAGTTTTTTTGGCTCATACGGTAGTTTGTCGGGTGCAGTTTTTCCATGGAAATCCAAAAAATGTGCGGAACAGACAACGTGCACAGGGCGAATGGCACTGCGTTTGATGATTAGTCATTTTAGTAATCTTGGTTATGCACCTATCGTTGGTGATTCATTTACTGAAGATACACCTTTGTTTATTAAGTACCATGATTCGGGTTTGATAGATATTAAAACAATTGGCGAGCTGATTAAAGAAGATGAGATTAAAATAGACGCATTGGGCAGAGAATATGATTTTTCAAAAAAGAATTATGATGTATTGTGCCGTAGCGGATGGGTAGAACCATCATATATTTATCGCCATAAGACAAGCAAGGATATTTATAGGGTGAAAGATAGTAAAACCGAAGTTGATATTACCGAAGACCATTCACTGTTTGATAATAATCAAAAAGAAATCAAACCTTCCGAGATAACAGAAAATACAATGTTGGAGTATTATAAGAAAGACATCAATGGGGATAAAATATTGTATGATTTTGATGTTATAGACATGGACATGGTTGTTTCAAGCATTATGTCAAAGAAAATAGACGGCATACCTGTTTCAATCTTAAACGGCAGCAGGAAAATTCAGGAGGCATTTGTATATTCCTTCTTAAGGCAAAGTAATGGATTTGCTTGCTATTGCCATAGGAATTATATTAGACCTACTGAATATTTTTCTAAAAAGACAAGGGCGGGCTTACAATATCTGTCGAATATTGTCGGAAAAACATTACTCTAATCTATGCAAAACTCATGGCAAAGAAGCCGTGAGTTTTTGTTTTGAAAAAAAAAGTTGTATCTTTGCCCAAAGATTATTTAAAAAAAGATAATGGGGAAAATTAATTTCAATATAGAAGAATTTGCCAAAAAAGCAAACAAGAAATTTGGAGGCAAATATACATATGATTGCGGGTGCTTGTGTTATAAATGGAAGAAGAAAAATGAAGAAACTAACAACTGAGGATTTTATTGAAAAGGCAAAGAAGGCGCATGGTAATAAATATTGCTATGATAAAAGTGCATATATCAATGCCACAACCCCTTTAATCATTACTTGCCCTATACATGGCGATTTCCATCAGACTCCAAACAGTCATTTATCGGGACGAGGCTGCCCTAAATGCTCAAACAACAATGTAAAAAAGACGACCGAAGAATTTATTGCTGATGCCATAAAAACACATGGAAGCAAATATGACTATTCCAAAGCAAACTATATAGGATGTAATGAAAAATTAACTCTCATTTGCCCTGTTCATGGTGAGTTTCAAATAACGCCCTCGGCTCATCTAAATGGGAAACAAGGATGCCCTGAATGTGGAAAGATTAGCAGTAGCAATGCAAAAAGGCTAACAAATGAAACTTTTATTGAAAAAGCAACAGAAATACATGGAGATAAGTATGGCTACAGCCAAGTAATCTATAAAGATTATGATACCAAATTAAGGATATATTGTCCAATACACGGTTATTTTGAGCAGTCGCCTGATTCTCACCTGCATGGAAAGGGCTGCCCGAGATGTGCTCACAATTTATCTCGTGCTGAAGATGAAATATGTGCTTTCTTGACAGAGAACAATGTTAATTTTATACAGCGATGCCGTGATGTGATATCGCCATATGAAATAGATATTTATTTGCCTGATTATAAAATAGGCATTGAATATAATGGTTTATATTGGCATTCATCCCTATTCAAAGATAAGGATTACCATTTAGCTAAAACTGAATACGCGGCAAAGAACGGGGTGTATCTTTTGCAGATATTCGAAGATGAAATGATTAATAAAAAAAATATAGTTTTAGCAAAAATAAAACATATATTAGGACTTGACACGACTAAGATAATGGCACGAAAATGTACGGTAAAGGAGATAACATACGATGAAAGCAAAACATTTATGGAACAAAACCATATACAGGGACCTGCACATGGAACAATATATTTAGGCGGGTTTTATAATGACAAACTGATAAGTGTTATGATATTCGTAATGACAAAAGATACATGCGAACTTGTCAGATTTGCTGTATTGAATGGAGTTATCGTTACGGGTATAGGCAATAAGTTTTTTAAATATTTTGTCAAAAAATACAGCCCATCAAAAGTCATTTCTTTTGCTGATAGAAGATGGACAACGCTACTTAAGCCGACACTTTATGACAAACTTGGTTTCAAGATAGAAAAAATCTTGCCGCCTGATTATCGTTATTATATCATTAACGGCAAAATGGCGAGAATTCATAAATTTAATTTTAGAAAGAATGCCCTTCATAAAAGATATAATCTTCCATTGACAATGACGGAATCTGAAATGGCAGAACAAATTAATGCAGTCAGAATATATGATTGCGGGCTTATTAAGTATGTTTGGAAAAGTCAAAATTAATTTTTATATTTGCATAAACATTTAAATAACTAAGAAATGAATGTTATAAAAAAAGGAAAAACAGAAGAATATGTTTACGATATTTCTCTTGATGGAACAGTAGTTAATGCATTGGGCATGAACATGTTGCACAATACAGATGGTTTCAACTTTCAACTTCCAGATGAATCTAAATATCGTTATACTAAAGAGCATCCGTACATCAGTACAGGAATGAGCCGAGAGACAGAAAAAGACAAGCAATATACAGGTTTCAAAGCTGACGTTGCAGAATTTAATGATCTCTATATGCGAGACTTCCACTACAGTCCATTAGGTATTAACAAGATGGGACTTGGCATTGATGAAGTAGTTAACGCTACTATCAATTTCGCAAGAAAGAACTATGCGGACTATTTTCCTGACAAGCCGTTTCCGGATGATGTGAAAATGGTCGGCAATACCATTAAATCCAAAAAAATGCCTGAATATATTGCAAAATTTCTTACAAAGGGAATCAGGCTTCTTCTTCAGGGTAAGGGAAAAGAATTCCTTGACGAATATTATTTCCATGTAGATAAAATCTATAATCTGCAAATTCCTCTTCGAGACATTGCCTCAAAGGGAAAGATTAAACGCAGTATTGAAGAATACAAGAAGGATATGAAGGTGATTACTAAAGCAGGCAGGCCAAAATCAAGGCAGGCATGGTATGAACTTGCAATACAGAATAATCTATCAGTCGCAAACGGCGATACCATATATTACATTAATACAGGTAAAAGTAAATCACATTCTGATGCAAAAAAAATTACTCATTATTATTCTTTTGACATGTTTGGCGAAAAAATAGACATAACAAAGGAGGCTGAGCGAGAATTTTCAAAATATAGGAAAAAGAGTGAGGCAAATGGTGTTAAGTTCAATCAGGAGATGAAGAAAAAATTCCTTGCAGAGCATTATCCGGGCTATATTACAGAGGAGGAAATTTTGCTTAATTGTCAGCTCGTACCAAGAGACATTATTGACAAGGAAGCCGATACATTCTGCTCTGATATCAGTGATGATATGGAATATAATGTTCCGAAATACATCGATCAGTTTAATAAGCGTATAACCCCATTGCTTGTTGGCTTTGACAAAAGCATTCGTGACAAGATTCTTATCACGAACCCTAAGGATAGACCATACTTTACCGAAGAACAATGCGTTCTTACCGCAGGGCAGCCAAACAAACCCGGTGATCAGGACACATATGAGCAACTGATGACGATGGAGGATAAGGAAATTCGTTTTTGGCTGAACAATGACCTTATTCCACCTTTTATCGAAGAGTGTGGAATGGGAACTTGGGATGAAATTAAAAATGGCTACTTGGAGCGAATGGCAAATGAAAAGGAACTTGGTATTGACAAGGACAAGGAAGAATACATGAAGGCTATCAACAATTTGTCCCGAGATGAAATCATTGAATTCTGCGAGGACGGAGAAATGCCGTCTGTAATTTCAAAGATAATTGATGTCGATCCTGTTTCAGGGAATTTTGTTTCAAAGAAATATCCTGATGTGAAAATTGGCTCAATTGATGATATCCTTGATAGATATGAATATGTCAATATGATGGATGATGTGGAGGACAGTGAATAAATCTATCTATAATATTTCTTAAAGAAAACACCTGTTATTCTTATATAATGGGTGTTTTCTTTTCTACAAAAGATATAATTTTTTTATTAATAAAACAAAAAAATGGCGATAAATTTTAAACAGGGCTAATTTATCCTTTCGCAGGGGTTAAATAGAAAAAACAGGCTCTCATTTCTGAAAGCCTGTTTCATAAAGTATTGAAAAACAATCTACTATCTAAACTCGTTGATGTCCCAAGTCTGAAGACCGTTACAGGTTATGCAACCATAATACCGATTATTGACCATCTTTTTCGCGTATCTTGTGATTATGCCCTTAACAGGTGCAAAGTTAGCATCGTTGTAGATGGTCGGGGTAAGCTGCATAGGCACATACGGTGCATAGATGTAACCTGTATCAAGAAGTGAATCACCCTTATGACCAAGGATACAAGACTCTGCAGGTGAATAAGGGTCTACATAAACCTGATATCTTCCTGAGAGAGAACCTACCTTCTCAATACCCATTGCATAGGTAGCAGCCTCTGCATTGGCATCAGAAACGTGGAAGTACTCAAGGTCGTTAAGCATTGCAGAAATCTCAGTTGAAACAACCACGAAGTTTGCACCGCCACGGAGAGTAGCCTTGTGAATCTGAGCGCTGATCTGATTGATTTTGGTAACGAATGTCTGGTTCCAGTCCTTCTGAGTGTAGTTGGTTGAGAAACCACCCATACGTCTCCATCCGTTGTAGTCCCAACGAAGCTGCCATGGAGCCATCTTACGAAGGTCGCGGAGAATCTCACGGTCAACCTCAGCAGCAATCTGCTCTGAAAGGATGGCGGTAAGTTCAGCCTCTGCATCAATGTTGTGGAAAGCAGCCACGTCTTGAGCAAGCTCAGGAGACCAAGTAGCACGAAGCTTTCTCTCTTCAACAGCAACGGTAACGTCAGAAAGTTTGAAGGAAACCTCACCGATTTCAGTCTCAAGCTCAAGTGAATCATACTGTGCCCAAGCAACTCTGAACATATCGTTGAGTTTGTCAAGCTCTACAGCGTCAGGATTAATTCCGATATAGCCATCAAGTGTCTTACCAACTTCTCTGGTAGGCTTTGTAAGGTCAAGTTCGAGATAAATGACACCTTGCGCGTCACATGGGCTATTGTACTCAACAAGGCCCTTGCCGTAACGCTGTGTTACGCAACGAATGTGTACAGGTTCATTTTCCTTGAAGCAAGAGAAACCCTTAGGGTCAGCTGCTGCATCCTCAATTGCCTTCTTAGTTACTACACGGAGAGAAGCCATGAATGCCTCGGTATCCATTTCGTTTCCGTCAGGACCGGTAAGTTTGGAAGCTCTGAAAGAAGAGAAGCCCTTAACTGCAACAATAATGTTACGGATAGAACCGTCACTTGCTTTAACGAACTCTTTGGCTTTTTCAGCGTCGCCCTGCCAATTGATCATCATAGGTTCAATCTCACCTGTCTTGATGTGAATCTTACCCTTAGATGCATCGAAAAGACCATCATTGTAGAAAAGGTCATAGAGGCTCTTCTTGATATACTGAACTACCTGAGGTGTTTTACCGGAAGCATCAACGTTAACAACATCATCAGGAAGATAGTAACGTTCTACTGTTTTGCCATCTCTGCGGTCAGTTCTCTCATAGCCCATAAGTCCATAGTGTGAGCCTGTAATGTTACCCTCATTATCTTTCTCCCATTTGCGCTCTGATGTAACAGGCAGGATGAAGAAGAGTTTGCCGATAGGCATGTTCATAGCCTGAACAGAAACGATGTCGTTTGCAAGGAGGCGAGAGAAAATTCTACGAACGAGAGGGAACACTACGGTCTCGAAAGAACCGCTGTTGGTTGCATCTGTAGACTCAAGAAGGGTCTTAGCCTCATTCTCGTAGATAGTCGCCATGTTTTCCTTTACATATCCTGAAAGACCTTTAAGGAAACCGAGACCTTCCCAACGTTCCCTGATAGCCTTACGTGCTTCATTCTGTTTTTCATTAGCGATAGATTTGATACCGCCTAAAAAATTAGATGTAATCATAATATTTTCTTATTGTTTTTTACTTTTTATAAATACTTTTTAAGCCTTAAAAAGATTGTCCATTCTATCCATCAGGTCAATGCATGGATTGTTTTTAATGACAGTCTCATTAATAGACTTAGACGGCTCAGCCTTAATTTGCTTTTCAATAATAGGGGCTGACTTTGCCGCAGACTCATTGAGTTCCTTTTTGATTGCCTCATAGGTTTCCTTGCTTTCCTTGAGTGTCTTGACGTTTTGGAAACGTCCCATAAGGTTCTTCTTTTCATCGATGGTCATAGTGCATTCGCTGAGGAGATTTACCATATTGACGAGGGAGAAGTTGGAAACAGCAGCCTCCATAAGACTCTTCTTGAGTTTTGCAATGGCCTTGCCATATTCTTCGTTGATTTTCTGAACCTCTTTTGCCTTTGCGATGATTTTCTTCACGCTCTCATTGAGATTGCCCTTGTACTCACCATCCTGTGAAACGACTTTCTGATTCTGTGCATTTCTATTGATGCGGTTCTGAGTCTTTACCATCTTATGTTTAGTATTGAGTCCTGAACCGTCCTCTTCGATATTTGCATCAGGCATTTGTGCGTCTCCGCACTCTTCAACCTTCTTGTAGTCAGGTTCTGTATGCTTACCTGCCCAAGGTTTTTCAGCTCCTTCAGGAGCACCGCCGTCCATAGAATAGGTTGTCTTGGAGTTACCAGGCTCCTTCATATTGAACTTCTTAGCAAATACGTCTTTCTGATAAGAATCGGTATAGCCAAGGTTCTCTTCGTTGATATCGAGATGTGTTTCGTCAGAATCATCAGAAGGTTCTTCTTCATTGGCTTCAGGTTCTGCGCCGAACTCAACATTAAGGATATTGTCCTCATCATCAGGTTCTTCGTCTGAATCCAAGTCGTCATCAAATTCAACTTCGAATTCGTCATCATCGTCAGCAGCATCAATCGGTTCATCATCCGAGATAGGATCCGGTTCGTTCACATCTGCAGTGTCATCTTCGGAATCTTCAACTGAAATGGAGCCGTCTTCGTTTTTAGCAACTACCAACTTGTCGCCCTTGTCCAATTGCCTGAAGATTTTGAGAAGTTCTTCTCCTTTCAAGCCTGTGAAATCAAAATTACCGTCATCAACCTTAAAGTCATCCAAATCTGACCATTCATTCTCAGCATCATCAGAGCCTTCAGTCTGATCTTCGCCTGCTTCACTTTCTGAATCCTCTGCAGATGGTTCCTCTACGGAAGCGGCATCCTGTGGTTCGTCAGCAGCTACTGCATTATCAGAATCCTTTGGTTCTTCTTCGGTCTTGACATCTTCTACTTCATAACTGTCCTGATCATCCTCAGGCTCGTCATCTGACTCCATAACAAGTTTTGAAATGGCGTTATTCATGAGTTCCTGAAGACTTTTTTCGGTATTTTCCTTGATAGCTTTTGCTGCTTTCTGAGCATCAAGGATGGCTTTTTCTGCCGTTGTATTTTTCTTCATATTTTTCTCTTTTGAAAAAAATCTTTTTATTTTATAGATAAATAGTTGTTAAACTTAAAAAGTTATTACAATTATGTATTTTTAAGTGTTTGTATTTGTTTTTTTAACCGTTGAGCCACTGTTCGAATTTCGTAAATTTGTCTTCTTTCACAAGCGGTTTGTTTTCAATTTTATTCTCAACATATGGCTGTAATTTTTCGGGGCTTGTTTCTATCCACGCATTTGGTGTACTCGGTGTACTTACCACATCCCAACATATGATTGAATAGTCATCTCCGACTACCAAATGGTCTCCTTGTTGCAATACGGTTCCCATTCCACGTGAGGAAACGCCAATTTTCAATCCTGAAATAATCCATTGTGCTATCATGTCAGCAAAAGATGAAATAATGCCCAATTCTCTGAAACCTCGGGAAATAGGAATCTCCATTTTTCCAACCAATGTATGCCCTTCCCAATGCAGTTCGATTATGTTCATTGATAATCTTCCAAGGTCTATGGCCGTTTCGTCAGGGTGGTTGCAGTTCTTGGTCCAATGGCATTTACCGTTTTCCATAACATACCATATATGGTTCGGCACCTCTACGCAATAAACCATTCCTTTATATGAGACTTTTGTATATATTGCGGTTGCCATGTCAAATATTTTGGCGGAATCGTCTGTAAGTCTGAATGATTTGGTAACGGGGAGCCAAAGTTCTTGTTCTGTGCTTTCCATTAACTCTTCAGCCGTCTTGAAACTGTCAAATTTGAGTTCTGTGTTCCTTTCGTTGAATTTAAAGATAGGAAATCCGTGGTTAGGCGTAACGGTATCGTTGATGTGGGTGCCTTCGATGCGAATCATGTCCCCGTCCCACATGCTTGCTGTCTTATAGGCCACCTTCTGCATTTCGGTTTCCTGTGTTTCAGGGTTCAATGTCAGGATTTCATCACCTTCCTTGACTTCAGCAATAGGTTTCCATCCTTCTGCGGTAAGGCACATTGCCTTGTCCGTATAGCATTCTCCGTAAGCCCTTCTTTCGGCAATAGCCTGTTGATATTTTTCGACCTCACGTTTAAGGACATCTTCAGGATAGATACGTCCGTTGGCATTTTCTATGCCGTATTTTTGGAAAACTGCGGAAACGATGAAAGGGGACGGCAATTTTGCATCGCCCGTTTCAATGGCTTCCTTTATGGTTTTATTTTCTTTCAAATCAAGCGAAATAAAGCCGTCGTTTTCTACGAGAAGCCCCGTTCCCGTCTTTCCCTTCGTTATTTCGACAAGTTTTATTTTATCCATTTATCAATCTGTTTCACTATAAATAGTTTATATAATTTGAAAAAAATGTATATTTAACAGAAAAAGACAATTTTAAACAATTTAACACAAGAAATGAATAAAGCGAGTAACATTATTATGGAAGGCTTGGTTCTTGAAGCTCTTTCCAATGCAAATTTTAAGGTACAGTTGGACAACGGTTTGGAGATAATATGTTATGCATCAGGAAAGATGCGTATGAACTATATAAAAATTCTTCCCGGGGACAGGGTTGGCATAGAACTTAGTCCATATGATTTGTCCAAGGGAAGAATATATAAGCGTTTTTAGGCGATTCAATAGGTGTTATAAAGTGATCTGATTATTTCCGTAGCGTTGCGTATCGGGAATTTCTTTTTCACATATGATGTTTTCGCAATCTCGTTTCCGTTACTTACTATGGGGAGCGGGAGTGCTTTTTTGTATTCTCCATTTTTTATGAAGATAATATCTTCTTGAGGGACATTAACCCATAGCCATGCAGACATCAATCTTTCAGCCAAATATCCAAAGCCTCTGCGCTGTGTTTCAAATGTTTTCCATGCCTTATTTTTGAAAAGCCCGTCATCCACGCGCTTCTGATACAAATTCTTGTATTTTTCGGCATCAAAATCAAGGCCATATTCAGCATCCAAAGCGTCCAACACTCCGAAAATAAATTCTGCCATTCTGTCGAACATTTCCCAAGACATTACAAAGCATGACTTGTAGTATAATATTTTTCCATTATACAGATAATCGGTATATTTATTTTCTTTGCCGTACTTTTCGTTGATTATTTTTATTGCATTCAGAATATCAGGTTCTCCATGGCAACCGACGAAATTCTTATAAGGAGAGGCAACGTTCATTTTCGTATAGAATATCACCCTGTTCAGAGAAACGAGTTTTTTCACATCCTCATATGGAAAATGGGTATCATATTGATCGAAGCCGATATAGTCAGTATCCCGTCCTTTTCGCCAAATATTTTTCATTGCAATATATTCCGACCAATATTTGTTGAGGACGTTGGTAGGGAATTCATCACAGTTTGTATTATATGGCGTTACTATATCATTTTTTTCTATTCTTGGTTCCTGTTCTTTTTTGTAATAGGTGGTGTAAATCTTGATTTTTCTTTTATGGTCAAAAAACACTACATAGGCATCATTGCCGTCAAACCATGGTGCCCTATCATAATCAAAGATATTGATTTCATCCTTTATGTTATTTTTCCATATGCAGTATGACAGATAGAATTGGTCCCGTGTCTTTTCATCTTTTTTCATAAAAAGGCTCAACCATAGTTCCATCAAGGAAATGCACTTTGCATCATTATGTTTTCTGAAAATTATATTGGTTTCATATAGCCCGTATTGTTTCGGGAAATTGGCATCCTGAAGAAATTTAACTGTTTCGTCATGTTTTTCTTGAAGTATCAAACCGTATTTCAGGCAAGCGTCTATCTCTTCATAGGTACAATTTCTTGAAGGGTGTTTCTTCAGCGACAGCCAAAATTTGTCAGCACCGATTCTTTTATATAACTCCGAAATTGATTTTGTTATTTGGGCGTTGCCGTCAAGATAAACTGATTCCTCGTAATTTTTTAGATATATATGAGGACGGAACTTCAGCTGTATGCTAATCTGTTTTGGATATTTTCCTTTAATGTCCGCAGGAATAGGATATATGTCCCAAACTGTGTCGTTGTATTCGGGCATATTTGTAAAGCAGATATAGTCATAGTCCTTGTCAATAACCTTAGGCTGTTTTAAATCATCATATCCATTGATGATGACTGTATATATTACCTTTTTCTTCGGAAACAACTTATGTTTCATATCATTGAACGCAACTTCTTTTTCTATAGTCCATTCATTCCGTTTAAAGAAGATATGCTTGAATTCGCTGAAACATTCTTCGGGGCTTTTATTCGGAATGTCAAGCCTGCCGAAGCTTTTTCTATATGCATATTCTTCAATTGTCTTGGTTGCGTAATGTTCAACGGCGGCAACGGAATACTCCGCTTTATGGAAAGGAGATTTTTTTCCTACTGTTGTCCCGTCGCAAAATTTAATTTTGCCATATTGTTTATTGGAAACGGCACAATGCCCAAGAGTAAACTCCACATTTATCAAACCCCCGCGTATCATGACCTTGCATTCAATGGTTCCATCGTCCTTAAGCAATGGAATTACCTTCTTGAATGTTTCCCTTACTGGTTTGCCCTGTTTATGGACATAGCCATCATCGCCATACTCTCTCCAACAGAATTGGATTACGTCTGCATTGGAGAAATTAAGACTTTGATCATTCAGAAAATCCTGTACGGCAGTATGCTTTTCAAATGTCAAAAATTCATCAGAATCAAAGAAACCACACCACAGAAAATCTCCTCTATGTTTTCTGTAAAATGCCTCATAAAGTTTTTGCTGTGATGGATGTTCAAAATTTTTTATATAATGTATCTTTCCTGAATCAATGCAAGTTTTTATATAAGGTATTTCATTCAAGAATTTTTTTTGATACTTGGCATCATCTATAAGGTAAATAAGATTAAAGCCTATATTAAAGTAGTGCTCACACCATTCTTCAATATAGTCTTTATCCAATGCGTAATTTGTTACACAGCAAACAGCATATATGTTTTGACTATTATAGTTCATCTTCTAAAAAATATTCATCTTCTATGACATCAGCATCCGACTGTTTCTGCATCAAACGTCCCTCAAAATCATCATAGTCCTTTTCATGTTTTGTCTCGTCATAAAGGATTGCATTCATGCGTTTTCCTTTTTCGGTCCGGCAGAAAGTTTCTCTTGCGTAACCAATAAAGTCATCTACGGGCAATGTTGATATGTTGGACAGCATGGATGGTATGATTTTTGTATCTATGTTGTCGCTTGCTGATTTACAGACATAATTCCAAATTTCAGGACCGATACGTTCATCCCATACTGAATACATTAAGGCATCTGCTTTGTCGATGACCTTTAATGCTATTTTTTCATCATCAGGAAGCCCGTTAGATACACATAGTTCTAAAAGTCCTCTGATTGCCTCTTGCAACAGAATCGGAAAAATCAATCCATGTGCATCTATTTTAGGAATACTGGCTGTGGTGCCCAATGTCAAATTTTCATAGCCTGCCTGTTGCGGATTCCTGTCACTTATCTTTATGTTTGAAACGAAATTCAAATATTCATTTATTTTCAGTATCTTACTGTATAGGTGAGGCAATTCCTCGTCGAGGTCAAAAACTTCCGACAATATTTTTTTCAGCCCTCTATTTGTCAAATCCATTGCCGCACCTGTCACCATAATATTCAGAATTCTGCGTTTTTGAATTTCCTTTGAATCGTTTTCTATATCAGCATACTCTCGGTAAGGTTCTTCATTGCTTCCTGTTTTAGGTGACACTTGGAAGGATTTATCCGGAGAGATGCTTTCGTCTATGCTCAATGAAAGAGTTATGCAGTCCTCGGGAATATCAAAAAGCTCTACAATTGTATTATAGCAAAATTTTTCAAGTTGCGGGCGTATGTTTCTTTCCTTGGCTTGGCATATTTGTATGAGCCTGCCCAATTTATTAAATACTTCTGTCGGGGCATGGGCTAAAATATTGTCATTGAAATTGGAGCATACGGCAGTAAAACGGGCATTCATTAATTTTAACAACTGCTCGTCAGGGCATATCACAGGCTCTTTCATCAAGGACGTTCTATTAGTTTCAATGCTGTCAACAATAAATTGAGGAAGTTTGTTTCTATCTTTCATTTTTTGGTTTGAATTGTGATTTTGAATAGGTTGCACAACCTTTTTTGAACATATTTTTTGCTCTCATTTCAGAAATTTGCTCCTTGGTATAAACATTTTCGTTAATTCCTGATTTATTACGGAGGGCATCTGCGCTGAACTGTACACTTGTGTCGTCATTATTTGTATTGACACCTGAGGACTGCGCATCTTTGATGGCTGCTTGTGAAGCCGCTTTCACATCTCCGTTTTTAGCAGCAAGGAACTGATCTCCATTAAGATTGATTTCTGTAAGTTCTTTTTTGCGGAAGTCAAGATACTCTTGAAATTGTTCTTCCGTTAAACGTATAGTTCTCATTTTATTTTCTTTTCCTATAAATACCTTATAAAAAATAAAAAACCTTGACCGAAGTCAAGGCTTTATAATTATTTGTATTGTTTACCGTTAAAAGGACTTTTTACCGTTTTTTTCTTTTTTTCTGTCGGATGGATTGTCTTCTTTTCCGCATCTATGATGTTTCCAAGAATTTCGTCAATCTTTTCGACGGAGTAGCATTCTTCATTAACAGGTTCTTCCATATTTTCAGTACCATCTCCATCGGGAGCGTCAAAATCATCCATATCGTCATTTAAGCCTTCATCGCTATCAGATTCCTCATCCGAAGGTGTTGTGTTTATTGCCTTTATGAGGTCTTTCTTTCCTGCGTCATCAAGCCCTTTTGCCGCCTGTTTTACAATCATCTTGCCTACATACTTGGAGAGTTCAGTATCATCACCATTCTCGTTGTTGTAAGTACTTAATGTCTGTGAAAGTTTTCCTGTCAGCTGTTGAATGTATTTTTTAGGATCCTCATCCTCATCAGCCTCTACGCCCGCGTCGAAATTGGTATCAAATTCACTTTGTCCGTCATTGCCTGTAGGCATATTGGTATCAGGTGCTCCACCGCTGAATTCATCTTCAGGTGCCTCCATATTGCCGCCTTCAGGACTCATAGCTTCATCACCTTGTGGTTGCGGCATTGCTCCCATTGGGGGCTCTTGAGGAGTTTGGTTCGGTACTTTAATTACAGTACGTCCTTCATTTACTTTTTTTTTACATCTGAGTCGCCAAAGAACTTTTTGATTACGCTGTCAGCAAGCAAATCAGCAACTTTATCGGTAAATGGTGCGCTGCTTCCAATCTTTTTGCCATAGGCTTCCTCACCCTTAGCAGAATCATCGTTCCAATCCTTTTCCGCAGTGCCTGCAGCAACTTCCTTATTTGCAGGAGTCTTGAAAGGAGCCTGCTGATATCTTGGGTGTTTTCCCCATGCATCAAGCTTTGTAAGTTCTTCTTTAATTATGCGCTCGATAGTGTTGCCGAAAGCTTCGTTTATTTGTTTTGCTTTGTTCTTTTTAGCATCAACTTCCTCTTTGAGGTTCTTGTAAATTTGTTTGCTGAGGAATTGGAATGCTTCATTTACTGACTTGTCCATTTTGTCCCAACTTTGCACGCCAAGGCTACCATGAGGCCCATTAAGAGATGCCTCTCCGCCTTCTTTAGCAGGAGCATTTACATTACCGTCTCTCTCTTCTACTCTCTCCCATTTTGCATCTTTGCCATCTGTTCCGTGAGGCCCGTCGAGAACTTTATTAGGACCGACGATAGCGGATTCTTCGGAAACCTCTTCAGGCTCATCCATAGAGCCGAATTCCTCGTCAAATTCCCTAAGCAATGAGTCCAAATCTTCTTCATCATTTGGTTCGTCATCAATACCAACAAGGTCGTCACCTACAGCAGTAGGCTCTTCAACGCCGCCATCAGCAACAGGCTCAGCAGTCAAGTCTCCGATAGGGTCTTCAGCAGGCTCCTCCTCAAAATCACTGTTGGACAGGTCATCCATAGGTTCAGCAACAGCCGCATCCTCGAAGCTTTCGTTCATCTTGACGGCTTTTCCGCCCTTAGGGGTCTTGTCTGCAACACCTTCACCTTCAAGATCATCATGTGCCGCCTTGTAATCCTTTTCAGAACCGCTATTAGCAGATTTCATTTTGTCGGATTCCAAGTCCTTTTCTACGCCACTGACTTCTTTGTTTTCTGTAGCATTTTTAACTGTTCCATTAAATTTAGGGTCTTTATCAAGACTTGCAGTTGCCTTCTCAGTGAAAGGGTCATTGTTCTTTACAGTATTCTCGCCTGTAGATTTACCCTTGCTCTCAGGGTCGCCAACATTGCACTGACCGATATGGCAGGAATTTTCAAAAATCTGATGTACTCTATCAAGTTCCTTCCTTGCCTCGTCGGTCAAACTCTCAAATACTTTTTGGTTTCTATATGGATCAGCTGTCTCGGTAGAAACATGAGCGCCGTAAGCCTCATTGAGAGACATGAGTTTAAGTTCAAGATGCTTGGTTGCTTTATTGTAATCAGTGAAAGCATTTTTGGATTTATTGTTGAATCCGTCGATATACTCATAGGATTCTGTAAGTTTCTCGTTACCCGGAGTTGTTGTCTTTATGTAATATTTTGTGCCTTCCTTTACAATACCATAGATTTTGCCGTCGGCACCCATTTTATAAAATTCTACATTAGACAAAGATTCATTAACAGGCTGTCTTTCCCAATTCATAAGTCGAAGGGCTTTCTCAAGCTCTGTATCGAAAGTACTTTTTGCCATATTTAAAGTTTATTTTTTCAATTTTTTATTTATAAATAAATAGTTTGTTTTCAGCAAAAAATCAATAAATAGATTCTTTACGATCATAAGCAAGTGTTTTAGCAGTAAAAAGTTTCTCAATATAACCTGTTCTACGCAATATTTTGAAAAATATATTTCCTGCCGACATCTCTCCACCGTTGGACAAAGATTCTTTTCTGATACCCTTTATTATATTTATCAGTTTTTTTATTTGGGCGATTATCTTTTCTCCGTCATAGCCATAACTTATATCGAATGTTGCATTATATAGGGCATCAATTTTTTTCATGGTTTCAATGGCTTTGGCCTTTATTGTCTCTTTTTCAGTCCCCAAACTCTTTATTGCGTCCCTGCTTGGCTCCACGACCCATTTGTTCTTGTAAAGGCTATAAATACCGTTTGATACCAACGGTTCTGAAATATCCTGCACATAAACTTCCACGGGGAAACCATATATCATTAAATTTTCATGTTCCTCGTTCCATAGTTTTTTCTTTGCCGTGAAATATTCATGCACAAAATCAACGTTCTCATCAACGTCAGAAAAATCTAACAGGAGATGTAAATCAAAATCGGAATACTTACTCCAATTATAGTTTGCCATACTGCCTGTCAATAAGATATCAAGAGGTTTTAGCCAATCAATTTTTAATGTTGCAAAAAAATCGTCGGCAATATCCATAAGTCTGAGTCTTACTCGGGAATTGATTTTTCCGTTCGGCCATATTTTTGGATTGAGTTCTTGCTGTGGTGTAAAAGATGAAAAATCAATGTCAGCCGTTTCATTTGTAGGCCGACTGCCGAGTACTTCCGAACATATAGAATTCATAGCCTCATCTACTACATGTGCATAGTCGGTAAGGCTGTCCTGTGAGAGTCTATATTTCCATTTTGCAGCAAAATCCTTCATTGTTGCGGTTTATCTTAATGTTGCAAGATATTTCCATTTGTTGATATCCTCAAGGAAATCATCAATTATGTTGTGAATGCCTCCCAATTTCCTGTCGTCGCCAATTTCTTCTGCAAAAGAAATAATGTCATTTTCCATTTCATCCAAAAGCGATTTGATATTGTCCGCCTCAGGAAGCATTGTCTTCAGTTCTCCCGTATGGTATTTTTCACCAAGGAAACCCATTATATTCTCTGCCATCTTGTCCTGAAATTTAAGAACGGATGAATCCATATCATCAACCAAAAGATGTTCTGACTTGTTGTCTGTCTGCCAATGCAGACCTTTAAGTAATTGATGGTAACCTTCGCAATTGCTCAGAAGGCTCAAACCTTTTTCTTTAGTAAGTGCCATAATTTTCAAATTCTTTTACATTTATAAATACTTTTGTTATCCTGTTTGTGTGCTTTTTAAAAGAAAAATGCTCAGAATTATTTTCCGAGCATTCTTTTTAGTATCTATTGCTTGACAGCAAGCCCTCTCTTGTAATTTTTCTGTTATACCAATCCTGCATCACCTTTTTCAGGAATTTGTTTCTTTGTTTCTTGTCCTGATATATTTTAGAAAATTTATCCTGAAGCAAGAAAAAGAGTTGCTTTGCCGTCATGTTCTTAATGACTTTCCCGTCTGAGCCTTTCATGCCTACTATATATAACGTCTGCGGGTAACCATCCTCTCCGACTATAGGCATCCGTCCTCTGACAAAAGTCTCGTCCAAATATGATTTGACGGCAAGGACTTTATTTGGCTCAACGGAATATTCGCCAAATTCCACACCTTCTTCCAATATATGTTTGGAAATATAATTTAACTGTTCATTGGTGAATATGCAGACACGTCCTTTTTTCTTTTTATTTTTTTCATTCATCTGTTCCATAACTTTTGCCATTTACTGTGATTACTATCCTCTTATATAGTCAACAAGATCATAATAATAAAAGTTCATTTTGTCGGCCATCGGAATTGGCAGACTATCAATAATTGAATTATACTCATCAGGGCTTAATCCGTAGTCCTGAATAATAGACAACAATTGCCTAATTGACGAAGTTACGAAATCATCAATATCCCCAATGTTATCACCATTGTCATTAGCAGTATTCCTATCATCTATTTTTTGAATACAATCTGTTATGATACTGTAAATTTTATCATTTACATCTTCTCCGTTCATTTCGTCGATTGTTTCAAGAAGAGTCTTTCTTATATAAGAGCGGAGCTGTTCTTCGTTAATTGTTTTTCTACCTAAATTTGGATGTCTCGCTATCATATTTGCATATTTTTGATTTAGTTCACCATAGCCTTTTGAAACCGTATTTGCATAAAGGATAATCGGCCTGTCGGCTAACATGTCTACGTTATTAAATTTCTCATTTCCGTTATTGCCTTTAACATCGCTTCCGAACTGAGAGAAATCAAGTTTCTTTGCCCTTACAATATCTTTGTTTGGAATTACAATGTGCATTCCATTGTTCGGCGTGCGATATACGTAAAGCGGCTCAATTTCATTCTGTCTTAAATACATCAATACGGACTTTTGCAGGTATTCGTTCTCCGAGTCAATGTCAATATGGGCTACAGGACGGTTTGGCACATCAAGTTGTCTTCCCGCATTGAAATCCCGTTCGTAACCCGCGTGTCTTTTCAACTTAAAGTCCCTGTCGGTATAAAAATCAACGACATTAAGGGAACGCGGATTTAACAATATATAAGCACGGGCATTATATCTATTGCAATAGAATACAATCTCCTGTTTTAGGCTTTCCAACTGAGCCGCGGAAAATATTTCATATGTTCTGATATAACGTACCCTTTCTTTTATATCGTCGTTATCTTTTTTTTCTTTGCTGAATTGTCACATAATAAAAACTATCGCCCCATTCATCTTTTTCATTATGCTCGTGGATATATTTTTCCACAAAAGAAAAATTATCAACCACGTTGTTCTGTACTTCGTTTATTGCCATAGCGTTTTTTCTAACTAAAATCAAATTGGCTGAAATCAACACCGCTGAAATCAACGTCCGCATCATTATTTTCTTCAGAAGAACTGTCTAAGTAATAGTAAAGTTCTGTGTATGGACGCCCCTTTGCCGTGCGATACAAGACACCATTCTTATCAATGAAATAGCCTCTATCTTCTGGAGTTAATTGCACCCATGCTTTTCTTGTATTCGGGTCGAATTGTCGTGCATTGTAAAATCCCGTGTTGTTAAACATTACGCTACCGTCTTTCGTAGTGTCCAAGAAGTAAAAAAGATTGTTGGTCCTGTCCTTTACAAGAATAGTACCCAAATAGCTCCGTTCATTTCTGTCCCATTCATATTTATCGCCAAACTTTGCCATGAATGCCTGAATGTGATTGACCTTGCTCGGATCAAACTTCTTAGCATTAAAACTTTGCCACTTGGCATTCTTGTCATATTTAGGATTTATTATATATGCCGAAGGTATCACTTCATCAGCATCGAGAGGGAGTAGGCACATACCGTCACGGTTTCCGTAATAAATAAAGCCCCTGATGCCAAATCTGCGCAAAATTGCATGTGAAAAATCTTGTATGGCAGCGTTTCCACTACTCTTATGAGCTATTTGTGATGTATTTTCTCCATTCTCACTACGATGAGACATCTCAATTTTGCCAAGAAAATTACATAATCTCATAATGGCAAAAGATTCACCATCTCCGCTGATATATGCATTATATAATTCGTGTTTTATATTTTCATCCAACAATTCATACAAATCGGGAAATTCATATATTTGTTCAATGATATTTTTATTTCCAAAATGTTTCCTCGCAACATATTTGTTTATACATAAAACATTTTTGAAACCGCCGTAAAAATTTAATTTTACAACAACGTCTCCATAATTTTGTTTTAGCGCCTGAGATAATTCCAAATTTGTATAAACAGCCCTTGTGTGCATATTTCCTCCTCCTGAGCCAAAATACTCAGCACTGAAGGACGGGTCTTCTTTTAATCTTTCCAAATTCTCTTCAGTAGTGGATTGATACAGATTCACAATATTGCTGTCTTGGGCTTCCGCCTCGAAAAGCATTTTCTGCCTTTCAAGACTTTCCCTGATAATATTTCTGACAATTTTATCTAATTCCATTGGAAAACTCCTCAAATGATGGTACATTTATTTTAAATCCGCAATTAGGGCATACTCCATTCTCTGCAACAGCGCCACCATTTCCGCCCTGTACAGCACCGCTCTGCTTATCTTCTTTATATGTCTCGTTAATACCATACTGTATCAAAGAGATTATTTTTTGGAAATAGTTGTATGCTATCATGTTCATTTTCTCATCCAATGAAGGAATTTGCCCAAGCCCTGAAATGTTCATCTTCATACAGAGCATTACCCATGCTGTAATGTACTTGATAATTGGCTGTGCATTCTCAGGCTTTTTAATACGGCCCTGTTTTACGACACAGTATTCTGACATCTTGTCTATCATTTCTTTGATAGCAAATAGTTTAGCATTCTCATTGTCACCCTGTGGGTTCAGGACTTCAGTATTTAGCTTATTAGCCGCAATTTGTGTGGCTCTCAATGCACGATTGGTATCAAGTGTATCATTGCCATACAGGGCTTTTGATAATTCTCCTGTATCAGCGTTTTTAAATCCCATAGCCGTGCGTGTATATTCATTAGGAATACCATTTAAGTTGTTCTCATAACCAATATCATTGTTATAGACATCTTTTTCTCCTGACAGTACAGAAGTTTCTGACACATCATAAAACACAGCCCATCCATAACCATCTGGAGTATTGATTGCATTAGCACGGATAAAAGCCTCAAAATATTGTTGTGCTGACATAGTTTCAGGATCTAAGCCTCCTTGTGTTTGTGCAAAATTATTAGTTTCCTTTTTGCCTACTGTTTTTGTCCAAGGGACTATTAGGAAAAAAGGTTTGGCATTGGCATTTACTTGACGATTGAGCATCATTCTCCAGTTGCTTGCTGTGGCCAAATATGTAATATTCATACCATATTTTCTTGCCTGACCTATTGCTCTTAGTTTATTTCCAACAGAAAGACGATGATCTATAATTGTATCATCATCATCATATGAAATCGACAGATTTCTTATTATTTCCTGCACTTCGTTACTGCCTAATTTTTCGCAGAATTCTTGCCAAAGCTCATATGCTGATTTAACTGCATTACTACAAGCTGCACCTGTTATTCTATGCTTTATGGTTCTTGTTACATCTTCGATTATACTCCTAAGAGATTCTGATGGCTTTTCTCCGTTATTTGCCGCCGTGTAAATGTTGTAAAACGTTCCGATAAGTGCAACCGATTGTCCTTCTGCCGTTTTCGAATCTTGGATGATATTGCCATCTTTATCTATCATATTTTCAGGATGAATAAGTCTTAATGACAATTCCATCTCTCTTCCCGGTTCCTGTTTATCAGTCTTTCTTATTATTATAAAATTGCTGAAATTACGTACTCCTTTAGCTGTTTTTATTAATTGTTGCATACGTGCGCAAACATCATTGCTGACATAAAAATTCAAAAACCATGCTACAACATTTCCGTTTTTTTCTGCACCAGGCTTTATCGTATATTCAAGTATATGGTCATTTTTAGTCCTTTCTTCATTAAGAAAGACTTTTTTTATAGCATTAAAAATACTTTGTTCCGTCAAATTGATTTTCATAAAAAATACTTTTAATATAAATAGTTAGAGGAGGGCTAAAATAGTCAGTCCTCCTCTCAAAAACATTAAGAAATCTTTTCCAATAGTTCTTTTTCACCTAACGCTCCCGCAATTCTGTCAGCAATCATTTCGTCCTTATAGACCAATGTCAGCGGAACATTTCGTACAGAATTTTCCGTAAGGAAGTCAGGATCTGTCTCATCGGCCTCATCTACATCGCAACTGACGAAAACTGCATTGTTTTCGGGATTCTTCTCGATATTCGCAATGATGTTCTCTATTAGTCTGCATGGACCGCACCATTCTGCGCCAAATTTTAAAACAACGGTCTTGTCACCGTTTTCCTTGAGGATATCCTCAAATTCTTTTTTACTTTTAATTTTTAACATATTTTTTCTTTATTTTTTTTATAGCTCTATGATGAATGCCGCCAAACAAAATTAAACTTTTCTCTTCGGGGGAATAATAATACCTATCAGCTAAATAGTTTTTTGCAGCATCAAATGTGACAAAATTTGTAGTAGATGGTTTTTCGATACTCAAGACATATTTTTTTGTCGGATAATCATTTAATATTTCAGTTGTCTTTGTGCCATGTGGAATGATTGCATATATTGTGGATGGCAATAGTTCCATTTCTATATTACATTCAAGAAAAGGCCTAATTTTATTTCCGTCAGCAATCCACCCAAAATCACAAAGGTTCTTCTTGTCTCTTGTAATTGTAATGCAGGGGCATCCGTTTTCATGGTTAAAGGAAAGATGCTCTTTGTTTTCGTCCAAAAATTCTAAAACATCGCCAACTGAGGCCGAAATAGACTCATCAAAAGAAACAAGCCCGCTTCTAATTGCAAACTTAGATATTTTATAAGCGTTTATTTTTGAACTCTCATAACTATATTTTTTAAATAAAAACATATTAATTGCAACAATAAAAAGACGCTCATCAATATCTATATTAAGATTATTTTCTGCCTCCCAAGTAATTAGTTTTGTAAAAAGATTAAATGGCAAAGGTTTTATATAGAAACTATCCATTGAAACCTTAGTTTCTAATATTTTTTTAACCACCTCAATAGATTCCTTGATAATCTCCCGTATGTCGGATTCGGACAAGTTAATCTCCTGCCCGTCTTTTGTTTTAATTTTTAACGTATTTTTTCTTTATTTTGTTTGAGTCTGCAATTTAGCCAAATGCACACCCTCTCTAACCAAAAACCTCATTGACATTATTAAAGTAGTCTTAAGTGCGCCTTCAATTTTTTCGAATGTTTTAAACATTTTCTTGGACAGCCTAAAATATTTTCTGTAAGCCTTCATGGATGCCTTGGTTGAAGCAACGTGTCGTCCTTTATCGGCATTCCAAACATCGTCTTTGGCCTTTGTTGCACAACCGACAGTTTCAATATAAATATGTCTGTCGTTTTTAGTCAGTATTTGTGACCATTTGCTGTTTAGTTTTCCATCGAAAATCAATGTCTGTGCAATTTCTCTCGGAACAAAAAAATCCCATGTCTGAAAGCACTTGACAATGCCTTCAGCTTCATTAATTTCGAAGTCTTCTTTTACGGGCTTCATTTTCAAATATTTAGAGTTTCCCATCATACATTAGTTTAAAGAAATTTTTATATTCGCCATTCTTTGTTGCATTTAGCCATTCAGCATTTGTACAATACCATTCAATAACCATCTTGATAGAGTCTTCAAATGTATATCTAGGCAGCCATCCAAGTTCAATAGTGATTTTACTATGGTCAATATCATAACGAAAATCATGGGATTTTCCTCGTGGGTCAGGAATGAATGTTATCAACTTCTCCAATTCTTCAACGGTTTCTGTATTGCCATTTTCATTTACATATTGGACATACTCTTTAAGTAAAGAGTGAACTACGTCAATATTGGCTTTACAAGCATCACCTCCGATACAATATAGTTCTCCGATTTTTCCTTTATGAAATATTAAATCTATAGCATAAACGATATCATGTACATTTGTCCAATCCCTCATTTGTTTCCCTTCGCCGTATATCGGTATATTTTGCTTATGTATCAGTCTATCAATAGTTAACGGAACTAATTTTTCAGGAAATTGGTATGGGCCAATGGCATTACCACAAGCCATACTTATCGTCGGAAGTCCAAATGCCTCATAATATGTTTTGGCAAACATAACTTGTGCTGTTTTGGATGCACTATATGGGCTATGAGGATTAAGTGGCGTAGTCTCGTTGAAAGGTTTACAATGTTCATCAAGAGCACCGAAAATTTCATCTGTCCCCATATTGAAAAACACATGCCTATCAGTATCATTATTCCAAGCAACTTTTGCCATATTCATTAGGTTTAATGTACCAAGTATATTTGTCTCCGCAAAAAGGTTCGGGTTAAACAACGACCTATCAACATGACTTTCGGCTGCAAGATGGATTACGTCTGTGATTTGATATTTTTCAAATACGACTTGTACATCTTTAGGGTTTCTAATATCACCTTTGACACAGACAAAATTAGGACAATCTACAAGGTGAACTACATTAAGAGGATTACCTGCATATGTCATTGCATCGAAATTAACTATGAGGTAATTAGGGTAATTGTTTACAAAATAGCGACAACAATGAGAGCCTATAAATCCCATCCCTCCTGTTATGAGTATGCATTTTTTAAAATTAATGTTTTTATTCATATCCTGCTAATTTTTTTTAAAATTAAATGGCGAATCAAAGTTCTCCAAATCTATATATTTCTTATCTTTTTCTGATAGAAGGAGGTCGCTGTCCTTAAAAACACCTAACCGTTCTTTTAACTTTAGGCAAGGGCTCAAGCAAGAAATGCCACCTTCGGATTCCTTATTGTAATAATTGCAGCACTTGTATTGGAATATAGCGTCTGCGATACAATAGAAACCGTGGGCAAAACCTGCAGGAACATAAAATTGACGTTTATTACCCTCAGAGAGCAATGCTGTGAAAACTTTCCCGTAGTCAGGAGAGCCTTTTCTGATATCAACGATAATATCAATAACTCCCCCTTTGACCACCCTAACAAGTTTGGCTTGTTCATAAGGAGGCTTTTGAAAATGGAGTCCTCTAAAAACACCCGATGTGCTACAACTTTCGTTTTCTTGGACAAAATTAATGTTTCCAATATTTTCAAAAAACTCTTTTTCTTTAAAGGTTTCCATGAAATAACCTCTTTCATCCTTCAGTACATTCGGCTGAATAATGACAGGGCTATCTTCGACCGATGATTGTTTTAGATATAACATTATTTTACTTTTTGTTAAAGATACATTTTTTCTGTATTTTTGCTGCAGAATTTTAATGTTATGCGGAAATACATCATTACAAAAGGGGAAAAATCATTTGAGGCAACTGAGGAACAAAGCAGGTTCTTTGATTTCATTGAGCACGGTTCAGGAAATGCCGTGATCAAGGCATCTGCAGGTTCGGCAAAGACAAGCACCATTGAAAACTGTCTGAAATATATTCCTGAAGACAAGAAAGTCTTGTTCATTGCGTTCAACGTCAGTGTAAGGGATGAAATTCAAAAGGATGTTGCAAGAGACAGAGCAATAACAAAAATAACGACATTTCATGGTTTGGGATATACTTTTGTCCTTAATAACTTGGAACATAAACCAGAAATTTATGAATATAAATATAAAAAATTTATTAATGATCAGATTGATCAACTTACAAGTTTTAAGGAAACCAAGAGTCTGAAGGCGCTGCGGACACAGTATATTCGAAATATTAACAGACTTGTTGAATATGCCCGTTATTATTGTGTTATGAAGCCAAAAGATATAGCTAATTTAACGAATATATATTCAGATATAGTTCTCATCAGAGATGAGGCTGAAGTGGCCTCAGAAGTCCTGAAATGGGGACAGAATGAAACATCAATAATTGACTATACCGACATGATTTGGTTGCCTTATGTACTCAATATGGAAAGCAAGGCAATAAAATTTGATTATGTTTTTGTTGATGAGGCTCAGGATGTAACCGTTGCGGAGGAAAAACTTGTCGAGAAGGTTAAGGGAAGGGGCTGCAGATTTGTAGCCGTGGGAGATGAGAACCAAAGGATAAATGTGTGGTGCGGAGCAAGCAAGGCTGCAATGGATAACTTTAAGAATGCTCCAAATACCAAATTATTCAAATTGTCAACATCGTTCAGGATACCTAAAATTGGAGAGAGGTTGGTCCATGAGAATTTTCCTGATATCGAAATACATTCAGCAGAAAATGCTACAGAAGGCGCAATCAGATATGATGTTTCGCCAAGCACTATTGGGGAACGTTCAATGGTATTGTGTAGGAATCTTGCCCCGCTATTAAAGTCGATGCTTTCAGTCATGAGAATGAACAAGACCTGTTATTTGAAAGGGTGGGAAAATGAACTTGAATTGTTTCAGAATATTGTCAAGGAATATAAAAGCACTTATATAGACAGAAAAATGCTGACAACCGACGGCCTCTTTCCTCAATTATACAAGACAATGTTCCAAAAGATTGACTTATTGGTGGAGCACCACGGCCTGAGTTATGATGAGGCGTTGGTAAATGATAGTGTATTGGATTTTTATGACAAGATTTTGTCCTTGGACGTGCTGTCTGAAGGCTTAAGTACAACTGAAGAATTGATGGAAAAATTGAATATCATTTTTTCAAAAGATAACGATACTAAAGATGCTATAATTTTTAGCACTGTTCATAAGGCGAAAGGACTTGAAGCCGATAATGTCTTTATTGTGCGCCCGTCATTGATGCCTAATCCATATGCCCATGCGGATTGGGAGGTTGAGGCGGAGCGCAATCTGCAATATGTTGCATATACAAGATTTAAACAGACATTGAATTTCATCAAGGAAAATAAATGGGAGATTTTCAGCGGAGATACGAAACAAAACTTGAAGAAAGAATTGGAAGATATCAAAGAACGGATAGGTTATGAAAAAGGTAATATCAATCCATTGAAGAATTGTTTTTCTACTGAAGACATCAAAATTAAAAAGGAAGACAAAAAGATCAACCATAAGGTTAAAGGCGGGCTAAAATTTGGAAATCTCTTAAAATAACACTATATTTGCAAAAAAAATGAAAAATATGTCTAAGGTTATTGACTTTGCAAGGGATTATGCGGACAGGCACGAACTTGCTGAAATGGGATTTAGAGGGCTTGCAAATTTATATTCGTATTCGAGAATATATAATGCGGAAATGGTAGCCTATGAACATGGTGCAAAATCTATGTTGAAATTAGTGGAGGAATATATACACAATAATATTGACACAGATACGGCCGAAGAACTTATTTCAGCAATCGAAAAATACGTAAATGAGTGATTATGAAACAAATACATTTTTTTACAAATTTAAATAATCCCGAGCAGACAAGTGAATGGGATCTTGACACTATGTGCGTGGATTATTCAATTACGCAATTTATGATAGACGAACCAAATGTTGAAAAGGTAAAGACAACCCAATTGTCATTTCTCATAAACGCTTGGGATTATATAGACAAAGGCTATAAGGTCTATATACATAATGGTACGGAGGTTTTTGAAGTAAAAGAACATATGGAGAGCACACGTTATGGAAAAGACATACAAAAAGGTCATGATATCTTAAAGTTGCTTCTTGGCGGAGAATTTGGAAAAATTAACTAAATCATAGGAAAAATAATTTTATTTATATGGAAAACGGAAAGGCGAAGGGAATGGAGTTGCCGACTCCTGAAGAAATCAAAAAGTATTTGGATGAATATATCATCGGGCAGGATGAGGCAAAGAAGATATTGTCGGTTGCCGTCTATAATCATTACAAAAAAATCATCAACAATACAAAGCGCAAGAGCAATGTTGAAATGGATAAGTCCAACGTTATTCTTTTGGGCGCAACGGGCAACGGAAAAACACTTTTGGTCAAGACAATCGCCAAACTTTTGAATGTTCCTTGCTATATTCAGGATTGTACGAAACTGACCGCTTCTGGATATGTTGGTGAAGACGTGGAAAACTGTTTGGTAGGCTTGTTGCAGTCTTGCAATTACGATATTGCCTCAGCGCAGTACGGAATTGTAATGCTTGATGAAGGTGATAAACTTGCAAAAGCGGAAGCGGGCCCGTCTATTACAAGGGATGTTTCAGGAGAATGCGTACAGCAGTCATTGCTGAAAATTGTAGAGGGAGAAAGAGTAGGAGTTCCTCCTATGGGCGGTAGAAAGCATCCTGAACAGAGTTTAATTTATGTAGATACGACAAACATTCTTTTTATTTTTTCAGGGGCGTTCGTTGGTATTGACGAAATTGTGAAAGCAAGACTTGATGGTGATCATCGTATTGGGTTTAAGGCAGAGAACAAGAAAGGTAACGACATAAAAGGTAACGAGTTGATGCATTATGTTACTCCGCAGGATGTAAGAGATTTCGGCTTTATTCCTGAGTTTGTAGGAAGATTCCCTATCATTGCCAATGTCGATAGGCTAGGCAAATCTGCCCTTATTAAGATCATGAAAGAGCCAAAGAATGCAATTATCAAACAATATACTGAGCTTCTTAAGATGGATGGATTGGATCTAAAATTCACCGACGGAGCATTGGACGAGATTGCAGATTTGGCATATAATCTTGAGACAGGAGCCCGAGGGCTGCGTTCTATTATGGAGACGATTATGACAGATATAATGTTTGAAGCCCCAACAAAGGCAAAGAACGGGGAAAAGGCTGTAACCATTACGGCGAAGATAGTCAAAGAAAAAACCAAGAAAAAGTTTGTAGCCTTGAAAAGTGCCTAAAATATTGTATTTTTAAGAAAAAAGAAAAATGATAGCGGTAATTAACAAACTACTTGTTTTTATATTAATGTTCTCTATTTGTGTCGTCGCAAAATACGGTTTTGAATTTGTGGCTGCATTCCGCAAGAACGCTAAGATGGAAACAGGTAAATGGGATGGGGTGAAATTCGCAAGTGCCCTTTCTTATATTTTTACAATAATATTTACAGGATTATTTTAAAGAACATGGATATTACAAAAAGAATAGATAAAATCAAAGATTATTTTGTGAAGTTCAATATAGACGAAGGAGCTATAACAGTGATACTCAAGTTCCCGTCAAAATGGACTATCCCCGATATGGATTTTTTAAAAAAACAATATAATACCGCCGCAGGAGCTACACCATATGGCGTGGTTTATGCGACTGAATTGACAAACGGATTTGACAAAATCTTTGATGCAGTTGAATATACCATCAGATTTAATATGGAGGCACAGGAACGCCTGACATTATTCAATGAAAAAGTCGAAGAATTAAAGAAACTTTTTGTAGAGGAATCTTTGGAGAGATTAAAGACTTTAAACTTTGTCTTAGATAAAAAGAAAAAAGGAACACAAGGCAAGGGTAAGGGTATGACAGCAAAGGATACGATGGAAACTATTGCTATGCCTGTGCAAAATACAAACAAGACTGAAGAAAAGGCCAATGATAATGAAGATTCAGTACTGTTGGCTGCTAAAGAAATAATGGCAGAAAGTAAAGTAGAGTAATTATGTTTTGGTTTATCCTTTTTTGCTATATATTTTTCGTATATGGCATGAGTGTTATCATAACGCAGGGAATCGGTCCTGCCAATATATTTTTCCGTTTAAGAATGTGGGCGGAAAGAGTTGGCCCTAATTTTGGCTTATTGTTTAGATGTATGCTATGCATGCCAACTAATATCGGATGGGTATTCTCATTATTCAATTGGTTCCTATTGCCGATTCCGATAAGTCCATTTAATATAATATTATACGGTACCAATTTATGGTGGCTGGCTATGATTCTTGATGCCTGCTTTGCCGGAGGAATTTGCCATATTTTATGGAATATTGACGACTATATCGACAAAAATACACCTATATTTGAAGACGAGATAGAAAAAACTGACAACAATGGCTGAAAAATTTAATTTTACGGAAAAACTCACGCAAGAAATCAGGAAAGAACAACAGCAGGGTGAGAACAATATTAATGTATATAAAAATACGATATCAGAAGAACTTACCAAGCAGAAGGAAGAAATATTTGAAACGTTGGCAACAACAAGGAAACCGAATAAAATAAAAAACTTTTTAAATAGATTTTTCCAAGTATGGGGTTAAAAAAATTTTTACGTCCCGATGAATTGTTCTCAATGGTATCTTTTTTTATGGAGAACGGTTATGATAGTTTGGATATGGACATAGTTTTTAATGTCAAAGACAAGGAAACACTCCAAAAAATAAGCGACCATATTTTCTTTACAAATAAGAATGATGAGGATAATTCGCAGCCACCGAGGGTGGAAGGAGACAGCATCAATGTCAATATAGGAGATTATCATTTTATATACAAATGTAACCCTTCAGAAGATGCCGACAACAATAATCAAGGATAAATTTCTTATTGAGGACATTAAGAAATATCAAATAGTGTTGGTCCCTATGAGTGCCAATAATTCTATGAGTAGTGGCTTTGCCTATGAAATAGGGCTTAATTTTCCGAACATCAAAGAGAAAGTTCAAACAACTCCTTATGGCGATAGGAGAAAGTTTGGCACGGTTTCTGTATTCAAGGACGACGGAATCACATTCTGTATTTGCTTTATGCACACAGGAGGGCAATCCAAGCAGTCCGAGTATGTAAAATATGACAGTTTAGGCGATTGTTTAGACTTGATAAACATTAATTTTAAGGGTAAAACAGTAGTCTCGCCAGTACTCGGTTCAACAAAATATGACGGACGCGGTGACAAAGAAAAAATTATCAATATCTTCAAAGAGCATTGTCCAGATATTAATCTAATCTTATATGATTACGAAGAACGTAATTTTATGGATGAAATATATTATAAGACGACGACAGTCACGCAAAAGTTCAGGAGAAAGGAGATAACACATGAGGAGATGATGGTTGAAATCGATAAAATCATGTGGGAAAAATTTAACGGGATATTGAAGCCTAAGCCTGATGACTATCATTATAAGCGACCAAGAATTGACAGAGTAAATAAAGAAATCATAAGGATAAACAAAAATAATCGAATAACAGAAAAGAAAAAGAAATAATTTATGGCAATAATCAAAATCACATTGACGGAGGATCATTTGAAATTGATTTCTCACTTTAATTTTGGGGAAGTTCCTGATTTGACAAACGAAGAAAATCTGATGCCTACATTTGGGCTTGACATGAACAATCTGTTTGGCGGTTCTTTCGTACTTGAAGATATCTCGTATATCCTGCATAGATATGATGAGCATATCATCGGCACGGAATGCGATCCGCTTGGAGTGCAATTCCCTGAAGATACAACAGCTTATTTCTATGAGCTTTACAACTACATTCTCGACAATATCAAGGAAATCGAGGAATTGGTACATCAGTTTGTAACAGTAGGACTGACACCAGGAACCTATAAATGCAAATCAAATGAGCATATTTGGGTACAGGAAGAAAAAAACTAATAGAAAGAAAACATTGTTTATAGTCAATGTGCCCTATTTTTAGGCACATTGATTTTTTGTCTATCTGCCTTATTGAGCGTTAATTTTGAAATTAAAAATAAAAACTTTATATTTGCAACGTTGAAAACTTTAAAGAACATGAAACGAAAAATTGATTTTGAAACCCTATCTTGTAAGTATTTTGCAAACTGCGAAGGTATTAACCAGTATCTCAATGATATTAGGAAATATACCAAAATGACTCCCGAGGAAGAGGAAGCCCTTTTTACACGTTATCATAATGGGGACAAGTCTGCCCGTCAGGAAATTTTTCTTAGAAATCAAAGATTCATTTATTCGTTGGCTAAGAGATATGCCAGAACGGATGATGAAGTTATGGATTATGTAGGGGAGGGGAATATTGGGCTTAATGAGGCTATCGATAAATACGAGCCAAATAAAGGCTTTAAATTTATGACATATGCGGTTTGGTATATTAGGCGGTCAATGAATTATTATCTTACCGATACCAAGAATATTATCAATCGTACAAATAATTTGAAAATAGCAAAAAAGATTGACAAGTTTAGGCAAAGTTTTTTTACAAAGAACGGAAGACAGCCTTACGAAAATGAAATCATCGAACATCTGCAGAAAGAGCATAATATCTTCGTCAAGAAAGCATCCGATGTATATGATGTCACAATTGCGTCAATCAATGAATCTGCGTCATCAGATGATAAAGACTATACTGTAGAAAGCGAATCCGCATTTACGGAGAAAACATCGACAGACAATGACTGTGAAAGGGTTTTTGAAAAGGAGCACGCTAAGGCTGTTGTGATGAAACTAATGAAAAGCATTTCCGTATCAGAGATGAAAGTCCTTGTCATGCGTTTCGGGCTTAACGGAAACGGAGAAATGACAGCAGAGGATATCGCAGAGGAAATGGGTATGTCATTGAATTCAGTAAATGCAATGGTGGATAACGCTACAAAAAAAATAAAACAATATGCTTTTTCTAAAAAGATTATGGCATGAGAAAAAATGATATAAGCGAAATTAGAGACATGCTTAATAGAATGGCAAATATTTCCACAACTAAGTTAGTGGAAGAAGGCATAGACTTTGACTTGGCAAATTTGACCGTTTCATATAATCCCAATCATGAGGAAAATGTAGATACTTCTGAAGAGAACAATCCGTCAAAAGATGAGGAGATATTAAATGGAATCCCTGTATGGTCAATCTTTAGGCGGAAAAGAGGGTTGAGAGGCGATGGAAATCCTTTAATTTATGCATTGAAACAGGAGAAAGGATGGCATTTCAGTAGTGATAAGGACTATTTGCTAATTTGCAAACAATTTGATAAGATTGTAGATAAATTTATAAAATTGTATCCTGTAGAAGTAACAATCATTGTTCCAAGCAGTAGCCCACTAAATGAGCATATTGCACAAAAGATAATCAGAAAGGTCGAAAATGCCCGAATTTTGAAAAACATTCTTTGCAAGCTAACAACCGAAGACGTTGAGGATATTGTGTTAGCACCCAATTCTGTTTTTAGACAATATTACAAGGCAGATTTCGTCCCTGCATATAACGAATTGGCTCAATATTTAGAGTTAATGGAGAAAACAAGAAATGGCTATTTTACGAGACATCTAATCCGTAATAACAACATGAGAGACGTTCTTGATTTCACACTTAAGGCAAGTGCAGACTGCTCGGCAGAAGATGCGAACAATATTAATGGAGAAGATGTTTTGATAATCGACGATACCATAAGTCGAGGACAAACAATAAAAGAGGCGTGCCAAATAATTCAGGACACATATGCTCCTAAATCAATTATAGTTTTGACACTCCTATCTAAACTATATTAATTTGACTTTATTCTAAAAATATTTATTTTTTTATAAAAAAATATGGCAAAAACAGAAGGCATTAATACGGAGATGCTTTATTTCATAAGGCTTTCCAATCTTGACAATTTGTATAATTATTATGACAATCTTATCCGTTCCATGGAAGGAAACTATAATTTCAATGACGGAACAGCTGATAAGGACAAGGAGGATTACCGCAAGGAATGCTTAAACCTGAGCCGTTTGAGAAATGAGACCATTCAGGCGATGAATAAATTTTATAAAAGTAGGTTTTAATGCGAAAATTTTTTATTAAGATTGCAATTTTTCTAAGGTATCTTATGAGAGGCTTCCACAGTGCTAATGCGGAGGCTTTTGAAGGAAAGACTCAAGAATCCGAGGAAGGTACTACGGCAGAGCAACAGCAGGAGACAAACAATGTATATCAGAATCTCTTGAAAGGCGAAGTAACGCAAGCTGTCAAAGAACTGCGCTATGAGATGTACCATGCTGAAAGAAAATCGTATAACTACAAATATAGCGGCGGAGGCAGCTGCGAAAAAATAGGAACTGTTGATGTCAAACACGTTGATGTTTCAGACGGAGAAACAATATTTCTGATACAAGCAAACAGAGAGAATCCATCGACATTGGACGATTTTGAAATAGTTCGGGATGGCGGTTTGAACTACACCAATGATACTAAACGAGATTACGGAGAGAGGCTTGTGCATTCATACAGGCTAAACATTAAACGGGATTTTCTTCCAAGATACAAGATTGAGGAGTTCTGTTATAGACTTGTGGTAAAGCAAAAAGGAACGGACTACATCTTGGATTTCTATATGCCGTTCTATAAAGATCCGTACAATAAACGTCTCAACATGCTCATTAAAGAAATTGCGAAAATTAAATACGGAGACATCAAGAATGACATTATAGATATCAAAAGTATTTCTTTTGTAACGGACAATGCCTACGGTGCAGTAAATCTAAAAGAATTTTCATTTAGCGATTTAGTATTTAAGGAGATTTCCGAATATGGAGGATGCTATATTATCAGATACATTGGAAAAATCGTCAAGAACGGTATTGACCTCACTGATGAATTTTACGATGAAATAGCTGACAGGAAAAACAAGAATCATGAAATGAGGGATGGAGCAACATTAAGTTTAGATAATTACATTAATAAAGAGGACGATTTTGATGCTGACAAGGCATTGGAATTGATTGGAAAAATTGAAGAATAATGGGCATTCATGAACAGCATTATAAAATACAGTCAGTTGACGAATTGATGGAATACGCATGGCTAAAGCCAAAAGATAGCGGGCTAAAATTGGACATTTTTGTAGATGATGGTTTTGCCTATGTAAGAGGAGAACATCCTTTATTATTATTTGTTCGGAATGGTTTTGGTAGGAGCTGCTCTTCATTTTTTCCTATATCAATTTCGGAAAAGCCCCAAATTTTAGATTCTGATATAATTATAAACGTTGATAACAGTTATATTTTGGAAATTTATAATCTTATACAAACAAATGTTGAGCATTTAAGAGACTTGGCAAATAAGAAAATTACCATAAATGAGTTTTTTGAAAAATTAAAGATTAATGGAACTGACTGACGTACTGTATTATTCAAAAGAAAAAGGAAAAAGGCTGAAAGCAAGGGATTGCCCTATACTTTCAACCTTTTTATTTAGTAGGCATGATTTCTATGTCGTAGAAAGAAAAGGTAAATATGATTTCTGTATCTCAGTAAACGGTGAGTTGGTTTCACTTTGCAGATGCGTTCAGAAGGGTACAACGTTGGGCGAAGCCATGAGTAGATTTAGGTCAGGCTTTCTCAAAAATGCTATAACTGACGAAATGATAGACGCCTATGTCGCTCATCCCGAACAATTTTTCAAAAAAGAAAAATCATCCAAAAAGAAACAAAACAAAAATAACACTCCATCCTAATGATACCCCTAACAGATCATCTCGTTGGGGGTTGTTTATTACACAAAGTGCAAGTGCCGCGCTTAAAATCGGGCATAAAAGTGCGCTTAACAAAAACGAGCCGATAGCCAAAAGCGAAATTAATGATATGATAGCGACAACCATTCCAAAATAAATATAAGGTTTTTTCGTTGCTACAACATACTGTACGTTGGCTGAGATTTTTTTAAAACTTTCCATATGCCATAATAACTTAATAGTTTATACTATAAATACTTTCAAAACGCAAAGGTTTAATTTTTTTGTTCATTTTTTTGGTACTCCTCAAGTAAGAGCTGTGTATAATCATGAGGGACATCTTCCATTTTTATGCATTCATACTTTGGAATGATGTATTTGTAGAGAGCTTTTCCGTTGGAACCGTCCAATCCGCCATGCATGAACATAACATAGTCATTCACATCAACATCCTTATATTGATAACGTTTTCCGTTCTTGTAAATCACGGTGAGCGTCTTCAAACTGTCAGGTATATCCAGACACTCCGTATAGACAATATTCGAAGAATTATACCAAACTCGGTCTATACGTTCTTTTTCATCATAATTTCTAAATAATATCATTGTACTTTTTCTTAAAAAATAGTATTTTTAAAATATAAAATCAATAGCACAGTATAATGAGTAACAAACAACCAAAGAAGAAAGGACAAGGTTATGAGAGCAGACTTTCATTGGAAATGGTAAATCTTATTAATGAAACAAAGACCGATATTGAGAAGGAATATCCGTCACTTTATCTGACGGAGCATTTATTTTTCTTAACAGCATTAGATATAGAAGGGTGCTTTTTATATGAAGCACTTACTACGGCGTTGTCGAAAAATGATATAGAATGGATTCATGATGAACTTCAGAAGAAAGTTGAATCGGAAACGTTATCGGTAGTCAAACCGGGTTCAACAATTAGTTATAGTGAAAATTTTATTAAACTATTAACAAACGCAAACAATGAAAGTAAAACTCTAAAACATAACACAATAACATCCGATCATGTATTGTTGGCTTTTTTGCATGATGACAGCAATAAAGATGACGCATTATATGAAATTCTCTTAAAAAAAGGTATAACTTATGACAAGGCAAAAAATGCTGTCAAAGATCTTGAAAAAAAAATTACGGAAAATTTAGATGACAACGAGCAGGCTGTCACTTCAATAGAGCCAATAAATATGCTACAGAATTTCATATCATCAATAAGCGACAATAAAGCCGTAACATACACAATTGGTTTGGATATGGGAGGAGACGATTCTACGTTTACTTCATTTAACATAGGAAGCCCATATGGTAATGATGATAAAGTATTCAAAAAGAATGAAGGGGTTGAATTCTGTCATGAGTTAGTATCACTTTCAAAAAAGGATTCGGCAAAATTCATAGGTAAAAAAGAAATAGTGGATTCCATTGTCAATACGATGGCAAAAAAGAAACAGAGCAATATTGTTATGGTTGGAGAAAGCGGCGTAGGCAAGACAGCATTGATAAAGCACATGGCCAAAAGCATTGCAAATAATGAGCTTTCGGAATTCTTTGCCAAAAAGATATATAGAATTGATTTTTCCGAAATAGTCGCGGGAACGCAGTTTAGGGGCGTATTTGAAACAAAAGTCAAAAATCTTATAGATGAACTGGAGAGCCAAAAAGATGCAATAGCATTTATAGACAATATGCAGGATATACTTGCGTCAGATTCAAGGGGCGATGATATTTCAGGCGTGTTGAGCAGTATATTAAACAATGAATCTCTCAAGTTGATTATCGCAACAACGAAAAAAGGCTATAAGACCTTGATGGACAAATATAAATCAATTGCTAAGAAATTCCAACGAATTGATTTGGAACCTTCAACAATTGATGAAACAGTAAAGATACTTTCGGGTTTGAAAGGTGAATATGAAAAATATCACAATGTAAAATATCCAAAAGATTTCGCCGTTACGTTTACTGCCTTAGCTTCACGGTATCTAAATGATAAATGTTTGCCGATATCGGCAATAAACCTTATGGATGAGACAGGTGCCTCAAAAAAGATGGCAATGTTAAGAACCCTCAGTCCAATCAGGAAGGAACTGTCAGAACTTGAAAAAAAGGTAAAAAAAGAATATGGCAAGAATAAAATAGAAGACTTAGACAAAAGTATTGATGATAAACGAACTGCTCTTGCAAAACAGGCAAAGGAATTGGAAAAGGCCGTAATTACGGAGGATGATATTTTTAAGACAGTATCAAAAATGTCTGGAATCCCGACAGCCAAGATAACCCTGTCAGAAAAGAAGATTTTAAAATCAATGGATGATTCTGTAAGGCGGATAGTAATAGGACAGGATGAAGCTATTGAAAAAATGTGTCGTATCATCAAGAGGAGCAAAATGGGACTCGCTCCTGACAACAAGCCTATTGGCAGCTTCCTCTGCATTGGAGGAACAGGCTGCGGAAAGACCTTGATAGCAAAGACAATAGCAAAGGAAGTTTTCGGAGATGAAAAATATCTTGTGCGTTTTGACATGTCCGAATATTCAGACGAGACATCGGTTAATAAACTTATAGGCTCATCTGCAGGGTACGTAGGCTACTCAGAAGGAGGCCTGCTTACAGAGGCAGTTAAAAACCGAAAATATGCGGTCGTCCTCTTTGATGAAATCGAAAAAGCAAATGAAAAGGTATTCAATTTGTTCCTGCAAATTTTGGATGAGGGCTGTCTGACTGATAATGTGGGTGAAAAGGTTGATTTCAAAAACACAATTATCATAATGACATCAAACGTAGGAGTTAAGGATGCCACACTTAATGCCGGTATCGGCTTTAATGTTGACAATAAAAAGAATAGGAAAAATATTATTGAGAAATCCCTTAAATCAAAGTTTGCTCCCGAGTTCCTGAACAGATTGAATGACATCATCTATTTCAACGACTTGACGGATGACAACCTTAAAACAATTATTAGGCTTGAAACCGATAAACTTATTGAAAGATTGCGGAAGATTAATCTCAACGGAAAATATGGAGATGAGACAATTGATTTCATATTTGAAGCAATCAAGGGACAGAAAGAATATGGTGCAAGACCGATAACAAGGGCAATCCAAGACAATATCGAAAACAAAATTACGGATATGCTTCTTGATAACGATTATGAAAAAAATTATGTATTTGATTTTGACAAAATAATTGATTAATATGGAAACAAAAACAACTATCGAAGAAAAGGTTAAAACGGTTATTCTTGAGGAAATCAAGAATTTAGCGGACAAGGCGTGTGGCAACCCTACGGATGACAATATATGTGAACTGTTCAATGCAGTAGAATATCTCAAGACAGTCCTGAAAAATAACAGTTATACTTCGCCGATATCCACATGGTATCAATCACCATTAGCACCAAGAGACTCATCACGGCTTGCCGACGATGTTCTCATGCGGGCAAGGCTGACAACATCTGATGCGGAGGACAATAATATCGCACGGACATTTGACGGAAAACTCTAATTAGGTCAATTATCCCCCACCTGAAGGAGGGGGTCTTCTTGCGTTAATAATAAAAAAATCTTTCCTATAGTTATTTATAGGAAAGATACTTTGTTTTATGGTAAATTTAATCACTTTTTTTCTTGACTTCAAGAACAATGTCAAAAAATATTGGAAATGGATAGTAGGTATTTATATCGTTTTAACAACTGTACTGCTTTTGATATTCATCAGCTCCTATAAGAGAGCCAAGAGCGAGAACAACAGATTGGCAAACAATCAGACGGCACTGATGACCGACATCGAATACTACAAGACGGAAAGCGGCAGAAATGCAAGCAAGGTTATGGAATTGGAACTGACAAAATCTGAATTTGAAAAACTCCTTCCCGAACTGCAGAAACAGGTGAAAGATCTGAAGATTAAAAACAAATATCTTGAGAGCCTTTCATCAACAGGAACGAAAACGGACATAGACGGTTCAACCACATTGAGGGATACAGTCTATATTACCGTAAAGGACAGTTCGGTCGTTAAACAGGAAGCCAAGTATTTTAAATGGGCAGATGCATGGAACACAATTGAAGGAACCGTTTACCCAAACAACAAGGTTGATGTCTCCTACCATGGAACCGACACATTGACAATGGCAGCCGTGAGAGTTCCTAAGAAATTCCTCTTTTTCAGATGCGGTACAAAATATATCGAGGTGAATGCGGTCAATTCAAATCCATCAACAAAAATTATCTATAACCAAAAGATCAAAATTAGAAAGAAGAAGGACAAATAACTCTTTGAAGAAAGCAATAGATTTTCAAGTCTGTTGCTTTTTTTGTATTTTTTATAAAAAAATGGACAATATAAAATTTCCATCAGAAGAGGAAGAAAAGAAATATAAAATAAAAAGCCTACTATGCGAACTGCTATTTCAAGAAATAAACCATAGCAGTTCAACACCAATGGATCCTATAGTTGAAATGACCCGTCTAAATAAGAAGGACACAGGCGCAGTGTCATTTCCACGTAATAAGTTTGCTATCAGAATATGGAGCAATGATCATAATCCGCCACATTTTCATGTTATTGCTGAAGGTTGGGATCTATCGTTTCTAATCGAAAATGGAGAATTATATAGAGTAAACACCATTGGAGATAACATGGCGACATACAACTACATAGTCAAGCAGGTTCCAAAATGGCTAAAAATGAGATCCAAGATATTCAAACACAATACCAATCAGGAGGTAGCTGAAAATATATGGAGCAGCTACGATGAAAATTGCAAATTTTAAAAAAAATGAACGAAACAGAATTAAGGCAAAAAATAAGAAAACTTATAAAAGAAGTCCTGTCGGAAGCCAACACCATAAACGACGATGTGGAAGAAAAAGCATCGGAAATATATAATATAGTCTGCAAAAAGAAATTAACAGACAACGTTGTTTTCCAAACTAAAACGCCTAATAGAAATCAAAACACAGTAGTGGGCAAATCTTTCAAAAAACATTAATTTTCAAAGAAACGTGGAAGACATTCCAAAAGAATTCAATATGGATATTCCGAAATTAGAGAAATGGCTGAACTCCGCTATCAAACGCATTCAGACCAAGACAGGCAGCATGCTTGCAGCTTATAATAGATATCTATATGGAAACGGTTACCACTCAAGCAACGGAAAACCACCAATAGCATGGCAGGATTTTTGAAACACGTCTCTTTTTTATATGCTATTTGAAACTATTTATATTATCAGTAGCCTCTAAAAAAACATATATTAAAAAAAAGCAATTTTAAATATGGTACGAAGAACTTTGCAATTAATTAGTATATTGGTATTTTATGACATCCCGCAATTGTTTATCGCCAAGTTTGAGGATTCAGACATTAATCTGATATGCATGTTGGAAGATGTCGGGCAGGAAACGGGAGAATGCCAATATTTGGGCGTTTGTGTATCACCATCAAGATTAGAAGATTTCCTCTCAGGGAAAATCGATTTGCGGGATGCCTTTACTGACACCGAATTCGATATGCCGTTCTATGACGTGACTGAAAGAGGAGGAAGACTTGAAGCCGAGCAGCTGACCTTGAATAACATTTCAGAAGACAAATTGCCCGAAGCAGGCTTCTATTGCGACAATGCCTGACAACAGTCAATGACAATCCTGAGAAGAATTTTTCTTTTCGGGATTTTTTGTATATATTTGCAGCAGGAAGAAAAATAACGGAAAAAAATATGCTGAACATTAATTTTACACAGGATTCGGAAACGATCAACCAAATTCATTTGATGAGTACCAATGGAAATTTTGTGCCCACGGCATCCACTTCTTCATCAACAAGCAGGACGCAATCGATTATTGAAAAAAATTAACAAATATATGAAAACAGAAGAGGAAATAAACGAAATGATAAGGATATTCGCCCTTGCAAACCTCATAGAGAAGGGAATAAAAAAAGTGAAGGCGAAATATCAGTTAAATGACGACGGGACTATTACAGAAAGGGAAAAGGGGTCTGAAAAAACATAAAAATAAAAGATATATATTTGATTTCTTGAAATCAAGGAAGGACATTTGATTTTTATAAACTGTATAAAAAATGAATAACACAAATACAGAAGAGAGGGCAAGACAAATCATTGAGGATGCAATGAAAACATTGCCGAAGGAGAAATATTATGATCCGTTGAACTATTTCCCTGATGACGCATTTGAAAAAAAGCCCACTCATCGTGTGGATTTCTTCTACACAAACGGCGGACACACCTCAAGCCCTGCAACTTTCTCTTCAGACAAAGAGGCGGTAAATGCAGCAATACAGGAGGCACAATTCCGAAATGACATCTGTGGAGGCGTATGCAGCATCAAGGTCAGAAAATATACGGGCGAATACGACAGCAATGGTCTCAATATATTAAAGACCATATACGAAAAAAATGAACATCCCTCATGAAAATAACAAAGGTAGACATTGAAAAAAGATATGCCGAATATAACCGAATTTATTTTGGCAATAAATTGGGCAAATGCAGGCTCTCCTGTCCAAATATGACGGATTTTGGGGCCTACTATTACAATGCAAAGAAAAAGGATAAGGCCAAAAGCCAAATCATGATAGCCAAAAACGTCAATTGGACTGAGACGGCATTGCGTGACACCCTAATCCATGAAATGATACACATGTATGTGCGTACCGTCCGCGGGAAAAAAATTGACGGGCTGTTGGGACACGGATGTGCATTTAGACGGGAATGTCGCAGAATAAAGAGGAATTTCGGAATCACCATTACAATACACGGGTTCGAGATAGAACATCTAAAAAAAGGACCTTCATCCCGACTATGGGAGAAAGTCCTTCTGTATGTAATCGACGGAGGCTATTAATGCCACTGTCCGCCACGATTCTTGATGTTGCCGCGCAAGCTTCCTGCACGTTGCTTGATGCCCTGCTTGTCACCTTTCCTCAATTGTTTGTTGCCAATTAGTTCTGCAATGGTGGTGTTTGGACTCAATACCTTCATATCAACAAATTTCTGAAGCTTTGACAGGAGTTCATTCAAATCATTGAGTTCGCCCTGAGCCATGAAGTTCGCTTTGGCGTTTTGAAATTTCTTCTGCAAGCTCCCTTTCTTTCCCAAGAATGTCGACAAGCCCGTACCTACACGCTTTGTGAAATTGCCGAACTGATACTCGTCAAGCTCTGACTCGTTCATCGGGAATGACGGATCGTCCAACGGATTTGTCTGATACATGTCATCAGGCTCCATATTCATGAGGACGGAAGGAGCATTCTTCTGACAGAACCTGTTGAATTCGGCTTCGCATTCAGGATTCCTGTAATCCTGATAGTTCCAATGCGTCTGCTCTACGAAAGCATCCCGCAAAGCGCTTTCAACATCCAATTCGTTGTAGATGTTGCCGTTGTATTCAATAAGAGTGTGGTCCAATTCCCAATCGGAAATGACACGTGTCCCAGGCACCCCCCTGTAGGTATTGCCATTCAGCATCTTCTCCACGCTCTCTCTAATTATGCTGCGGAGCTGTGCCTCATTAATCTTAATTTTCTGTTTCATATAGTTAATTTTACTATAAATAATCCCTGAAGCCAAATTGTTGCAAGCAGGAAGAGATATGATGGGGAACAGAGACTTGATTTTTTTTCCGAAGCATGTGCGGAGAATTAAAAAAATGATATAGAAAAACTTTTTATAATAAAATAAAAATATAAACTAAATATATATGGACAAGACAATAAAATATGTCGGCATTGATATACAAGGCCGCAGAGTATATCAGGGAGAAAGCGGAAGACTGTATTGCAACATGGAAACATTCGGAAACCGTCCTCCCCATTATTGCACAAAACTGAACAATAATTTCGATGGCGAGCCTGATTTGGACATGCCCCAAAATTGGAACCCTACGGTCATGGATGACAATGATACGGACAAGAACACAATCAGAGTCAACAGTCCGCAGCTCCACAAGCTCATCGCAGAAAAAATCATGAAGGTCCTGAAGGGATACATGAACGGAGAAAGCCCATATGACGAGATGGACGAACGCCTGCAGGAAATAGGAGACGCTCATGTGTCAAGATTCTACTGCGACGAAAACCAAATAACCTTGGCAGTAAACATGAATACGGGAAGCGAGGGAAGAATGGAAGCAGAAAGCATAATGAAGGATTTCGGCTATAAGCTCTATGACTTGGGCACCAACGAGCCATATGTAATGATGACATTCAAAAGAATGTAATCCAAACAAAAAAATAATGTAAACTTTCAACAAAATCTCAGGAAAGAATTAATTTTTCTGAGATTTTTTTTATTTTATTGATACTGAGACGGTATTTCCTAAGAAAAGGAATAGCACGTATGAAGACAAGCATAACAATCACCGAGGCACAACTCGGAAACATCATAAAAGAATGTCTTAAAAAAGTATTGAACGAGGGCATAAGCGACACGACATATCATTTCACATCATTGGGCTCGTGTGCCGATATACTGAAAAGCAATTCGTTCAATCTTACCATGTCATCCAACTGGTCAGATGCCTATGACGACAAAAGGCTGTTCTATTTGTCTACCCAACGTGGGAGAATCAAGGATATCGGTTATGCCAGCCATCTAAGTTCCTGTGTAAGAATTCAACTCAACGGAAATGCCCTACGGACAAAGTATGCAGGAAAACCGATTGATTATTGGGGAGAATCCATGGGAAAACAGATATATTATAATGACGACATTTATGGTAAAGGGATGACAAGTACAAAACAACATCACCCAAATTTTGAAATGGAGGATAGAATCTTCTCCTATGAACCTACCATTGACAATGCATCGAAATATATCAACAGAATTGATGTTTATATCAAGACAGATACAAACGACACGGAACGTCTGAACAGCGAGAAGGAAACTGCAGTCATCATATGGGCATTGGGCAAAAGAAACAAGATTCCCGTCTACATATACGGTAGCCTGAAGGACTTCGATTTCATGACCGACAATACCATGAACAACGAAATAGAACAGCTTTACAAGGACGATTTCCATGCGAAAACGGAACGTGACTACAGCGACCAACCCTTATATAGGGCATACAAGGACATTTCACATAAAAATACGTATGTCACAATATTGCTACATCTGTTGAACGTGCTGAGTAATGGGGAAATATTCAAAAAAGATAAAAACGCATTTGCATTAATCTCCAATACATTGCAAAAATTCGGATTGGAACAATATAAGACAGATGTCATCAACCATCTAAAGAGCACCTATTACTGTTCTTTTAATAAAAGTTGTGAACTATTGTCGCATACCTCCAATGTACCAATCAAAAAACTCAACACGAATTATCCTGACGAGGACTCAAACAGAATCATGAGATTGGGCGCATGGATATTGAAGAACAAGGGCGTTTCCAACTTCGACCAACTAACGGAACGTGGCAACTGAACTACCGCCACATGATAATATTCAAAAACAAATAGAATCTCGGAAAGGAACAAACCTTCCTGAGATTTTTTTATTTCCCTCCTCAAAAAACCGAAAATCGAATCTTGATAAGTGGCGAGAAATTTAATTTTCCAAAAAAAATATGGGAAAAAATTTTTCGGGCATTGATTTTTGGGAAATACTCCCAACCCCCTGATGGGTATTGGTGTTTTTGACCTGATGTATCCCTGTGGCCAAAACGCCACATTTTCTCACCTTGATAGTACCTCTTGATAGAGATTTGATTTTATAAAACGAAAAATTAATTTTAGAAAAAATATACGAAACTTTGATTTTGGAAAAACCCAAAAATATAGGGGAAAAATTTTTCACACAAGGCATTTTTTCAAAATAAGGGGGTACCCCCTATGGAAAAAGTCGAAAAAATAGGGTAAATCTATCGTAGCCAATAGCCCCGCAGCATATAGACGTGGCACGGAGGGACAACATCGGGAGCACTTACGTAGGGAGGGGTAGGGGCAGGGGGTACATAGGTAGTCCTATATCCTATAAAATAAAATTAAAATCCGTATTTGCAAGCAAAAAGCAAAGAAATTTTTATTAAAACGATTTATAAAAAAGAGTTGATTTTATTAAAACGTTTTCTTGATATTCTATGGTGGGTAAAACGATTTAATCAAAAAAAAGTTAAAAAAAGTTTTGGAGTATGGAAAAAAGTCCGTACCTTTGCTTTCGGAAATGAGGGAAACACCTCACCACGGAAAGGGAAAGCCGATAAGTACCCACAACGCCAAAAACCTTAATAACATGGCACGTTCAATCAATACCCGTGAAACTTCAATCGTTACCCGTAATGAAATGGTTAAAAAGTTGCTTGCAGACCTGCATGACGGAAAGCACGCACCTATGACTGAAGATGAAGAGCAGACCGCATTTGCGGACAGGAACGCACACCGCGAAGAAATACTTCAGCGCAATTTATTGTTCGTTTATTCGGTAGCGAAGAGATACGCAAGAGATAACGAAACACTTTGCAATTACTTTTCAGAGGGGGCTATCGGTCTTGCGGATGCGATTGACAAGTTTGAACCTGAAAGGGGTTTCAAGTTCATTTCATTCGCGGTTCATTATATCCGTGCGTATATGTCCGCATACGCAAAGGAGAGCGGTCTTGTTAAGTCAAGCAATGCAAACAAGATAGGTTCAAAGGTAAAGACCTATGAGGCACGCTATTATGCCGAAAATGGCAAGATGCCGACCGATGCAGAAATTTTGGCATACCTTAAGAACGAGCACGGAATAGAAGTAAAGTTCATTTCGGAAATACATGGCGCGTCATTTACAAGCATTGACGCGAAGATAGACACCGATAGCGATGACACGGCAGGCGAAGTGGGTGAAGTTGCTCAAAGAACGGCAAGTTTTAACGAAGTGGAGACCACTATCGAAAATGACAACCGCAAGCAGACTATTTCAATACTCCTTAATTGTAAAGCAATTTCGGAGACTGAAAGGGAGGTTTTGACACTTTGGTATCTGAAAGGTTGGAGCAAAGAACGCATTGCAAAGAAAATGGACTTGTGTGGCGAAAGGATTAGGCAGATACAAGCGACCGCGCTCAAGAAGTTGAAAGGATATGCGGAACGCCACAATTTGACCGCATAAAGCGGCTATAATGAAATCAAATAGGTAGGATGATAAGTCTTACCTATTTTTTATTATCGTTGAAAATAAAACGTTTTAGTCATGGTTAAAAAAAATTAAGATTTTTCTTGGATATATGGAAAAATTTATTATTTTATAGGATAATGAACGGAACTAAAAAATCAGTTAATTTTATTTTGTATTGGGTTATCCTATAAAATAATGAAAAGTGGGTAATATGCAAATAAATTTTATTAAAACGTTTTTTCAATGCTCTATTGGGGGTAAAACGATTTTTATAAAAAATAAATGCTTTAATTGTTGCATAATTAAAAAAGAGTTTGTACCTTTGCAATGTGGTTCAAAGGAGAGGACTGCAAGGGCAACAAGTCAGCCCATATTGAAATGGCTTAAATATTTACTATCATGCTTTCATTTATTATTTCTGCAATTCAGACAATTATTTATATTGCAATCATTGGTTTTTTGTGCCTTATGCTTATAGGGCAACAGATACACGATGTGAGGATAATGTTCGGAAAGAACGAGGAAGAAGAAAGCAAGGAAGCTAAAAACATTTAGATATATGCCGTTTTTGTTGTAAATCAGTCTGTTTAAGGACGGGAAACAAGTTGGACGATAGTCTGACTTGTTTTTTTATTATCGTCGAAAATAAAACGTTTTAATGATGTTTGAAAAAAACAAGATTTTATTTGGAATTATGGAAAGAATTTTTATTTTATAGGATAATAGGAAAAACAGACAACTGATTTATTAAAACGTTTTCTTGTTATTTTATTAAGGGTAAAACGATTTTTATCAAAAAAGTTTACAAAATGTATTGCAGAATGGAAAAATATATGTACCTTTGCAATGTGGTTAGAAAATCACAAAGTTTGAAGTTTAACAAATAAAAACTTTTGCAATTATGGAAAGAGAATACTCAATTTATTTATGGCGCGGATGCGGTTACATTTTGGACGAATTTAAGGTTTTAGGAACTTGTGAAGAGGACGCAATCGACAATTTGGTTACCAAATTGGTAAATGAAAATATAGGTAAAAATGTATATTGGAGTACGATTGAAGAACTTGAAAGTCAATACTCCGAGGAATATATTGAAGAATTAGGGTATATATACATTGATGCTACAATGAGTGGTGCAAATTTTCCCGTATATTTATTTGCTCGTGAAATGAAAATTGAACAAAATTAACAGGGGCACAAGTAATTTAATAAGGATTGAGGAAAAAATCAAATTTCCTTAATCCTTATTTTTTTACATTTTATTTGGATTTACGGGTTTTTTTATTATTTTATAGGATAATAGACTTATAAGA
>ERZ1026876.12-NODE-12-length-129434-cov-58.450846_pt1 | contig 129434 bp, 122 predicted proteins | sample MGYA00380168_ERZ1026876 | MGnify/ENA primary metagenome ERZ1026876 (study PRJEB33269, sample SAMEA4719804) | human gut metagenome | biome: human-associated habitat; feature: organic feature; material: feces | place: Cameroon | collected 2013-10 ... | reverse complement strand
CGGAAGAGGGGCGCGGGGCAGGGAAAAATACCCCCCGGGGGTATAAAAAGGGGGGCGGGCGCGAAAAAAGAGGGGGCACGCGTGGGAAAAACGCGCCGGGAAAACGGGATACGCGTCGCGGGGAAACACCCCTTCGGAAGGGTCTGGCGCAAAAGTGTCAAACCCCTCGAAAGGAGTGCCTCAAAGAGGCACTCTGCAACGGCTAAGACAATCTATTATTTGCCATTGCCGCTTGTGAATACGCGATAAAGAGCGTAAACTAGAAACATAAGTATTGCCATAGGAAGCCATTTCATGTTCCTCACCTCCTTTCTGAGATGAAATCGTTGGGAGGTTTTCCTTCCCCGCCGTTTCAGATTAATGGCTGAAAACGTCGATAACTACCCAAATACATAAGAATGTAAGGGCAAAAGGTAATAAAGCTAAACCCATTTCGCTCACCTCCTTTCTATGTATGAAACGCAAAAGAAAAAGCCCTTAAAGGGCTTCTCTTCCGCGGATTCATCTCTTTGTCCCCTTGCTGATAAGGGTCAGTCTGACGGTCGGCTGAATCGCCGTCACGCGCGAATAGCCGCTGCCGTCGCACTCGTAATTCGTCATCGTCATCGGCTCAAAGACGTAATCGATGACGTCGATCCTCACATCGCGGCCGTGCCTTGCCAAATCGTCTCGGATCCCGTCCACCCCGAATCTCTCGAGGTATTCGGAGCGGCACACGGTGTTCCCATAGCGGTCAAGATGTCCGATATAGGAACGGATCGCCTTCTCCGGGATGCTGGCCGGCATCTTGAACGGGCGGTCCCCGTCATCCCCGGCGGCCGCCATCCTGCGAAGATTGACGGCGACGGATCTGAGATACGACGGCTGGAGGCTTCCCGTATCCTCCTCTGACATCCAGGCATCCTCAAGGTCCTTCGCGACGCTCGCCGGCCCGCGGGTCGCGATCAGGGTGTGGTTCCTGATCGCGTTCTTCTCCCATGATCCTAGGCGCGCGTAGCGGTGCTTGAGGGAAGGGACGTTCATCCCGATGCGGGTGAGGGCCTCGGCCATCATCACGTCGAATTCCTGGGGCGTCATTTTGAGGCCTCTTTGGATTCGACTTCCTGCGCGTCGGCAATGCGGGCAACTACCGCGTCGAGCTTGCCTTCCGCCTTTAGCTGCTTGGCCTCTTTGGCGAGACGGACGCGGCCGGCGGAGCTGTGATCGAGAACGAAGACGTTCACGATCCCATATCGGCCATAGCAATATCCGCATTCGTCGCACTTGATGCCAGTGTGGCGGCCTCTGTAATCGATGGCCCTGCACATCCTATACCCCTTGTCGAGGTATTCCTGCGCTTCGTCGAGGGAGTCGCAATAGGCGAAGATGTTGGTCTTGCCTTCGATCTGCGGCTTGAGGGAATCGATGTTGTGATTCCACTCCGACGCATTGATGAAGAAGTTCTCCGGGAACTTGGCGTTTGCCTTTAGATAATCCACAACCCAAGAGAATCTCTTGGTGTAGATTCCGAAGCGCGTCTCGGGATGCTTCTTCGCCAGCTCAATCCAGAGCAAGAGCGAACGATAGGATTCGAGCTCGCCGGAGACGTTGATGCGGAACTCCTCGACCTTCTTGCCGCGAGGTCTGGAATTCTTCTTCGTGATGGCATCGTCGATTTCCTTCATGAAGCGGTCGACGTCCTTGCGATAGACAAGGGTGTTCTCGCTCCACGAAGGCGCGCAGGCATTGTGGTGCTGGCGGATCGAATCGAAGGCGTAGCAGAAATTGTGGCAGTCTTTGCAGACGCCTCCGCAGGTCCCGGGGACATCCGTGATGCGGACCTGCTTTCCGTCTCTGCTGACGGACGGAGCGTTGATGGCGTCTCCGGGAACGGTTGAGACGTTCCAGATGTGCCCGATCTTCCCGTTTCCGGAAGAGATGTGGACGTGAAGTCCCGTGACGTCTTTGTCGGCGAAGCTGTAAAGAGCTTTGTTTTGATTGTCTTTCATTTTCATTTACCTCCATGATAGACTTGTCGTTGCGCATTGCCCAAGCGCAGTGGGTTTTTGATGAATGGGAATCTCAGCGTTCCTTCGGTTGAGGCTCGATGCCGTGCTTGCGGCACATCTTTGAGACCTCGTCGTCCGAGATCTCCCGGATGACTTTCATCTCTCCGGCGATGAGCCATCGAATCTTTGCGTTCGGGTTCGTCTGAAACCAGTAGAACCCATTCGGAAGAGTCTTGAGGCACTTGGACTTGGGGTTGGCTTCCCGAACCTCGTCCGTGATGTCCGGGCCGCTTGCCTCGACCTCGCATCAGACGGTGTCTTTCGCCTGATACAGCTCGCCGGAAGGCTGTCTTCTGCCGATATGCCCCGCATAGGGCACCTCGCAGCAATGCCATCCGGGACGAAGTGCCAGATCGCCGAGCTTCGATTTGACGTGTTTCCCATCGGCGGCGATAGGGCCAACGACAGCAGTCAGCGCCTCACCGACGGGCACGACGTCTTTCGCGCCGATGTAGAGTGCATGCAGAGAGCCGCTGGCATCTTTTCTGAAGAGCTTGTAGCAGATGATCTTCTCATTGGGATTTTCCATTTTCCTTCCCTCCTTTCAATGGTAGGCCTTTTAACGTCGTACCCAGGACGTGGACGGATTCTATCCGATCGAGATAATGTCTTCGATTTTCTTGGTATAGACGTCCAAATCGTCGTCTTTCTGGGTCCAGTCTGATGGGCGGGTGATCGCCATCGCCTCCTCTTTCGAGACCTCTTGGCCATTCACGTAGTAGCCGAGGACGACTGGCTTCAGCCTGAAGTTGTTCTTCGGGCATGTGAGTCTGACGTAGAGCTGTCCTTTGTTCTCGATGAGGAATCTGTTCTTCCAGATCCCCCAAGGAAGGGAGTTCATGAAAGTGGCAAGGCCAAGCGCCGCCTTTTGGGCCGCTTTCTGCTTGACAGATGCCATATTTCTATAGTCGACTCCGAAGCGGACGACTGCTTTGACTATTTTTGTCACTTCGGTGCCTTTGTGGTCCTTGTCCGCATGAAGGGAAGTCTTATAGACGACCTTCGTGAGGGAACCGCAGTGGATTCCTTTCAAAATTTCGTTGATTTGCTGTTCATTCATAACATTGCCTCCTTGAACATAATCATTATAACACGTCGTTGGCTTTGATGGAAGCCCAACCAGAGCCTTTTGGCGTCTTGCTCGGGACGAAGGGCTATTCTCCCTTTTCGTGGAAAACGTGCGATGCCCAGACCTCGGACCATCTTTTCCTGAAGATCTTGTAATCCAATTCGGAAAGCTCATCCAAAGCATCCATGAGAAAGTCGGCAAGACGCCCTTCCCGTTCGGCCTGCTTCATCTGCTCATAGCAGTCGCCGTCTTCTGCCGCATCCAATGCGGCATCCCATTTTGAAGCGAAATCGGATGGCATCCCTTGGGCTTTCAGCAAGTTGGGAAGATAAGCCCATGTCTGGGAATTTGTCATATAGACTTGCCACAGGCCTTTTGAGACATAAAGGTAGACGAACTCTATGTCTGAGCCTGCGACTGCTTCGTCTATATTCTCAAGATAGCGGGGTTTGGAATCTCCATAGGCATTCCCTCTGGTCTTCTCGACCGTCGCCTCAAGAGACGATATATCTCCCAGATCCAATAAGGCGTCGACTTTGCTCTCCGTATCATAATTCGCGTCGAGCATGGCCCCGACTCCTTTGACATATCCATCAAAATGGCAATAAATCGCTTTGTAGGCTTTCTTGCCCGCATCGTATTTGCAAATGTAGCTTCTTGTGCTCATAACAGTTACCTCCTTGTGAGTTTGCATATCGTTGCGCTTCCTGCGCAAAGGGGGCCTTTTAACGTCATGCTCGGGACGATGGTTGGCTACTTCGACTTCAAAGGCATGATCGGAGTGTCGAATCTCAGGTCGCCTTTCTCGATGTAGCAGAAAGGCGGATTCTCCATCTTTTTGTAGGAATCGGGATAATCTTCGTCCATGATGGTGACAATCCGACCGCCAAGCTTCGATACGGCCTCTTCTTCCATATTGGAGAGAGACTTTATCTCTTCCTGGGAGATCGGCGTTTTCGTTTTGAGGAAACGGAAGATCTTCTGATAATCTCCTTTATTTTTCACCCAGATGGCGACAAGGAGCTTATGCACAGAAGAAGGTTCGCTCTTCCCGCCGTTCTTCTTGCTTCCTCTGGAGAGGAATTTCTCATCCGCCTGCTTTCCGCTTAGAATTCGGACAGTGAGATTCTCTGGGTTCTCCACTCCGCTCATGTGGAGAACCTTCCAGCAAATCTGCTGCACGGTGAGGTTGATATACCCACTATAAAGAAGAACCATTCCTCCATCTGACTCCATGTCTTCCAAAGTGTCGATGTCGTCGCCTGACACATAGGCGTCGATCATGGGATAGGTTATTTTCCCGTCATAGATGTCATAATAGATATAGTCAACGAAACCCTCATTAATATCTTCTATGAGAAGATTGTCGCCGGTCCCTTCCTGCGCATGGAAGACAGTCGGATTGCCTTCTTCGTCCGTAATCTCCTCGGTATAGAACCAGAAATCGCAATGATCAATCGGCGTCCCGATGACCTTGATCTTGCTCATGACGTCTTTGACGTCCGTCTTTTTGCTTGTGTTAACGTTTTTCATAGTTATTTTCTCCTTTCGTCACACACGGTCGTTGCGATATTACCTTTTCGCAAAAGGGGTTTGTTGGCGGGGTTTTCCTTCCCCGGATGATTATCAGTCTGTCGTTCCGTAATGTTTTGGTCTGATGATCACGAATTCGACGTCATTGTCGCCTTCATCGTCATTCTCAGATGAGACATAAAGAGTGATGGACATATCTCCTTCTTGCATCTGAATGCCGTCGGAAACTTCGTTTCTGAAGATCTCGAAACCGCCGACTTTCTGCATGACTTCGATATGTTCTTCGAGGCTCTTGCGAGCCTCTTTGAGCGAACCGAGCCTGACAATGTGAGAGTTTATCCCATATGAAGCGATCTCTGCGTAGACTTCTTGTTTTTTCATAGCCTATCTCCTTTCTAGCACTGCCAATCGGAGATTGGGGTGTATGAGATCTCGTGGACGTACACAGCTTCGCTGTACTTGCCGCTTTCCAGCTTATGCAACAAAACGGATAAGTTATCTTCGTCTGTTTCCAAGAGCTTCTGCAATGAGGAAATCGTTTCCTCTCGATTGTGTGGGCCCCATTCCAGATCAACGCCTTCCGGGAAGTCGCCGTCATCGCAGACATCGATGATGAAATGACCGACGTAATCCGGGTCATTGGAATCATAGATCTCGCAGCCAGGCTCTTCAGCCTCATAGTAGACGACCACATTTTCATCGAATGTTTTCGCAATGTCCTGCCATGCGTTCGGGCAAGGTGTCCATTTTGAGTCGGTCAGCACTCCAATTTTGTTTGGGGTGGCTGGTGAGACGACATATGCGTTTTCCACCCATTCTCTGACGTCTCTGTTTTCTGCGTCTTCGATATTGGCTTTGACGCCCAATTCATAGACTGAGCCTTCACAATTGGAAGTTTCGATGAAATTCAAGAACTTCTTCGCCTTTCCTTCATCGCTGAAGATGAAGTGATAAATGTTTGAACAAATGTTAGCCATATTTTTTCCTCCTTATTTGTTCTGAAAAATCGTTGCGGCATTGCCCTGCCGCAAAGGGCTGTTTGTGTTTTGTTTGTGAATCACATTGGTTTAGGGAAGGCCTTACCGTCTTTCTGGACTACATATTCGTCTAGCACATTGCTGTATTGCTCGATCAGATACTCGAAAGTCTTCTCATAATCGTCTTCTGGTGAGAGAGACGTCTCAAGATTGGAGAACACCTCTCCCTCGTTGTTGCCTTCGGCAACGTAAGGAGTTGTGAGCCACTCGAAATCCGTCTTCAAGTCATCTCCATCGATGGCTTTGATCCCAACGCAGATGCCCCATGTCGGATTGGACTTCGAATGGATTATGGAAGGATCTTCCGGATCGAATCCATTCTCCCATCCGACGGCGAGTTGCGTGGCAAATGTGAGTCTTATGGTGCAGCAGCCGCATTCCTGCGACAAGAGCCATTCAACCGACTCTTTGATGAAAGCCGCTGCCTTCTGCGCTCTCCATTTCTTCCAGTCGACGTAGAACATGACGCCTTGCGCAAGGCTGCTGCCGGTCAGAATATCTGTCAAAGGATATCCGAAGGCCGTCAAAGTCTCGCGGACTCTGGCGACGCGCGCCATCGTCTCAGGGTCATCCTTCTTATGAAGATAGAAGTAGAAGCCTCCGCCCCTCTCCTCTTCTTCGTAGCTCGGATTCTTGATGTTGGGGACGCGAAGCCCGTCGACGTCCTCTTCCTGGATGGAACGGCCGTCTTTGCACCCGAACATCTCGACTCTGATTCTGAAAAGACGGACGAAAATCTTCCAGTCTTCGTCGGAACAGTCGTCGAAGTCCTCTTTGGCTTCCTCGAGGGTCGCCTCATCTGGCCAGAAGCTGAGCCAATCGGAATAATAGGCTTTTTCGTCGTTGAGCGAAGAGATGACTTCGTTCATCGCGTAAGCCTGCTCGCCTCTCGACATTTTGTTGAAGTTTCTCATACATTTTACCTCCTATGATTTTCAACTTCGTTGCGATATTACCTTCTCGCAATGGGGGTTTGACGGGTTTTCCTTCCCCAGATGATTATCTGGATGACAGAACTTTGTATCTGAAGTTCTTGACCATCCACCCGACTTCATCTTCGATGGCGTTGCAGACAACATCGTCGAAATCGACGTCGTCTTTGTCTCTATCCGATTCTACCCAGAGAGTAAGCTCCTTCGGCAGATCGGGATCACCATCTTCTTCGTCCAAGTCGTATTCGATGTCCGTTATATGGACTTCGTAATCGATGGACGTCACCTCTATATGATCAGTATTGATGTCGGTGATATAGGCTTCGTCGGCGTCTTCGACGATATTCTGATACGTATCGTCATGGAAGATGTTTTCCGCCTCTTCTTTGGTAGGAGCTTCGATCTCCTTGACCACGGTTGTCATTGCCGTGGCCGTGATTTTGAATTTTGCCATATTATTCATTCCTCCTTATGGTTAATCCATTCTTCCGTAATCGAAATAGATCTTTTGGCATCCGATGGCTTTGAGAAGTTGCTTGATCTCATTGACGAACATCTCTCGGCCAAGGCTGCCTTGCAAGTAGTCGAGAGGCTCGAGAATGTAATGTTTCTCTTCGTAGACGAACTCCATGTGCTCGCCCATCACGCAGGTTCCGTGGTCACCGCGGCTCAATGCCATTTCTTTCCACAGATTCTGGATTTTGAAGAGAAGAGGATTCGGATAGGCGGACAGATCTTTTCCATCAAGGATGATGGGATCATGCTCGCCGCCTTTCTGGGCTTTGTCGTCCTCACCGACATAGCATGTGTGGCACATCCAGTCATAGCATTCGAGATATGCGTTTTCGCCCAATTCCTCAGAGAGGATCTTGTTTATTTTCTCGATCCTTTCTAAGTCGTCCTTCTTTGTGTCGTCCAGACCGCACACTTCGATGACAGTGCTTAATCCGTTATTGAAATGATCTGAAAGATAGACTTTGCAGCAACGAAATCTCTTGATTCTTTTGACTGCTTTGTCGATCTGTTCTTTGCTGTATAAATATTTCATACATTTTACCTCCTTATTTATACAAATCATCGTTGCGGAACCTCCGCAAAGGAAGCCTTTTATCGTCGTGCTCAGGACGTGATTCTGATATCAATCAGCCTTCTTGATTATCGCCCGGTCATCAAAGATCCAGACGTTTTGCGCCCCATATGCGGAGCGATCCAGAAAAACCCATTGGTCAGGATGGGCTTCCGCTTCTGCCACCCCTTCCGTGTCTTCTTCGTCGATGAGACGGGCGGAAGGATCGGCTAGAGAGGCGAAGACCAAAGCTTCTTCTTCGTCTTTCGCCTCAAAGGCAAGAGGCGCGTTGAGCCAATAGCCATAACCTCTCCAGAGAACGACCTCGTAGTTGAAGTGATGGTCTTCGTATGTGCTCCCCACGAAGTCATCGGAGCTTTGAACCAAGGCCAATGCCTCATCAAAACTCATTCTTCTCAAGGCTTTTGGAAGGAAAGTGCCATCTGCCGGATATTTCTCCAATAGATAGTCACCTGCGTTCTTCCACGTCAAAGCTTCATTGAATTCTTTCTGCGACATATTGTCCTCGATCAAGAATCCATGGTGGATCGAGCCGACGCCATCCTGCCAAGTGATGTCGGCAGTGATGATGACTTTTGCTTTCTTGCTGACCCAGGTGTCTTTGGACAGCAAGGTCTTCATTGTGATTTCCATAATCATTTTTCTCCTTTTGAAAATCATCGTTGGCTTAAGCCGAGCTCATAGCGGTTTTGAGGGTTTTCCTTCCCTATTCAATCATTTTAAAACCACGGCTACTTCCCGAGCTGCCGGCTGATATTCGTCTTGGATATCAACCCCGACACAGTACAGCATGTGTTTCAGCATCTCGGCTCTGCCTTCTTCCGGCTCTATGTATCCCCAGCTCTCGTCTAAGGTCTCTTCTTTTGGGCTGAGAAGCGTTATTCCATAGATTTCGCCATTGAGCCAAGCGTCATATTCCTTGACTTCTCGATCAATGACCTTTCTGAAATAATCGTCATTGTCAATAAGGCTATCTTCTCTCTTGCAGAAGGCGATGCCAACGACGCCGGAATCCCACTTGTCATAGAAATCATCGATGGAATAATGCGAGGCTCCGTGATGCAGGGCATACACCGGCACGGCATAATACCCTTCTTCCCTCATAGCGGACAAAAGGTCGTCAAAATGCCATTCTTGGGAGACATCCACTCCATGCTTCTTCGCGAATTCCTCGATGGTATCGGGGTTCTCATCCGGGGAGTCATAATCGTCTTCCCAGGTGAGAATCGTCGCGATATTCTCGCTGAACTCGGATCGTGGAGAATCTGAATGCTCATCATAGAAAAGCTTGAAGAAATGGTTTCTGTTGTCTTTGTAGATGGTATCGACTTCCAATTCGTCTAATTTTGTTGTATTGTTTTTCATACATTTATCTCCTTGTTATAAATCGTTGCGCATTCACGCCATTAAGCCTTTTAACGTCATGCTTAGGACGGGGAAATCATAGACAGTAGAGAGCTCTGTAGACGCTGCTGATGGAATCTTCATCAACTTTTCCAGTGTCGGCAGCCCATTTCTTCAAAGTCTCGACAATTTCCGGTGTTGGATTGCTATTGCAGTTGCCATGGCATTGTCTCACCTGATATTTGCCGTTTGGCCCCTTGACTACATCAAGAGTGTAATACGGCATATCTGGGCAAGACAGTTTTCTAAGGAAGAGAATGCCTTCTTTTCCCAGTGCCACGTCTTGCTTGTAGCTTCCGACGCAATGATGGAGGATTTTGCCTTCCATCGTCAACTCGGCAAGGCTTTCAGGGATGAAAACACCAAGATCTTGTCCTTTCCATTTCAAAGCCTTTTTCAGTTGCTCTTTCCATGGGATATATTGTTTATCCATTTGCTGAAGAGCCGCTTTTTCAATCTCCAATTTATTCAAAGCGGAAATCTGGTTCTGTAATTCATGCAGGATTTTGATTCTTTGTTCAAAAGAGGCATAGGGGATAAGACACTTTGCTCGATTGACTAAGTCAGAGTTTCTTCGTATGGTCCCAAGGAACCACAAGATGTTCTTAACGTGGAATTCCTCATATCTCTGAGGCCAATCCAACCCAAGAGGAGCAAGCTCATTGATTTGACGATAATAGTCTCTTAGAATATTTTCAGAGAAAACCTTCGATAGCGAAGCATCAGAATCAAATTTCTTCAGCAGTCTTGTCACCGCTGCGATTTTCTCCGATAAAGGAGATGAGAGATTTTTTCCAGCCAATTTTAGCAATGGTTCCCAAGACTCGGTAGAAGGACCTTCATAAGATATTCCCCAACAACCGTATGACGTGGATGCTGTTCGTTTCAACAAATCCAAGAAATCGGAAGTCAGATAAGGGCAGAATTCTGATCTTTTGGCCAGATATTCTTTTGTGGTCATTCTCCATGAATATGCCCCATTCGTAAGACCTCTGATCATGGATCGGAGATTGATTGTTATGCCGTTATCAACCATTTTTCTCAATTCATAATAGACAGATTTGGTCAATCTTACTTGACCATAAGGGGTCTTTTGTTTCAGAATTGGGTTGATATCTATTTCCCCAATGGCTTTGAGGAAGAATGCGGCACTCATGCCTTTATCTAAGCCATTTTGCTTCACCGTCTCTTCAAACACCCTGTCTTTTTGCCCGACTGGAGACAGAATATATGACAGATTAGCAAATATCTTTGTCGCGAAATCCTCTTTAATATAATTCAAACGAATATCATTTAGGTCTTTTTTCGCTTTTTCCAATGTTGGAATGAGATTTTTGAAGACTTCCGTCTTCTCCAACAGTTGTCTTTCGCCCAGCAATTGGTCAATTGCATTTTCGCAAATATCTTTAACTACGTTAAATCTTTTGCCATTCTTATATGCATAATTATATTCATAATCAAAAACAGCTGTTATGGAGTTAGCCGCTAATTTCTTTGCGCCTTTCTCTGAATAGAATACGCAAGACGGGGCCTTGCGATTAAGCATCTTCAGATAAGAGACGGTTATTCCGCAGTGATCGTGGAAAGTGTCTTGAGGGACATAATCACTGAGAGATTTCTGTGCAACGTAAACTTGTCCTTCTTCTTCAAAAACGAGAAAATCTTTATTTCTCATCAAGTCATGATAGTATTTGCAATCATGCTTGATCAAGGAATTCTCTTTCTTCCTTCTGGCGACCCTATTTGGATGAATCAGGTTTTCCACAAACCATTCAGTCAAATACGAATCTTCAGGAATATCATAGCAACAAAAACCGCTTTTAAACTGCCAAGTGGATAACATTGATGTCGTCATATCGAATCCGACTTCTTTCAGGATATCCACCGTTGCGGGCGAAAGCATTCTCTCGCAGGAAAAGCTGTTGCATCTTCCCTCTCGGAATTCTCCGACCATTCTCAGGTCATGGCTGTAGTTTTTGAACATTTGAAAATCATAATAGGAAGGGGCATATAGCATCATGCTCTTCAGGTAACTGATTTTTGTTGGATTTCCGTTCTTATCATAGATTTTCCAATCTGGTGTGATGAAGACCCAACGATCTTTGAATAATGTTCTATCAGAGTTTAAATTATAAGTCTTTTTGGCTCTATCGAAGCTTTTCTGCACCAAATACAGCTTCACGCCCTTCATCTTTCCAAGAGTTGCTTTTTCAAAGAAATATAGAACAATCGGATGATAAGAGCATCTGGCAATATAGCAAGGTCTTTTGAACGCCTCTTCGGAAATTTTCTGGTCTCCTTGCCATAAATGCCCAGCTGTCGTCATTACATAAATTGGAAGATTGCTGACCTCTTTCCATGTGAGATCTTTCCTGTTTTGCTCTTTCTTGTAACCTGTTTTCTCAAAGTAATTCATAATATTTTTCCTTTCTTTTCAATGAAATAATCCGATTTTTCGGGGAAATCGGCAAAACCTTCGTTGCGCTAAGCGCCAAAAACCGGGAAAGCGGCTTTTCAGCCGTTTTTCCAACGCCAATAATCGTCCCAGCCATAGAAGCCATCCGGGTCGCATCCGTCGGTGGCATCTTGATAGGCGTCATAGGCGTCGTCCTCATTTTCCTCCTTGAGATCTTCCTCGATGTAATTCTCGATGAAGTCCTCATCGGATTCGACGATTGATTCCGCCAAGCTCTCATCGGTGTCGATGATGTGCTCGGCCAAATCATCGAGGCTCTGATATTTGAGAGCCTCTTTCTTCTCATCGTCGTCAAGGAATCCTTCTTCTATGAGGTCCTCGACGGCGTCTTCGACGCTGTCGTACTTCTCTTCGAAATACGAGTTGAGATATGAGACATAATCAACTTCTGCCTCATATTCGAAGAGATCTTGGTCTTCTTGGCCAAAATCATATCTTAAGGTGATCGTTTTCATTTTGTTTCACCTCCTTTCTTTCCATATGACGACTAATCGTCGGCATTTTCATCTTCTTCCTTTCTTTCGGACATCACATCTCTCCAGTCTAATGCGATATAAGCCCCGTCTCTTATGAATTCATTGTTCACATAGGAAGTACCAAGAGACGTCGGTACGACGTAAACGTCTTTGTTACTGCCGATTGCAGAGTAAGCGGCAATGTTCGCCAAGGTATTTTTGACGATTCCGATGAAAAGCTTGCCACAGAGGCTCGCGCTTATGTCTATGACTCTTGCTCTCTGTTCTTTGGAATTCCCGTCATACGCGCCATCAGGATATTCTGACAAAGTCAAAGACTGCGTTTTGTTCTTGATGATGATGTCTCCAGAATCCAATTCTGGGGTCGCGATCAATCCTCCGTGTTCTAGAATGTCATCAATTATCTTCTTTGTCTGAAGATCTTTGCCATCATCCAAGACGGAAATGGAAGACATTCCTATTTTGCCGAGAAGAGCTCTTTCTCCTCCTTTGTAGAACAATATCATTGGAGGCCTGTACGCGTTCTTCCATGTGTTTGGATAGTCTTCATCCAAGATCGCCACGGCTTGTTCGGCAAGTGGGGAGAATCTCTCAATCTCCTCATTCGTTGGCTTTATGCGATCTTTGATGGATTTGTACATCTTGTTCCAGTCTCCTCCATTTTTGGCTGCAACGGCAACCAACACTTCTTTTGCTTTGAGTTCCATATCATTTTCCTCCTTTCAAAGCGGTCGTTGCGGCATTACCCCGCCGCAAGGGGTGATTTATCTTTTTTATCGGATACGACCGAGCCTTGTGAGCTCGTTGCCGTCTACGTCCTTCAATTGAACGAGACAGCCGCCGTAGACGCCCGTGACGCGTCTGTAGATGCAGATGTTTTTCTGCACCATGAATCCTTCGTCGTCATAATCGTATTTGGCGATGAAGAACATGACGCAGTTCAACGAATCGGGGCGGATTTCTACGAAATGCAACCCTAAACGAGCAACGATTATTTTGAATCTTTCCTCTTCTGGACGCCAAGGCTCTCTGCTCCAATCGCTGGATCGAAGAGAGCTCTCGTTGAACTCTCTGAGAAAGGTTTGAGCCACAAGCTCTAAATATTTTTGTTTAGTCATTTTCCTTTCCTCCTGTCGATCAGAAACGTGAATGGTATTCCGCTTCCCATTCATCGTCTTCGCAATCGTCTTCGTAATCTTCGCAGTCGTCGTCTTCTGCTTCCGATTCTGATTCGAGTCTCTCAAGCTCTTCCTGATACTTCTTGATTCTCTCTTTGAGAAGAGTTCTGCGATCCTTCGCGGAGAGCTTGGTCTCGATATCGTCCAAGTTCGCTTCCTCGACGCCGTCCGTGGAATAGGCTTTGTTGCCCACAATCCAGTGCTCGATGTTATTTTCGTCGATGATTGCATCTTCCGGAATCAATCCGGCTTCGATCGCGTCATGGGCGATTTGGAACTTCTTCTGCATTTCCATCATTCCAAGCATGATGGAAGAAGAATCGAGAAGAAGCTCTTCCTTGTTTTCGCGAGCGGACTTGTAGATCCACTCAACGTGCTTGCGTGCATCCTTCTCGGATGTCGCATAGTCTGCGACGAGTCCATCATGGCCCATGGAAATGAAGAAGAGCTCGCCCTTCTTCGCGGCATCGATGATGTCTTTGATGGTTGCGATGTCGACATCGGCGTGTGCCTTGGCGAATTCCTCGACTTTGGCTTTTTCGGCCTCGGCGGCAGCTGCGGCTGCGGCGGCTTCTTGCTCGGCTTTGAGAGCGGCTTTTCTGGCAGCTTCTTCTGCCTTCTTGGCGGCCTTTGCGGCAGCTAAGTTCTTTTTGATTGTGTTTTTCATTGTACATTTTCCTCCTAATGATTCTAACACATCGTTGACTTTTATGGAAGTCCGACCATTGAGCCTTTTAACGTCATGCTCGGGACGGAATAGTCAGATGCACTCGGTGAGATCGTTCAAAAAGTCGCAAACCGCATCGTCGTATCTCTTTGGATGGTCCGGAGTGCTGTAGTATTGGATGATGGCCCATTTGTCTTCCGTCCAGACGATGGCGGCGTCGACGGCTTCGACGAGTTCATCGCTCATCTCTGCGGCGTCGTAATCAATGCGGTTGATGACCTCCTGGGCCAATTTTGCCATCTTTTCATTGTGGCGGAAGACTTTCCTCAAGGAAGGTTTATAGAATGATATGATCTCGACTTCCGCTTCTTTGAGGACATCTCCTCCGTAACTCCGATTGACATAATCGGAATTTTGGAGGATCATCAGACAGATTTGCTTGACAGTCAAATCAAGATAAGAGCCTTTAAGAGAAATGATTTGCATCATTCCCTTGCGGTTCCCCAATAATTCATCCATTTCCTTTCCATAGTTTTCGAAAAGCTCTTTGGCCGGAAGATTGTAATACATATCATAGATGATGATGTCGGCAGAGCTTCTTTCGCCTTTCCCTTTCCTGACGTGAAAGGATCTGTCGGCGAGGTCTCCTTTGATGGAGAACCAGAAATTGGTTTTGTCTGCTGGGGTTCCGTGAACCTTGATTTGGCTCACGGCTTTGTTTGTGTTGACGTTTTTCATTGTCGTTTTCCTCCTGTTCAATATGGTCGTTGCGGCATTGCCCAGTCGCAAAGGGTCTCGTTCTCGTTTCTGTTATGCGAGAAGAGCGTCAAGCTTTTCGCTGAAAAGATCGTGGAGATCTTCTTCGGCTCTTTGGATGACGTCTCCAGAGACGTCTTCCTGGTAATCGAAGGCGAGGCTTCTGAGAGATTGATTGTATCTCTCATCGAGAATCGTCTCGATGGCAGCTTCGGCGAAGACGTTGGCGCCGACGGTGTTGTCTTCGTAGTATTCGAATTCGGTGGAAGCGATGTTGTATGTCTCTTGCTTCTGTTTGATGGAGAGATCTTCCCTTCCGTCGATGACGGTGACGATTTCGAGCATGTATGCCCAAATTCTTTTTCCGTCGAGCTCTTTGACGAGCTTTGCCAATTCATTGAAATTTTTCATAGTTGTTCTCCTTTCATTTCATGAAATCGTTGCGGTCTCGGACCGCCAAAGCCCCGATATTTGTGAAGCACCTCGGAGGCGGGTGCTCTCTCATCAGAATCTTCCGATGATCGTGATCTCGTCGGCGTCGAAGCACATGACGAAATCATGCGCGATGTAGCCGTCGCATCCCGTGACGCGTCGGAATTCGAAGAGGAATTCTGGCCAATCCGGATGTTCCATGTTCCCCGCATACGTGATGCAGAGAAGCTTGAAATTCCGGATGTCAGAGCATCCTAAGTGTGGGATGTGGATGGACCCGTCGCCGTCGCGCAGGACGAGCCCCTCGACCACGCGGGACATTTCGTCCCACTTCTCGTCTGCGACGAGCTTCTCCCCTTCCTTCATGGGGTTGGAGAGGCGGACGTCGCAGACGGCGCCGTGGATGTCGGCCTCCGATGGCTTTTCGACGTAGAAGTAGGCTCCTGCGCCGAAGGCACCGGGACGAGCCTTCGACAAGTCGAACCTGTCGAAGGCTTCCGAAGTTTGATGATAAAGAATCATTTTGTTTACCTCCTTTCCTTATCATCAGAATCCCAGAGCGGCAAGAATCTTGTCGATGGAATCTGAGGAAGCCACGAGCTCCTCGTTGAGCCTTTCGTGGCTTCTGCGTCTCGCCGCATCGATAATGCGGCGGAATCCGCGCGCGTCGGGGATGCATTCCGGGCGGTAAGGCTCGGCATATGCATCCTTCGGCGCGGCGGCGACCGTTTTGAGGTCGGTCGCCATTGGACCTTTATACGGGTCCAATCTGATCCTGAAGGTCAGCTTGGTGCCAACCTTCAGATTGTCGGCAATCGCCCAGCGTTCTTTCTTCGCATCGCGAAGGAAGAGGGCGATCTCCTTATCTACGCCTGGTTTGAAATAGCACGGGCGGACGTAGATCACGCCTGCGCTCATATGGGACACGTCAGAGACGGTTCCATAGATCGGATACTCGCACATGAGGCGAGCGTCGTTTTGTCGTTGAGACATAACAGTCTCCTTTCTCCCTCTGCATCTTCCACTGGGCTTGGGACCAGTTCGCTGCATTAAGAAGAGGGCTACCTATTAGGGTAACCCATTCTATGAATTAATTTGATGTCGCTTTGAGACGAGTGGTCTCTCTTTTAATCGTTTCTAATAACTGCACACTCTTATGTATAACGACAACAAAATTGTCGTTTTTAGTGGAAACCATGTGTATAATGCGCTCCCAATCTGTTTCCATTAATTTCCAATAAGGTACAGTGTCTAGAGTCAAAGCTCTCATAAAAGCTTCAACTGATATCTCTTCCTTGAGACAATTTCGTAGTGCCTTGTAAAGTTCCTCTAAACGAACGTGTTTCCTAATTGCAAACTCTTTCAGTATCGCTGGACGCATACACATTATCTCAGAAGGATCATATATTAAATTTGTCTTCCAAGATTTCATCTGCTTGTCATAAATCATTGGAGTAAGGCTCAATTCTCCCCATCTTTTCCCATATTTTAGGAATACTCTGTCTCTTATTCCACAAGCGGACAAAAGATATCGGAGTATATAAAAAAGTTCATCATGCGCTGAGACCTTTTTATCTCCTCTTCTCGCCACTTTTTCTTCTACTTCCAACAATTTATTAGAGTAGAGAAGGTCTCTCTCCTTCTCCTTTGCCGATATTTCCATCAACAAATTAGATATTTCATTGTAAGAGAAGTGTAATAGCATTTCAGTTGCGAAACAAGGTTCATATGTTATGTCCGAATTGAATCCAATATGATTCTCTTCTATATAGTATGAGCCTCTAACCGCATTTTCTGGATACAAAGGAATAATACCCAACTCCTTTGTTTTAGGGTCTGCTAAGACGACAAGCCCATCTTGATAGTAGCAATGGGCCTCCTCACTTTTCATAAAAGCTGAACGTATCGCCTTGATAGTTTTTTGAAGCCCCAAGCTCGGATAGAGAGCCAGAGTTTCTTTTAAAACTCTATCTAATTTCATAATGCACCTCCTGTTTGCCTTTGATGCAGCGTTCTGACTGGTGCTTATATTTCCCCAGTTTCCACGCCCCATGGCTGAAAGACCATGGATAATCTTCTATACGGCGTTCAATATAAAAGATGAAGATTTCTCTTCTTAAGCCATTCTATCGTGGATAGAACAGCTTAAGAAGAGAGCTACCCTAAGGCAGCTTTCTTCTGTGATGGTGCCACTATGTTTTATCCGGAAAGCGAGCGTTGTTGTGGCCATAGCGCTTCGCTCCCGATATTTGCTCTCCAGTCCTACTCTTGCCTGGAGGTCTGCTCACTGGATATTTTTCTTAGGTTTCCAGTCACCAAGACAGGGCAAGTTACACCGCAAAGTGTGTTAACCAGTCTTTGTCTCCTCGCCGCTAATGAAACGGCATATCATCAGGAATCGCACCTGACTAACGCGTGGGGATCCCCGCGCCTCTTTGTTCATCGATCTTTGGCCTATCAATAGAGGTAAATGGCCTCACCGCCTTTACGAACATAAGCGGACGTTGGTCCTCCATCGCGAGGGAGGACTCTCCAGTCTTCTAGAAGCTAGTCTATGGTTACACATCATGACTTTTGACATGATCATGCCAAACGCCGATAGACTGGCTAGTTTTGTTCCCGGGCCATGGGGCGAACCCCATTCCAGCCGTACACCTCGTTGCTTTGCAACTGAGCTTCCACCTTACAGCATGCCTGTTTTCCCAAGTGTCACCTTCATGTCAAATGAGACACGAAGTCAAGGTACTTTCACCTCTCTTCCACACAACATCTCTTGATCGTCACTCAAGAGACATGGAGAGAGGTGCCTCATCCAGCCACACCGAATTCAGTGGTATCGTTTTCCCGCCGCGCCGCTCGAAGTTACTTTCGCATCAAATGAGACACGAAGTAACAAGCGCGTTAGTCCAAGCCATTTCCTGCTTGGATTGCAGTCGCTCTATCTTTTCCCTTATCGGGCCGCTGGGCTCTGAGTCCCAGCTTTTCATTGTGCGTTCCCAGTGTCCTGCAGATGATCTGCGGACGCTGAGGCGTCTACCTCTTTTTTACTACGCAAAGCGAGGTTATTTGCTTTGCACCATTCGGGACCGAGATCCCTTATGGACGATGGTGAGCTTGCCACCGTTGGCGCCGTTGCCTTTCGTAAGCAACGTTTGCTTTGACGTCTTGTCCGACGCGCATGCAGCAAGAACTGCATACTGTCGGCGCCAAAGCAGCGCCGGTTTTTTAACGGGAACGACCCCGATGGTTTTTAAGCCATGAGCGCCACCGCTTTCGCGGCATCGGGCTTGCACCGATCCTCCCTTTCGGGAGGGGACTTGCGGCTTAGACTCTGCAGATAGTGATATGCCACTTCTTGCAGAGTCTGGCATCGCACATGCTGCGAACCACGATATGGTCGTGGCCACAGGCACGCAAGATGCCAACCTCTTGGCAAACGGCCTTTGCCAAGGCTTCCATGTCATCGGACATGAAAGCTTTTGAGTCGCATTGCACGACTCCGCTTCCGTAGGTGCGGAAGCTTATGAAGCGGTACTTCATGCGAGTACCTCTTCTGGCGACGTGACGTCACCGTCGTCCATGGGGTAGTAGAAGATTGCGTCTTCTATATCTTCCGGCATGATTTCGTCGAAATCTTTGCCGAGAAGATACCTGACTGTGGCCAGGCCTTCTACCCCTTGCCTAAGTGTATACTCCTTAGACAAATAGCGAAGAACGTTCTTCGCCGTCATGCAGAATTGCGCAAATTCTGCATGGTCCGCTAAGGCGTGGATCTCTTTGTGGATCCTTTCGGCCTCAGCGAGGATGAGGGAGTCATTTAAGACTCGAATGTTTGAAAGATTCATTGTTTTACCTCCTTTCTTTCAAACGGGGTTGCAACTCCCATCCGTTGCAGGGACAGGAGAAGCGGGACGCAAATTGCGCGAATGGCGTAATTTACATTCCGCTTTGATAAACTCTGCAGTGTTTATCATTGCATTGATCCCCCCCGCCCCCCGAGTTGCATTCGCTGTCGCTCCTGCCCCTCCCGCCTCATTCGCCGCCGCCCTAGCCTTCGGCGGTTTGCTCTCGCTCTCTCCCCTTCTCCCCGCCCCAATTTCAGTTCGGCCGCGCAAAAAGCCCCCGGGGGTGTTTTTCCGGGGGCTCAAAAAAAGAAGGGTTTCCCCTTCTTATATCTTCTCTGCCTTGACTTCCTTCTCTTCCTCAACGGATGCTTTCACGCCTTCGATCGGGGCGTCCTTGGGATCCTCTATGACCTCCATGGTCTCAGCCCCAAGCGCTCTCGCCTCTGATGTCGCGGGCATCTCATCCCCGGTCTTCGGAGTCTCTTCCTCGGGATCCTTCTCGTAGATGCTGGCGACCTCGCTCCAAGGGACGAAGAAGTTGCCCATCTTGAGGCCCTTCTCTCCCCCGAAGCGCTTGGAGAGGCGGCGGACCTCCCCCCACGTGCTCTCGAACTCGACGCTCCTCTGGGAGTGCTTGAAGAAAACGACAAAAGTGCTTGGCTTCTCCTTCTTCCCGCGCCCGAAGAGGCGCGCGATTCTCTCTTTGCGTGTGATTCTCTCTTCCGGCGTCATTCTTTTTCCTCCCCTTCCTTCGCGGCTTTCGCTCGGGCCGCGATGATCCCGTTCGCCTCTTCGCCGACGGACTTGGCGCTGAGGATGAATCCCCTGACCATGATGATGCCGGGGCAGTCCTCCTCGTTTTCCCACTCGATCTCGCGGTCGAAGCAGGTGCCGAAGGTCGATGCGTATTCCGCGAGGTCCCCCTTCTTGAAGGGGATGGCCCCGTCGTCGTACGCGCCGATGAAGCCGTTGATGTCCTCGATGGCGTCGTCGAGGGATTGGTAGAACCCGAGCAGGTAGAGGTTGTCGTACTCGTCCTGCATCACAATTTCATAGAGGGGGGCATCGACCATCTGGGCGGTCTTGGTGGCCTTTTCCTTTTCTGCGGTTTCCTTAATTTTCATTTGTGTCTCCTTTCTTGGTGCCGGGGGCCTTTTTGGCGGAGCCTCCCTTTTTGCGGGGGCGTCCCGGGCCGCGTCTGGCGCCGGCGTCTTTCCTTGATTCCCCTGCATTATGCCCTTTCGTTTTCTTTTTGTCAAGGGGCGCGGATGGCTTTTCTCCTTCCTTTCCTTTTTCCTTCGCCTCTTCCTCCTGCTCGGAGAGGGCGGACATGGCGGCGGAGACCCAGTATTCGATCTCCTCATCGGTCTCGGTCTCGAGGCCGAGGGGGGCGACCCCGCACATGATGCGGAGCATGGAGGCGAATGAGCGGCGGTCGTAGAAGGCGCGGCGGATCTCAAGCGTCGACAGATATTCCTCTGCCGCGTCCATGTTGGCCGAAAGGTACTCCTGCCACGCGTCGCTCCTGGAGCCGTAGGCCGCCATGCCGAATTCGTCGGAGTCTCCGTAGCCATGGAGCGGGAGCCATGCGGAATAATGGGGGAAGAAATGGCGGAAGACGAGGGAATTGGCGGCGATGAACGCGTCTTTTTTGGTTGGCGCGGCGTAGACCACCGCATCCTCATCGCCGGTCTGGGTGATGAGCCAGACGCTCATCTTCGGGGTGAATGCGCGGCGGATGCGCGTGAGAAGGGATGGCTTGGCGGCCTTTTCCTGCCCAGCGGCGTCACGCGTGTCGCGGCGGTCGTTCTGATCGTTCTTATCGTGTTCGTACAGTGTCATTGTTTTTTATCTCCTGCATCGGCGTGGCCGGCGTCTTTTTTCTCTTCTTTCCGCGCCTTCTTTCTGTTTTTTGGGGCGCGGGGCTGCTTCGCATCGGCGGACGACGGGAGCCCAAGCACCTCGCACACCGCGTAGGACACGGAGGCGGGGGAAAGGGGACCGACGTCCTGGATGGGGTTGGACTGCCCGAGGGGCTCCTCCTCAGCCAGCCACGAAAGGCGGAAGCAGGGGATGGGGCTGTTGGAGCCGACCACCTGCATATCGAGCCCGTAGGAGCGGTGGAGGAGCTGGGTGAGCGCCTCCTGCTCGGACGGGCGGAGGCCGGAAAGGCCGGCGAGGCACATTATGGCCGGGCGGTCGTAGCGGATCCAGCCGGATGGATGGGGATGGGCGCGGTCCCATGCGGTAAACGCCACGAGAAGCCGGCGCGCGTCGTATGAGGGCTCGTCGGCGAGCATCGCGCGAAGGCAGTTGACGTCGAGGAGCGAAAGGGTGAGGCGGATCTTCCCGGAAGGAGAGGAGGCGGACTCATAGTCGGGGGAATCCTCGTCCTCACCGAGCTCCCTGGCCTCGGCGATCGCGTCGAAGCTGCGGACGAATGCGCCGGCGATGCGGGCGGAATCGGGCGCGGAGAACCCGGCGTTCTCAAGGGGCGGGACGAGAAGCGCGGCGACCTCATCCGAAGTGAGGGAGGCGTGGGCCTCGTATATGGAATGGAGTTGCTGCCAGATGCGTGGCTTCAGCTCGGTGAACTCAATTGGTCTGCTGTGCATGCGTCGCATCCTCCTTGTCTTCTGGTTCTTTGTCGGCGGCCTGATTTTCCCTTTTCATGTCAAGCCCTTCCTCTTCCGCCATCTCCTCGATCTCTTCCTCGGAGAAGATCCCCTCGGGATCGCCGAAGACGGAGTTGAGGAGGGACTGAATGGCGAGCTCGCCTTTGTTCGAGATGTCTTCGATGGAGTAGCGCTCGCCGAGGTATTCCTCGCCTCGCGCGTCGCGGACGGGGCAGAGCGTCTTGCCCTGTGGGATGAAGTCGAGGACGGAATCCCCGAGGACGTCCCACGCGAAGCCCCAGTTGAAGTTGCCGTATGTCGGGGCGAGGCGCGAGCAGTAGAAGAGGAACTCGTCGCCGGCGATGCCGCTGGAAGAGAGGCCCTTGCGGAGCTCGTCGAGGAACGCGTCGAACATGTTGTGGCGGATCTCGGCGAAATCGTCGGAATTCGGGTTGGCCGGAACGTTGTCCATGATCGCCTCAAGCTGCTTGATCTGGCGGCGGGACGAATAGCGGCGGTAGAGGGACTTGACGAAATTGAATCTGTCCTGGGAGAAGGAGGAGCCGTAATACCCCTCATAGGTGGGGAGCATGGAGACGGCCTTCTTCTTCGCGTCGGAATCGTCCTTGGCGAATCGGATGTCGAAGTCGGTGGACTCGACCATCTTGCAGAGGACGTTCATCGTGCAGTTGGAGGTGATGAGCGGATTGTATTTCTGATACTTGCGGACAAGGGCGACCTCCTCGGGCGTCTTGTCCTGCTTGGCGAGGAGCTTCTTGAACTTGATGCCGAACATGTCGCGGCTAACCTGGTTGTAGGAAGCCTCGAACTGCTTGTAGCGGCGGTTCAGCTCAGGATAGAGGTAGCGGAAGAAGTAGGGCTTCTTCGAGATTACCATCGCGTTGTGGCGGTATTTGCGCTGCTTCTCATCCTCGTCGTCGTCCGGAAGGATCTGCTCGTATTTCTTCCAGTCGGATGGGAGGGAGGGCTTGGCGGCGCCTTTTATGCGGTCGATCTCTTGGCCGACTATCTCGCGCAGGAGCTTTATTCGGTTGTAGATCGTGGCTTCCTGCTCCTCCTGCCCCGGCTTGTCGAATATCGCGGCCATGGAGTAGAGGATTGTGGCGCAGTTAGAGAATCCGCCGACGCCGGTGCCGAATCCTTTGAGGACCGTTGCCGTGATGTTGGCGGGCGTCATCTTCGCGGGCGTCGCGAGGCCTTTTTCGTAAAGTATGATGTTGTGCTCCTTATGGGAGCCTTTGATGAAGTACGGATTGTCCGTAGTCATAACGATGTCACCATCGACAGTTGGTACCCTCGGTTTCCCGATATTTATTAGGGGCTTAGACTATTTCTTCAGCTCGTTTCCGAGTTGCTTGGCACTTCGAGACGTCATCTCAGACGCCCCTACGGTACTCCCTTCTCCGCTCTCCGCGGCGGTTTCCCTAGTCGTTGCACCTTCCCCGTCTCCGGGGCTTGGCACATCATTGCCTTTAGGTATTTTTCTTATTAAATAGCCATTGACTCTTTTGTTTCTTTTTACGGCTACTTTTATCTTGGAACGATAATGATTGTCTATTTTCGAATCTGTTTCGACCGTATCCCCAACTAAGAATTCTATAAACTCTTTTATACAGTTGAATCTGATCTCAGTTCCATCTTCGTCGGTGGCAATCAAAGCTACAGCTTTTACGTTATTGGAACCGGCCTGGGCGTTATGATGGGCTATCTTCCAACCATCATATTGCTCTTGTGTCATACGATCTCTGAGTTTTATGCCATATTGGGAGTTGTTCTTCCCGGCGTTTCTTCCGCCAAGATTGGCCTCTCTTATTTTTTCTATGGCTTCTTTTGTGTGAGTTCGGTGCCACATGGGATTCAGCTCTCCACACAATTTCGCGGATCCGGAGTCACCTCCACCGTCTTCGAAATTGCATTCGCATTGTGAAGATTTACGACACTCGGCGATGGTGCCCTTTTCTAAGTCAAACGCTTCTTTTTCTGTCAAGCCATCTTTGATTATTGATGGCTCGCATTCGTGGGAGTTCACGTATCTCACGAAGAATCTGTTCCTTTTCGAAGGCGCTTTCGTCTTATATCTGTCACCTTTCCCCTTGCCAACGTAGAAGACGTGCCCGTTTTCCACATTTTTCCATTCATAGACATAATAGATCGGGGATGTGTCGTACTCACCGGCTTTCCATTTCTTTTTGTTGCCAATTGTTTTGTTATGTTCCATTTCAATACCTATTTTGCGGTTTTTGATGTTAGCAGGAGGGATTCCCCTCCCACACCACTTTGCGTGTTCACCAAGACTTGACCATATGTCGCCATATGGAAGACCTAGATGTTAAGTCCGAATCGCTGTGTCTGGCGCAGCTCGTGTCGTAGCAGTTGTAGATAATCCCACTAGGCATGAATCTGTACCATTTGTCAGCTTCTTCGTTATTCATGATGACGCTCATCGGGTTGTGCTCATGCTGATCGATCAATGGCGATCTGCACGCGTCAACGAGACAACCCGTATCCCGTGCGGGGTCTTCCCGCAATCGGTCGCTCCAGAATTTTGAGTAGATCTCGTTTGCCTTAAGGGCGCCGACCGGCTCGAGGCCGAGGGCCCATTGACATTGGGCGAGTGGGTCGGATACCATGAATTGGTAGTTGCCGTGCACCCATATCTTACCGATCTTGGCTTTGTTTATGGCTTCGGCGATGTTCTTGTATATCTTGCTTTGGATGTAGGAATCGTTGAGGAAGTTTGCATTCTTCACGATTGCCTTCATCGCCGCCGTCTGGGCGGTTCCGAACATCTGACGGTAATCGGCGCTTTCCGATTTCGGCCCGAAGCAATACAGGAGAGTGTAGAGCGTGTCGCCCGAGCAGATCTTTTTGATCCAGTCGATCGTCGGGGCGATGAGCCCTTTGATATCATCTTTGGAGAGTGTGAGAGACTGAATGTATTGGTAGTTGGCGAGCACCCACTCGTCGTCCATCTCGCGGTTGTAGCGAGCGACGCCCCAGTGGATGTTGCCGGCATTCGCATACTCTAAGTACTCGTCCCATGAATCATAGTATTTGGCCGTCTTGAACTGGGATTCCGAGAGGAGGATGTCGATCTCGTCGATCGGGTATTCCTTGCCCCAGCGGTCTTTGATCGTCGTTATTCCATGCTCATGCGCATAAGCCTTGAAGTCGAATGTTGCGAGGTTCCCCTTGACGAAGCAGGAGCGGGCGACGAATGAGCATGGGGTGTAATTGAGGTCCATATCCTCGGACCAGAGCTGCGCGAATTCAGGGTCGATGAGGCCTTGCCCGTCGAAGCAGTTGAGCTCGACGTCCATCTCGCGCTTCTCAATGATGGATTTCCCGACTTCGTCTTTGCAGATGAAGTCGACTGGCTGCTTGGGAAGATTCCTCTTGAAATCCTTGATGACGCAGCATCGCGGCGTACGCACCCAGAGAATCGATGAGAATGCGAGAGCAAAATATGCGCTGTATTTGGCGAGGACGAACTCGGACGTCTTCTCGTCCAAGCCGCAGTTGATCGTTTTGACGAGCCTTTCGTGGTATTCCTCGCGCACGAACGTCGCGGTGTTGCGGCGGATCTGCCCGGCGCCGGAGCACAGATAGACGTAACGGTGGCCGTTGAACGTGAACCCGTGAGTGCGGAATTTGTGAAAATCCGATTTCTTCCCGTCGATCAAGACGTTGACGACGTCCTCGACGAACATGACTTGGTTGATTTTATACCCAAGTATCTTGGCCTCTTCCTTCTTTCCTTCCTTTTTGTAGCGCCTCATCGAATTGCGGAGGCGCTGGACGTAATTGAATATCTCATGATGGTTGCGCATATCCCCATGGATATAGCGCAGCTGCTGGAATACGATATTGTCCCCGATGGAGACGATGTTCCCGTCTTTGTATCCTTGGGCCCTGGAATAGTTGTCCCAGACGCAGTTTTTGGCGACCAAAACGGAGGCCGGGATCTTGAATATCTGATATAGGTTCTGAACCACTGGCATGCCTCAGCCCTCCTTTCTGCGCAACTCGCGCGTCGCGCCATTGCCATCATTCCAATCGGTCGGAATGGGCAGCAATCATCTTTCCTCCCAATGGATGTTCTCATCGAACGATTCGACGACGAGGGAGCTGGCGTCGTCCTCGAACGCATCCATCTCCCAGATGGTGGGATTGTAAAGGATGTATTCAAGCATCTCTTTTAGTTCCTCGGGATCGGACCAATACATGATAAGTCCGTCCGTCGGCTCATAGAAATATTTGCATTTCTTCAGTATCCTCTCTGTGAGGTATATCTTGTCATAATCAGCGTTTTTCGCGGTGATTTTGCGGAATCGCGCCTTGTGGTTGTTCGGGTTCTTCGTGACGATCACCAGCTCTGGCCCGGAATAGCCGTCTGGGATGTCGCAAGGGATGTCGAAGTTTTTCATATGGTATCCTCCTTATCGGAGCGACGTTCGCGTCCATCCTCCTTAGGTCTATATTAGTTTAACCCGGAATTCAGATGCTGTCAAGGGATTTCGGGACTTTCGCGCGTCTTTGTTTATCTTGCGTATCGCAGACGCGCTCATGTTATGTATACAGTATAGCAAAGCAGTCTAGTATTCGCGCGTACGCGCCTGCTCTCTACGAGAAAAAATAATATACAAAAAATATATACATAGCTTACACTAAGCGAACGAAGTGAGCTATAGTGGATATCCTGAGCGAGCGAAGCGAGCGAGGGATAAAAAGAGGGGAGTAGAGGGGGGAAGATTTTCTTTGTTTATTTCTTTTGAAGGAGGGAAAAGAAGGGAAAAAGAACGGAAATGAGAGATGATGAAACAAGGATGGGAAAACCAAGACCTGAATCAAAGACAGAAAAAACGGTTGACTTCCGCAAAGAAAGATGATATAGTTTGCCTGAGGAGGCATGCGCATGATTTTCAATTGGAAGGCAAACAGCATAAAGATACTCCAGAACGGAGAATATTCCGCACGAGACAAATGGGAGAGGAAAAAGGAATACGCCCAGCAGCTTTTCCTGTGCGCGTATCTGTCATCCCTCGGATGGGATGAAAAAAAGATATTTGAGAAATGGAAATCCATCCCAACAAAGGAAATGAAAAACGGGGCGATCGACGAAGGCGAATATGAAGGCAGGTTCAAGCTCATCTATAAAAGAGCCATGGAGAAAAAATACTCCAATGCCTGCACTTTGAACTACGATAAAGAACATTGGATATATCAGGAGGAGGTCGACGCGATAAACTCGATAGACGCTACCTATGCATTCAGAAAATACCTGTTCAATCTTTTGTGCATCGAGAAGTTCTATATGGACGCCGAAGGAAAATTCGAGATAACGAGCGATATCCGCGCTTATTGCTTCGCATGCGCGAATGATGAGAAGCTCTATAACAAAAGCGCAGACAATATGATCAAGTCGAACATAAAAGCGGGAAGGCCTCTTGAAACTTTCTGCGTGAGAGGCAAGATTTATGCAAAGCTTAAGTTTTATAGGAAATCCGGAAAGGAAATTTTATCATTCAAAGACCCGACGGAAGCAATCGCGAAAACGGAGACATTTATTCAAAAACCATTTGGGATTTGTCCGGAATGTGGGAAGACTTTCATCAAAAATGGATACACGAAAAGAGAGATTTGCGAAGAATGCTATAGAAAAGTAAGGCTAGAAAAAAAGAATCTCTCTCAAAAAAATATAAGAAATAAAATGAAAATCAATAATAAATAAATATTTTTATGAAGACATTAAAAACGGGAATTTTATATGTGGATAAAGAAGCAAAAGGAGGATTCCAATGGCTGATAAAATAACTAAAAAAGAATTCAATGAATTCCTTGATGGGTTTAACAAAGAACCTGGAGAATACACGGATCAGGAAATGTATGAAATCGGAATGAAGTACAAACTATTGCCTACCAGTGAGAAAAGATGGAACGAATTAGTGACGATTCTCGGCGCCAAGGACAAAGATGGAAATCAGAAGTCTGGAGAGACATTCAGAATTTGGCTAAAAGATAAACAAATTGCTGCGGGAACTTTGGAAAAGAACCCTAAAGTGTTATCTGACAAGACAGTTGAAAATCTTGAGTTTAATGATTTTAAGGAAGAGACTGAAGCAATAAAAAGAGATTTGTATATACAACAGACGAAGACAAGAGATACATGGAATGCTTATAGAAGAACTTTAAGGGATGAAGCTAGAATTCAAAGCATTAAAGAAGCAATAAAAGAAGCGGCCTCTGAACTCAAAGCGTTGCCAGAAATAAAATATGAAGGGAAAATTGATGGAGAAAACGAGGCAATCTTATTATTCTCAGATTTGCACATCGGCGTTAAAGTCGACGATTTTTATAACACCTATGATGTGAGTGAAGCAAAAAGAAGGGTTAAAAAATTAGTAAAAGACACAATTACGCTCTGTCAAAGAAACCAAGTCAAAAAATTGCACTTTATTAATTTAGGGGATGCTATACAAGGGATTATTCATGTAACGGCAAGACTTGAAGAGGAAATTGACGTCATTCAGCAGGTTATGATTGCTTCCGAAATTATTGCCGATGCTTTAAATGAACTTCAGGAAGCGGCCCCGGAAGTCATATATCGCAGCTGCACAGATAATCACGCTCGCGTTGTGGCTGATTTGAAACAGCATATAGAAAAAGAAAACTTCGGCAAATTGATAGACTTCTATTTGAAAGAGAGATTGAAAGGGACGAAGATTAAGTTCGAATCCAATCCGCTCAACGAGGAAATTGGTATGTTTGAGCTCATGAATGGGAAAACTGTTGTTTTCTCTCATGGCCATCATGATTCAATCAATCAATCCATGCAAAGCATGGTTGGTGCGACGCATAAATTTATTGACTATGTTTTGATGGGACATTATCATAGCCCAAAACAGAAGGTTTTTGAAGGCTGCAATGTCATAGTAAACTCAAGCATAGTTGGTCCTGAACAATATGCCTTCAGCAAAAGGCTATTTGGAAAAGCAAGCCAAAAGCTTTTGATCTTTGAAGGAGATAATTTTTACAATATGGATATTTATTTGAATTAACACAAGGAGGGAAGGATATGAAGAAACAAAAACCAGCTCCTTCCATCGGTTCTGATTTTACATTTGGTCCTGATTCTAAGGTAACACCTCAGAAATTCGAACTCTCAAACAATGGGAGTCCCGTCTCAAAAAACAAAAAGGCGGTGTCTAAAAAAACTAATTCTATTAAAAATGATACTGCTATCGAAGAAAGGGCCGAGGAAAAAGTAGCCGAAAAAAAGGAAGAAGAAATTTTAAAAGAAATAAAAAAGCCCGTTGATGGCAACGAAAATGAAACAGAAATAAATTTTGATGAAAGAGAAACAGAATCTGTTAATCTTGAACCAGCAGAGGGCAAGCAATATTATCAAAATATGATTGATCAAGGAGCATCTTCAGAAGATGCTCTTTTTGATTATTGCTATAAATATAATATTTTCTATGATAGTCAGTTGGCGAGGCATCTTTTGTTTTCATCGGAAAAGGCATTGGAACAAATGCCAGAGCTTTATATTAAATATCTTGAAGCTGATCCCAAATATTCGGGATTGACTTTCCGATCCCAATTAAAAAGGGAAAATTTTGAAAAGGTGTATAGCGAAGATCTTAGTTTACTTGCTTTGTCTGAAGATGATAAAAAAAACAGACAGCAGATTATCAGCATTATTGGATATGACCCATTCAAAGAAGAATTATCTTCTGATAAACCTCAGCTTTACAGAGATTTAACTGGCCTTCTGACAGATAACTTAAGAAAAGACATCACTAAACAGAAAGCCGCCATAGAAATCGTTAAAAACTATTCAACTATTGCAAAATATCAGAATAGAGTTTCAGATCTTTTGAAAGCGGGAGAAGTAGATCCGGAGACGCAAGAAACCATCGATAGTCTTTTAGCTATGATTGCCAAAATTCAGGCGATTATCAATGCCACGTCAAAAGAGAACGGCTTTTCTACGGGAAAGACGTTGGGTAATGGCGGAAGAGGCATGCTTTCTGATGTCATGAATCAAGTGGAAACCCAATATTATGACGATGGAATAACAAATTTTTATGACCAAGCCACTTCAAAAAGTATCGGAGAGGTGGCAGAAATTAGTTTCCGAGCTCAAATGAACCAGGTGAAATTATCTGGAACCGATTATGCTGATATTCTGTCGCAGCAAGCGGAAATAGTAAAAGAAGCGCAGAGGACTGTGAAAGACTCTTTGGAAGCTTTAAGAATATGCAAAGGGAAGATCACAAAACAGAAGCTTTTGGAAGAGCTCGAAGGAGAATATCGCAAAAAAGGTATTTCGGAAGAAGAAATCCAGGAATTCATTTCCAGAGAATATAAATTATGGGATGGTAAATAATCATGCTTAGTGTTTATGGAAATATGACTGACAACGGCATTACTTTAAGAGACGAAGAATCTCTTAGAAAATATGTCGCATTGATTCAGTGGGGGAGAAGAAATCCCGTTCAATTTGTTGAGAAAATATTTCAGATACCTTTGATGGATTATCAAAAATGGCTTCTCTCAATGTCTTGGAACAAGGAATACGTAGTTTGGGTTTGTTCGAGAAATGCCGGTAAATCGTTCTTGGTTGGAATATTTTCACAGGCCAGATCTTTACTGTATCCAAAATCCAAGATACATATCATGTCAAGCGGATCCAGACAGGCAAATGAAACATTTGAGACGATGGAGAGCATCGCGAAACATACTGTGAAGACGCTCATCAGCGATAACACGGTGTTTTGGGACGAAGTTTCAAAATCGAAATCTGATTCTGATGGTTTCACTCATGACAATAAGAAAGGTGATAGATGTGATCTTTCGAATCACTCTTTCATCCAAGCGGTTGCTGGTACGGCAAAGACTGTCAGAGGTAAGAGAAGTAACGTTAATATCTATGATGAAGCCGGAACAATTCCTAAAGATTTCTTTGACGCGACGGAGCCTTTCGTTACGCAAAGCGCAGACTTCAAGACAGGTTCGTCTTATGATCCCGATGTCTATCCTCAAGAAGTTCCGAACTTGAGATTGTACGTAGGATCGGCGTCTGACACGAACTCTTTGTTCTGGGAGAAATACAGGGAAGGGACAAAACAAATGCTTGTCGGTAATGACAAATATTTCGTTGCTGACCTTAATTGCGAAATTCCTTTGCACCCGACTATAAATGGAATAAATGTCAAGCCATTGCTTTCCCAAGAGGAAATCGAAAGAAAAAGAAGAGAAAACGAAATTGCCTGCAACAGAGAATACTACAATATTTTTGATAGATTTGATATTGAAGATTGCGTAGTTTCGAGAACTGACATAGCTCAAAATGAGGAAAATATTCCGCCCCAGCTTAGTTGGGGAGGAAGAAAGCACAAATACCTTATTACTTATGACCCTGCCGCTAAAGTTGACAATGCTCCGGTACTCGTCACAGAGATTCTCACTGACGACGATGGGCATATCCGTGGCAGGTTTATTCATATGGAGAACCTTATTGTTACGTTCGGCGATGGGTCGAAGAGACCGATGAGAATTGACGAGCAAGTCCAAAGGCTCAGAGAGATAATTTATGAATATAATGGCAGAGATAAGGTCTATCCTTATGAGAATGTCACCGTCTTAATTGATTAACACCGTGGTCAATTTTCGTTGAAAGACGAAAGGCACGACGTAAAAATGCCTAAAATCCGCTTTAATTGTTCTGGGACTCCCTTAGAGTCTTTATGCTACAGCATGATCATGAAAAATGGATGGGTGCGAAAGCGAAAAAAATAAAGAATTGGGAAATCAGCAACCAAGCTCCGAACAGGAGAAGGCTCAACGACTATCTGAAAAGAGTAGGGACAAGTGTTTCGAAATGGGCGGCCCTGTAAAGGTGAAGATATAGTCTTTTCTTATGCGAAAGCATAAGGATCTGTAATATACAGAGGTATAGAAGTGACGATTCTATGCTAAAAATTTCGTCTTAAATAAGGAGGAAATATATGAAAAAATTACCAAGAGAGTATACTCGTGATCAGTTATATGTACAATATATTTCCTTAAACAAAACCGCAAAAGAAATAGCTTTAATGTTCCACACAAATGAAAACGTTATTAGGGGTGACTTGAAAAAATATGGAATTTACAAACCCAAAGATCTTTGCCTTATTTCTCAGGGGCAGAGAAAAACAATTAACAGACAAGAGCTCTATGATTATTATATAACAGAGAATCATTCTACGGAAGAGACCGCAAAATATTTTAACGTACATGAAAGAACTATTCGTAGAAGACTTAGGGAATTTAATATTGTGAAATCTGTTGAACTTCAAGTTCGGGCTTCTTAAAATTCTCAAGTGAATCGTTATGGTTGTCTTTTCACGCGAAGTGATTATTATAAGAAAAACGTTGTCCAAAAAATGTTGGATAATATGAAGCATACATGTCTGCAAAAATATGGCACTGAAAGTTATTTTCAGACAATGGAGTTCCACAAAGAGGCCAATCTAAGATATTATTTTCAAGGAGAGAGATTTGATTCATCATGGGAATTGGCTTTATGGATTTATGCTAAAGATCATGGTGAAGAAATCAAAAGGTGCCCTTGTGTCTTTTCATATGTTTATAACAATAAGCGCCATAAATATTTCCCAGATTTTCTGTATAAAGGAGAGCTGGTTGAAATAAAAGGGAGCCAATTATTAGACAAAGATGGCAATTTGATAGAAATGTCTTCTAGAAAAACAAATGGAAGATTGCAGGCTAAACAAAGATGTATGGAAAAAAACAACGTTCAATTGTGGGAATATGAAAAAATTAAGTTCGCTCTGGATTATGTAAAAGAAAGATACGGAGCCGACTATTTAAAGACTTATAAAAGACGAAAATGAGCGGCGTCGGAGGCCAAGCACCCTCCATTGCTCAGGAACTTTGTAAGGATTGGAAAGATTCCAGAGGTAATATGCATCCTGGCCTTTATGATGAAGATTCTGATGATATGAAGAGATGGGCGGAGGCATTTCCTCACGCCATCGGAGGCTCTTTGCATATTCTTGAGCCTACTAGATATAGAAATCAATTTTTCGAATCGGCGAGAAAGCTTGTTCCTCTTGGAGACATCAAGTTTTCTCCTCGTGCACCAAAAGGTGATTATATTGTTCTAGATGACGGTTCCGAAAGAAAGCTCAATAGAAACGAAATAGCTTCGCTTATACAAATGGATATGATGAAAGAAGAAATGGCGTGCATGACTAGGTTTAAAACCCCAAAGGGCACTGTGACTTTTGGCCTATCTCCTGAAAAGAGTAGTAAAATGCACGATGATAGAAACTATGTCGCAATCATGGCATGTTGGTGGATAGACCAGTTGCAGCAAGATAGCACACTTGGAGATGATAACGGCATCGATTTCATGAGATACTTTAATAAAGAAGCTACGACAAAGCCTCAATCTGATAACTCCGCGAAATGGTTAGTTGGCTCTAACAGGCTTAACGGTTTTTCAGGAGTTAAGAAGAAAAGTTCTTCCCCATTTTCCGGAGAGAACCCGTTTTCTAAATAGTTTGAGGACAGGAAAAACGGTATTTTTATATATGGATAAAGGAGAGAATAAGCGTTGATTTTCTCCTTAAATAAAACAATGATTTTATTGGAGGATTGGTAGATATGACAAATATGTTTAAAGCAGGCAAAATGGTTTCGAACGTCGTGGACGCCACTCTTGCCAACGGCATCGCGGCGAAACCTGCCATTGACGGTGCTATCGTCGTTTTAGGAAATCTATACGCAGATCCTGATTTTTTGGAGAATTATGAATACGATGTCTATGAGATGATGACCCCTAATGAGCCGACAGACGAGATAGCCATCGTGGATTACTCCGGTATTCAGGAGGATGATATCTCTGGCAATCGCTATAAGATTGGCGATAGACTTTATGGCCTTGTCGTTCCAGCTGGAACCCCGACTAGAATTCGTCGCCTCGCTCTTCACGACAAATTTTGGCTTGGCGATGGGAATTTCTCTGCCAAGCCAGTGGTCGGAGAATATGCGACAGCGAAAAAAGGGAGCAATCTCCACGTTCCTATGGCATCGATGCCAAAGAACGGGTATGCTGTGAAGATCCTTTCTGAAGAATCTTTGACGGCCGGAATGATGTCGGTCGGTACGAAGTACCTTTGCGAAGTCATTCAGCTTGGCTGGAGAAACGGCAAAGACCTTTTGACCGACAACCCTAATCTTCAGGCGTCATATTTGCTTGGAGAGCTGAATGAGAAGCATTCTGTTTCAGACTATCTGTCGTCCAATACCGACGCCATTATGGAGGCTGCTGGCATTTCCAAAAATGACACGTCGTCTGCCATTTCAACGGTACTGTATGACAAGCTTCAGGGTGGGGAGAAGATAACAGCCACCATGTCCGATGGAGCTGTTATGGATTTTTCCGGTCATTTCAGTGATGATAGTGGACAGTGGAAGCTCCAGATGGACTTGAGACTCCCTGAAAAACCCACCAAAGACGTGTTCCCTAAAGGATCGGATTACACTGCTAAAGGCGGTACGATCAAGATCGTTATGGATCCCGCCGAGGCGACCAGCTATGGGCAATATGGCGGATGTATTTTGGTTTATTCGTATGCTTTGGACGTTTCTGGCGTCACTGTCTATAACGGCGCCAAGAGTTATCTTGTTGACATTGAAGGCTTGAAGAGACCGGAAAATAAAGACAATCCATTCGAGCAATGTCTGATCATCGACCCCAATAGGAGCGATTGGACTATTACGACACATGAATTCAAATTGCCAGAAGAGGATGCGGAAGGCTCCGTCAGAATAGACGGGAAATCTGCATCGTGGAAAGATATTAGACGCTTGCTGTCGTAATATCGGCTATATACGTTGCAAAAAATGGGCGATCGGCCCGGAAGCAAAAGGAGAACAATATGATTTGTTGCAAAATCACGAGCAATTTTCGAGGAGGCGCCGGTAATTTCGGGAGTCTTTACAAAGACCTTGGGAAAATTGGTAACCTTCTTTATATCAATGGCTGTCTTTATTTTGGTTCGACTTTGCAGAAAGTCGACGCGAAAAAAGTCGGCTCAAAAATGAAAAAAGCTGGTTATCCGTCTTTTTTCATAGAGGAATATGGAAAAGACAATGAGCCCCACGAGGAAAATTGCGTAAACGGGTGGTTGTATGACCAGCTCGTAGCCATCAATGTGAGATCTTACGAGGTGGAATCTCAAAAGGAATTCCGTCGTATTTCAGAAGCACTTGATGATATAAACGAAAAGACGGAAGAGATAATTTCGTCCGCGAAGTGCAAAGGAGGGCCTGTGGATGCCGGAAAACAAGAAGAAGAAAGCGGGAAGGCCTAAAAAGCACCCGGAGAAGGAATTTGACACCGTCGACGAACAAACCGTTGACAAATTGGAGATGTCGAAAAAAGAAGAAAACACCAAGATAACGATTGAAGATCTTGGGGAAAAGTATAAGCAGACGTATAACAAGATCATGCAAGCTGATACCCACAGAAGGGGAGAGGAAGATTCTCGCTATATCAATGCGACTGCGATGCAGTATAACAAACTGAATCCTTTCCTGCAGAATCAGCGCATAAAGAATCTTTACAGCGGGGCGAAAGAATTCGACAAAGCTCATATCATTGAGTTTTTGCAGAATCCCGGATCCCACGAATCTGATTTGAGAGGCCTTGCGTGGTCTCAAAGTGGTGCGCAGCAGATATATTACAATATCCTTCGACGCGCGGCGGATATTCCGCAGTATAAGTACTACGTCACTCCTCCTCTTCTCGAGAAGGAAAGTGAATACGAAGCGCAGGAATTTAAGAACGAGGATGCTCTCGTTCACGACTGGCTTCATATATTCAATGTCCCTACGACCTTGAAGACCATGGCTTTGGAAATCAAGAGAGAAGGGAAAGAGAGTTATATTCTCAGAAACAAGTTCGTCGGCGAAGGCAAAAATAGGAAAACCGCTTTCGCGACGTTCCAGAAACTCCCGACCGACTGGATCAAATTAGTCGGTATTGGGCAGAACGGATTCTTAGTGTCTTTCAATATGATGTATTTCATGAACATTGCCAATTCCCCGGCTGATTTCGGAGAGTTCATGGTAAAGGCGTGGAACGACATCGTTTCGAAAGGTATCGTTTATAGAGACGAAAAAGGAGTGGCGACGATCAATTACGATCTCGCGAAAGATTACTCCTTCAATTATGAGGGAGTGTCCTATACTTCCATGATCGAGCAGAAACTGCTGGGGAAGAAAGTCCAGAGCTATTTCTTCTGGCTTAGGCTTCCCGCGGACATGTGCTTCACGTTTGGCAGCGACAACTCGAACCCATGGGTTGCCCCTGATACCATGGGGCTTCTTCAGAAGCTTCAGGAGCTCAGCGATTACGGGAAATTGGCTGGTCTTATCGCTAGCACTCCTCTTACTGCTGTCCTTACGGGCGAAATCGAGACGATTCCGAACCCAAGGGCGGGGAAGAATGAGTCCGTATTCAGCCCAGAGGTCATTCAGGGGTATCAGGATATGTTCAATGCCGTGACGTCAACCAATGTCGAGGCGTGGATGTGGCCGGCGAAGAACATCAAATTGCAGCAGTTGAATGCGGATGTCAATTCCAGCGACATCGTCACGAAGGCGACGCAGAATTTCGTGACAAGCGCCGGAGAGGGAGGCTTGACGATAACGACCGACAAGCCAAATGTGTCTCAGATAAAGACGGCACAGCTTTTGGCCGCGTCTCAGCAGAGATATATCACCTTGCAGTTTGAGAGAGCACTCAATTTCATCATCAGGAACAAACTTGGTTTTAAGTATGATTGGACGCTTCATATCTGGGGAGATATATTCTCCTTTGAGAATGAGAAAAAATACCTCAAGGAGCTTGTGGCAGGAGGGGCGACTTTCCTATTGCCTAAGCTTGCTTCGGCAGAGGATCTCTCTTTGAGGGATACCAAAGCGATAATGTCTTATATCAAGACATTGGATTTCTACAAGGATTTCTCGACATGGACTTCATCTGCCAAAGCTGAGCAGGAAGCTTCCGCCGAGAAGAATGCGGTCGGCAGACCGCCTCTTGACGATGGGGATATCGAGAATGATGCGACGGCAGCGTCGCGCGACGCTGGTGACAATACCGCCGAAAACCGCGATACGATGGAAAGAAAGTGTCCTATCTGCGGTGGCGAATTGGAAGAAGGCCAGATCGTCTGCGAATCCTGTAAAGAAAGAATAGACGAAGGGGAATAGCCTATGGCATTCACCTCACAGACGTTTGTCGAGCAAGGGGTTGGCGGTGGCGGAATAACTTCCACCGCCGATTCTTTGTTGTATATTAGACGCGAAGACCGCGCGAAGGTCGCGGCCGCATGGGGCTTGCATAAGACCGTGATAGTGTCTGCATTGGACACAGAAGGAATACCTTCAATGGTTATGTTCTCCAATGGCGATAGCGAGAAATTGATGGATTATCATAAGCTGGCGACAGATCCAATGGTCACGGAAGCCCTGAAGACCGGAAAGACGAAAACCCTGTACACGGTCGGCTGGTTCAAAGGGCAAAAAGCTCATTATTTCAATAGCGGCAACGGCGTTCATATTGAAATGGTGAACCCCTATGTCGACAATAGGGATGTTGTCCCGAAAATAATAGACGACGGGAATTCGGTGCGAGAAGGTTACGTGCCTTTGGGCCTGTATTCGAATGGCTCTGAATACGATTTGTCTCTTTATTTGGACGCGGTGGCAAGATCCGGTGGGACGAGAGATACTTTCGAGTCTCAGCGAGACGCTGGCAAAACCGCAGACCAGATAGTCGGCGATTCTTTCACCAGAAGCTATGATGCTCCGGGTGTTGATCCGTCCATGTACTGGCTGGGCGAGGATTTTTAAAAGGCTTTACTTTTCAATATTGTTTCCTTATAATGAGTACGGGATTAAGCAGATTGGAAATCCTGGAAGGAGAGAAAATGAGCAGAAAAGTAAACTTAGCAAAAGAAGATATAGAGAAATATTATATTGATGGGCTTCATACTGTCCAGGAGTGCACAGAGTATTTTGGTGTTGCCAAGACCACTTTCAATCGATATTTGAAAAAATATGGCATCGAAAGATCGAAAGAGGATAAATCGAAAGTCTATTCCCAGGCACAGAATTCTGAAGATGTTAAGAAAAAAATCAGAGAAGCAAATATTAAAAAGTACGGAGCGGCCAACAAAGTTGCCAGCAACAGCTCAGCAAGATTCATAAGCGATGCCGTTTTCTCCGTCAACGGGAAAGAGTACGACGTGTCTTGGCTGAAAGAGAAATATCTGACGGAAAACGTATCTTCCGAGGAGATGTGTCGCTTGTTGGGTACAACATACGCAATTGTGAATAAAATAAACAGGCATTATCATATTTCGAAGAACTCAGAGCAAAGATATGAACTAATCAGACAGAAGACGGTCAGCAAATATGGGGTCGTGTCGACTTTTCAGCTTGATTCAGTCAAAGAGAAGTCCCGCGAGACTTGCTTGGAGAAATATGGTGTGGATAATCCCATGAAGACCGAGGAAGTTCAGGCGAAATGCCAGCGGGCGGCTGCCGAAAGGCGTGCGAAGGTATCTGCGCTTGGAGAAGACATATCCCGATATTACATTGAGGAAAACCATTCACTGGTCGACACTTCGGCGCATTTTTCCATTGAAATCGATTCACTGAAGAATTATTTCAAAGAACAGGGGATAACAAAAGACAAGGGAAAAGCTGCTGTCTTAGCAAAAGACTCTTTTAAAAAAAGATATGGAGTTGACAGTTATTTCAAGACGGACGAGTGTAAGGAAAAATTGAAAGAACTGGCAGAAAAAAATGGCGTCGACGTTTATTCGAAGTCGGATGAATGCAAGAGAAAAACGAAAGAATCTTTCGAGAAAAAATATGGATGTTTCTACGTTCAGACGGAAGATTTCAAAAACAAAAGCAGGAATACCTCTTTATATAAGTATGGGGTGGAGTTTCCAACCCAAAGTGAAGAGGTGCGGCAACGCATGAAAGACGCAAATATTAAGAAATACGGCGTTGACAACTTTAATCAGAAGTCGATAAAAAATTATGCTGTGTGGAATTCAAAAGAGAAAATGGAATCTTTTCTTTCGTCTCTCGACGCGAAGCCTTCGCTGAAGGAGATCTCGGAATATTTCAACGTTGATGAAACGGCTCTCCATAATAAATATGGCGACTTATTCAATCAATATATTGACCTTAAACCAAAAAGATCGAGATATGAGGATGACATCAAAGAATTTTTAATTTCACTGGGCGTCGCCGACATTATTGAGAATGATAGAAGTGTTCTTGATGGAAAAGAGATAGACTTATATATCCCAGATGAAAAACTTGGCATAGAATTCAATGGTGATTATTGGCATAGTGACATTTTCAAAAGAGACCATAACGGCAGATCGACGTATCAGCAGAAAAAATCACTTGCTGCCGAGGAAAAAGGCATTTTTATATTCACAGTTTTCGAAAGAGAATGGAACGACATCCTCACCAGAGAGAACGTCAAAGATAGGCTGAGATCGCTGCTGATAAAAAACAATCGGAAAATCCCGGCCAGAAAATGCTCTTTGTGCGAATTGGGTGCGCTCGAGCGATCCGAATTCCTGAACTTGAATCATATTCAGGGCAATTGCGGCGCCAGCGTGAGTTATGGGCTGAGGTATCAAGGAGAATTGGTTGCCTGTATGTGCTTTTCGCATCCGAAAAGTGAGAAATATACATGGGAGCTTTCCAGATTCTGCACGAAGCGAGGGGCGACCGTACAAGGCGGTGCCTCGAAGCTGTTTAAAGAATTCATCAAAGATAATCTCTCTACTGGAGACACTATTTCTTCCTATAATGATATAACAAAGACAAAAGGCGATCTGTACAGGATTCTGGGGTTCAAATTGATTTCTATTAATTCCCCGAATTACGTTTGGATCAATTTCAAGACTGGAGATATTCGTTCCAGATATCAGGAGCAGGCGGCTGGCGAAGTTGAGAGAATGCATTCACTCGGTTATCACCGCGTGTGCGATTGCGGAACAAAGACTTGGGTCTATACCGTAAAATAAAAAAAGAAAACAAAAGGAGGACAAGGAAAAATGCTAATGACAGAGAAAACAGAAGAATCTTTGAACAGAATTCTTCAAGTTTTGTTTGGCGGCAATGCCAAAATAGACAATTTATGCTATAATCTACAACATTTGTATTTAAGCAATTTGGCAGATGCTCTTCATGTTCCGGTGGCTCACAAGTTACCAGAGTTGGCTGATCATGTCAGCGACTTCATGGATCAGCTTGGCGGTCGGCCGGTCAGATATGGAACTTCTGATTATAGCGAAAAATATAATGATGCAAAAGAAGTTTTTTCTCAATTATCCAATTATTTTGAAGAGCTGAGAAAAGATATCATTTTATCTATTGATGATGCAGACATGAATGATGACGTAGAGGTCAGAATATGGCTTGAGAATTTTCTCGTTGAAGAAGTTCTCCCTTTGAGAAAGCAGGTGGCTGAGTGGTTGGACGCGACAGACAAACTCACCGATTCCGAGTTCAATATCCATATTGCCGATTATACCCATTATCTTAAATAGTATGGGGGTCGGCAATCATATGGCAATGTTGAGCATTTTGTCCGATATGACAATCGGGCATTGGGTTGAGCTGGGTATCAGCGGCGTTGTCTTGGTTGCCATTGGGGTGGCACTTTGGATTGCTTCAAAGCAATTCCAAGCCCACAATGATGAAATAACGAAAAGAAATGAAGACATCAGCAAAAGGGAAGAGACGATGATGACAGAGTCTCTCGCAGCTTCAAAGCAGATTCATGATCTCTTCACGAGCGAGCAGGAATCCACGCGGCAATGGATGAAGGCTCAGCAAGACGTGATGACGCAATGGATGCAGAATCAGACAAACTCCATAAATAAGATGTTGGGAATATTGAATAACACGGCTCTTCCTAAGAAATATACTCCAGAGGATGAAAAGAAAAATGTGGAATTTAGGAAGTTTTTGTCCCAGACTCTGGATTCAGTCAGAAAGAAAACGGGCTCTTCCAGAGCTCTTTTTTGTATGTTCCATAATGGATCTCACTCTTTGAACAATGTTAATTTTTATAAATTTAGTTTGGTCGGTGAATCTTGGGATATCAATCTCGCATCAGTCAATGGGCGAATAAAAGACTGCCAAGTCGCAATCTACTCTAATTTTCTGGATATGATGACGTTAAACAAAAAAGGCCTTATCATAAAAGACATTGAAGAGCTTAAGGATGACGTGGCCACCTATCAGTTTTTTAGAAGCAGAGGTGCCAAATGTGCGGTCGTCCAAGCTGTTTATGATGAAAACGATGGAATGATGCTTGGATTCATAGTGAATGAATTTATGGATCTTCATCCTGAATGGGATGATAAGCAGTGGCATGCGCAAAAGACTCCCGTCACGCGTGCCGCAGATAGAATTTCCGGTGTTTTCGGAGCAAGCTCCGTAGACGAGGAAATCAGACAGGAGAAAAAAGAAGGAGGCAACGGCGATGCTAAATAACAATAAGAAATTGGTGTTCGACGTTGACGCCAATCAGATCAAAATCAAGAAATTGCTGAAAAAGGATTTCCTTGAGCTTTCGATGAAAGCCATCAGCAGCGCGAATCCAAATCGCAATATGTCGTGGTTCACACCCGAAGCGATGGAGAAAGCGTTGCCGACGTTTTACAACAAACCAATCCTTGGGTGTTTTAACAACGGTGATTTCGAGAGTCATAACGGCTCTTGGGAGAAAGACGGGGAGACCGGCATGTCCTATTGGGACACGTTGGGGTCCAAAGGAGAGAGGATCTTAGGATTGATAAGATCGGAAGACGAGGTAAAGATAGTAGAGGAGAACGGCCTTGAGTGGATAACTCTTACCTGCGCTCTTTGGACGCAATATTCTTTCAAACAAGTGAAGAGATTGCTGAAAGATGCTATCCGATCTCAGAAAGAGGGCGGCCCAACGAAGAATATCTCGGTTGAGATCGACGTTCTTGATTATGACGAACTTCCGAATGGCGTCATGAAAATAAACGACTTTAAACTTGTCGGTATTACGATTTTGGGATCGAGAAACGGCAAAAAAGTCGAGCCAGGCATCGAAGATGCCGAATTGTCTGTTTTGGATATGGTTGGAACGGACAATTATGAGAAACAACGTTCTGAGTTAAGAATGGCTTATGCCAAACTTGACGAAGGCGAAGTGAAAGAGGAGGCAAAAGAAATGCCAAACGAAGAAAACATTCACCAAGAAGAGGAAAAGAAGGAATTCGCATCCGATTCTAAGGAAAATGAAGTTGAAGGCGCTTCAGAAGAACCTGAAGCGGCACATGAGGGAAAAGAAGACTTTGAATGCGATGAAAAGCATGAAGAAGCCGAAATCCAAAAATGTGAAGAAGAAGAAGACCACGAAGAGCCTTGCGAAGATCCGGAATGCGGCGAATGCAACGAAAATCACAAAACGGTAAAAGAGGAGTTGCAAGAAGAGCATGAGGAACCACAGCCCGAGAACAAAGGCGTTTATGATTTGGCTTATTTGATGAACAACATGAAATATGATATCGATGGCTTCTCTCAATGCATCGAATATTATGAAGATCATAAAGAAGAGATCAAAAATGCCGAGTATGTCATTGCTGTGATTAAAAGGGCAAAAAAGAAGGCCGAAGGAATCGCGAGCTTGTTTGCAAAAGCAATCGGAAGCCTTGCCGAGGATTCTGAATTGAAGGATCCTGAAGAGGAAGAGAAACTTCTTTCTTATGAGGATTGTGAAGAGGCTTGCAGCAAATATGAAGCCTTGGAAGCAAAGTGCGCAGAAATCAAATGCGAATGCGGAGACGCCGAGAAGAAATTCGAGGATCTTTCCAAAAAATATGAAGAGGCGACAAAGAAAAACGCTGAATTTGAGCACAAGGAATTTGTCTCAGAAGCGAAATCTTTTATTGCTTCTTCTGGTTGCGAAGAGGCCATCAGAGATAAATTCTGCAAAGAATGCGAAGATGGCAAGTATCACGATATCGATACTTTAAAAACTGATATCGCAGTTGCTATGTTTGATAGCAATCGTTCTAAAGTTGGAAACAGCGATATTTCGTTGCCGATAAGCAACCCCAAGGTGTTTTCCGGAGACTCTGCCGAAAAGTCTCCTAAGAAAAAGTCTTCGTGGGACACGCTCAATGCTTATAACAAAGGCGAGAAATAACGTTGTTCTCATATATTCATAAAGAAAAAGGAGATTAGAAACATGGCTTTTACTATGAAATCTGGTAAAATGGCGTCTAATGTCTTAGATAGCATGCTTGCTAATGCTAAGGCTGCTGAAGCCATCAAAGACGGTTCCCTTGTTAAGTTAGGCGATCTTGTCGAAGATGACGTCTATGGGGATGCCGATTATGATACTTATAAGGCTGAGAAGCCTGCCGACGGCGAAGAAGTCGTCATTGCCGACTATGCCGGCATTTCTGAAGGGGTGATTGCCGGTAATGAATACAAACTTGGCATCAAGCTTCACGATCTTATGATCCCTGCTGGTGCTATTTTCCGTGTCCGCCGCCTTGCCCTTCACGACAAGTTCTGGCTCGGTCAGGATAATTTCGACACTGTTCCTACTGTTGGCAAATTCGCTACCGCAGAAGCTGGCGAATATGAACATAAAGTTGCCGAAGAAAAGCCTGCAACTGGCTATGCCGTCAAGATCATTGCCGAAAAGGGAATGACTGCCGGTATGAAAGCTGATGGAAAACTCTTCCTTTGCGAAGTTGTCCATCTTTAATTGAGGAGGAAACGAGATTATGTTAAAAATGTTCAATTATACTCGTTCCAGCAACGAGAATCAGAACGCTATCGTTGACTCCACTCTTGAATTAGCGAGAGCTTACTACGATGGCAAAAAGCCTGCCGATTATGATGAAAAGAACAAAGCCGTTCTTGAAGGCATGGCCAAATTCGCCGTTGAAGGAACTAAATTCGAAGCGATGTATGAGAATGAAGGACTTAAGATCTTCAATCATTCTCAGGTCAAGAACAGCACCAACGTTCGTGAAAATTTTGACGTTGTCTTAGCCCAGATCGTCTCTGCGATTGTTCCTGAAGTCGTCAATGATACTTTTGCAAGATTCATTGCCGAGGTTCATCAGGTTGGATACGGCGAAACCGCCCGTTTCATGATCGAATCCAATGATCTTTTCCGTGTCAATAGCAAGGCTGAAGGCGTCCGCAAGGGTGTCGATCAGCCTTTATTTGACAACGAAATCACTGTCAATGCGACCAACCATACTATCGATACTCATATCGATTGGTATCCGCTCGCTTCCGGTGTCTTCAACATCGGCTCTTGGGGCGTTCGCATTGCCCGTTCCTTCATGGCCCACATTTTTGTCAAGGCCATCAAGGGTATGACTGCTGCCACCACTGAATTTGGTTCTGCTTACACCATCAACGGTGTCACCCCTGAACTCTTCGGTGATCTTAAGGCCAAGGTCTCTGCTGCCAATGGCGGAATGAACGTCATTGTCATCGGTACTCCTGTCGCCCTCAGCAATCTTTCCTTACAGGGTAACTATCAGGTCCAGGTCGGCGAAGAAATGACCAAGGTCGGTTATCTTGATCAGTATCTTGGAACTCCTATCGTCGCCATCGACAATGTTCTCATCCCTGGAACCACCAACACTTCTGCCAAGCTTGCTCTTGACAACAAGGTCATGTATATGATTCCTGCTGCTGGCGACAAGCCTGTTAAGATCGTCTTCGAAGGCAATGAAGTCTCTGTCAATTTCGTTCCTGAAATGTGCTCTGACAGCCGTCTTGGACTTTCCGTCGAAATGCGTTATGGCGTTTCTACGATTTGTGGTTCTAAGTATGGAACCATCAAATTGGCCTAATTTTCGATAATATCGTTATTAAGCAATTTTTCGTTCGGGCGTGGGTTGCCTAAGGGCAGCCCGCGCCCCATTGAGGTAAAAGGAGATATAAATCTATATGTCAGAAACAAAGAAAATAACCGTCGCTCCTAAAGCGCCGGTCGCCGCCGTAGATTCCGAAAAGGAATCCCTTGCGGCTCAGTTGAAGGCTTCGCAGGATATGAATGCGAAGATGATGCAGATGTTGCAGGAGATGCAGGCACAGCTTTTGAAGGCGCAGTCCGCCCCAGCGGCTCAGCCGGTATATTCTGCCGTCACATCAGATGTTACTCTTGTCTATGCTTCTACAAGTCCGGGCTATCTCTTCGTTGAGGGGTCTGGCCTCAGCTTGCATTGCACGAAGTATGGAGAAACTTTTTCGCTCAGCAGATCCCAGCTCGACGCGCTTGTCGGCAAATACCGCGCGTGGTTCGATCAGGGAATTCTCGCATTGGCGGATAAGGACGCGGCAATTGCCGCCGAGAAGGGAGTCTACACCTTCACACAGCTTAAGCTTGGAGCGGATACGCTTAATAGGCTTGGGCGCATGACGGCGTCCGAATTGGAAACCCTTTGGGAATCCCTTTCGATGGACAGCCAGAAAGAGAGCCTCGTTCTTTTCTATAAGCAGAAGTTTATGGAAGGCGCGGCTGGATACAATGATCGCAGCAAGATTGACATGCTCAACAGATTGACCAACAACGGTTTCTCAAGAGAGGCTATAGAGGCCAGCGGCATGGATTTGAAGCTGCGTCCGATTGATTTGGCATAAGGGAATTTTTTGTTGGAATTTAAAGGAGGCGTCAGAAATGATCCTATTCAGCGAGATATTCGATAGAGCGGTCAATCTTTTTGACGACCCCGATATCAGAAGAGATTATGTTCTCGACCCTGCTGGCTTTCAGCAGGAGATGAGGCCTTTTCTCATAAATGGGCTCCATAAATGGACGAGCCCGACGGAGATCACGGACAGACTGACGGTCTATTCAGACGCAGTCGGCAAAGTTGAGATAATTGACGGCGAAGACATCGATACTTACGCTTTAGTGTCACATCCTGTCGACAATTCCGCAATCAGCTATCGCATATGTGGTAAGCCTGTGAGAGGGGAATATGATCCCGAAATCAATACTGTCAAAATTGAGAGACCGGTGTTGGAGACGGAAAAGTTGATTGTGACGTGGTACTATGCTGGGGCATTCGAGGCGGATTTTAAAGGGGTGTTCAGAAGCGATTTCAACATGAGAGCGATGTTGGAAAAAGTCAAGAATATTCTTGCATATGGCGTTCTTTCCGCATGGGGGGACGTCGAGATGAACCGCGCGATTGAAATGAGAAACATATTTTCGGATTCCGATCTTGGTTTCTACAGCCCGGCAAATTCGGCAAAGGCGAAGGTTGAGTGGCATAACCAGATAAACCACGACATGGACACGCTGATCTCTGAGCTTACTTGGAGAATCGGCTCTACGCCCGGAGGAGGGTATCGCTTTGGCAAATAGCGAAGAAAGAGAAGCCATAAAGTTGACCCCGGAAGGCGAGGTCCAGTGCTTCAGGGATTTGAGATCCCAGGTGATAAAACTTTTGTACATGATCGAAGCCGAGTCCAGAGGAGAGCAGGATATTTCCCTGTGGTTCTACGGATTCGTCTACGAGCTTGCTTCGTCAAACGTGCTATGCGGGGAAAAACTCACCAAAGTTTTGGTGAAGATCCACGGATTGTACGACGAAGACAAATATAAGACCATGACTCACGCGCAGATAAAGCGTCAGGTCATGGAATGCAGGGGAATAGTGGATGGCCTCATTGCCGCTTCCCTTAAGCAAGCCGCTGGCCGCGGTTCTTCCCGCGAGGAAGGAAAATAAGGAGGATGAGGAAATTGCTAAAGAGTTACAAAACGGAAATAAACCCCACGCAGGAACAAATACCAAAGATAAATAAAACAATTGGAACTTGCAGATTCATTTATAATTTTTACATTGTCCATAATAAAGAACTTTATATCAAAGGCGAAAAATTCATGACGGCAAGATCCTTCAGTGTTTGGCTAAACAATGAGTTTTTGCCAAATAATCCAGATTATTCTTGGATAAAAGAAGTGAGTTCCAAATCAGTTAAAAAGTCTATGGAAAACGCTTATGCTGCTTTTAATAAGTTTTTCAAGAAGCAAAGCAAGTTTCCACGATTTAAGAAAAAGAATAAGTCTGATGTGAAAATGTACTTTGTGAAAAACAATCCAAAAGATTGCTTTTGCGAACGGCACAGAATCAATATTCCTACCCTTGGTTGGGTTAAATTGAAAGAAAAGGGCTATATTCCCACAACCAAAGACGGATATGTGATTAAAAGCGGTGCAGTTTCTTGCAAAGCCGGAAGATATTACGTATCTGTTCTGATTGACGTTCCTGATATGGAAAAACAACAATTAAATGATTTTGGATTAGGAATTGATTTAGGTATCAAGGAATTCGTAATTGTTAGCAATGGGATTGTAAAGAAAAATATAAATAAAACCGCAAAACTGAAAAATTGGAAAAACAATTGAAAAGAGAACAGCGTTGTCTATCGAGAAAATACGAAGACTTTAAAAAACGCAACAATAAAATGAAAGGAGGAGTGGCCACTAGGCAAAATATCCAAAAACAAGTCTTGAAGGTACAGAAGCTTCATCAAAGAATAGATAATATTCGTACCGATTATGTCAATAAATGCGTAAATGAGATAGTGAAAACCAAACCATCTTATATTGCCATCGAAGATTTAAACATAAAAGGGATGATGAAGAACAAACATCTTTCAAAAGCAGTTGCTTCACAGAAATTCTATGAATTTAGAACTAAACTTGAATCAAAATGCAAAGGATTGGGAATTGAATTAAGAATCGTAGACAGATGGTATCCATCGAGCAAATTATGCCACGAATGTGGCCGTGTCAAGAAAGATCTAAAACTTTCTGACAGAGAATATATTTGTGAATGCGGATATCATGCTGACAGAGATTATAACGCAAGTCTTAATCTGAGAGATGCAGAATCCTATAAAATAGCATAAACAAGCTTTTATAGGCATGTACCGATGGCTTAGTCGGGAATTCACGACTGCGGACTGTACAAGAACCTGTGAGTAGTGCATTACTTCGTAATCACGAAAGCATACAGGATGAAGCAGTAAGAAAAGTTTGTGAAAACTTTCAATATCTCGATATAGGTATATTTGTCCATATTTTGAGTGGCAGGTGAACGATGGCCAATAAAGTGATAGACATAGGCAAAATGCCCATCAATAGCGCTTACGGGTCGTTGTCGCAAACCCCGAAGAACTACGATGGGAACAACTTCTATATAAGAACGTTGCAGCAGAAGGTGGACGCAGAATGGGAATACAGACCCAATCTTGTGGGCATTGAATATGAAGACGGATGGAATGCCGGAGATTATTGGACGGCGCCCGAGTATCCCGAGCTGGAATGGAAACCGATAGAAGTCGTGGTCCAACAGGTAAAGTCCGATAAAGGGACCGATATCTCGGAAGACTGCAGAAGATTCGTGTTCAAAAATATCCGCGAGGATAGGTTCAGGATAGGCAGCAAATTCAGGTTTGCTTCCAATTACGACCCGTTCGCGGAACAGAAAAGAAAGAATGTTTGGTTGGCTACGAACAGAGACGACGTGAAGATAACTTCGAGCGTCGTGGCTCAGAGATGCAACGGGACGCTTGGAAGCGTCTATGAAGACGCGCAGGGCGTTTCGCATTATCATTATGAGCCAGTCATTCTCGGCAAAGACCTCTCTTCGACGAGCCTGTACTTCAATGAAGTCGCAGTGTCACCGCAATCGGGCCTTGTCGTCATATGCCAGCACAACAGATACACTTCTGGATACAAACTCAATCAGCGTTTCGTCGTTGGTTACGATGAGGTATACAGAGTGAAGGCGATAAACAAGTTCTATTCAAACAGCACCAATGACCCGATGGACATTGGTCTGATGAGAATATACATGGAGATTACGGAGAAGTCCCATTATGACGATTTCGTGAATCGAATCGCATATGAGGAAGAGCCGAAGGTAAAGATAGACGTCGATGACGCTCATGACAGAGAGTTCAGGATCGAGTTCAGCAAACCGGACTATATACCGGCGAATCTCGGATCTGAGAGCGTGGAGTTTGTTCCTGTTCTTAAGGATTCTTACGACAGTGAGTGGAACGAAGTTTCTTTCAGCGTCGAGTGCGTTCTCGACAACTGGCCGGCTTTTAGGGAGTTCGACCAATACGACAATCCGTATTTTGAGCTCAAGAAGAGCGGCAATACTTTCTCTTTGAGAAGGAAGAAGCTTTACCCTAATGGCGATATAACCGTAAAATGCTTCGTACCAGCCGAAGGATCGCCTACCGGCGCGGAAATCTCTTCGTCTTTTAGAATGACGATGAGAGGGCTGGAGTGATTCGGAGGTAAAAGGTATGGGAGATTATTTGGAACGCAGTGAATTTAATGAATTCAATAGGTTCCAGAACCTAGATGGCATAGAAGCCAAAATGGTATCGCATTTGGTCAAGTCGCATACCAAATTTGCGGACATAATCTGGAAATTGCTGAAATACAACAGCTTAGACGCATTAAGCCAGCCTACTGTCAGCGAAGCCGAAAGATGGAAACTAGTTTGCTGTGACAACGGGGATCCGGTGTCAAAAAGAGTTTTCTTCTCGCCTTTTGTTGATGATGCGTGGCAAGTACAATGCAGTTCTTTGTATATTTATGTCGAGAACGTTCTCCCGATAGATCATCTGAGATCTACTGTCGGGATAACGATCGAGACCGTGACGCATAGCAAAATCAGCGCCATAAACGGAGATGGGGACGAATTCCTGTATCCGTTGGCGAATCCAAACGATTCGGATGGAAAAGACAATATTGTAGTTGCCTTCAAGAATCGCGCGACGGTTTTGCTGAAGTGCATACTGGCCGAATTCAACGGCCTGTATCTGGATGGCGCCGGATATCTTCAGTTTAACATGAAGATGCCAATCAAATGCAAGGCGACCATGCCGTTGTATAATAGGCGTTCCTACTATGGACATTCCATTGTCTTTGCTTGCAATATGAGCAACGATTCAAGCGGAGAAGCTATGGATGTGCCGGGGGAGCAATTGTGACGTATGGCGGAAGAAGTGAAAAACGAACAGACTGAGAAGCAAGAGGCTCCCAAAGAGCCAAATGCGAATAACGAAGCTCCGGCGGCGAAACCCGACCGCTATAAAGGGCTTGACGAGTCGTTGGCGGATGAGTTGCGCAGGGATGAGATAGAATATTTCAGGATGGACCTTCCGGTCCCGTTTCATGGATTTCTATTGTATCCGGCGACTGTTCGCGATTACGAGAAGTTCGCGTCTGCTTCCGCGTGCCTTACTTTAGACAAAAACAAGACGCCTGAGGGAATTAGGATGACGAATCTTGATTATCTGGTGTCGAAGCTCAACGACAAAAATGAAGGGCCAATGTGGTCTTTTAGGTTCAATTTGTTGGTCGAGGTGGTTTTCCATCTCAAGAATGGGCTTAAATGCAAAAAGTGCGGCAATGTAATTGAATATCATAGTGATGCTTTTTCTGGATTTTTGAAAAAAGTTCAGGATTTGATGGCTCACCCTCCCAAAGAAGGTGAGAAATTCGAGGAACCAAAACTTGTCTGTGACAAGTGCGGCAATGAAGATCAGTCTCAATATGTTGAGATGGTCAAGATTGTCAAAAAAGATGAAAAGCATTTTTCTCTTTTGGTAGACGAAAAACCGATCACGTCCCAGATGTTCAATGAATTGAGGGAAATCATTATGTATCAGAATTCCGCTGATTATCATAATGATTCCTGGGTTGATCCGGATGTTAAAGCGGACTATGAAGAGCGTTTGGCTCTTGAGCAAAAAGCGAATGCCGGTGCTACGGCTTCGCTGGAACGAAAAATAGTCGGCTTGTCTGTGGCTAGCAATTATAAGCTGGCTGAAATTTACGATATGACGATTCGGAAGTTCGCCATGGCTTTGGGCTTGGTGGACGATTTGATTAATTATAAGATCATGAGGTCGGCAATGATGAGTGGCATGGTGTCTTTCCCAAAAGACTTCAAGTTGGAGCATTGGCTGTACAAAACTGAAAAGGATATGTACGGCGACGGGTATAAGACAACTGATCAAGCTCAGCAATTTACGGCAAAATGATTTTTATAAACACATTATAAGGAGAATAAAAATATGGCTAAATACTTTTTAGGCTCTGTCGGTACTGTCGAAGCTTTTAAGAGAAACGAAAACGATTCTTATGAACTCGCTTTCGTTTCAAAAACTTTAACCGATTCCGGCATCAATACTACTATTTCTAAAGAAGACATTCGTGGTGGAACAGGAGCCCCTATCCAATTCAGCTTCTATCACGATCCTGCTGTTGAAATCACTCTTACTGACGTTGTTTTCAAGAAAGAATATCTTGAAGCTCAACTTGGTGTCCAATTCACTGGAGAAAATGCTCATGATTATTACTCTGACGAGTGCAAGATTACGACCGCTGGTGATCTTGAATTAGCATATGCGCCTCGTAGCTTTGGTTTTGGCGCTTGTGGCGGTGACATCAATTTAATTTGGGTTACTGAAAAAGGTAAAGAAAATTGGAAGTCTTATACTTTCAAACCAGAAGAAGCTACTGCAAAAAAGATTCATAACGATGAATTTATTGTAGGCCATACATATTGCGTCCGTTATTGCAAAGACAATCCAGTCGCAAAAATCGCTACTGTTACCTCTCAGATTATCCCTGCTGAATATATGTTGATCATTACTGCTCCTATTTTTGCTGGCGACGCTTGTGCAGCTTCCAATGGTAAGAAAGCTGGAACGATCACTTATGAAATTCCTCGTTTCCGTCTTAATGGCGGCTCCGAAATGGCTTTCAATATGTCTTCCAATCAGACCATGAACTTAGCTGGTTCCGCTCTTGCTGTCGATGACACTTGTGAAATGGGTGAACAATCCCTTTACAATATTGTCGTTACCTTAGACGGTGAAGCTGAACATGCGTATAAAGAGCTTATTGTTGATGAAGATTGCCTTAAAGTTGGTTCCACTCCAATTGTTTTTGGTTTAGAGCCTAATGGTCGTGTAACAAAACTTAACAATTCTCTTTTGAAATTCCTTAAAAAGGGAACTGAAACTTCTGCACTTACCGAAGAAGGAAAATTTGCCGAAGCTGGCGATGTCGACGTTAAGTTTATGGTTAAAGTCAAAGAAGGCGGACAAGAAGTCGAAAAGTTGATCGCCTCTGACCTTATCTCTGTCGCTGCTTAAAAATGGCGACAAAATGCCGATTTCTGATGGGCAATGGCGAAACTTATCGTTATATTTGTAAATTGCATCTTGTTCCGTGTCCTTACCAAAGATGGTGTACCACTAAGAAACGCAATGAGATAACTGATATGGAAAACTGTTCTCAATTTCAGAAAAAGGAAGAAAAGTGAAATAAAGCCTTGTTGTTTGGCGGGAAACCGCCTTCAACAAGGCTCTTAACTTGGTGTTATTATAATAGCGTTTGGTTAAGAGTCTTGTTGATTTTGCGGAATGTAATATAATTATTGGCTCTAAGAAATATTTTTGAAAAAAGGAGGGCAAATTAAGTAATTAAAGACATAGACAAATGTATTTATATGTGATATGATGTGTTTATGAAGAAAGGAGAATTATTTACGAATACGTCAAATACCACAAATTATGGACTTCGTAAGCATAAGAATCGGATAAAGGAGAACGAAGAAATTGCTAAAGAGTTACAAAACGGAAATAAACCCCACTCAGGAACAAACACAAAAGATAAATAAAGCAATTGGAACTTGTCGATTTATTTATAATTTTTACATTGCTCATAACAAAGAACTTTACAGCAAAGGCGAAAAATTTATGACGGCAAGATCTTTTAGCATTTGGCTAAACAATGAATTTTTGCCAAATAATCCAGATTATTCTTGGATAAAAGAAGTGAGTTCCAAATCAGTTAAAAAGTCTATGGAAAACGCTTATGCTGCTTTTAATAAGTTTTTCAAGAAGCAAAGCAAGTTTCCACGATTTAAGAAAAAGAATAAGTCTGATGTGAAAATGTACTTTGTGAAAAACAATCCAAAAGATTGCTTTTGCGAACGGCACAGAATCAATATTCCTACCCTTGGTTGGGTTAAATTGAAAGAAAAGGGCTATATTCCCACAACCAAAGACGGATATGTGATTAAAAGCGGTGCAGTTTCTTGCAAAGCCGGAAGATATTACGTATCTGTTCTGATTGACGTTCCTGATATGGAAAAACAACAATTAAATGATTTTGGATTAGGAATTGATTTAGGTATCAAGGAATTCGTAATTGTTAGCAATGGGATTGTAAAGAAAAATATAAATAAAACCGCAAAACTGAAAAATTGGAAAAACAATTGAAAAGAGAACAGCGTTGTCTATCGAGAAAATACGAAGACTTTAAAAAACGCAACAATAAAATGAAAGGAGGAGTGGCCACTAGGCAAAATATCCAAAAACAAGTCTTGAAGGTACAGAAGCTTCATCAAAGAATAGATAATATTCGTACCGATTATGTCAATAAATGCGTAAATGAGATAGTGAAAACCAAACCATCTTATATTGCCATCGAAGATTTAAACATAAAAGGGATGATGAAGAACAAACATCTTTCAAAAGCAGTTGCTTCACAGAAATTCTATGAATTTAGAACTAAACTTGAATCAAAATGCAAAGGATTGGGAATTGAATTAAGAATCGTAGACAGATGGTATCCATCGAGCAAATTATGCCACGAATGTGGCCGTGTCAAGAAAGATCTAAAACTTTCTGACAGAGAATATATTTGTGAATGCGGATATCATGCTGACAGAGATTATAACGCAAGTCTTAATCTGAGAGATGCAGAATCCTATAAAATAGCATAAACAAGCTTTTATAGGCATGTACCGATGGCTTAGTCGGGAATTCACGACTGCGGACTGTACAAGAACCTGTGAGTAGTGCATTACTTCGTAATCACGAAAGCATACAGGATGAAGCAGTAAGAAAAGTTTGTGAAAACTTTCAATATCTCGATATAGGTATATTTGTCCATATTTTGAGTGGCAGGAGTCTTTATGAATTCTATTATTATTTTGGGATCTATCTGGCCCACCACTGTCGAAGGTTGGGTTAATTTGATTGTCTTCATTGTTGGTTTTATTGCTGCTGTTGCAGTTCTTGTTCCGGTCGCAATAAAATTGGTCAAAAAAGGAGCAGAACTCGTGAAAAACAAGAATTGGTCAAAAATAAAAGACATTGCTTTGGCAGCCATGAAAGAAGCGGAAGCTAGTGGTAAGAAAGGATCGGAAAAACAGCAGATGGTTATCGATGCCGTTGTCGCCGGTTGTAAAGAAGCAGAAATCGAAATTAGTGAAGAAGATTTGAAAAATCTTGCAAAGTATATCAATGAGACCATCGAATGGTTCAACAATATGAATAAATCTTCTAAAAAAGAAGAGGTTTCTAAGGCTAAGAACACGAAGAAAACCCGTAAATTCTTAGTTACGGAAGAAGAAGAAAAAGAAATAAATAAATGCGAATAAAAAGACTTTTTTATTTGAAAGAAAGATAAGCTGAGACAATCGTTGATTGTTTGATGTAGGAAAGGGTTTTTCCCTTTCCTTTTTTTCCGCCGCGTTTTGTGCGGCGCATATGACAAAGGCAGGTGGACAGCATGGGTATAAATAATGAAAAAACGGCCAAGTCAATGCTGGATCTTATCAAAGAGCTGATCAAGCAGCAGCTCGACAATAAAGATCAAGTGGCATTATGTCAGATCGCGTCCCCTGGAAGCGACGGCAGGTACAATATCTATGTTGTCCCTGATGACGCTAATGTCATACATAACATTCCGAATAAATTCGGTTTTGACTTGAATACCGGCGATTATGTTTACGTGTACAAGGTTGGCAACCAGTTTGCTCAGTCGTTTATTTTTGCCAAAGTCGGTGAAAATCTTGATTTGAGGGATCAGTTGAACCAATTAGTGCTTGAAAATAGCGGAGCATCTTCTTCCGGGGGAACTGGGCAGGGATCTGCCGTGCAGGGCCCTCGCGGGGATAAAGGCCCCAAAGGCGATAAAGGGGACGTCGGTCCCATCGGACCCACTGGGGCTTTAGGCCCAACTGGCGCTACCGGACCTATTGGCCCAACGGGCCCTCAAGGGGAAGTAGGCCCCGTCGGCCCTACTGGTCCGCAAGGCGATATGGGCTTAGTGGGGCCAACAGGCCCTACGGGAGCTATGGGTCCCACTGGCAGCACCTGGTTTTCCGGGAATGATGTCGGAACGGTCCAAGGGCAAGTGCCCGTTGATCCTTCTCCGACTGGTGTTAAAGTAGGAGATTTCTATTTCAACGAGGAGCATGGAGAGGTTTATAGATACAATGAGTCAAAAGAATGGACCAAAATAGCGACTCTTAAAGGAGCGCAAGGTCCAAAGGGAGACATAGGAAATGTGGAAGGGGCTAGTTTGGCCGAGGGGAGCTATGACCAGAAAAACGGCCTTACCACAAAAATCGAATACGACAAAGAATCGAAAAAGATTCTGTATACCAACGTTCCGGTCAAAACGATGTTCGAATCTGTGAATGGAGTCTTTTTCACAAGATTGGATGACAATTTGAATGAGGTGCCGGATTAGGAGGAGGTAACGCATGGCAGATATAATAACGCAAAAAAAGACATACTTCCTCACCCAAAGGCAGTATGAAACATTAAGAACGGGGGGAACCACCACCGTCACGGACTATAATGGGAACGTGGCCACACTTACTGGATTGCCAAGCGATGGCTATTTCGTTTGCTACTATCAGGATATCATCGGTCCTACCGGCCCAAGAGGATTCACTGGGGCGGCAGGTGAAAAGGGCCCCACCGGCCCACAAGGCGCTCTTGGCCCTACTGGGGCAGAGGGGAAACTTGGCCCTACTGGGCCTACTGGTCCTACCGGACATGTCGGTCCTGTCGGCCCTACCGGAGCCACAGGCCCTACGGGTAAGATTGGTCCTGTTGGTCCTACAGGCCCTACGGGTCCCACTGGCCCAACAGGACCTACGGGCCCAGCAGGCTCTCATATCAATTCAGTGACCGGAGACAAAGATCCTGCACCTGGCAATACGGTAACTTACACTATGAAAAACACAGACGGCACGACCGCCGGCACTTTTGTGGTGAAGAATGGTATTACGATTAACTCAACACAGTATCAATCCGGAGATTCTGCCACCACGGCACCTACCGGAACGTGGGGAAGCTCTCCCGTTGCAGTTTCTGAGGGCAAATATCTTTGGACGAAGATAAACTTCAGCAATGGATCCGTTGCTTATGCGGTGTCTAAACAAGGAGTCAGCGGAAAAGCCGCGACGATCTCTTCTGTTACAGCGAGCACGGGCGCGGCTGGCAGCAATGCCAGCGTTTCCAACACTGGAACAGCGAATGACGCCAAGCTTTCGTTTGTCATCCCTCGTGGAGACAAAGGTGAAACTGGTGTGGCCGCGGGTTTTGGAACCCCTACAGCCACGGTGGATGCCAATATTGGCACTCCTTCGGTTTCAGTTTCCGCAACTGGTCCGGATACCGCAAAGGTTTTCACTTTCACCTTTAAGAATTTGAAAGGCCCTACTGGTCCTGAAGGAAAAGTTGGTCCTACCGGACCTATTGGTCCTGTTGGCCCGACTGGTAAGACGGGCCCCGTTGGCCCTACTGGCCCAACAGGGCATACTGGCGCTTTGGGCCCTACCGGAAGCACTTGGTTTTCCGGGGAATCCGTTGCTACGGATACGGCTGGGAATGTTGTGCAGTCTGTTACTGGGCAAATCCCTCCAGTCGCTCCAAAAGTCGGAGATTACTATCTTAATTTGTCATCTAATGACGTATTCAGATATAATGAATCGAATCTTTGGACGAAGGTCACGAATTTCAAAGGTGCGGCTGGGAAAAACGGCACGGATGGTGTTACTGCCAATGTGGCTGGGGTTGTAGGAAACTCTTCGCAAGCTGGAGTCGTTACGGGAATGTCTTATGATTCTACCACCAAAAAGATAGTTTATAACGTTCAGCCTGGCTCTGTTGTTTTCTACGATAAGATATAATATTTGTTAAAAAGGAGGTCTCGTAACGATGGCAAATCCATTTGAAAATATACCAACGGTTTTCCTGACGCAAGCCCAGTACGAGACCTTGGTCGCCGGGACAGGGACGGTTAATGTCGCTGATCTCAACGGCAATAAAATAACTTTGGGACCTGGTTTGAATAACCTTAAGAATTACAATCTTCTTTATGTGTGCTGGCGCGACGACATAAAAGGCCCCACTGGCGCGACTGGTCCAAGAGGAGCAGTCGGTGAAAAAGGAGCCACTGGCTCTGTCGGTCCAACTGGGCCGCAAGGGCAAAAAGGCGATAGCATCACTGGCCCCGTCGGTCCTACAGGTAAGGTTGGTCCATTGGGTCCAACTGGCCCTACTGGCAAAACGGGTGATCCAGGGCGAACAGTCGTTTCTTTGACGAGTGGGTATGACCTCAACAACGCCACTGCAAATAATGGTGTGTATGTTTCTTCAAGTACTTCCATATGCAATTCTCTTCTTAATAAGCCGACATCTGGATTCATAGCCGGTGAAATTCGTGTTGAGACTTATTGGTGCGGGACAAGCGCTTCTTATCTCACGCAAGTGCTTTATTGCAGAAATGGCACGACGCATGCCGAATTTTCAAGAACAAAGGGCGGCGGATCATGGAGCTCGTGGTTTAAATATGGGGAAAAGGGGAATACCGGCGCAACCGGCCCCGTTGGTCCTACGGGTCCTCAAGGCCCAGGAGGAAGTCAAGGACCTCAAGGTCTGCAAGGTCCTGTTGGTCCTACCGGCGCAGAAGGTAAATTAGGTCCTACCGGCAAAACGGGTGCGACAGGCCTTACTGGTCCTCAAGGAGAGACAGGAGGTCAAGGTCCTCAAGGAATTCAAGGTCCCGTCGGTCCTACCGGCAAAACAGGTTCCGTTGGTCCTACAGGCAAGACTGGTCCTGTCGGTCCCACTGGCCCTCAAGGCCCACAAGGTCCTGGCGGAGGCACAGGAGGTGAAGGTCCTAAAGGACCTACTGGACCTACCGGACCCACAGGTCCCGTCGGCCCTACAGGGACACAGGGGAAAGGCGCGTCTAATGGTGCTCAACTCACCAATCAGAATTTGAATGATTATCGCACCGAGGCTTTATGCGGTTGGTATTATGCCGGCGGGGGAAACACTGTTTCCAATAAACCGTCGGGAGTAGATGCGTTTGGGCTGTGGGTACTAAGAACAGCCATTGGTTGGTATGCCCAAGAGCTTTACGCATCGAATGCCAATACGAATAAGATGTTCATAAGAACGTGGAACGGCTCTGGTTGGACCGCGTGGGACGAGAAAGGAAAAACAGGCGCCACTGGGCCTCGAGGAGAAAAAGGGACAGTGGATATAATCGATCTAAGACAGTAAATTTGCCATAATCTCATTGACTTGGATGATTCTTTCTTATATCATAATGACATAGATAGTCTAAGTAGGGGGTCCGTTTGTAATTATCGGATCCTCTACTTGAGTCATCTATTAACATTCCGTCATTAAAAACGGGAAAGGAGCTATTATGGTGCCTTATAAAATTGCTGTTTACACAATATGCAAAAACGAAGTCACAAACGTCGACAAATGGATCAATTCCATGATGGAAGCTGATTATCTATGCGTCCTTGACACTGGAAGCACAGATGGAACATGGGAGCGATTGGTAGAATGGAGAGAGAAATATCCCGATAAGATTATTTTGTCTCGTGCCGAAATCAAACCGTGGAGGTTTGATGTGGCAAGAAATGCCAATATGAGATTGATCCCGAAGGACGCCGATTTTTGCATTTCCACCGATCTAGATGAGATTCTGGTTCCTGGATGGGGAGACAAATTCAGAGAGGCATGGGATAAAAGCAACAAACACCGCATGTGGTATAAGTATGCCTGGTCTCATAACGCCGATGGAACGCCAGCAAGAGTGTTCTGGTATGATAAATGCCATGACAATAGCGGAAAGTGGTTTTGGAAATATCCAGTGCACGAAACACTGACGTGGGGCGGAGACGACTCTTATGATGGAGAAGCGGGAACCGCTGTCAGTGACGATATTTGGCTGCATCATTATCCTTTACATAAAGACAGCAGGTCCTCTTACTTACCTTTGTTGGAAATGCGGGCAAAAGAAAATCCGGATGATTATTATGGCCTGGTTTATCTTGCTCATGAATATTATTATTCCGGCAACAAAGAGAAATGTCTGGAATACATAGATACAGAGGTTATGCCAAAGATCAGTGCGAATGACATGTATTCTTGCAAAACGGACTTGTTCATGTTCAAAGGCAAGTGTCATATGGATTTGGGGATGTTGGACAAAGCGATAGTCGATTTCAAGCAAGGCATCGCTCAAGGTCCTGAATTCCGCGACAATTATCTTGAATTGGCAAAAGCATACATAGCCCAAGAGAAATATCAAGACGCGATTGATATCATCAACGAAGCTTTACTGAAATCGAGAAGACTTTACTCTTGGCTTGAATGGGACAAATGCTGGACAAGCGAACCAGCAGATCTGCTATGTATCGCATATTATTATTCCAGTGCCAAAAATACCGCTTTGATGTATGCTAGACTTGCTTACGAAGAGGATAAAGGTGACTTGAGGCTAAAAGACAATCTGGAAAGATTGGAAAGAGAACTCAACGAACCAATTAATAACTAAAGAGAAGCGGGCAATACCCGCTTTTTTGATTGCTCTTTTTAGAGCATATTTCAATAGTATTTTCTAAAAAGGGGATGTCACATCATGGAAATCAAATTCAAAGATAAGATAAATACTTTTGATTATCTCATCATGTTCGACCTTGCCAGCAAAATAACGGGAGTCTGTGTGTGGGATATCAAGAAGAAATCCCCGTTTTGCACGAGGGTGATAAAAGTAAAAGAAGGAGCAGAGCTCCCCTTCGCTGATCTAAAAGAGAAAATAAACGGCCTTTTTGATGAAGTCGATAAAATCATCGGATTGAAAAGATGTTTTGTTTCCAAAGAGATGATGCCAACGCAGATCCATGGAGGGTCTTCGACGGTTCAGACGTTCGTCGCTTTGGCGAAGAGTCATGCCATTTTGGATGTGTGCTGTTACGAAAGGGGGATAGCTTGTTATGATTACAAAGGCGTTGCCCCAGCAACAACTCATGCTTATTACAAACATATAAAAGAGTTGGGGATTAAGGACAAAGTGACAAAAGAAATGGTGAAGGATTATCTTTATGAGCTTTTTCCGACGCAAATGCAGACGACGACCTTAGATGAGACGGACGCGGTGTTTTTGGCGAAAACTCTTTGTGAGGTAAAATGGAATAATGACATCGATGAGAAGGTTCGAGAAGAAAAGAGACATCGGAAAACATTAAAAGCGGTGCATGCGATTGAGGTCGTGGATAAAGAGATCGAAAGATTGAAAGATCTTAAGAATATTTGAGATTTAAAACAGGGAGGCGGAATATGGCTAGATCTACAGTATACAATGAAAATTTAACCAGCGACTACGAGAAAGTCTCGCCACAGAACCGTCAGCTGGTAAAGCAATATATTCAATATTGCAAAAGCAATGATAAATCGCCGAAAACGCAACAGCAGTATGAAGCATGGCTTAAAGTGTTTTTCTGCTGGAATTACAAAGAAAACGGAGACAAATTTTTCGTCAATTTGAAAAAAAGGGATTTCGTGTATTATTTTGGCTATTTAAGAGATTTGGGAATGAGTCCAAATCGAATAGCTTCTTTGAAATCCTGCTTGAGCAGCTTGTCTACCGAAATAGAGCTTCTGTATGAAGACGAATACCCCAATTTTCACAACCAATTGAGAGGATTGGAACCCGTCCATATAGCGACCGTTCGAGAGAAGACCGTTCTTTCAAATGAGGAAGTGCAGAATATTCTCAAGGTTTTGACCGACGAGAAGGAATATCAGATGGCCTGTTATGTTGCGCTCGTGTGCTCATGCGGTGCGAGAAAAGCCGAGCTTCTTCAGATGAAGACGTCTTTTTTCACGAAAGAGGCCGAGGTTTTCGATGGATATATGTATTGCACCCCGCAGATAAGGTCCAAAGGGCGTGGCAAAATGGGGAAGTTGATAAAAAAATACGTCATCAAGGAAGCTTTTGACCCGTATCTTGAAAATTGGATGAAAGAAAGGGCGGAAAAAGGGATAGACAGCGAGTATCTGTTCGTCACCAATAAAAATGGCAAATGGGTCCCTGCCAATGTTTCTACTGCGAACATGTTCGCAAGAAAAATCTCGAAAAAATTCGGCATAGATTTTTATACGCACTCGGGCAGACATTATTTCTGCACTCTTTTGAAAAGTATGCAACTTCCGGATTCAGTTGTCACTTTGATTTTCTCATGGTCAAGCCCAGACATGATCAAAGTCTACAACGATGTCAGCGATGAAGAGATTCTAAGCGATTTCTTCAAGAAAAAACCAGCCGGCGAGGCAAAAGGAGAATAAAAATAAAATGGAAAAAATCAAACTTACGGACATTCTTACGGCGATTCTTAATTTCAAGGAGAATCCATCTGAGGAAAATGACAAAGTGGTGCACGATTATATGCAAAAATTGCATGTGATTCCTTATCTTAGCATAGATAGAAAAGCGATTTGCGCTTCCATCATATGCCAGAATGTCTTCAATGTGGAGAGGGATATGGTAAAATCGGCTGTCTATTTGGTTGTGGCGGAAACGATGTACGGCATCCTTGAATATTGCATCAATTTGGAAAATGATTTGGAATCTTTCGTCGCGGATGAGACTATCTACAATATATTATGCGAATTCGGGTTCATCGATTACATAATGAAATTCTGCGGCACCGATTTCAATCGTTTGTGCGATTTGATCGATAAGATGATCAATTTTGGCAATATATACAAAATCGTTGAAGCGGCTGATAATTTCTCCGGTGCAAACATTGATGCTTTAGTGAAGGAATTAGACAAAGCGACGAAGACCCTCACTCCTGAGATGCTTTCCGATATGAAGAGCATCTTGAATGGTGAAGACCCTCATTGGAAAGCTTTGAAGGAATCCGTCGGAGATGAGGTCCTCGGTAATGTCTTGGATAAAGACATATATTCCACTTTGGGAATTTCCGTTCCAAAAAAGAAAGAAGAAGAGCAAGCGCCTGGTGAAAAACCGGAAAAAGAGAGTAAACAAAATCAAAAGGCTTGATTTTATCGGCTTCGTGCCATATGATTTCTTTTATTAAGGAAAGGAGAGTAATCAATATATGAATGTTATCAAAAAAGATAACCGCTGCGTCCCTTTCGATTTTGAAAAAATCAAATCCGCTGTGAGCAAATCGGCAGACAGAGTGAATATATCTCTGTCGAATAAGGATTTTGAGACGATAGAAAAAATCGTCAAGGAAGAGATTGAGAAGGAGAAGCAGGACAACGTGCCGGTGTCGAAGATGCATAATTTCGTGGAATGCGCCTTGGACAAAACCAACAAAGACGTTGCGAAAGCTTATAGGGACTATCGCAACTACAAACAGGAATTCATCAAAATGATGGACAACGTCCTCAAAACAGCGGATGAGATGAATTATAAGATTGACCGCAGCAATGCAAACACATCAGCGGCCCTTGTTTCTACGAAGAGAAGCATGATATATTCCGCTTTGAACAAAGAGATCTATAAGAGCAATTTTCTCAATAAAGAGGAGTTGGCGGCAATAAACGACGGATATATCTATATTCACGATTTATCGGCTAGGTTAGACACAGCTAATTGTTTTGCTAGAGAAACCGAATTTATGACAACCGACGGCTTAAGGTCATTTGCCGACTTTAATGATGGGGACATCGTTACTGTTTTTGATGCTTTTGGTCATGTTCAACAAGCGACAGTTCATAATTATGGTAAACAACGATTAAATAAAGTTGTTTTGAAAAGATGTTCTAAAGGATATCAAACTGTTTATGTAACGGCTAATCATAGATGGCTGTTAAAAAATGGTAAAGAAACTACTAACCTTAAGGTTGGAGATAAATTAATGTTGGCTCCATCAGTGCATTTTAAAATCGCAGAAGAAATGACCCCAAAAGAGGCATTCGCGTGGTCTTGTGGTTTTTTCTTGGCGGACGGAGCCACAGAGCATTATAAAAGTAAACACGGTGATTGCGATCGTGATTGTTCTAAGGTAAGGCTGTGTGGTCAAAAGAAAAAATTTGCACCTATTTTTATAAAAGCCGGGCTCAATGTGACTTATCCTAAAAGTTTGAATGGCGATGGATTTGTCTATTGCAGAAATTTTGTTAAAAAGAATTTTAATCGAGAAGAGATGAACAAATATTCATTAGATGAATTAAAAATGATGGCCCAAGGTTATATGAGTGCCGATGGGCATCTTTCTCAAGGGTTACGCCCAATAGGACATTTTAGAGGGGTGCAAGCAAGCGGCTCTCATAATGATTGGTTATTAGATTTATTAAGTATAGGTGGTTTTTATGTAACTTCTGAGGAAAACTTAACAGGGCAACAAACTAATTATGGAGAAAGAAAATTTACAATTAAATATCAGCTGCATGACAACCAGGGTTGTCGCGGATATGTTGTTCAGTCTATCGAATCTGCATATGAAGATGAAGTATGGTGTTTAGATGTTAAAAATTCTCATAATTTTTTATTAAAAGGTGGAATCCCGACGGGAAATTGCTGTTTGTTCGATATGGGCAAAGTTTTGCAAGGCGGATTCGAATGGGAGCATATCGGGTATAACGAACCAAAGGATGTAAGGACGGCGGGGAATTTGATCAGCGACATCACATTGAACTGCGCCGCTCAGCAATACGGCGGGTTTACCTTACCGGAAATCGATTCAATCATGGCTCCGTATGCCGAGAAGTCGTATAATCGTTATGTCAGGGAATACAAATCCTTGTGTGAGCAGATGAACGGCAACTACGATGAGCATGCGGTCGACCAATATGCGATTAAGAAGGTCGAAAGGGACATTGAGCAGGTATTTCAGGGGTTTGAGCACACCTTTAATACCGTGGCGTCAAGTCGTGGCGACTACCCGTTTATCACGATAACGGGTGGATGCGACGAAACAAGATTCGGAACTCTTGTATGGTCCACGGCTCTCAAGGTCAGACGTGAAGGGCAAGGTCATCCTGGCCATAAGCGTCCGGCGATCTTCCCGAAAATGGTGTTCCTTTACACGAAAGAGCTCCATGGGGAAGGCAAGCCGCTCGAATGGTTGTTTAATGAAGGCGTGAAGACTTCATGCGCCGCCATGTATCCAGATTGGCTGTCGCTTGATGAGCCAGACGAGACTTTGATCAAAGGCGTTCATGCTCCTCATTATGAGCCGCAGATTGCGAATATATTTAAGAAATATCATAAGTTCGGAGTGTCCAGGTGGTATTTGGACAAAAATGAGAATGTTCAGGAGAATCCTGAGTGGGTTGATTCAATTATCAGCCCGATGGGTAAGCGTAAACTACAGCCCATCTCAAATTTCCTTAACCCCGCTCGGGGGTGTGGCGACATTAATTGCTGCTAATGGTTAGGTCTTAGAAATAAGATGAGACCATGCTAAACAAATATATTAGAGTATATTTGAATGTGTATCGACTATCCGTGATGAATGTAACGGAGTAGGCTCGGAGATAAGCACCGAGTCCAAACAGGAAACAGCGAAAGCTGATGATATAGTCAGTACGAATGGTGACATTCGATAAAACGTGTAGGGCCTACTTATCCGCCTATTATGAAAAAGGTGGATTGAAGCCGGCCAGCGACGAAGACAAGCCGATATTTACCGGGCGCTTCAACGGCGGCGCTATTTCTCTTAATCTTCCGATGATCTATGAGAAGTCAGTGGAAGAGAAGAAGGATTTCTATGAAGTGCTTGATTATTATCTTGATATGATCAACGGTCTCCATGTGAAAACTTTTGATTTCTTATGCAAATTAAAAGCCAGCTGTAATCCCGTTGGCTTCTGTGAGGGTGGTTTCGGTAAACTTAAATCTACCGATAATATATCATCTCTTGTGAAAAGAATAACGTTCTCTTATGGATTTACTGCTTTAAATGAGCTTCAAGAGCTATATAACGGGAAATCCTTATATGAAGTCAGAGAGGATGATCATGCATTTGCTTATGAGGTTTTGAAGCATATCAGCGATTATGTCGACCAGAGAAAAGTTGAGTATCAGCAAGGCAGATTATGTTATATCGCCGCCCTTTATGCCACTCCAGCTGAGTCTCTTTGCGGGACTCAACGTGAGCAATTCGTGAAAAAATATGGAGCAATCCATAAAGTTTCCGACAGGGCTTACTTCACAAACTCATTCCATATGCACGTCACTGAAGACATCACCCCTTATGAAAAGCAGGACGCTGAATTTAGGTATTTCCACATAGCTAGCGGCGGTCATATCCAATATTGCCGTTTTGTGTCTGGCATGAATGAGGCGTATATCAAGCAATGCGTAAGGCGAGCTATGCTTTTAGGATATTATTTCGGAGTGAATATAGAGAAATCTTATTGTGAGGATTGCGGAAATGAGACAGACGATGACGATATCGTCTGCGGTTTCTGTGGTTCTCATAATCTCACCACTATCAATAGAGTTTGTGGATATCTTGGATATTCTAAGGTTGAAGGCACAACGAAAATGAATGACGCCAAGATGGCAGAAGTCAAAGATAGGAAGTCCATGTAATGAATATCATCAAGATTGAAAAAAACAATCAGGTCAATGGAGACGGTCTTAGATGCGTGATATGGTGTGCTGGTTGCAGCCACCATTGCCCACATTGCCATAATCCAGAGACTTGGGATCCCAATATCGGGAAACCTGTCGGCGATTGGGTGTATGAGGCACTCAGAGAGCAGCTTGACAAAGAGGAAATCTCCGGAGTTACTTTTTCCGGAGGAGAGGTGACGTATCCGGCAAACAGAGAAGCCGGCACCGAAATCATGCGGTGGATAAAGAAGAATTATCCTAATAAAACCATTTGGGTTTACACTGGATTTCTTTATGAGGATATCTCTGATTTGGAAATGATGAATTATATAGATGTTCTCATTGATGGCCCTTATGTTGAAGCTCTTAACCCCGGAAGGGGAAAGCTTCTGTGGAGGGGCAGTTCCAATCAGAGAATAATTGACGTCAAGAAAATTAGAGAAAGCAGCCTTTAGAATAAAAGGCTGTTTTCATTTAAGACAAAAGAACGCAATGCAAGGTGCCTTTCAGGGAAAACTTGTGAAAAGTTTTCCCAACAAAGGCTCTTTGCAGTGAAAAGGAGGACACAAACATAATGGATAATAATGTAATAGTTCCCGCACCCCAAAGTCCTCGTATGGATAATGGGGTGCTAAAATGGTTTTACGGCGATACATTCGCGGTTGACATGGTAATTAATTTGGTTGACCAAGAAGTCGGAGAAGACGGAAGCTTGGTCAACAGATTGATAAATTTCGATGAATCTGACCAAATCGTGGTCACTTTCTTCAATGCCAGAAAAGAAGTCGTCTATTCTTTCATATCGAAGAACATCAGCAATGACGAAGAATCTGAATTTTACCATACGGTATCTTTGGATTTCACCAAAGATATTTCCCATAGATTCTGCCGTGGCAGATACACATATTGTGTCAAATATGTGCATAAGGACGGCGATAAGACGATTTCTACGGACATTACCACGATTTGTGTGAATAATAAAGCGGAGGTGGAAGTATGCCATTAAACGAAGAAAAATCCGGCGTGACAATGGTGATCAAGAAAAGGATCAGATTGGCAACCGCTGGCATGACTGCGACTGAGCCGGCGCCCACCGACATCGTTGCAGTCGACGATAAACTCTACCTCTATCGAAACGGAAAACCGATGGATGGGCAGACCCCACAGGACGTTAAGACGGTCGGCGGGCAGACGATATTCGGAGTGGGTAATATACCACTCCCTCAAAAGGTTAGCGATTTGCAAAATGATTCTGGGTTCGTGACGAATCTCGTGAATGATCTAGTGAATTACTATACATCCGAGCAGATTGACGTGAAACTGTCAAGTTTGGGAGATCTCAAACTCAAGGTGGTGGACGCGCTGCCGGAAGCGGATAAGGCGAAAGAGAACGTGCTTTACATGCTCACTTCCGACTACAAAGTATATGCGCAATACTTCTGGGACGAAAAAGGGTGGCACTTGGTTGGAACGGGAAACACCGATCTGACCAATTACTATACCAAAGAGGAGGTTGATCTTTTGATCAAGGCCTCTGTCTTGAAAGTCGCCACGGAAGATGCGATTGGAGGCATAAAATCCGCTAAAGTCGACGCTTCCGCAGACGGTGAAAGGAAGTACGTCAAAGTCGAAGAAGACGGGTTGGCGTACGTTAAAGCGGCGAAGGTCACCGACTCGCCGACCGCCCAAACGGACGTCGTGGACGCCCTGAACTCAAACTCGGGGGAAGATCCCGTTATCCTTTTCGGTGGAAACGGCGCGGGCATATAGCCCGTTCGTCACAAGGCATGCTTTTTAATGGAGGAAATCTATGGCTGAAAGCAACATTTTGAAGATGAAGATCCAGCTCCGTCACGACACCGCGGCGAATTGGAAGCTTCATGAAGACGTCGTTCTCCTCGCCGGTGAGTGCGGCGTTGAGACTGACACCAACAAATTTAAATTCGGCGATGGGACAAAGGCTTGGTCCGAGCTCCCTTACGCTGGCACTCAGATCAAGGTCACGGGAGAAGGAGATGTCATTGTCGGCGCTGAAGTCAATGCCGCCGGAGAACTAGTCCTTACCAAGGGCAAGCTTCTCGACACTACCGTTCAGATGAGCGACGATTTCGTTTTTACAGCTCCTGTTGGAACCGTTACGATTCCTGGCACCGGCAGCACCACTGTCTCTGCAAAGGATAAGACGCTTAGGGAATTCCTTAGCGCATTGTTCGCGCAGGCGAAGAATCCTTCCGTTACTCAACCTTCTGCTTCTCTTAGATTGAATGAAGCGGGCGCGTATGAGGTCGGAACGATGAAAACTCCGTCCTATACCGCTTCTCTTAGCGCTGGTTCCTATCAGTATGGTCCGGCCACGGGCGTCGCGGCTACCACTTATTCCATCACCGATGGCACCAAGACTCTCACGACTGCAACTGGCAAGTTTGATGAGATGCAGGTTATTGATGGAACCAATTACAAATTGAATGCGACCATCACTTATGGCAAGGGCGCAAATCCTAAGAACAATCTCGGAACTGAAGTCCCAAGCCTTGCTATTGAAGCGGGATCCAAGACCGCTGCTTCCAGCACGATCACTGGCTACCGCAACAGTTTCTGGGGCGGAGTCAAATCCAAGGAAGGAACTCCGACCAGTGCCGTCATTCGCGGTTTGGCCGGCAAGAAGAACGGCAACATCGCGGCCGGGAACGCCGGCGACGCGGCGGAAAGCGTCGGCGACATGAGAGTCATTATCGCCGTTCCGGCGCCGCGCACGATCACGTCCATCAAAGACGTTAACGGATTGAACGCTGAAGCATTCAGTGCATTTACCCATATTACTGTCGACGTCGAAGGCGCCAACGGGTATACGGCGAAGTCCTATAACGTTTATTACAAAGATAACGCAGCCGCTTGTGACAAAGCCAACAAATGGCATTTTACAGTGGCTTAATGAAGGAGGAACAGAAACATGGCAATGGAATTTGGTAAATTGAATTTCGCCGTTGGCTTCAATAGAACCTCCGCGTTCCCACTTGATGCGAACAGCTATTTCGAAAGCTACGCCGCAGCTTTAGCGGCAGTTAAGGGAGCAGCCGAAGTCGGCAGCTCCGACAGCGCTTATTATCTCGGTCAGCTCATCATCGTAAACGACAAGACTGATGCGGCCGATAAGGGCATCGCTCTCTATCAGATCACCGGAGTCGTCGGCAATGCGACGCTCACGAAGTTCGGGCAGGCGACTTCCGCCGACGAACTTGGAGAAAAGGTCACCGCGCTTCAGAACAGCATCACCGAGATCAACGGCAAGTTGATCCTCGCGGACGAAACCCATGACGGCTTCATGTCCAAAGGCGATTTCGCGAAGCTCAAGGGAATCGCGGAAGACGCTCAAGTCAACGTCATTGAAGGAGTCCAAGTCGATGGGACCGACCTCAAAGTTGCTGACAAAAAAGTCAATATCGATCTTTCCGGATACGTCAAGAAAGACGGAGACAAAGTCCTCTCCGACAATAACTATGACGATGCTTCCAAAACAATCGTCGACGGCATCGAAGCAAAAGTAACCGCCGAAAAGGATAGAGCGAGTAAAGCCGAAAAGGCAAACGCTGACGCAATCGCCGGTCTCGGAACGAGACTCACGACTGCCGAGGGGACCATTAAGACCCACGGCACCGACATCGAAGATCTCAAGACGAAGATCGTCGGCCTCACCGGCGCGATGCACTTCGTCGGCACGTCCACGTCCGACCCGACGGGCGAAGCTGGCGCCACGATCGAAGGTAAAGATTCCTTCGCTTCCGGCGACGTCTGCTTGTTCGGGAAGAAGGAATACGTCTATGACGGCGCGAAATGGGTCGAGCTCGGCGACGAAGGAAGCCACCTTACGAAGACCGAGGCGTCTGAGACCTACGCAACCAAAACGCAGGTCACGGCCGACATCGGCGCCGCAAAAGAAGAGTTAACCGCCGCCATCGGAACCGCGAAAACCGAAGCCATCGAGACCGCTGGCACGAACGCCGATTCCAAGATCGCGGAAGCCCTCAAGGCCTACACCACGACCGAGGCGCTCAACACCGAGCTCGCCAAGAAGCTAGAGGCGAAGGACCTTGCCGATTACGCGAAGACAGCCGACGTCAACACCGAATTAGGCAAAAAGGTTGACGCAATCGAAGGCAAGAGCCTCGTCTCCGATGTGCTCATCACCAAGATGGAAGGTATCCAGGACAACGCCGTCATCAAGACCGTTGGCGCTGGTTTGAAACTTTCCGAAGAAAAGGAATTGTCTGTTGATGCGGATACGATCCCTGCCATCGCCATCGCGAAGGTTAGCGGATTGCAGGACGCGCTCGATACGAAACAAACCGCAGAACAGGTTTCCGCAGCCATTGCTGCCGCGAAGATCAAATCCACGCAGATCGAAGGGACCGTCGCGTCTGCCGCAACCGCGGATAAGGTCGCGAATGCCCTTATCCTCGGCGGAAAAGCCTTCAACGGCTCTGAAGCCGTCGAGGTCACCGCAGCTGATCTTGGTGCTTTAACTGAGATTCCGCAGGCAACCGAAGAGGCCATCGGCGGAATTAAGATCGGCCACGCGGCCGGCGCTAACGAAGCTGCTCTCAAGCTCGACGAAGAAGGTAAAGCCTACGTCGAGATTCCGGCGGCCGTCGTCTATTCCGCGAAGGAAAATGGCGGTTTGGAGATGGATGCAAACCACGCGTTCAGCATTAAGGAAGTCTCCACTGACTTGCTCAAGCAAGGTGCGAAGGCCTTGGTTCTCGACGGTGGAACCGCTGTCGAATAATAAAAGGCAACCACATGGGGGAGGGGCTCTGCGCCCCTCCCTTTTCGAATAAAGGAGAATTATTATATGGCAGAAACCACAAAAACATTAAAGACCAGAATTCAATTAAAATATGATACTCTGGCCAACTGGAATGCCGTGGCTAGTACCTTTGTCCCCAACAAGGGTGAAGTCTGCTTTGTCGAAATCCCGACGGGCGACACAACGGCCACGACTGCTCCGACCGTATTGTTCAAGGTTGGAGACGGTACCACCACATGGGGCAAACTTAAATGGGGATCTGCTCTTGCAGCAGATGTCTATACGTGGGCCAAGGCAGCCAGCAAGCCATCTTACACCGCTTCTGAAGTCGGTGTGAATGAGACGGCCTTCCCTGGCTTGAATAAAACAGGTACCATCACTGGCATCACGATGAATGGTGCTTCAAAAGGGACTTCTGGAGTAGTTGATCTCGGAACGGTCGTCACCGACGTTTCCGGGAAGCAAGACAAAGCAGTCAGCATCACGGGGATCACAGCGACAACCGTGAATACTGCTTTGAAAGAGCTTTCTGATAGGGTCAATGGCAAGTATTCTAAGCCAACTGGCGGAATTCCCAAAACAGACCTTGACGATACAGTGCAGGCCTCTTTAGACAAGGCTGACACGGCGCTTCAATTGCACCAGTCAGTCGTTTTGGCGACCGGTACCAACAACGGCACTTTGAAGATCACCGTCAATGGCAAAGCCACCGACAATGTCGCCGTGAAAGGACTTGGAAGCGCGGCTTATACGGCATCTACTGCCTACGCAACAGCTGCGCAGGGTAAAACGGCTGACGCTGCCCTTCCAAAGGCTGATTTTGATTCTTTCAAAACCACTAACACCGCGGCAATCGCGGATGCGAAGAAAGCCGGCACGGACGCGGCTTCTGCGTTGAGCGCATATGAGAAGACAAACGACGCTAAAGTCTCGGCGAACACCACGGCGATTTCCGCCCTTCAAGAGGCAACGAAATCCGGCGTCACCTTCAAAGGCAAACTGGACAAGCTCCCAGATGCTTCTACCTACAGCAACGGCGACCTTATCATCGTTGGCACGAAAGAATACATTTGCTTGGAGACCGCCGCTGCGAGCGGCACGACCAAAGCCTGGATCGAGCTTGGCGATGAAGGAAGCCATCTGACGAAAGCCACTGCTGATGGATATTATGTCGCCAAAAATACGGCCATCACTGGCGCCACGAAGTGCAAAATCACCTATGATTCCAAGGGATTGGTTACGAAGGGCGAGAATTTGGCAGCCGTCGACATCCCAAATCTGGATGCCGCGAAGATCACTACCGGCACATTGCCAGATGCTCGCATCGCGAGTGCAAGCACTTGGAGCGGCAAACAGGATAAGATCACTGCCAGCAACAAACTCGCCGCTTCTTTGGTAAGCGGTTTGGCAGCCGTCGCTACGTCGGGAAGCTACAATGACTTGGTCGATAAGCCGACGATCAACGACAATAACCAGAGAGTCGGTGTTGGCACTACTGAGTTCGGCGCTAATGACCTCGTCAAATTTGCTGGTGGGACAAATGTCTCCGTAACGGCGAATGCAACGAATAAGACAATCACCATCAGCGGCAAGTCCGATGCTGATATCAAAACTCTTGCGGAAGCACAGATCAAAACGCATGGCGGTGTCGATAAAACAGGTACCGTCACGTCTGTCTCCGCCGGAACTGGATTGGCGATCAGTGGCACGGCTTCGACGACTCCTACTGTCGGTTTCGATGATAATTGCACTTTTATCTTCGATTGCGGCGGAGCCCCGAAGGCCTAATAAAATCCCCGTTTTATTTGGGTTAAGATGAAAATAGAAGAAGTTGGGGGCGCGGATATTCCCGAGCTCCCCGACTTCTGTTCTGGATTTCTCAAGATGTTTGCGGTCCAATGTTCTTTGGATCGTTTCCATAAGAGAATAATGGATTGCGAATATCACTTCGCCGCCTGGAATGATGGCGGCGGCAATCTCTGTAAGTTTTGAAAGAGACAAATGGAGGAGATAAACATATGTCAGAAAAGAAATTATCTACCCGTATTCAACAGAAAACGGATACTAAAGCCAATTGGGATAAGGCTACTAATTTCATCCCTTTGAAAGGCGAATACATCTATTATAGCGACCTCAACAGAGTGAAAGTCGGCGACGGTGTCAAGAAACTCGGTGAGCTTCCTTTCCTCGCGGACAGCGACACGCATCAGTCCATCAAGACACTCAATACCAATAACACCACTGCACAAACCGTTTCCGCAAATGAGGCCATCGCAGGAAGTGGCACGATCAATTTGCATAAAGTGGCTAAAACAGGTTCTTATAATGACTTAAACAATAAGCCAACAATCCCCACTAACTATGTAACCACAAATACCAAGCAAACCATCACAGGTGAAAAAACTTTCAATGCACCTACGAAGGCAAGTGGAGAACAAGTAACTGCTATATTTAAAACCGCAAATGGCGGCCAAATTATCTTTGGCAAAGAAGGCCCAAATAGCGGCTCAATGATTGCACTTGACCAAGTAGCAGGAATAAGACGTTTAAATTTCCGAGCAAGCGCTACTCCTGGAGCGGTTGTTTGGTCTCAGCCAGAGTCAGGCTCATCTTTGATGTATGATGTCTCTAATGTATACTTCAGAGAATCAAGTGCGGTAGTTTTAAGCAAAATGCCCAACTATTCTGTTCTTGCAACAGATAGCAGCGGTAAAATTATTAAAGGTTCGCCTGTTCAAGGGCCAAAGGGCGATAAAGGGGATATTGGTCCTGCTGGTCCCACTGGCAAAACAGGACTCACTGGCCCAACTGGTCCCGTCGGCCCTACTGGCCCAACTGGCGCTGCCGCAGGTTTTGGAACCCCAACTGCCACTGTTGACGCAAATGTCGGGACCCCTTCTGTGACCGTTACTGCCTCTGGCGGCGCGACTGCGAAAGTATTTAACTTCGCATTTAAGAATCTCAAAGGAAATACTGGTCCACATGGTCCTACTGGGCCTACGGGTCCAAAAGGGCCTACCGGCGCGACTGGTCCTACTGGGCCAACTGGACCTACAGGGCCTGGCAAGCTGTATTTTTGGGCACCGGTAGCAGCCAGTAGCAGCGGAACGACTGCATTGACTTACATTAATGATTATATGAAGATCAGTGTCACATCTGCGTCCACTACGATAACTCATACTGTAAACCTCCCAAATAGTTCCATTTATACATTTAGGGACTCAATTGGTAATATACATTATGCTAAAGATTTATCGATTGGCGATATCTTTATATGTATAGATGTTAACTATAAAAATTTAATCCTAACGGGGAAGACGGTAGGGACTAGCTCTGTCAATTTATCATTTGCGGCATTACCAAATGAATATGCGGGCAATTTAGGAGGAAAGACCTATGTTTGCGCAACAGGTAATCTTGGGAGCAATAGTGTTAATAGTCATTTGACAGCAGTATTTAGGGGTTCTTCCATAACATCAACTTATATTGATTATGTTCAAAATAACACTTTAACTCTTGTTACCGACAATGCTACGGTAAAAGAAATTCCATGCTCATTATTAAAGGAAGGGGATGTTTTGGTATTGAACAATACTCTTTATTATAGCTGGTTTATCACTTCTATAGTGGGCAGTAGAATAACCGTAAGACGAATAGAAGACGATCTCCGCGCTGCCACAACTACTAGTATAGGGGGATTATGTTTGCCAATGATATCCCATATGGACGGAAGTGGGTGGGATACCAATGGGTATTATTATGATAATAACACCAATCTTCAAATTTGTTTTGGTACAACAACTAATAGCCATGGATTAATGACAGTCACTTTTCAACGAAAGTTCGCAGGGGCGCCAACGGTTGTCCTTGAGCCTTTCTTCAAGAGCACCTCATCGACCTCTATAGGCACGCAATATAGAAACGCTCAGACGGTGAGATGTTATTTAGTTAATGGGTCTGCAACTAATAGTAATTGTTCTGGTAAAGTTGTTACCGGATTTTGGTTTGACTCTGGTAACGATGAAAATCAATATTTCAATTATATAGCGATTGGGCGAAGTTCATATGAGCCGACATATGATAAATAACAGTGAAGGAGATCAATATGAAATTTTATTATAACGAGAAAACTGGAAAAATAAGAAATCATTGCTTTTATGATGAGGATACAGAGGGAGAATCCCTTAAAATGCCAAGCATAGAATTAACCATAGATGAATGGAGCAAAACACTTGCTTCTCATCAAGTAGGAAAAGCATATTTCTATAAGAATGGTGAACTTGTGCTTGAGGACGACCCAGATGTTATCAATACCGAAGAATATAAAGCGGAAATTAAGGTTAATGAGATAGCAATATTCAAGCGATATTTATTAGACACCGATTATGTCATTTCAAAACTCAATGAGCTTAAATTGGAAGATGAAGCAGAATATGAAGTTGAGAAAGTCAAATATGCTGATGTTCTTAAAAAACGCAAAGAAGCAAGAGTAAAGATAAATGAATTAGAAGGCAAATAAAATCATGTCGGAACGTCGACGTAAAACCTTACGTTACCGCGGTGCTAGGCATCACTTTTAAAAAGCCTGTCTTTTATGACCATTAATGAGCCGGAAGGTGGCCCCGGAATAATCAAAATCCTTTACTTGAGATGAGGATTATGGTAAACTTGTTTTAAGAAAGAGGAGGCTTTATATGAGAAAATATCGAATATATTCTGGGGCTAAGCCTTCCAGCGTTAACAAAACTTTCGCGGTTAATTGGGGAAATAAGTATTTCACTGTTTCTCCAATTACTGGGAAAGAGAGCATTTATGGTTTAGTCTGCAACTCTTCAATGGCTAATGGAAATCAATTAGCCTGCACATTTACCAATCCAAATAAAGACAGCGTAAAAGCAACCCCGGTCCATTGGACTTGCACCAACCCTGATTATGATTCTGGAAATATGCAGATAATCGCATTCTCTAGCAATAATCCTATGATCTTGGGGCCCAATTCTGCGTTCACATGCCAATGGGATGCCTCTGGGGTTGTGCACGCAGGGAAAAACACGTGTCAGGCGTTATTTGCGATTGACACTGTGTTTCCTTATCAAGAGGGAAGCCCCACGACTTCTTCTGATACGGTAGACATTTATAAGAAATTTTCTGCTCCTGGAGTCGACATTGATGTTACTAAATTTAATAATGTGACCTATGATGCCTCAAATAAATGGCCTTATAGTATGTCGGTCTGTAGCATTGGCAGCTTTGTTTATTCCGTTAAAATTTCAAATCCCAATGAAAGCGAAGCAGCTTGTTATAAATCAAGTACAAAAATTATAAATAAAATAACAGCCAATTCTAGTGCCGTCTATACTACACAAACGGTTGCAGGTGGTAATTTAAATTATTTTGAGACGCCAGCTCCTCAGGAAATTTCTTACTCAAATTTTTTTCTGGATTCGGCTTCTTTACCATCAGATTCTAGAACGAAATCGACAATTACAAACAGTAAAATTGTCGTTCCAGTTCCGCCTCAATTGATTAGTTGCCTCCCCACAAGCTATTCGAGCAACTCTTTTCAGATAACCATTAAAAACAAAAATAATACACCTTATTATTGTCGCGCCATGTATCATCGTTTGGATGGGTCTACTTCTGATTATTGGATGATCGAGTGTCCAGCCAATGGGACGGGGACAATGATTAGTACAAACGGAAGCGCACAAACTTTCACTCTTGTGAGGGGGGTTAAATACGACCTTTCTTTCTATTTTTATACACTGAATGGTTCTTCTTTGAGTTACGGCGGCACACAACGTTCATGTAGCATACATTATCCGTTCCAAGCGCCCGATTCTGGTCATTCCTATGTGTCTCCAATCGTTGCATATGAGATATATGATGACGATGCTAATCCGACAACGGTGACTTTTATGATTCAAAACCATAATCCTGCGGCGTTATCTGCTCAATTAGACCTTTATGTGGGAAATAGCGCTTCTGGCACCAGAGTAGATTATTGGAAGGTTAGCGTCCCTGCTATGGGGCAAGCTACTTGTCCTAATACCTGGAATATAAGTAATGGGTCTACTTATACTTTGGTTGCTTATTTTATGGCCAATGATACTGGTGGATATCATGGGTCGGCTCTTTCTGGAAGCACACGATATAACTTTACCGTCGTAGCGGAGGAGTAGTGGCAATTATATTAAAAGTGACAATATGTTCGATTAGGAAGTTGCTGATTTCTAGTTAGCAGTAGTTCTCATGATAAGGAGGAAAATTATGGCATCCAGCGTTATTTTAACAAAAATATATAAAGTTACTGTTGCCCAATGGAGCACATTGGTAAACGGCGGGACTTTGAGCGTTGGGGGCGTTAATTATACCTACGATGCCAATGCTATATATTTCATCGAGGAGACTTCTTCTCCAATTTATTATGACATCATCAGTTGACGATGTCATAATAAAGCGTCTGGTTTCCTGGACGCATATGCGCACATGGTCAGCCTCCTCGCGGCGTGCGCGGAAACGGTAGGGCAGACGGTTTAACCGTATTTGTCTTATCGGCGAATGACCCAAAAACCCCTTCTTGGGTTATATGGATAGGAGGAATCTCATTTGTCAGTTTTAGGAATTAGCCTTAAAGGCAATGAAGAACAACAGGAAGCCTCTCGTTTGATAATGACAAACGACATCCCGGTAGTGATAATCACCGGAGCAGCTGGCACAGGCAAGGATTTTGTCACCATGGCCACTTGTCTTGAGCTTCTTGATCAAAAGAAATATTCTAAGATTATCTATACTCGAAATCCTGTCGAGGTAGGCAAATCCCTTGGTTTTTTGAAAGGAAGCCTGGAAGATAAATTTGAGCCTTATATGAGCCCATTGTATGACACTTTTGAAAGCCTTTGTCGAAATAGCACGAGAAAGATGCAGCCAAGAGAATTGCAGAGCAAGGTAGACGTTGAACCCTTAGGATTTCTCAGAGGAAGAAATTTTGCTCCTGGTACGATTTTGATTGTTGACGAATGTCAGAATTTGAATCTCGCCTCTATTAAAACCGTTCTCACCAGAATGAGCGACTTCTGCAAAGTTATATTGCTTGGCAGTATGAATCAAATAGATGATATCGAACAAAGAAGGAAAGACAAATGTGATTTCCAGCGAGTTATTGACAAATTCGGAGATGTTCAAACACCATGGGTGGCTCATGTTGAATTAGTGAAGAGCATGAGATCAAAATGGTGTGCAGAACTTGACAACATATTGGAAGAACTCGGTTAGTTTACTAAAACCGAAGCAAGGAGGTAATAAAATGCCAAATGAATTACCGGAGATCACTCCGATTACAAAAGTGAAATTTAAAATAGGTAATGATAAGATATATCAGAAAACCACAAAGACGAAAGGGAGCGTTTCCCCTTATGAGGATCTGTTCTCTTTGCGGATAACTAAAGACATCAAAATAGATGGAAGTCTTTACAGGAATGCCGTAGTTGATGGCATGGGGAACATCATTGATTGGGGAACCTTGGCAACAGCGGTGTCTGTGCCTTCAAAAGATGTGCCAACAGTTCCGTCTGCCCCGGCCACAAAGGCTAAGAAAACGGCAAAATCTACGAAAAAATGATTATTCTATTGACTTCCTTTCTTATATCCATTATAGTATAATCATAAGAGTAAAGGAGAGAGTCATATGAGTAATAAATTTTTGGAAACAATAGGCAACATTTCAAAGACCGAGAATGGAGCTTTCGGATACAAAAGCACATTCGACCCAATGGTGGATTTCAATTTCAGATTAGCTTCGTATCGCAGTGAAAGCCAGGAAAAAATTGAGGAAGATTTCCTTAAGATCCTGGACTCAAAAGATGAAGACGTACTTCGTTTTTTGTTTTATATCAGAGATGTGCGAGATGGCTTAGGGGAAAGAAAGATTTTTAGGATCTGCCTGAAAAAATTTGTTGCCAGTGATTTTGATAATAAAGAAGAAATCGTTGAAAATCTCTGTTATTATATTATGGAATATGGCAGAGCCGATGATTTATTTTGCTTGTTAGATGACGATGTCGATGCTTCCATTCATGAAACTGTTTACAATTTTATTGATATCACTCTTGCGCACGATGCGATAGCTTTGGCTAAAAAAGAAAACATTTCTCTTTTGGCAAAGTGGCTTCCTTCCGAAAATGCAAGTAGTAAAAAAACAAAAGCGTTAGCGACAAAAATCAGAAAGAATCTTGGTTTGCCTCCAAGAATTTATCGTAATACTCTTAGTTCTTTAAGAAAAGGGCTGAAAATTGTTGAAAGAGATATGAGCGCCAATAATTGGGGCAAGATAAATTATAACTCCGTGCCTTCTCGTGCGAATCTCAATTACAAAGATGCTTTTTTGAAGCATGATGGAGAAAGACGTCGACAATATTTGACGGATCTCGCAAATGGGGCTAAAGGCGTTAAAATGAATTCTTCTGTCAACTTTCCTTATGACATTGTCCATAAATATTCCGAAGAGCTCGAATTGGGCTATTGGAACCATGAGACCGATTCTTCGAAAGAGGATGAGACGCTGGAAATGGCATGGAAGAATTTGAAAGATATTCCTGGATTGGATAATTGCCTTGTTGTCGCGGACGACAGCGGTTCTATGTTCACCGAAGTTTCTTCTGCTAGCAAAGTTTCCGCTTTGGATGTCGCCAGATCGATAGCTATTTATGGCGCGCAGCATTTAAGAGGAGACTATAACGGGAAAATCGTAACTTTCAGCGAAACCCCGAGATTTCTTGATATTTCCAAGAAGAAGAATTTGAAAGACATCTTAGAATATTTGGGCAAGCACAGCGAAGTAGCCAATACCAACATAGAAGCTGTGTTCGATTTGATTTTGAGGATTGCTGTCTCGAAGAAATTAAAACAGGAAGACCTCCCAGAGACATTGGTTATAATCAGCGACATGGAATTCGATGACTGCGTCAGAGATCATAACGATCATGAACTCGACGCTTTTAATAGCCCGGTGGAGGCGGCCAGAGAAAAATTTGAAAAGAACGGATATAAACTTCCGAAACTCGTATTCTGGAACGTGGTGAGCCGTACGGGAACCATACCTCTCGAACAAAATGATCTCGGGTTCTTGTTGATTTCCGGATTCAGTCAGAATTTGTTCAATGGCATCGCTACAGGGAAGCTTGATACCAGAGAAATGCTGAATGAAGTGCTCACCAGAGAACGTTATTCAAAAATAGAAAAAATTAATTTCAACAAAAGTGTTGACAAAGAAAATTAATATGATATAATAATTACAGGGATGAAGGAAAGTGGCGAAAGTCCAACACCTTGTACCCTAACTTAGGCCCGTACAGCAAACACACAAAAATCAAATCACAAATCCATTAAGGAGAACCTCTAACGGGCAACCGTTAGTTTAAAAAGGGGCCTAGAACATTAGACACTTACAGCAAAAATTGAAGAAAGTCATTTATTGATTCTAATAAGAGGTGTCTAGTTATGTGCATCGCTCGGTCTCGCGCACCGACGATGCACATTTTTCTTATTTTTTGGCATATCTGATCCTCTTAATCTTGTCCGGAAAGACGTTAAACTAAAAGGAGGGAAGATATGTTTGAATATTTGATGAATTTCCTTGGAAACTTCGGAACGAATTTTTCTCATAGATATGAGCTGAACCTATTCCAAGGACCTCGCAATCTTGACGAAGTATATTGGTCGAGATCCGCGGCGGAATCGCGGATGTATGAATTATGCGATAAATACGATTTGCAAATTGTAAAGGTTTATCCTGATAAGCATTTTAAGACATACATTTGCTCAAATGGGGCCACATTCCACATCAATAGGATATAGCTCCACGGCCCGTAAGGGCTTTTATCTCAAAAACGGACCAGCGGATGGTTTGACCATTGTTTTGACCATAAAGGTTCAACTCCTTTGTTTTTGACCATTTATTTATTGAAAGCCACTATATATGGCTATAGGAAGAAAATTTCTTCCGCGAGGATTGCACGCGATGCAATCCTCTTTTTTACTGCGTTTAAATAAAAACGCGCTTTTATTTAAGGCAAAAGAGCCTTGAGGAGGGATCATTTATGAAAAAAATTTCTAGTTATGAGAAAATCATCATCAGCTTCGGCGTTGTTATAGGGGTCTTCTTTCTGGTCTCCCTTATGAAGTGCGTTTCTTATTCAATCGTTTTGGCTGACAGATCCTTGTGGAACGCCTTGAGCATCTACAAGATGCTTGGCGTTGAGGCAGCCTATATTTACACCCATTGCAACGACAATTTTGTTTCCACTCTTGTTTTCAGATTGTCCGGATGGGCAATGTGTGCTATTGTGTCGGGCCTTTTGTGGGTATTTCGTTTTGTTATTCCTTTCTGCAAATGGCTGAAGGAAAGACGCTCCCAGCGAAAGGCCGGAAAAAGCGAAGACAAAGAAAAGGAGGACTAATCTATGATAAAATACGATAAACCAATTGCTTTGGATGAATTCATTAGGAAGAGTGACGAATACGAGAATAGCGACGTTTTTTCCGGTGAATATTTCAGAAAAGTCCTCATGAACAGCGATATATCGCTATCAGGCGGAGACCTCAGCGACGACGATGAACGCCTAACAAGAAAACAAAAGGGCAATCGCATCATGGCTCAGGACATAGAAAACAATAATCTTAAAAAACAACTCGTCACGCTCAATAACAAGTTCAAGCAAATGGGGCTTGCCGTCATGGTCTTCCCAAGAACCAACAAAGGAGGAGGTAGTAAAGAGTCCACGACCATAACGGGATATAAATTACTCGTTTATGATCCGAAATATGAGAAAGATGTTATAGCAAACAAGAAAAACGGCGGAAAGAAAGTCATAGACAAAACTGGCAAACATTCTTTCATGCAAACTTTCAACGTCGCCTTCAGCGACACTGTCAAATATGGTCATTCTGGCATCAATACTCCTGTTGACATAGTGAATGTCGACAAAGACATCATCACGAGAGTCAAGGCAAACGAAGCGGAGATGATGATCGTGAATGACAAGCTGCAGACGATGAGTAGTTCGATGAAAAAGACGGATAAGTCTTCTTTGGACGCGGCAAAAGCGGCTTTCGCTTTCGCAGGCAAAAAGCTCAAAAGTATAGAGTCGAAAGTTAATACGAACTATGAAGACAAAGATGATCTTTCATATACGACAGGCTCTCATGAATATGACTCCATGCTGTCTCAGAGGATCAACGTAGCTCCTCTTTTGGATGATTTGAAATGGTCTTATGGAATGGAAGATCTTTATCGAGGGAAGGTAATGGAGATAATGGCTCTAACCTCTCAGGCGAAGAGCAAAGAGCAAGCGCTCAAGATCATCGAGGCGAGAGAATCAGATCTGAAAAAAGGCTTTGGAAAACATAAGAAAGTAGAAGGCTATAACCATTTCAAGAAATTGATGCTCAATTCTTATGACAGAGGGGTTATATGGGATTTCTCTCAAGTAGGCGAGAATGCCATAAGAAGCGAGAAGATGTCTACCATGGACAGAAACGACATAGCGGGCGACATCTTCATGTCTCCTGTTTTGAGAGAGCAAGGAAGAAAAAACAATCATAATATCATAGGGAAAGGAAAAACAACCGCACAAAGAAAAGCTGATGTCGAAAAGAAAGAAAAACTGTTTACCAGAGGTATTCTTGCTTCAAAATCTGGAGAGGCGAAAGGAATCAAGTACGCTTCTGGCGTCATGGACAGAAACAATGACAATCAGATTGCTTACGATGCCTCTGTTTTGGCGGTTGAGATGGACGACACTGACCTTGCGAATCAAGGATTTTCGAATCTTTCTGTCAAAGAAGGACAATCCGTTATTTCAAAAGCATTAGGTGAGGTCTTTGATACCTCTCACCATACCATGAACTATATTTACACAAGCGAAGACGTGGAAAAAGCAAGAGAGGCGATGTTCTACAAGCTGACCGAGCTCAAGAAAAAGAAAAAAAAGAAAGACGATGAAAAGAAATACCTTGCTAAGCTGGAACATATCTTCAATGAAGACGGTTCCATCAAAAATGCATCGGCTTTCGCTGCGGAAATGTTCAGGAATTCTCTCAAAGACGATAATATGACTCTTTTCAAAACAGATGACCGAAGACAAGACAGCAGCTTTGTGAAAGTGTATGAGGATGATTATGGCGGAATCACCGTCTCAGGGGAAGGAGTGACCCCGATGCAAAGCGGGCGCAAACTCGTCGACACGTTCAACAATACACGTAGCGCCGCTACCGTTGCGCAACATGGGGAGTTCGGGAAGATCAGAACGTCTTCCGGGAAATACCTCAGCGATTACAATATCCAAGCGATATTCGGAAGAGACGGGTTGGATTCGAGAAAATACGGGACCAGACTGAAATCCGATCTCAACACGACATTGATAGACTTAAGGGAAGTTCAAAAAATAGGCAAATTTTTCGACGAAATAAAAGCAGACAGCGAAAAAGAAGTAAAAGAGGGCGACAAGAAAGGCGAAATGCAAAAGCAGGCAGCCAAGTTCTTCAGCGATGTTCTAGAATACGACAAAAGTGGCAAAGTGTATGTCACAGATGATCAGGAAAAGGTTGATAAATATCTCGAGAAGGCTTCTAAAGAGCAATTATCGTTTTATCTCGATTATCTGGATACTCTCAGAGATAAATACGGAGGAAACCAAGGATTCGGAAAAGTGTACGGCATAGATGAGAATGGCAATCTTTACCGCACGAAGAATACAAGAACCTTCCGCACGAACATCGGCGGGGACAACAACTATACGTATGGAGATTATGACGATAAGGGTGCCGTTGACTTCCGAACGGGATACGATTCCGCGCTGAGGGCATTTACCATGGCAGCCGCTAAAATGACACTCGAAGAAAAGGAAAAAATCTCGAAAGGGAACTCAAAGAAGAACGCCTTCGACATAGCAAGAGACTTGGCGTCGTTGTTCGATGTCGGGAAAGAAGCGCAACAAGAGTGGAAAGATCTGGTGGCTTCCAACGAAGAATCCATCAAGAACATGAAAAACACTCTGGGCAAAAACAAACACTTTGACGTGAAAAGCCTAGACAAAAGCAAATACATCACGGTCGGCATGGGCAAGGATTTCGAAATCAACGTCGACCAAGACGCTGGCCAAATCGAAACCGAGACATGGGACACAGAAAAGAAAAAGATCATCAACCAAGAGAAGACCCTTACTTATGTCATTGATGAAACAAGGAAAACCCGTGCGAAGAAAGCCAATGAGGACAGAGCGGCCGAGATCGCCAATATGGAGAAGGAAATCGCCGACAAAGAGAACGAGTTGGCCGATCTTAAGAAAAAAAACCAGCAAAAAGAGATCAAGGAAAAACAGATAGAAATCGAGAGCAAACAAAAGCAGATAGATGAGTTAAAGAAAAAAGAAAAAGTGAAGCCAGAAGACTTCCAAGTCGTCATCGACACACAAGGAAATAAATTCGGCGATACGATAAGTTATGGCGATGGGAAGACATACGGCTTTGGCGGCAAGGCAATCTATCTTGATAAAAACAACGGGAGAAGTTTCGGTGGCTATACTAAAAGAGGGTACCATAGCGAAATAAACAACAACATCGTGAGAGCTCTCAACTCCGGTGAAAGCGAAAAAATCATAGAGGCCGCCAACGGGCTCGTCAAAGTCATGGCGAACAACATCAGAAACAAAGACGGGTCGGATTATAAGTATCTACTCAAAAACAAAATGCCGCACTCCGCTTCGGGTTCCTCCCTTGGCTTCAATGTCCATCAGATCATGTCCCAGGATGAATACGAATCCGAGATGAAAAAAAACATCGGGGAGAGGGATAATCTTAAAATCCTCAAATCGGAGATAGCGTCCTATGGCGCTGAGATTTCAAGGAGAACAGCCAAGGATTTCCTCAACAGCAAAAAAGCCGATGAAAGCGGGAAAGACCTATTTTCACTCAAGAACCTGAGGGATATGCTCAAGAAATTCGGGCTCACTTATACCAATAAAAAAGGAGAAGCGCGAGATATCGATAAGATGAAGAGGGAAGAGGTTGTCGCCCATATCTTGGACGCTCTTACCGTCGGAAAGTCGGATTGGGAAAATGCTTATCGAAGCGGAACTCTGACGGAAGGTCTCAAGGGCGTGCTGGGACGTTTCCCTTTCATGAACGGATTGGATCTCGATAACATCAGCAAGATATTCATCGGAGACGATTTGAAAGGCAATGCCATCAAGCTCGGCGCCGGGCTCGCCATGAAGGAAAATGCCGACTTCGACGGCGACCACGAGGCATTGAAGCTTGCTAAGCTCAGCCCTGAAGAAAGAATTGTTTTCGATAAGTCTGAGACAATAAAGAAAGCCGTAATGCAAAGGCTCGCGTGGATTGCGAAAGAGAAATATGAGGGAGAAGACCAAGACAGACAGGTTTTCAGCGATGATTTCTATGAGGGCGTGTCCGAGAAGATGATCGCCCAATCGGCTGAGATCGCCGGAAGAAGAAACAAAGGGGCGGTTGGCGTGTTCTCCAATTATGCTTCTCAGCTCAGGAACATGATGAAAGACATCGGGTTCGATGAAACCAACATGATCTATGGCACGGAAGAGGAAAGAAAAAACGGCGTTGCCGCGATCTTGATCAGAACCTACTTCGAAGCTATGGAGCAAGACGCCATCTCGGCCAAGAAGATAATCAACCGACTCACGAAGCAATACAAAGAGCAGGGGGTTAACAAAACCGCCGAAGAAATAGAGGCAGATGCCTTAGCATACCAGAAGAATCTCTTACAAGAGACTGATGACCTCATGAAGGCATTCCGCGAGAAGACAGTCACATTCGAAGAGCTCAGCCAAAAGTTGAAGGAAATGACAATCCTCGGGCCCAACGGCGAGTTGAACAACCGTGTCACCCAAGCCGCATTGCTGGCTGTGGAGAACGGCATCGACGGCGGAAAAGAAATATTGAGGAACCTGTATAGCCAAAACGGAAGCAAATACTTCGAATATGACATGTATGGAAGAGCCACCAACAAAGACGTGGAATTCGCAAAGACTTTCGAAGGAGAAGGCAAAGGCGGCTACGAAGAATGGGTGAAAACCAAACAAGCCCAGTTCTTGTTGAAAAAGCTCGACAGAGCGGGCGTCGAATACGAGGGCAGAGACAAGGATTTCTATGAGTTGCTGCTCAGTGGCAAAACCCATAAAGCCGACTATGGCACCGCAACCCAAGGAGTCTTCTATGCGGAGATGCAACGCGGCGCGCAATTCGCGAAAGACGCGAAAGAGCCGATGCAGGACGGCACCGTCACCTCTTTTATCAGATCGGCCGCTAATCACACGCACACCCCCGAAAAAAGAAATTACGATAGAGTGTATAATTTCGGGGATTTCACCGACGAGCAGCTTAAAGACCTGGAAGGCGGCGCAGAAGGGTTCAACGAAGCCAGTGACGATATCTCCGAGGCGATAGCCAAGCTCAAAGAAAATGGCGGGGAAATCGGCAGCGCCCTGGCCATTATACTCGAGGCCATAACGGGCTTCGCGAAGGGAACGGGAGCCGTGGCAAGGGATATGCCAATGACGGCAAAAGAAGGCGCGAGGGTTCTCGCGAACGCCAAATCGCTCATCCCTTATTCCGTCTCGACCCTCACGGACCTCATTTTTCCTTGGAAAGGCCCGAGTAAAGACCCTAACCTGGTAAACAACATTCTCAAAAATAAGGATAAAAAATATTTCGGGTTCGATTCAGAGTCTCAGCTGAAATCTATAGTCGGAGACGGGATAGACGCGTCTGTTGCTTTAAGGGGCAACGTCTATGGATCGAAAACCGAATACATCGCTAAGTTGAGAGAGCTTGCCTCGGAGAAAAAATGGGAATGGAATACCTCTGAGGATCTTGAAAAGCTTTTTGACGAGAACAAGGAATCCCTGCAGAAAGAGAATAACCCTAACATAGACGTCATCTTGAATGCCAAAGAGGGTTATGAGAACGACAAAAAGAAATATTTCGAATTCATGGAAACCGTCCATGGCAAGAACGGATTCAATGACATGGATTTCTTCCTCGCGAAGAACAACGTGGAAAAAATCGAGGACCTGCTGCCTGGATGGGAAAGACAGATAGATGCTCTCTATAATTATTTCTCTCCTGAGAACATGGCCGAAATCACTGTAGGACAAGACGAAAAAGGAAACGACATAACCAGAAAAGCCAGGATGCTCCCCGAAGCGGGATTCATCGGCGTCACGGGAAGGGACGGGAAATATTCCTATGTCGGACGTACCGATATGGCGGGTCTGAGAAACGAGACCGTTGTGGATCCGGATGGTACCGAAAGGCAGATCAAAGCATTCCGAACTGTTGACTTAAAAACGAAGTTGGGGGAAAAACTGGCGATAAAAGATATCCTCCAAGGCGCCTTGGTCGACAATGCCTTGCAACAAAATCTCCATGCCATACATGACATTTATGAGAAAAAAGACGAAAATGGCGTTGTCACTGGTGGCGGATACAAAGCATGGCTGGATTCCGAACAATACAGGGCGATGGAAGGTGCCATGAAAAAAGCCGGCAAGACGTTCGACCCGGAGGAGCTTTATCGTCAACTTAGGGAGGCTGACGTCGCCGGGGATATGATCCTCAGGACAAACCCAGAGACTTTAAAGACCGAATTTTACCAAATCGGCAATATTAGGCAAAATATCAAAGATCGCAGGATTCTTGATCTATTCGACAGATATTTGCATGGGGAAAACACGAAAGAAGAGCTGCAACAATTGGTTGAATCATTGCCGACCGAGCTATACCAACAAGGGGTTACCACCGAAGAAATGGAAAAAGACCCGAAGCTGAAGTACAGGCATGCCTCCAAAGAGAAGGTCGCAGCGGATTACCTGGATCTCGAAAAACAGAGAAACGCAGCCTTGGAGCGCAGAAAGACGGTCAATTACCTTCTTAATGACACTGCGAACGAGAAGACAGACGCTAAAATCATTGAATTGAAGAAGGAAGCGGATGACCTCGATAAAAAGCTTAAGGAAATAGACGACAACATAAAAATAGTGAAGGGGATGCACGTGAATCTCCACTCATACGACGAAAATGGCGAAAAAGTCGATGTCGACAAAGAGATAAGGGCGGACAAGCGTCAACAGAAGGCGATACGTGATGAAGCCATACAGGAAGAGCAGGCTAAGGCGAGACAAAAGCTGGAAACCACTCTTTCGAGGATGATCGAAATCCAAGCCAGAATGCAGGAAAGGACCATCCGTTCCAATGCCGCTGGCCTCTATGGCTTGAGCGAGGAGCAGAAACTCGCGAATGCCAAGGCGAACAAACAGGACCAAAGCGAATATGACGCGCTTGCGAAATCGGTCCAAGGAGTCAATTGGGAAAAAGCCGTCGGCGGCGCCGACCAAATGGCGGAAGTCACGAATAAAGTCACCGAAGCGACGGAAGCGGCCAACCAAAGACTGGTGGCGATCAATGCGGACCTGAACCCAACCATCTGGAAACAGCTGACGATGAGCGTCAAGGGCTATTTCAACCAAATGGTCCGCGGCCAGCTTGTCTGGAAAATAATGGGCCAGCTGCAGAGAAGCATCAGGACTCTCATAGAAGATGCCAAGAAGCTTGACTCCGTTCTCGTCAACCTCCAGATAGTCACAGGAGACACGAGAGAGAACACGAGAGGGCTCATAACGACTTACGCGTCGCTCGCGAAGCAGATGTCCGTCACGACGTCCGAAGTGGCGGCGGCGGCCAACGATTGGCTGAGACAAGGATATTCCGTCTCGGAATCCATAGACTTGGTCACGGCATCGTTGCAGCTCAGCAAGCTGGGCATGATCGATTCGGGCAAGGCGACATCTTACCTCACTTCCATGCTCAAAGGCTTCAAGCTTGAGGCGGGTGACGCCGTGTCCATCGTCGACAAACTGACGAAGATAGACATGTCGGCCGCGACCAGCGCAGGCGACATCGCGGAAGCCTTGAGGCAATTCGCGACGACCGCGCAGCTGTCAGGCATGGATCTCAATGAGTCAATCGCGATGGCGACGACCATCATGGACGTCTCCCAAAAAGACGCCTCGTCGACCGGAAACGCCATCAAGACCATGCTGTCGAGATTCGGAAATGTCAAAGCCGGGATTTATTCCGGCATGAACATCACCGGCGACCAGAATGAGACCACCGAGTCACTGAACGACATCGAGAAAGTATTGAGGAAGATGGGCATCTCCCTTCGTTCTTCGAATCTCGAGTTCAGGGAATTTGGCGACGTTCTCGACGACATCGCCTCGAAATGGGACACTCTGGATAGCGTGAGCAAAAACGCGATCGCCACGGCGATGGCTGGCACAAGACAGAGGGAAAGCTTCCTTGTCTTGATGGAGAATTACGACAAATACAAGGATTTCATCGAAGAGGCTGCCAATGCAGAAGGAACGGCGGCGAAGAAATACAAAGTATATGAGGATTCCTTGGAAGCGTCCCAGAAAAAACTGTTGGCCGCTTGGGAGGAATTGGCAAACAAGACGGAGATAGTCGATTTCTTCAAGACAATCAATGAGCTGGGGGCACAGATGCTGAAATGGCTCCCAACGGTATTCCGTTACTTCACTGTTCTAATTTCTGGCAAAGTCGCGAACAGCATCCGCGGGATCATGTCGGCATCCGGCTCTTTGAGTTTGAACGGGGTGGGCAAATTATTGCGCGCTTTCGTTTCCGGAGGATTGGTAAGCGAGAAATTAGGATGGAGCAAACAGACGGGTAGCACCCTAAACAGAGGGGGGATGATAGATTCCCTCATCAGAAAAGGGACGAACCCTATGCTTCAGGAATTGCGGATAATAGCGAAAAACACAACAGGGCTTGGCACAATGCATCAAGCAGGGGCGGTTTTGAATGCCTCTTCCTCAGATGTGAACGGGGTTGCCGTCAATGGGCAGGCATCCTTAGACGATATTATTAAAAACCCTTCGCTTTCACTCAGACAAAAGCGAAAAGCCGTGAAGAATTTCTATAATTCCGAGTTAGATGATATAAAACCATTCAAAGGTTCCATCTATGGTATTGTGATAGATGAAGAAGCAAAGGAAAAATACAAAAAAGAAGGAAAGAAAGAATATAAAAAAGAAAGGGAAAGGATTAAAAAAGAAAAAAGGGAATTCTTGGCTGATGTCGGTCATCAGTCTTTCATGGCAAGCCGCGCAACGGACCCCCAGCTGGCAGACGGCACAAGGCTTTCTGATCTGAAGCCTCACACCGGCAAGATAAGATTTGGGAAAGACAAAGGCAAAGAGTATACCTATTACACCGCAAAAGGTCATAAGGGCCGTATATCAGAGAAAGACTATGAAGCTTTGAAGCAACAGCAGGCTGCCGACAAAGAGAACGCCGAAAATGAATACAAAAATTTGAAGAAAGCAGCCAGGACTTCCAGAATTGTCTCTGGTGTGGCTTCTGGTGCTACAGCATTCTTCACCGCTGACACGACGAACGCTCACCGCAATCAATTCACCGGGGAGATGGAATACAACGAGACCAAGGACGCTGGCGCCAAAATGGCCATGCAGGCTACATCTGGTGTGCTCACTGGGGTTGGAACCTATTTATTGGGGCCTTTGGGCGGAATGCTTGGCCAGTTAGGCGCGGACTTATTCAACAAATACGTGATGGGAATGTTCTTCCCCGCTTTGCAGAAGGAAAACGCTACCAGAGACCGTTTGAATCAAGCAAAAGAAAGAAAAGAGAGAACGTCCGAATTGAATTCCTATCTTTCTGCTGTCACTGAATTTGGAGATAAACTTGATCTATCGACAGAGGAATATAAGAAGCTCTCGGAAGCGCAGCAGGAATTGAAGAAATACATGCTCAATCCAAAGAATTCCGGGATTAAAGAGGAATTCGTGAGATATGCCAATGAATTCCTGTCAAATCAGGAAGAAGGCAACAACATTTCTTACAAGAGTTTCGATCAATTGACCGACCTGACGGAAATGACGTCTTCAGAAAGAGAGCAAACCGTCAATGCGCTGAAACTTGCTCAATTGAAACTGGAGAATGAAACCAAGCTTAATGATTATGAAGAATCTCTTTCCGGTTATTATGACGAATATGATAAAGCTATAGGGAATATTGCTAGAAGAATGTATACCGATGATGCTGTTGGGCAGGCGTTGTCTCCTAATAGTCCCCAAATTAAAGCAAAATATAGAAATTTAATTCATCGAATATACGAAAACCACGATTCACCTGCTGAAGCAACACGCGAAATAGCGTCTGAAATATTTTCGCAAGAATTAGGTAAAAATATGGGAATAAACGACCGTATTGCCTATCTTAAAAGCAAATTGGAAAGCAATTTGGATAATGACCAAATTTCTTCGGATATAAAAGAATCACTTGAGCAGGCAATTGACCAGCTAGAGCAAATAAAAGAAGTTGAAGAAACCATTCATAAAACTGTTGAGAAGCAAAGAGTTGCGGAAAGTATATATGATATGAAAATAGGCACAAATGCCGATGGCAGCAAAAAGACCTTGCTCGATTTGAGTCAAGGGGCCCTGCAGAATATGGGTTTAGACGAAATCGTTGAGAAAATTGCCGAATATTTGGAAAAGAAATTTGGGGGAATGCAAGATGGCACCTCTTATTTCTATACAGATGAGAACGGCAATAAAAAGCTAAAAAGCACCGCTAGGGAAGGCATAATCTCAGGATTGAAATCAAATGAAAAATTATATCGTCTCATAAATGGGCAAGATCTCAGGCTCGCCGATGTCTTTGGAATGAAAGACGGTGAGACGAAGACGGAGATGCTCAAGAGATTCGCCAATGCCCTTTCCGTATCGGTTGGAGAATTGCAGACTTTGGGCGACACCTTTGGAAATTTCACCCTTGGCGAAGTCTCCAAGAATGCCGAAGATCTTCTCTCGACCTTGAATGACATGGAATCGACTATCTTGAAGATCGGGGGCGGCACCCAAAGTTGGGCGACCACTTTGCAGACAATAACAAAGAATTACCCAGAACTTCTCGGTTATGCCTCTGATGAGTACAGCCTCTCTCTTGCTTTGTTCCAAAAGATGGATGACTTTAAGAAGCTTCAGACTGACGCCCAATTCAGCGACATTATGTCAAGTGAGATATATTTCAGGAATTTTTCCGACAAAGCGAAAGCCAAATTATCCCCAAAGGAAGCAGAAGAATTTTCCGGCCTTAAGATAACGACGATGAAGGATTTGCAGAGCTATATCTCAAACAACAGCACCGAATTATCCAAAAAGCTTAACGATATCGCGAAAGAAGAGCTTCATAATATAAAGCTGTCCGCAGAAGCGCAGATGGAATTGGCGGAGAAACTGGTTTCAATCAAAAGTGCGCAGTTGGATAAAGAGATAGACAATCTCACCTCTCAGAAAGAAGCCCTTCAGGAAATAAATTCCCAAAGGGAGTACGAGAACAAGCTGATAGAGGCAAAACTCAAGCTCGAATCTGCTTTGAAAGAGAAGAAAAGAGTATGGAGAGAGGGGGTTGGCTGGGTGTACGAAGAAGATCAAGCGGCTATTTCGGAGGCAAAGGACAATCTTGATTCCGTAACCAACGAAAAGACGATCTCTTCCTTGACACAGCAGATAAACCAGCTCAATGCCGATAAGAAGAATCTCAACGACATATTGTCTGATCAACAGGAAGACATACAAGAAGGGTTCTTGAAAGCTTTCGAGAAATCTGATGGAGTTACGAATGGTTCTCTTGAAAGTTTTGGCGCTTCGATTCATGATTTCATTGACAACAGCGATGAAAAAGCCGACAAACACTGGGAAGAATGGAAAAAACTTTATGAGAGAAACAGAAGTATCAGTGTAGATAATCTGAAGGATGCTTGGGATGATGTAGTCAAATACAAAGATGAGATGAACAAAAAGGGACTCACCGAAGAGCAGCGTAAGGTTGCTACTGAGAGATACAATGAGGCTTTGAGCAATTTCCAGACCCAGTACAACACAGGCAAAAGCAATGGATATTGGAGCGAAAAGAACTTTGAGGAAGGCGGAGAGTTCTACGACCAATTCGGCAAAAGCAATGAAGTGTCGAAAGCCGCCACCGGAGCTGTCGGATGGAATCAAGCTGCTTATGACCAATCGCTTTACGTGCATGACGAGGATGGAAAGTGGAAAAAGTTCACATACAACAGCGACAAAAACACCAACAGAATATCAGATGATGAATGGAATCGATTCTTTGATAAAAACAATAATGGCGCAAATTTCTACAACCAAAATTTAGGTGACGTCAAAAACGGTCACAGAGTGTGGGCAGCTAAAGATACCGACAATCCAGCCGGTAAAGTTATTTTCAAAGGGGCTAAAGATACTGCCAACGTGTCAGGATTCACCGGATGGATGGATGATTACGCTTCAGGCTACACCATGATGAAAATGCGCAACGGGAATTGGTATCGTATTGTTGGCCGAAATATAGTATCGCTTGAAAGTCCTGAGATAGTCTCGGAAAACGAAGTCCCTGAAGACGTCGTGGCAAAAGGCGGTGAGTTCCGGAAAGGCTCTTTGGATATCTCCAAAGGCAACAAAGTTCCTTTGCTGATGAATGAGGCAGGCACTGAGGCCGTCGTCACCCCTGGTGGCACCATAACGGCTTTGCCTTCGCATTCTGGCATCGTGCCTGCGGACATCACCTCCAATCTGTGGAATCTTGGCAATTACGCCCCGGATCTACTCAGCGCACTGCAAAGACAGGCTTTGCTTGGGATGAATGTGGCTGGAACAAGCACCGACAATTCCGTCGACAACTCCGTCAGCATCAATACCGTTCAAATGACGGTGGACGCGGACAGTGGATTCAACGTGGATTCATTCGTGCAGCAACTGCAGCAAGTGGCCGCGCTGACCAGAAACAACAAGCATTAAAGTATTGACTTAACATTGATTCAGCATTAATATGATATAGATGAGGATCATAAAAGGAGGAAGCGTATGAAATTTGACATAAACGAGGGGGTCGTCACGAAGATTCGCGTGGAGGAAGGAGATGTTTCGGAAGACATTCTGAAACTGGCCCTTCCCGAAGGAGCCACCGTGATCGGCCAAGACGCGTTCAGAGGAGTGCGGCTTCCTCCTATTCTATGGATAAAAGAAGGGGCGATGGAAATCGCCCCCCTCGCGTTCGCGGGGCACAAGGAGCTGAGATCCGTGTCTTTCCCTTCTTCGATGACAAAGATAGGTTCCAAAGCGTTCAAAGACTGCGAGGGCCTGAGCAATATCGATTTCAACCACAACAACATGTTCGCGACCGATTGCTTCGAGGGCGATTATTTCATTCGCTGGCTTCGAAAAGACGGCGAGATAGCCAGAACGCTTTATTTCCCACGGGAGAAAATCTATGCGATAATGGTGAAAAGTCCTCAACTTTCAACGCCTTCGTATAGCATTTACAAAGGCAGATTCTGCACGAACTCCGGATTTCCCAACTGCGAAGTGGACACAAATCACCCAGTTCTCTATTTCTGCTCTTATATAAAAGACGGCAAGGAAAGCATCTGGTATGACACTTTGCTTGATTGGGCAATCAAGGGCGCAAGATATCAGGCGTTCGACATGACTCCCAGAGAATTCCTTGGCCGCGAGATAAAATTCGACGGCTCAAGCTCGATGACGATCAATGAATTCGGCGTGATCATGGGGATCTGTTTCTCAGGATTGAAATACATGGCCATCTGGCTTCAGAAAAAGAGACATGAGTATTTCAAGATAGACTCTGAGTTTCTTGAGGCCGCAGAAGGCTTCGCCCCGCTGGTCCTGAAAAAATTCAAGGAAATCATCGAGCATCAGACGGAGGTCTGGCCTGCTGACCGCAATTATTTCAAGTATGGGATCAGATGGTCCGACCATTGGTCAAGCACCGGGAAAAACCCGGCGCAGGGCATTCAGGAGGTATTCCAGCTATTGGAAGAAAGAGGCGCCCTTTACGACTACAACAAATGGGCGTATTGAAGTAAGACGCATTCCCAAAGGATTAGCTCCCTTTGGGAATGCTGATTTTTTGTTCGAGCTATTGATTTATTAAAGGAGGCACAAAAATGGCAGTATACAAAGCAACGTATTGCTATCCTTTCCTCGGGAGCTGCGACATACGCGTCGCGCCGAAGGAGACCCAGTGGATCACTTGCAAAGTGGATAGCTCAAACAAGAAAATCACTGGTTACAGAATTACTATTTACGACGAGAACAACAAATTGATATTCCCTTATTACGATCCTTCTTCTACGGAAAGTATTTATCATAGGAAAGACTGGAATATTTCTCCGATTAGCGAGTTGTCTTACGATGGGGTATTGCCAAGGGACGATGATGGGAATCTTGTCATGGCGGTCGAAAATGATAGAACAACCAAAATTAAGCTTCCATCCCAGGAATATCTGACTAACAGCGGGATGAATGGATCTTATCTGAATTTGCCGTTTTTCCAAAATATGTATGGTAGAGTGAAATATTCAGTGAATGCGGTTTATTATCAGCCTCGGTATCAGGCGGAATACCTTGTTCGGAACATAGCAGACGGTTCGGAGGGTTATGATACGCCGGAGAACTCCTCCAATTGGATCAGGCACAAGGACGGTCGATATTATTACAATAAAGAAGAGAATGGCTCGCTTCATCAAGAGAGTCTCGGATTTTTCACTGGCAAGCTCAATGGGGATTCCAAATTGAGACCCAATCAGACGGTTTTGCTTTACAAGAATTCCAGCGGCGATGACGCCAATGCCTTTCTCATTGGGCATCTGCGCTATGATGAAAATACCTGGAGCATCGAAATCGTTGAGACTGTGACAGGCATAACCGCCCAAACCGGACGCAAGGCTTGCGTGATAACGCGCGGGTCTTATCACGACCGCGTTTATACCGTCATAAATTCAGAATTCAAAGAATTCACCGGAGTTTTATGGAAAGACTCTGCAGGCAAAAGCATACCTTTTTCCATTGGGAAAGCGTATAAATGGATTATTACCCTGTATCAAGGGGATGGAAAGGAAAAAATTTCTCCGGTGGGGTACGGGAACTTAATGGATTATTCCAATATCAACGTATCTGAATGGTATGATATGATCTTGCAAAAAGGGCAGATTCTAGGTTCGTGCCCCAGCAGAATACAGATAGCAAAGTTCAACGAATCAAGCAACGAATACATATTGCCGAAAAACAAGGATGGCAGCAGTGTTGTTCTGTATAAGACATATGCTCAGCTGGTTGCTCCAGGAGGGGCTGACGTGGGGTCAAGGTTCTATATCAACACTTACAGCTCATCTTTGGGGCATGTATATCCATTAGAGAGCGATGCCAGCACGATATCGGTCGAAGGCGCGAGCTCTATTGAGTTTTTCAAGCATTCCAACAATCCGGAAGCTGTCCCGACTACCGATATGGTACATATGGCTTCTGTCAAAGATCATAGGTATAACAGCGGAGATGTTGAAGGCAATGTCGAATTATGCGGCCTTCAGAATATAGATGGCGTCGTGGGCGAAAACGGCAAATACGTATTGGTGATGTATCAGAAAAACCCAATAGAAAACGGTGTGTACAAAATGGTGGATGATTCTGATAACACGATTTCTGCGACAGTGCCCGTGACAATAACCGATAGCAGCGGCATTGATACGGAAAGCGACATTCTGAAAACCTACAGAAGGGACCATGACAAAGACGTATATGATGCTAATGGGCTGCCTTGGAAATTTGCATGGACGCATGAGAAAACCGATGCAGAATTGAATCAGAAATTTAAACTCACCATATATACGAAAACCAGATACTGCAAAAAAGACGATGAAACTTTAAATAAAATAACTCGTCATAGCAAAAAATGGACATTGTCGTCTGATGATCAAGTCATTTCCGGGTCGAAAGGCATTATTCTTGTCGAGGGGTCTCAGCACACGGAAGAAGAGTGTACTATCCAAAACACCGCCGAGATAAGCACCGAGCCAAAGAAATATAAAAGAGACAGATCCTACGACATTTATTCTTTTGGCGAGAAACAGATAAAATACGCTTGTTATGTCTATAATGGCGGTGGGACGAAATTGGACAATGGATACCCTTCGCAGAATATCGTTGTCCCATTCTCGGGAGTTAATTTGGATTGGAATAACATACAAACCGTGACGAAGAGCGTACCTCTGCTTCCGACGGGTACTTCTGCGGAACAGACTATAACAGTCTCTTCGGCCAAAATGGCCACTTGGACAAGGTCTGGAGGTTTTACTTCTTGGTCTGATTACATCGGCAGAATAATCTATGTCAGCGGCGGCGATGTGAATGGGGGGAAGAATTTCGATTCCACGGCGTCCGCCGGAGGGACTCTATCGAAGAATCCTTATTCGGATGACCAGGATACCTCGACCCCTTTGTATTTCGTGCCGGAACGCTCGATTGTGCTTTTCCCTCAACTACTGAATGACGCTTATTCGATTAAGGCATTGGGAGAATTCAAACGTGGTAGTGGCTCATTGAAAGACACCGTCGATGGGGTAATTCTGTCCAGCGGAGATTATTATATTGAGCAATCCACTGGAAAGATTTGGCAGTATACTACCTCATATGACAAAGGAAGTCTGATTAAATCGCCAGGAGAGAGTATTGAGTATTACTATATCAACCAAGGGCAGACGAACGGCTTTCAAGTATGTAAAATAGGTAAGAATGAATCAACGGGTATTAATGGATTAATAGACGCCAATTCCAAGGATTTGAATCGCGCGGAGGTTTTGAAAAACACGACAACGAAAACCTATATCGGTCAATATATCAATCTTGACACTGATATGATTTTGAAATTCGATGATAAAGTTGTGAAGGCGAAAAACAACAGCTCTGATCCGAAAGATTATCTTAAAATTCAAAAGGTTGACCGAGTCGTGTGGAGTGTTGATCATGAAGAGCTTGCAACTCCGTTCCGCAGTTATTCTAATAGCATGGATGAGCCTTATTATTATAAGATATGCACTTTTTACAAAAAAAGCGATGAGAATCCTTTCTATTTCAGAGAGATGCCTTATCTCATCATAAACGAAGGGTTAGCTGATGGTTATATAAAAGAAGATGACTATAGCAAATTGAGTGTTTATCCAGCTGAATCCGGCGGCGGATTCGGAAAAACCGAAGTGAGTTACGACCTTAATGTCGGAAGCGTATTTTCCGGCGACTTACGGGAGGCTTTAGAAAAAGTATTCTATTCGGCGACCGGGACCGGGACTGATGGGATATCGGTAGCCACTCGAAGCGACACTTTCAAATTCCCAGGTCTTTCGGCAGATGGCCAAACCTGGGCCGCGGAAGCAAGATCTTGGACTTTTAATTTTGATGAGCTAAAGATAAACGATATAGAAAAAGCTAAAGATATGGAAGACAAAATCATTGATACTTATGGAAGCTCTACGAAAATAGCTATCGGGCCAGGAGAGGACGGCCTTCGTTATTTGCTTATGCCAGAAATATTAGTGGAGGCAGCCACAAACAAGTACCCAGCATCAACGGAAGATAAAGAAAATTTCTTTATCCTTAATTGTGCCCCTGCTTCCGAGTCCGGATACAAATTGTCTTTGAATGGCTTATATAAGCAGGGCAACGGATCTTCGTGGGAATCCTATCGTTGGGTGCTGGAGAAGGTTCGATTTGATGGCACTTATAGCAACGAAGAAATTTCAACCAAGATTAAAAACGGAGACCCGGAGCTTTTGAAGCATATAGCGGAAACCATCGTCATAAAAGACACCGGAAACAAATATGACAAAAAGATGAATGTGGTTTTCTACGGGTTGCTTGACAATTTAGAGGAGTCTGACGATTCTAGAGATATTGTAGGCGTTGGGGGAAAACAAAGATTTTCCAATGTTTATCTTGTGACACTGTATGTTACTGATGAAAATGGGATCACCGAATCAGAGAAAAGACTTCTTGAATACAAAGCGCCGGCTAAAAGTTTTGAATACTGTGTCAATTCTTTTAAAGCAACCATGGATTGCCAAAAAGAATGCGTGAAAATTTCGGTCTCCCCAGAGTTCATCGACAGCAACGGCCAACGTCCGACGAACGCAGAATTTTCATATTTGAAGGAATTTTCTATTTTCAGAAGGGAATACAAAAAATTATATCGATACAACAATGGACAAAGGGAAGAAAAAATATTGATCGGCAACAAGTGGGATCCTGTCGTTCTTAATTTAAAAGCGACAGAAGCCTCTTCTGCGATTAACTTGCTTGACTTCAATGTCAAGAGCGGCTATTCATATCAATACGTCATTTTCCCAGGAGATTATTCTACATCAATGCTTAGGGTGCCATATATCTATGCCAATACTGGCGAGAGTAAAAAAGGGACGTCGATTTATGAACAAAACAATGGTTGGAGACCATTTTCAAGTAATTTATCGAAACCAGTCAGAAGCGTTTTGCAATATTGGAGCATCGTCAATTTAGTCCCTGTTCATGAAGATTCCCAAATTGGCACGGACATCGGCACCTATATAGCCGACACTGATAATGTATGGATGTTTAAGTATCAGGTGGAAAATGGCTCTTTGACGCAGAACATCTCTAAAAACGAATTGAGCACTCTTGGGCAATATCCTAAAATAGGGGTTGGAAGGAAGAATTTCCTCAGCGGGTCGGTTTCTTGTTATCTTGGCAGTGAAATAATACCTCTGTCCAAAATGGGATATATAGAAAGAACGCCGGCTTCTAAAAAAATTCCATTCTCCACGAACGAGAAAGCCTATATGGTAGAGAAATGGAGAGAGTTGGTTTCAACTGGGACTCCTAAGCTATTGAGAGACACCAAAGGGCAGAGTTGGATAGTCCAAATAATGGATGGCACAACGACGACAAATGAGTCGATTTCGATCAAGCCTGATATGATAAACTTCTCATGGCGTCAAATCGCGGATACAAATGATGTGATAATCTATGCACGGCAAGATCAAGTTGGTCTTGATGAAGCCTGCTCTGACGAGTGGCAGGAGGATTCTAATTATGAATAATCTTAAGCTCAATCTCGCCAGCGGAGAGATATTGTATGTGGAAAGAGAAGGCGGGACGGAAGAATCAATGTCTTCCGTCTTCACCGCTTCTCAAATTTTGGAAGCGATAAAAGCCCCCAATATAATTCCAAGATATAGAATCTTCGTGCTTTATCCGGATGAGACCATAAACTATGAGGTCCCCAATGAAGATATACAATCTGGAGGGTCTTATAGCGAAAACTATCAGGATGGGCAAAGAAGATCCCTCAATTTCTCTCTGATCAATAATGATGGGAAATACCTTGTCGGCATCAACAAATTATGGGAAGGGACAAGACTCCGCCTCGATTTGGGGGTGCAAAACTATCTGGGCACGACAATTTGGGTAGAAAAAGGCATTTTTGTCATCACGAAAGCTAATTGCTCAGAGGACAACAGCGGAAATAAGATAACTCAAATCACCGCTGGCGATAAGTTCATGCTCTTTGAAGGGAAGACCGGAGTATTGGATGACACGACGGAAATTCCCGTAGGATCAAAAACTCGGGATGTGATTACCAGTATTCTTGTTATGGATCCTGGCAATGGTTTCCCTTTTGATCAGAAACCTATAATATACAATACGGATTTTCAAGGGAAAACCGTGCAATCCAGCATCTCAAAAAGCGCCGGGGACACTTATGGCAGCATCCTTTTAGAGCTGGGAACCCAGCTTTCTTCCGAAGTCTTTTACAATTCTCAAGGCAATTTGACTTTTATTCCCACAACCGAAACGACAAGTGACAATGACAAACCATTGCTATGCGAGGTGGAAGCAGAAAAAGGCGATTATGATTCTTTGAGCTTTGATATCGATTTTTCTTCGATTGTGAACAAGATCATTGTCACGGGGTCTTCCAATTCATCATCATCTGAAGTCTATAAGGCAGTTGCGGTGAACGACGACCCAAAATCCCCGCTTTGTTATCAAAGAATCGGGTATCATATGGGATCGGTCATTAATGATTCGAATATAACCTCGAATGTTTTGGCCAAAGAAAGAGCCGAATATGAATTAAGGAAAGTGCTGATGATGAAAAGCTCGGCGAGCTTTAACATAGCTTTTAACCCGCTTGTCACGGTAAATAATCTGGTTTCCGTCACCAACCCATTTTTTGAAATGGCGGCTAAGCGTTTCCTGATACAAAGCGTATCTTGCTCTTTGGATTATTCAGGGACCATGAGCTTGTCTTTGACGAGTTTAGACAATATGCCTTTTCTGTCCCGTTAGTTAAGGAGGTAAATTATGGCAGAGACAACAAAAAATTATGTCAGTAAATACAGCGGCGACCAGTTGGACGCCGCCATAGCAGTTCTCGGAAGTTTGAGAGCGATGTTCTTTTCGCAAAGTGAGTTCGATAAATTTATAAATCAGTTTAATATCAAAATGGCTGGATTAACGAGCGATGTAGGAGCGATGACAAGCAAAGCTGAAGCTTCTATAAAGGCTGCCAATGAGGCTAAAACCCAGGCCGAGAATTCTACGGCGGCGGCAAATGCTGTGATCGACAAAGTCACTGAACTCGCAGGCAAAGGTCTCATCTTTTATGATGATATCACAAACGAGGTTAAATAATGGCTGATTTTGCCTTATAAAAAATCATTTAATTTTCTATTCATGTACTCTTGATTTTATCATATGCTTTTCATATAATAATTTCTAGAGATAAAGTACATATTTTATTCACAAAAGGAGGAAAAATATGGCAGATATTAAAGTTAGACTTAAGGATGGGGTTGGTACCATTCTCCATCCTGAGACCGATTGGTCCGTAGTACTAAACAAACCGTCGACTAAATTAAAGTATACTGACGGCTCATATAGTACTAGCACTGATTCAAAAGTTGCTGTGGTAAGCGGTATAGTCGGCAGAGATGGTGAGGCCTGGGACACCTATTCAAACGGTGACAAAAGTATTGTTATCGGCAATAACGAAAATGCTCTTGGTTTTTGTGGTGCCAATTCGAGACGACTCTTTACGGTATTGTATTCAAAACACGCGATATCAATTGTTACAGAATCAAATATTAATATAACTTCAAGCGAAACGGGTAATAAAAGTGTCACTCTTGCCAATCATCCTGTTAACTGGAGTGCTTTGAATATGAATAATAGCCCATTCAAAGAAACTCTTGATTTAAATAATTATGATGGTTCTTCTCATGCAAAAACCTCGATTCAGAATGCTGTTTTCGGAATATATTCCGTTGTTTCTGCTAACACTCTATACTATTATCCAGCTTTTGCAATAGTATCTAGAGTGGTTGGTGGGATGGCCAACCGAAACTCAGGTTATTATCTGAATGATTCTGGAAATCTCACAAAAATAACTGATATGTCAAATTTTCACGGATTCTTAGACTTAAATTGGTAAAGACAAAATTAATTCGAATCAATCCTTTACAGCTGTGATAATCCAATTTGATGGATGAATTCTAAAAATTTTTATTAATCAGTATATAATGGGAAATACCGATTGCTTGTATCATTAGGAGTAAAATTTTCCCAAATTCCATCTCCAATTTTATAGCGGTAATACATATTTCTCACATAACCGCCATTTCCCCACATTCTACAGAAGAAAGCAGGAGTATAATAGTTTGTTCCTGTCTCATTATAAGTGCAGTATCCGAAAGAATAACTAACCATCTCTTCAGGATTGAATTTGAAAGTTTTAAAACCTGTTACCGCAAGAACATTATCACCCAAAGAATCCTTTTCAAGATGAAAAGGTTTATTGGAAACCGACGACGTCCAATCAGATGGATAATTCGACTATTAAAAACATAGTAAAAAAACGAGGCCCACAAAAGCCTCGTTTTTTTATTCATCTTTGCATTTTTTTTAATCTTTTTACATAATCAACAGCCGTACTGTACTTTGCATGTATATGCTTGGCTATATAATAAATCGATTTGCCTTCCTGCAGTTTTTTGAGGATATAATCTCTGTATTTATCCAGTTTATAAACCCTATTCTTCGATCCTTCTCTTCTTCCTAGCGCGACCCCGGCCGCGCGACGCGCCGCTAATGCCTCTTTCGTGCGTTGGGAAATCAGATTTCTTTCGATCTCCGCTGCTAAGCCAAAAGCAAATGCCATGACTTTTGAATTCATGTTGTCCCCAAGTTGATATCCTTCTTTGGTGGTCCACACTTCAACGCCTTTTTTCAGGCATTCATCAAGAAGGGTTATCACCATAAAAAAGGACCTTCCCAATCGAGAGAGCTCGGTACAAATGAGAATATCCCCTTTTTGGAGTTTCTTCATTGATGTCCCAAGCTTTCTTTTTTCGACAGGGGTCGCCCCAGATTCCGTTTCTTCAATCCAGTAATCGATTTTAATCATCTTTGATTCGCAGAATTTTTTGATCTCGAAACGTTGATTCTCCACTGTTTGTTTATCCGTGCTTACTCTGATATAACCGTAATTCATATTGCGGCTCCTTTCTGTTTTACCAAGAATATCTTAGCACTTCGTAATGGAGACATCAACAATCGAAATATTCTAATGACAGTGAGTTCTTGATTTATTAGCCGTTGGTGACCATTATCAAATAGGGAGTATCTTTGTATTCTACACCATCGATTTTGAATGATCCTAAAAGTAAAGAACCTGCGCCACAAAGATTGGCGTCGGTAGATCCTGCAGCAGGAACATACATAACATTGCTTAAAACTTTCGTTATGGTAACGTTTGTCGTTTGTTGTTGATTTATCAATACATCCAAAGGCACTGTTTCTTCTCCTCTAACAATAAAAGCACTATTCGGCATTGTACAACTCGTTACCTTAAGAACTTTATCATAGAGCATTTCACTTGCCAATGACACGTTAAGATTTGTTATGGTTATGAAAAAATCACTCATTGGATGACCTTGATATTTACAGCCTCCTGGAGTGGCGAATCCTAAGGTACGGGTGGAATTTGCGTCAAAATTCGTGGTGGCAAAAATGGAAAAAAGACCATCTTTGTAGAACACTCTGAAGCCACAGATGTCTCCGATGCAAGTCCCGGCATTTTTTGGGTATGCAAGAATCGACCATTAAATTCGTATTATTGATTGCTTTATTGTTTCTCAAAAATAAAACTTGCATTTTATTTAAATGTTTTGGTATATTATTTTTGGAAAAAGAATGGAGGAGATTGATATGAGACTCAAAGACGACAAAACAATAAACGAGATGGCAGGCAAAAAATTATATTCGATTTACGCCGAATATGTCAGCGGGGCGCCTAAGGAATACGTGGGGAAAATCAAAGAATTCATCATTTTAGGGGTGTCCAAAGAACGGAATGACGACACAATAAAGCTTTGGGATATCGATAGGCAGGAAGTGTGCCGAATATGGCGGGAAGATATTCGGAGAGATCTTAATAAAAACAGCATAGAAACAAGGGATTGCCGCTATTACTCCGCACACGCCTTCACAAAAGAGGCCGCAGAAAAGTGTTTGAGGGGATTGCAGGCCTCGATCGACGCTGATTACGAAAGAAAACAGAAATTGGCGCAGATCAAGACAAAAAGATATACCTTCACTTTGGACAAGCTGGAAAATTCCGGACTCCGAAATCTTGTTCATGAAGGGGTGGAAGCTACCGATATTACTTCATATAACGACCATAAAGCCGCGAAACTTTGTCTTTATAATGAATACGAAAGAATTACTGATCAGAGAGGTTTGCAGGATCTTCGCGCTCTTGACTTCATTGGCACCGGCAAACATATTTTTGAAAACACGGGCAACGATTTTTTCAATTCCGGCAAGAAAGGGGAAATCATCCCTGAACGCGACATCACGGTTTTAGTGGAAATTTCAGAAGATGAAAGAAGAAAAAAAGACCCTGTGAAGGCATTTAAGGCCGGCGATACATGTTATCTCCACGATGTTAAGTGGTTAAAACTGAGGGTTTATATTAAACTTCCGTATAATAATTATGTGTCCATTAAAAAATTTAACAAATTCTTCAACGTGTATGACCTCCAAAAAGTGAATTAAGAAAAAATTTGCGCAGCCTGTTGACTTATGGCTGCGCTTTTCTTATACTATGCATATCCGAGACAAATTCAGAGTGTCTTAGATAGAAAATTGGAGGACCATAAAATATGGCTGAAGAAACAAAAAAAACTACTATTCGCAGAAAAAATTATGTTGGCATCACGGGGTATTTAAAAGAAAACACTCTTGAATGCGTCAAAACCAAAGATGGCAAAGACGCCATTCGCGGCAATCTCATCATTGCCACAAGCGACACTGAAGCTTATAAGGTTCAGTTCTACGCAAATCATTTCTATAAGAGCGGAAATGAAAACTCCACCTACAAGGATTTATTGGAAGTCCTTCCTAGCAGAACCATGTCAATCGCCGCTTATTTAAGCGGTAATCCAGCTGCCAATTTCCAAACGGCGGCCCAATGCTCCACGAAAGTCTATGTTCGTGCCCACATGGAAGAATATGCCACCAAGCTTGATAATAAGGAAAGATCAATCGTCACATTAAGAGGAGACGGCGTCAAATTAAAGACCGCTACCGATTCCCATCCTTTTGTCCCAGAGGCAATGTTCGCCGTCGATATGTATATCGAATCCATGAGCGAAGAAACGAAATACGATAAGGAAACCAAAAATGTGGAATCCACTGGACGACTTCTCATTTCCGGACTTCTTCCAGATTACAAAGGAACCATGAATCGCATTTCCTTCGTGGTACCTGCAGGTAAGTTGGCGGATTTTGTTCAGAATAACTATGAAGTCCATGATACTGCCAATTTTACCGGCAAATTAGTCGATATTGAGCAGAAAGAAGTCGCATCCGCAGCTGTTGATGATCCATTCTCTTGGAACGGAGGCAGCGAAACCCAATTCAAGACCACATTTGTCCGTGAGCGCCAAATTCTTGGCCGTGATTCTGGAAAATTGCCAATCCATGAAGGCGATGAAAATTCCATCACCCAAGAAGAAGTCAAAGCAGGATTGGTGCTTCGTGACCAACGCATTGCGGATAATACCACGCGCCGCAATACCAACAGCGACGGTCGTCGCACTTCTGCCGCAATGACTGCCAATACCCTCGCTTCCGTTACCGCACCAGTTGTTGGAAGCGAAGATCCATTTGGCAATGATTTCAATGATTTCAATTTCTAAATAGGAGGATCGAAAGATGTTAGATTTATTAAAACCCGAAATTAGCAAGGTTGTTGACGGAGTCGTCGGAAAGAAGATCCTTATTTACGGGATGGCAGGAACCGGCAAGACGCGCAACGCCGTTCAAGCTCCAAAACCTCTTGTCCTTTGCTTTGAAAATGGATTAGGCGCCATCGACGGAGTCCCTCATTTCACCATCAAGAAATGGAGCGATTTCCGCGATATCGTCAAGCAACTCACTAACTCCAAAGATGAAGAAAAGATTCATGAGATGTATGAAACCATCGTCATCGACTCCATCGATGGCATTGAATTGCTTGCGCAAGCCTATGTCTGCGGTGTTTTTGGAGCCACCAGCATTGCTAAAGGCAATGAAGGATACGGCCTTTGGAAGGAATATGCTCAAGAAGTCCAGAAGCAACTTAATGCTCTCGACACCAGCGGTTTCACTTTAATTTTCCTTGATCATTCCGGAACCCGTGATTTCTATGATCCTACTGGAGCGAAATACACCAAGATCTATCCTGCTGGAGACAAACGCAGTGTTGACCCAATCATCAATATGTGTGATATCGTCGGCTTTGCGCAATTTGACCAACAAGTCGATGGCACACCTTCTGTTCTTTCCAGTCTTTATGTCCGTGGAAACAGTGCATTCGAGGCGAAGACTCGTTTCGATTATATGCCAAGCGTCATTCCTAATTGGAATTATGAGAAATTGACTGGTGCTTTAAATACTGCCATCCACGAAAACGAAAAGAAGACCGGAAGCAAGGCTATCACCCCAGAACAGGCAAAAGCGGAATCCGATTCCGAAAAAGCCATCGAAGAGGCCACCTTTCTTTCTGTAGATGATGAAGTGAAACGCATCGGAAATATGTTGATCCGCATGAAGAAAAAAACCGGAACAATCGATGAATACCAGAAGATCCTTAAGGATAAGCTTGGCAATCCTGATTTCAAGTGCAACAAAGCCACAGAAGATCAGCGTGAGGCTTTAGATCTTGTCTACGGCGAGCTTCTCAAGCTTGGATACGAATATACCGACGTCATCAAAGGATAATTTCTATGGCGGGAGCGAGTAACAGAAATAACTCTCTCCGTTGCTCAAAATGCGGTACCTTATTAGTGGGTACCGCATTTCGGGAAATAGACGGGAAAAAATATTGCGAAGCGTGCTATCAATCATTGATGGTAGAGAAGATTGCATTTGACAATGCTCAGAAAGATCTGTACAATTATATCAAAGAGGTTTTCGGAGTTACTTATATCCCACCAGAGGTGATTGGAGCGATAACGAGGCAAATCTCTTACGATAAGGCCCAAATAAAAGGACTTAAAGCGACTATCTGGTATTATTATAGGGTTCTAAACAACAATCCCGTGTTGGAATTGCTGCCAAGAGTGCTCAAAGAGCAATATGAGAGAACTAGACAATACCTCATAGATCAGAAGAGAATACGCGAGGAAAATATGAAAGTGAATATCAATGTGAAACCTCGGGTTGTCATTGTGAATAAAGATGACCAAGAAAACAGGAACAAGCCAAAGTATAGAATGGAGGATCTATAATCATGCCGGCTAATGAGACGAAAGACGTCGTTTATATCAATAAAATCGCTGTTATGCAGGTGTTGGCTGGATTGATTAAGGATCCTCTTTTATTTGCCAATAACAAATACAGATTCGATATTAATGATTTCCAGGAACAATTTCACCGTATTGTTTACGGGGCTGTGGATTATCTTGCCCACAGCGGAATGGAGAAAATCGATTATATTGACATTGACAAATTCCTTCAGCCTTATGAATCTCAATATAAGGTCTTTTGCGATAATAGAGGCATTGAATATATCCAAAAGATCCTTGAGATGTATGATCCGAAGAAGTTTGATTATTATTACAACACATTAAAGAAATACAGTTTGCTGGTTTTGCTTAATAACCAAGGCATTGATACCAGCGACTTATATGATTCTTCTATTGTCAATCCGGATGAGCAGCAGAAGATGCAAGAAAGATTCGACAAGATGACCGTCAACGATATAATCACTTCCGAGGAAGTAAAAGTTGCCGAGGCAAAAAAGCTTTTTGGTAGCAGCAGCGACCTAGTGGAAGGAAGCGCCGGGGATTCTTTGAGAGAGTTGAAGGAAGAACTCAAAAAAGCTCCGGTGATGGGCATGCCGTTGATGTCTCCTATTTTGACTACTTTGTACAGGGGACAGAGATTCGGGTGCTTGAACATGACATCCGCTCCTTCCGGCGTTGGTAAGACCAGAATCGCCGTTGGAGAGGCTTGTCATCTTGCAATCCCCGAATATTACGATTGTGATAAAAAACAATGGATTTCCACTGGTCTTGAAGAGAACGTTCTTATCATTGAAACTGAACTTGAATTGCAGGAAGTGCAGACGATGATGATGGCTCACGTCTCTGGTATTCCAGAGAGCCGAATTCTTGACGGAAATTACTCAAAAGAAGAAGAACAGAGGCTAGATAAGGCTATTGAATTGATCGAAGCATCAAAATCAAGATTCTTCTTCGTCAGCATCACCAATTTCGATTCAGACGATGTAATCAACACGATTAAATCGTATTATATGACCAGACATGTCACTTATGTGTTCTTTGATTACCTTTCGGAAAGCATTAAGATGTTGGCGGAAGGAACAAGGAAAACCAAAGTGCAAGGGCTGAGAACAGACCAAATCCTTTTGCAGATGTCAACTGCTTTAAAAGACTGTGCCAAGCAGCTCAATATCTATATTTGGACTGCCACTCAATTATCTGGTGACTATAAAAACGTGAAAGAAGCGGATTCCACTTCCTTGAGAGGCGCAAAATCCTTGGCAGATAAGACAGATTGCGCGGCTATCCTGTTGCCGGTGAGAGACATGGACAACCCAATCATAGAAACCTATTGCGCCAAAGGCTTCGAAGTAAAACCCAACTTCGTTCTCCATGTCTACAAGATCAGAAGAGGGACATATCAGAATATCAGGGTATACACGTATTTCGACCGTGGAACCTGCCGCATGTATGATTGCTTCGTTACCGATAGCAATGGAGTGATGCTGCCTGTCGAGCCAACCTATGTCAAGGTTGGAGAAAAAACAGGAACCAAAAAAGCAAATGACACGCTGGAAAGCGTATTAGATGCGACAAGCCAAGAAAAACTTGAGGATGTCTATAGTAATATAGACTTCGAATTCTGAGGGCAAGATTATGTTGGATTCAGCAAAAGCAAAAGAAATGCTCAGCCAAGATGATATAATTCGTCTTTGCTGCTCCTTGCAAGAGGATGATACCTATCTTATGGACTCTCAGGGAAGGCCTTTGTTCCTGACTTCTCTTGATCACGAAGGGGGAGACTCCTATAAACTGTGCTATTTTGATGACAGTAAGCTCTTCTATGTATACACCAGAGGCGCTTCCTATGACGTCTTTGAGCTCGTGAAAAGGGCAAAAGGCTTCCAAGAGTTCTCCGAGGCATTCAGATATGTCTGCGACTTCTTCTCCTTGCGAGACGATGGTTTCGAGGAAGAGAAGAAGCCTCTTATTGATGATTGGGATATTTTCCAGAAGATGGAAGATTATTCCAAGCCTCAAGAAAAGAAAAAAGAAGAAAACCCGCCAATACAAGAGAATCTATTGGATTATTGGGAACCTCTTGCCGCCCCATCTGAATGGTTCCCCGATCATATTCTCCCAAGCGCAATGCGACGTTTCGGGATTCGCATAGACTCCGCGTTGTTCAAGATCATCATCCCCCATCGAAATGCCAAAGGGGAATTGATCGGCGTCAGAGGGAGATCGTTCAACGAGATTGAGGTATCAAGCGGCATGAAATATGCCCCAGTCCAATTAGAAGGGAAATGGCTCAATCATAAATTGGGGCTTAATCTCTATGGGCTTTATGAGAATGGCGAGAATATACGACGACTCAAGAAAGTCGCGATATTCGAGGCTGAGAAGTCCGTCCTCCAATGTGAGTCGTATTATGGGCCAAACAATAACTTCGCCCTCGCGACCTGCGGAAGCAACCTATCGCAGGAGCAGATGGATCTTCTTCTTGATCTCGGCGTCGACGAGGTGATCTTGTGCTATGACAAAGAGTGGACGGATGGCGTCGGTCAGCCGGAGTACATGGCATATCGAGAGAAACTTCGCCAACACGTCCAATATCTCTCGCAGTATTGCGCTACTTATATTGTGATGGACAAAGACGGGCTGTTGAATTATAAGGATTCTCCTTCCGACAAAGGGAGGGAAACGTTGGAAGCGTTAATGAGACAGAAAGAATATGTCCCATGCATATCGGCCAACGGCGTCAAGAAAAGGAGGACGAATAAATAATGGAAGACAAGAAAGACCTGAAATTCCTCCCGCGATTCTCATATACCAAGCTGGATTGCGAGGACCAATGCGGATGGAAATACAAACTTCAATATGTCGACAAGAATTATATCTTCGAAGACACTTTGGCCACAGAGCTTGGTACTCTCACCCACGCGGTTCTTGAGGCGATTGCCAGAGATATCATGGCCGGTCGAGAGATCGATTACGCAAAATACAAGGACATGTTTGTCAATATCAACAAGCCGAAGGAAGAGGTGAAAACCGATATAACGGCGCCAAGCACTTCCTCGAAAGACGACGGAAGCAATATCTTCGGCGTTAAGATACTGAGCAAAAAATACCGTGAGGAATTTTACGACATCGATCCGGTCACCGGAGATTCCTATTACCAAAAATGCCAACAATTCCTTGCCAAAGGGATCTATGGCCTTGAGAATTTCATGAAAGAGAACCCCGATTTGGAGATTTACGACGTCGAGCATGAGTTCCTTGTTCCTTATGATGTTGAGATCAATGGAGTTAAGACGACTGTTGCATTATATGGCTTCATCGATAGGATTCTCCGCAACAAGAAAACAGGGGAATTCATCATTGAGGATATCAAAACGAAGGGGAAACCTTACGATGAATCGAAACTTAAAACCCCCCTTCAGTTCGTCACTTATGCCATTGGATTGAAGACGCAGCTCGATTTGGATGATTATCCGGTCCAATTTTACTATTCATTGCCATTCTGCGACAATTTGCGCCAGCAAGGCGGTACCAAAGGCTTCATCAACAGGGGGATCAAGAAGCTGAATAAGATCCTTCAGGAGCAGAGTGACAAGGATTTCATCCCGAAACCAAGCCCTTTGTGCTATTGGTGCGCATTCAGCCCGACCAATCCCAATCAGCCAGAAGCCGGCAAATACAAATGCCCTTACTTCTCGCTTTGGAAAAAGGGCGGAACCGCCAAATCCTGGGAGGTTCTCAACCAATGGGAAGGCAAAGAAAGGCATGAAATCGTCATGAAGCGTTTCCTTCTTGAGCAGCAAGGCCCTGGGAAGGATCTTACGATAGAGAAGCCGGATTTCGATTTTTAATTTTAGGGAGGAAATACTATGGAAGAAAAGAAAAACACTGAGATAACGGAAATCTCCTGTCTTTCGGTCGACTTTGACGCTCTTGAGAACTACCGTGATGAGAATGGGATGCCATTGCTGAGCATGGTGCGCTTCTATTCCCTCAGCGGGATAGCAGACGCGGTAAGAAAATACGGCAAGCCCATTTCGCCGATTGACAACCTCTATGCGAATTTTGGGACAGTCCAGCGCATCAAGAGCTTGATCAAGGACAACTGGTCCCATTTCAACATCACCATCAAAGAGGATTGCCATCCGGAATGGAAGGTCGGCAAAAGCCACAAGCGTCGCAAAAGCGCCTATAAACTGAACTCTAAGATCAGCAACAGCATCAATTACGATTTCGGGGAATACACTCCGAATATCGATGATTCCTTGGAAGACGGGATCATTTCATTCCGCGTGTTTGGAGGCGACGATAATGGCAAGCAATGACATCATAGACAATCGTGAGTTTATCGAGAAATATCCGTTTCTGACCGCCAAAGATGGAGACATGGAATATTCCTGGTACGAGGATATCCCAGACGGATGGAGGAAAGCCTTCGGCCCTCAGATGGTCAAAGAGCTGAACGATTTGCTTCTTTTGGCTTCGGAAAGAGATGGGATTGATTGGACGAAGGAATATGAGATAGACGACATTAAGGAAAAATGGGGCTATCTGCATTGGTACGCTTCCGTGCCAAGCTGTATATACGATGAATACACTGCGTGGGAGGATAAATACGAGACGCTCTCATACAACACCTGCATCGAGTGCGGAGCCCCGGCAGATGGGCATACCACAGGCTGGATCGTCCCCGTTTGCTCACAATGCGCCCAAAAGCACGGGTGGACGCTTTCCCGGAAAGAGACCGGGCTTGAGCCTTGAGGAGGAAATCGAATCATGTATCATTATGTGAAATACGACCATGGAAAATTCGCCAATTGGATTTTCAATGTCACTTTGAAAGGAGCGACATTCCTAAGCAAGCATATGTGGCTTTACTGGATCCTTCAATTCACATGGGGGATCATCTATAACGCGATCGGGGGGCTCATCGCCTTATTCTGCCTTATATTCAAAGGCAAAGCCTCTTCGTATCACGGCCATTACATCATCATGTTCGGGAATAATTGGGGCGGCTTGGAATGCGGCTGCGGCGCGATCGTCGCGAACAAGATGGGGGACGATTGGACAGAGCACACCAAGAATCACGAGTCCGGGCATAATTTCCAGAACGCGATCTGGGGGCCTATAGCCATTTTCATGATGAACATCCCGTCTGCGGTCCGCTACTGGTACCAGGAAATCAATTTCCGTCGCGGGCACGGGGAAAGGAACAAACCTTATGACAGCGCGTTCTTCGAGGACAGCGCCAGCGTCATCGGGGAGTATCTCTATGGGTCACTGAAAGAAAAAAACATCGAGGAATTGCTCAAGTAGCTGCGGCTGCGGGGCACGCGTGACGGGGGCTTAGGCCCTCGTTTTTTTTATCCATTTTCCTATTTTCGAGAATATCCTTGACTTCCTGTTTTCCCCTTTGCTATCATATAGGCGACAAATCGGAGGCAATTATATGGAGTCGCATATCAAATACCAGGAAATGAAACACGAGAAAGAAGACAAGAAGAGGAGGAATCTGAAATGAGCGCATGGACATACGTATTCGGCTCGATCCAAGGCGAGGTCTCGCCGTCCGAGACGCGGGAGACATTGAAAGAAGTGCTGGGCGAGATACGCGAGTGGGGGGATGCGATGAGCGGGAAGATCACTGAAGAGCAATGGCATGACGCCTTCGACAAAGAGAAGAACCCCATCCCAATGGGAAGCGAGGGAAGCGTGAGATATTCCCTTTCCTTCATGCAAGACAAAATGCGAGGAAAAGTGGCCTATATCTCCTTCTATGGGGCGCTCAGGGATTACGGCGGAGAAGAGGAGGATATTGATGGCATCCGCAGATGGTTCATTTCCATTTTCGACAGGATATATCTCCCAAACGCATATCTTAGGATAACCACGCCGTGCAAGGTTCTCTCTTATGAGACATACGACTGCGATTACAGTTTATATTCGAAAAGCAACGGCAAAGCCTATCGTTTCATAGAGCATGAGATGCCCTATAGGGCAGTATGGCTGGAAAAAGACAGAATCCCGGCATCGAGGATCGTGAAGATAACCGGCAAAGGCAAGGTGCGCAATGCTGAAATGGATCAATCCAAGAAAAAAAGTGCGAATCGAAAATTGGGCTAAACAGTTTTTTTTGGGAGAATGAATTTTTCTTCCCATTTTACCCTTTTGGGGGGTATTAAGGAGGGGTTATGTATTACACGGTTATTTTTTGGAAGAAGGATTATAAAGTTATAAATGGAGCTCCGGTACTGGGAGACAAAAGGACAATGTGCGCCAAATCCTATGAAGACACGCGTAACGGAGTGAAAGAGATGATGAAAGACATCAAAGAATGGGAAGACGCGGATCTCGCGCGTAACGGGACATCAAGTTATAGAGAGGAGTAAAGAAATGTTTTGCAGCTTACACAATCATACAATGTATAGTAATCTTCATTTGATTGACTCGATAAACAGAATCCCTGATATGGTGAATAAGGCAATAGAATATGGCTTTAACGGCCTCGCAATCACAGACCACGAGGTTTTGTCTGCCCATATTGACGCTTTGGATTATGGGGATAAAATCAAGAAAGATCATCCCGATTTTAAAATCATTTTGGGAAATGAAATCTATCTTATCAAAAAAGAAGAATACAAGCTTCCTGAAACAAAATTTTGGCATTTTATTTTATTGGCTAAGGATTTTGACGGATATATGCAGATCAGAGAACTTAGCTCAAGAGCTTGGGATAGGATGTATGTTGGAAAAGGGCAAAAAAGAACCCCGACTTTCTATGAAGATTTTGAAGAAGTAATAGGAAACAATAAAGGCCATATTATTATGAGTACTGCTTGTCTAGGATCTTATTTGAATGATTGTTTTAAGCGCAAAAACAAGGACGATATTAAATTTTATCTTAATTTCATGATAAAAACAGCCGGGAAAGAAAACGTCTTTTTGGAATTGCAAGACAGCGACACCGAAGAGCAAATCGCCTATAATAAATTTTTACTTGGTCTGTCGAAATCTACGGGAATCCCAACAATAATCACCCAGGATGCCCATTATTTGAATAAAGAAGATTTGCCAATAGAAAAGATTTTTCTTAACAGTAAGCAAGAAGGGGATAGAGAAGTCGAGGCTTTTTATAAATATACTTATGTGAAACCGGAAAGTGAAATAAAACAAATACTGTCTTATTTGCCTGAAGAAGAAGTACAAAAAGCCATCGACAATACCCAAATCATCTATAAAATGATTGAGCCGTTCGACCTAAGAAAAGATACAGTGATCCCTCAGAGAAAATTACCAGAATTCCACTTAAAACACCTTTTGAAAGATTGGTATTCCCAAGAAGAGACTATTAAATCCTTCGCGGAAAGCGAATGGGACCAAGATCGTTTTCTTTTACATTTGATTGAAGAAGGGATTGAAGAAAAGCATTTCAAAATTACCAAAGTCGGAGCAGATAGAATCAATACTGAACTTGGGGTTCTGAAATATATCACCGACCGTGTTCATCAACCCATGAGTGCTTATCTCAATCTTGTTCAGGAAATTGTCAATTTGATGTGGCAAGTTTCATTCGTTGGAGTCAGCAGAGGAAGCTCAATGTCGTTTTTAACCAATTATCTCATCGGGATTGTGCAGGTTAATCCTTTAAAATATGATGTGCCATATTGGCGTTTTATGAATACGGCAAGTATTCCAACTTTAACGCCGGAAGATATCAAAGCCGGTAAAAAACTTTCCATAGCAGCCACAATGCCTGATATCGATATTGACTGTGCCCCGACGAAAGCAGCCGAAATCATGGAAATAATGAGACAGCATTATGGGAATGATAATATCTTAAATACCTTGACTTACAAGAAAGAATCTTTTAAATCGGTGATTATAACTGCTTCTAGAGGGCTGGGGATATTACCGGAAGACGCTCATTATATCTCTGGATTGGTTCCGACATCTAGAGGTCATGTATATTCTTTAAAAGAATGCGAAGAGGGGGACGAAGAAAAAGGCTTTGATCCAGCTCCGAACGTAATAAACAAAATTAAGGAATACCCCGGATTGTATGAGGCCGTGAAAAAGCTTGAAGGACTTATATCAGGGTCGGGAATCCATGCTTCCGCGGTATATTTCTTTCCGAATGGCTATTTAAATTGCTGCTCATTGATGAGAGCTCCAAATGGAACAAGAATAACAGGCTTCGATTATCGAGCCGTTGATGCTTGCTCGGGTCTTAAAATGGACTTTTTGTATACTGATTGCCAGACAAAATTGATGAAAACAATGGAGCTTTTATTGAATTATGGGCAGATCAAGTGGCAAGGAACTTTAAGAGCAACTTATAATAAATATTTACATCCAGATGTCCTTAATTATACCGATCCAGATATGTGGAAGAAGATGCAAGAAGGAGCAATCTCGAATCTTTTCCAATTTGACAGCCTTCAGGGGGCCACTTGCATCAAAAGAACCCGTCCGGAAACCGTAAAGCAACTAGGTGCTTCAAATGCTGTTATGAGATTGATGAGCACAGGAGATGGAGAAACCCCTCTTGACCGTTATGTCAGATTCAGAAACGATATCTCTCAATGGTACAAAGAAATGGATGAATGGGGATTAACCAAAGAAGAACAGAAGATCCTAGAGAAATACATCAAAGAAAAATTTGGCAACTCCGTTGAACAGGAAGATATGATGCAAATTGTTCAAGACCCGGGAATTTCAAACTTTACTTTAGGTGAGGCAAATAAATTCAGAAAATGCGTTTCAAAAAAGAAATTGGCAGAAATAGAAAAATACAAAAAATTATTCTTTACAAAGAACTGTGTCTCTGATAAAATAAGTTAAACTTATCAGGAGGTATTACATGGAACGAGTGTATAATAAGCCGTCGTTAGTTGAATTTGAAGGCGTTTTGCAAAAAAATAGGAATAAAAGACCCACGTGCGATCAAAGATTTTTGGAATGGTGTAAAGAAAATTCAATAAGATTTGGTTCTTATGAAGATATGGGCAAAAAACTTGGAATGGATGGTAGCTGTTTCAAAAGATTAATGAATGACTATCACATGGAACTAGTTTTTGATCCTAAAGCAAGGATGACACCAAAATTATATAAAAACAAAGATTGGTTATTCCACGAAGTCATCGAATTAAACAAAAAAGCTGATCAAATTGCCAAAGAAAACGGCTGGACGGCAAGAGTTGTGAGGAAATGGATGGGTATTTTAGGAATTAATAACGATAATTATAAAAATTTGAAAAAAATTTCCGACAAGCAAAAAGAACTTATTAGCTTTTCCTTATTAGGTGATGGTTGTATTGCCACCAATGATATTTTCATCGTTTCTCATAGTATTAAACAAAAGGATTATCTTTTTTGGAAATATTCTTTATTGAAAGATTTATGTAACAAAGAACCCTCTTATTATGCTGAACAGCAAAAAAATATTCGAGGGAAAGAAGTTCTTACTCAACCATGCTATCGTTTTGGCACAAAAAAAATTACAGAATTGGGAGAAATTAGAGATAAGTCTGTTTCAGAAATCATTAATTCCTTGAATAATTTTGGGCTGAGCATCTGGTTGCTAGACGACGGATATCGAGGGTCTAGTTGGGAATTATGTGTGGCTAGTTACACAGAAGAAGAAAAGAAACTTATTTTAAGTAAATTTAATCGGCTTGGTTTTCCATCTGCGCATTTGGGTAATTACGACTCTCGTTATTTATATTTTAGCGCAAATGATAGTCGCAAAATTGATGAAATTATTCTAGAAGAAATTCCTAATAATTTAGATATTATTAAATATAAAATTTTAGAAAATGATAAAATAAAACCGGAAAGGGTTTATAAAAAATAATGGCACGCAAAGTATTTTTAGATTACGTATGGGAAAAATGCATTAGTCCACAAATCGGCTATAGTTTTAGTATACCGCATGATGTGGCCTACAGTATAGAAGCAGTACAAGAAGCTAATCTAGCCACTCGTTTTAATCCTCTTTTTTGGGAGTGCGCTTGCTTATCCATAAATGCAGGCAATACTTCCACTAATTTTGAGACAGGGGAAGACGCGGATGGTGAATCTGAAGAATCCTCTGATGCTCCTCTCGCGTCGCCTGTGAAGACCGGCGCCCCTAACTACGCGAAGATCTCGAAGGCTATTTCTGATTCCCAGCTTCGTGGCGTGAACATCGAGCTTCCGGATATCAACACCGCCCAAGCCGACTTCATCCCCGACATTAAAAACAACGGTATTCTTTACAGCCTCAAGAACGTTGCTGCTGTCAGCGATGACCTCTTCTCCCGCATCATTGCCGCGCGCCCCTATTCCTCTATTGATGATTTCTATGACCGAGTGCAGCCAACAGAAGCCGAAATGGTCGGTCTTATCAAAGCCGGATGCTTCTGCGGCATCGACAAAAGGGCAGTTCGCGCGCAATTGATCTGGTTCCTCAATAAGAGAGCTACCGATTCATTCCCCGTCAGAGACAAGATCACTTCGGTCCAGCTGAAAAAGATGACGACTGCCAAAGCCTCATTCCCGGGATATGAGAATGAGCTGAGGGCCTATAATTTTTACGCTTACATCAAGCAGAAGCAGTATGATAAGGAAAAGAAGAGATATTTGCTTAGCGAACGCGACGTGCTGGCGTTCTGGAACCGATATTTCGAGCCTTTGATGAATCTCAGCAAAGGCGATTATACCCCAATTCCAGAAGGTTACTGCGTGAAACCGACTGCCATGGACAAGGCATATAAAAAACTCGTTGAGCCTTTGATGAATTATCTGAACTCCCCAGAAGGAGCCCAGAAGTTCGCCGACTGGGAAAGATCATTGGAGATGCAGAGACTGGGCGACAAATACGGGATTTCCGAGTCGCCGTCCGCATGGGAGATGGAACAGCTTTCATTCTACCATAGCGGCCACGAGCTGCAGGGAGTGACGGCGGAGAGATATTCCATCAGGGACTTCTCCGACCTTCCGGAAACCCCAACTTATAGGACATTCGAGAAAAATGGCCAGACGATAAAGACACCAGAAAACGTGTGCGCCATTGCCGGAACAGTCGTGGGGAACGACAATACCAAACACATCGTTAACCTTCTCACCCTTACCGGAGTCGTGAACGTCAAGATGTATGCCGAGATGTACAATAAATTCAAGGCGAAGATCAGCGTCATCGACAAAGACACGGGTAAGAAAAAGGTCCTCGATGACTCTTGGTTCAAAAGAGGGACGAAGTTGCTCATATACGGTTACAGGAGAGAAGATACCTTCGTGGCCAAGAACGTCAAAGTCAATGGATACCAACGCAGCGTCATTCTGATCAACAAGAAAAACGACGACGGCAGTTTGGATCTGTGCTTTTCAAGAAACGCACAATAAGTTATAAATTGGGAAGTTCTGGGTTGACTTCCCAATTTTTGTATGATAGATTAGAATGAATCCTGAAAGGAGAGACTATATGAAAGAAGCCAAAGAATTGGTTGGACAGATGCTAGAAGTCATCGTCGTCCTAAATAATTACACTTATCCTAAATCGGAAGCGAAAAGCGGCGATTTTGCCATAGTCAAAATGAGAGTCAAAGACATCATCTCCGGCGAAATTCCAGAGGAACTTGCCGACAGATATCTTGAAGGCACTTTGATTATCACGGTATCGGGAAACATGCCAAAATTCGAGATGGACATGGAATACCGATTGACCTGCAAACTTGTCATAGACAAAAAATACGGTCCGCAGTATGAATGCCAGGCAGTCAGATTGAATTACAACCTTGACGATATCAATGACCAGAAAAAATTCTTCTCTTTTTTCATGTCCGACAGAATGATCGAGCTTCTTTTCAGCACGTATGATGAGCCTATGAAGATCCTTGCTAACAAGGAAATAGGCAAACTGATAAAAATCAAAGGAATCGGCCCAGCCACCGCAATGAAATTGTGCGCCAAATACGAGGAATGCAAAAACAACGGCAGGGCATATGCTAGGCTCAAAGACCTGGGGCTCACCAAGAAAGCTATTGATAATCTGGTGAAAAGATATGGCTCCCCAGATATCGCGATCGACAAAGTCACGCAGAATCCATATATCCTTATCAAAGAAGTCCGTGGATACGGCTGGAAAAAAGCCGACGCCTTAGCATTGCAGCAGGGTTTCACCAGAGACTGTCAAGATAGGGTCTTGGCATATACGAGATATTATCTGGAAGAGCAGGGTGACAAAAACGGGAACTCATGGGTTCTCATCTCCGACTTACTTCTAAATGTCAGCAACGAATGCGCTCCGGTGACCAAAGAGAATCTCTATTCCTGGATCAAGGAATGCATGGTGACGGATGAAGGGTTGGAAGCCTACCGCTGGCAGGTGTCGCAAAAGAAAAACGACCCTGATGACCCGCGTTTCCTTTTCTATAAGAAAGACAGCCAGGAAGTAGGGTTGCTTTCGATTAGGATAATGGAAAAGGAAATCGCCGAGAATCTCATCAGATTGAAAGAAGCTGAGTCACCTTTTCATTATGAGAAAGAGGTCGCCGAAAGGCTCATCAAAGAAACGGAGGGCGGCCAAGGATACGAGTACACTGAAGAGCAGAAAGTTGCGATTTACAAGATTCTGGATAATAACGTGTCGATCCTTACGGGGTTCGCAGGAGTTGGCAAGAGCTCCAGCATGCTTGCCGTTACGCGTATCCTGAGCTACTATGGCATTCAATTCGCCCAATGCGCGCTCAGCGGCCGCGCCTCAAGCAACTTGAGCGAGATCACCGGATGCGATGGCATGACAATTCACAGGCTGCTTCGCTATTTGCCGGATATTGAAAATTTCGCTTATAGCGACAGACATCCGCTTCCCCAATCTGTTATCATCTTAGATGAAGTATCGATGGTAGGAGGAGACTTGTTCCTGTCTTTGGTAAAAGCGATTCGCAGCGGCTCCAAGCTTATAATGATCGGAGATCCCAACCAGCTTGAATCCATTGGGCTTTGCAATATTCTGAAGGATTCTATCCAAAGCGGATATATCCCAGTGGCATCGCTCACTAAGATCCATAGACAGGCGGCAAAGAGCGGAATCATCGTAAACGCCAATTTGGCAAGAACAGGAACCTCTCTCGTTAAAAATTCCTTCATCGGAGAAGAAACGAGGGGAGATCTTAAGGATTTCAAGATCGTCGCCACGAATGACACGGCCTTGGTCCCATACAATATAGAAGAAGAGTATAAGAAACTCTTGAGCCAAAAAATATCGTACAAAGACATTCAGATAATCGTTCCGATGAAATTAAGAGGCTCTTTGAGCTGTCGAGCCATCAACAATGCCATACAGCCTCTTGCCAATCCATTCGGGATAGAAAAGGGGCAGACCGTCGAATGCTTCGAGTCCGGAATGCAATATCAGACCATTTTCGGCCCGGGAGACAGAATAATCATAAACCACAATGACTACAAGGCGAAAACGGTAAGCGGAGAAGAGACGGCGATATTCAATGGCAATATCGGTTTCATTGTCGCGATATCGTCTTCCAAAATGATCATAAAGCTTCAGGATCAGGAAGAGGAGATAGAGCTCGAAAGAGAATCTTGGTTCAATGTCAGCTTGGCATATGCCATCACCTGCCACAAATCGCAGGGCACCGGCATCCCGTACGTCATTTTCGGACTAAACTCGACCTGTTATGTTCTATATTCGAGAGAGCTTGTCTATACGGCCATAACGCGTGCCAAGAGGTACTGCGTGGTATGCACGCAGCCGGACGTGATCAACAAGGCCGTGCACATGAGCCGCGTCAAGCTTAAACAGACATGGCTTAAAGACGACTTGCACGACGAATTCATGAAAAACGTCGATGACGAAACAAATTTTGATTTCTAGAAAGGGGAAGACAGAATGGCAATTTATGTAACAGCGGATCTCCATCTCAACCATAAGAGGATAATTCAATTTGAGAGAACCCAATTCAAAACGGTGGAGGAACATAACTCCTTCATCGTCGACAACTGGAACAAGACCGTGATGAAAGATGATATTGTGTATGTTCTTGGGGATGTGGGATTCACTCCAATTGACGAGCTGAAGAAATGGACCACTTCTCTCAACGGCCATAAATACCTTGTTTATGGCAACCATGACAAATTTACCAATGCCCAGGCTTATACGCTCGGATTTGAGAAGACCTTCGTCGGCCCAATCCATTTCAACGATAAGATCATCTTAAGCCATGAGCCCGCCATGGAAGGACTGAACAATCCTTATGTGATCGTCGTGCACGGGCACATTCATAACGGGAAACTCTCGCTCAACAATTATTACAACGTCAATATCGCGAGAACGGGGTATAAGCCCGTAAAGATGGATGTATTCAAAACGACGGCAGAGGCCAGATGCAAGAGCCGCCGCGAGATGTTCATGAAAGAATGGTACAAAGACTATTATTCATTCGATAAAAAAATTGAAGAAAACTGAAATAATGCCTATTTTGCCGAGAGCCCTTGACTTTCGGCTTTTTTTGGCTATCATAGAAGCATAGGAGGTCATATGACATGACAAAAAACGGAGTCAGAGACATTATCAAACAAGAACTCAACAAAGCTCGCATGGATTATCGCGAGATTGAGTCAAAGGAGACGGAATCCGTCTACTACAAGCTGTATTTGGGAAACACCTCGATGCTTTTCAGAATTTCGGATCATCCAACGAAAAAAGACGTGAGCACTCTTAGGTTCGACCATAAGACCAGCGAAGACAACATCCGCCGTTATACACGGAACAGGATCAAAGACGCAAAGTCGAGGGAGGTAGGGGCTTTGCTCGACTCCTTTCGTGCAGAAAGATGAAAAAGACGGTGTGAAAACAAGTGAGGAAAACAAAAATGAAAAACCAATCGATAAAATACCGGAAGACCTATCTTGACGGAGCGGCTAATACGCCATTGGATCCCAAAGTCCTTGCCGTCATGGAAGATTACATGAAAGACGGGTATGTCGGCAACAGCTTCTCTCTATACGATGATGGAATCAGATCGATGCAGGCCATCGAAGAAGCCAGAGGGAAAATATCCGCTGCCCTTGAGGCAAACGGGGAATATGATATTTACTTCACAAGCGGCGCTACGGAGGCAAACAACTGGGCAATCCAGTCGGCTTGCTTCAGAACGCTCAAAGAACGCTCAAATAAAAGGGCCATTTTATTGACGGCCACGGAGCACTCCAGTGTGCTCAATACGGCCAAGCACATGGCCGAGGCTGGCTTTGAGGCCCGCATCATGGATTATCCGGAGAACGGAGTGGTCGACGCTGCCTTTATGGAAAGATATCTCGACGACACGGTCGCCGTCGCCTGCGTGATGGCGGTCAACAATGAGACTGGGATAATCAATAACATCAGAAGCGTCGCCAAGCTCTGCAACGCGAGGGGGATCCCCCTTCTCTGCGATTGCACCCAGCTGATCGGCGGGGGAAAGTCTTTGAGGGATTTAAACCTCGAAGAAGGATCGTGGGTGGACTATGTCTCTTTCTCTTCCCATAAAATCTACGGCCCGACGGGCGTAGGGTGCATCGTGCGCCACAAGGGATCGCCTCTCGACCCATTCATCATCGGTGGGGCGCAGGAGGACGGCATGAGGGGCGGGACATCGAACACCGCTGGCATCGTCGGCCTCGGGGAGACCATGCGCCTCCATACGTGCCACGAGACGGTATCCCATTTCGAGAGCCTATCCGCCTATATGGGGCGCAAGCTCAAAGAAGCCGAAAGGCTGTACGGGGAAGGCGCCATAACTCTCAATGAGCCAATGAGCGACCACAAAGCCCCGAATATATACAGCGTCAGATGCAATCCGCTCCCAGATAATATCTATCTGCTTGATCAGCTCATCGCGATGGGAGTCGAATGCTCTGCCAGCAGCGCCTGCGATGCTGAAAGCAACGGAGTGGGGGACTCAAAGCCTTCACACGTATTGGTCGCATTGGGGCTCTCCCATGCCCAGATCAACCATACGGTAAGAATATCATTCACGAGACTGACAACGGAAGAGGACATTGACTTCTTCTTCTCTGCCTTGTACAATATCATCGAAAAATTTCAAGGAGGTAAACATCAATGATAAAAGAAATTTTTTCCGATCCGGAATACAATGAGGATCTTGCGATATGTCTTCACAAAATGACGAGCGACAACAAGTCTTTCGCCGCTTTGCGCGAAGCACGCACCAAGGCCTTCGTCACCCAATATATGGCCGATCCTGAATGGTCATGGAAATTCAAAGAAAGAGACGTAAAAGCCGCCAACCGCCTTTCATTCCCTGATTGGCTAAAGACCGTCGACGTCCGCGATTATCTCATCAAATCCGACTTATCAGACAAATTGCTCGAAGATATGAGCGCAAACGAGGTCAAGATCATTCTCGCAGATGAGATGAGACTTTATTACGACGCCTTCAGAGAAAATACTGGCCATCCAGCATCCGAAGGGAAAGAAAACAGCGACTATGACGGTGATTTCTGCGAGAAATTAAAATCCGGCAAATCCGGCAAAAGCTTCATCGACTTTATGAACGAGATAATCAATAACCGTCATAAAGAAGAAAACGAGGAAAAAACTCCTGATAAAAAAAAGGAAGATCACGATGAAGACGAAGATTGGAAGAAATTCATCGACGCTTTAAACGAAGATGACGAAGATTATGAAGACGATGACGATGAGGACGAATTTTTGGAGAAAACCATCAACGCCATCGTCAAGGGATTAGGAAAGCTCTCTGAAATCTCCGAAAGCTTAGATAAGAAAGAAGGAAAAAACAAAAATGAAAATAAAGGCAACTAAATTCTCTCCGGAAACAATACTCCCGACCCGCGCCCATTATAACGACGCTGGCCTCGATTGCTACTGTCCGGAAGACGTCATCCTCCCGGCACTCGCTGAGAAGGGATACAATAACACATTCGGATGCGTCGGCAATCCTTATGTCTCCGTTGGCGGGACCCCAGTCATGGTGCCATTGGGTTTCTCATTGGATGTGCCGGACGGCTATATGGCGGTCATCAAGCCACGCTCAAGCTTCAACAAAGCTGGGATCTGGACTGGGATCGGCACTTGCGACAGCGGCTATCACGGAGAATACAAAGCGGTGTTCGTCAATCTGACCAAGGATGATATCCTTCTCAAAAAAGGAGACCGCATCTGCCAGATCGTGATCGAGCCCGTCATCCTCGCGGATTTGGTCGAAGACCTTGGTGAGCAAAGAGAAGCTGGCGGCTTTGGCTCCAGCGGCAAATAAAGAGGCAAATTATGGCAACAACAGAAGCTAAAGAGATGATCAAGAAGTTCATCGCCGCCAATAAAGACGGCCTGAGAGAATATTTCAAATCATTCACGGAAGCCATGCATAGAAGACCTTGTCTTGTTATCCTGCAGGTAGGAGACAACAAAGCCTCAGAGTCATATATAAAAGGCAAAGTGAAAGACGGGGAAGAGATGGGAGTTGACATGGTCGTGAAACGCTATGCCGACACCATCGCTGCTCACGCTCTTCGCCAAGAGATCTACAAATGCAATGATGACTCGAACGTTGACGCGGTCATGCTGCAGCTCCCGATCCCGGAAAGAATGGACGTCGGGGTTTTGATGGACAGAATAAACGTCGCGAAAGACGTGGACGGGTTCAACACGAGAAGCATGTGCTACCCTTGCACCCCGCTTGGGATCATATCTTTCCTCAATGCTTTGGGTATTAAGATGGAAGGCAAAAACGCGGTCGTGATCGGAAGAAGCGAGATCGTTGGCAAGCCTATGGCGGATATGCTCCTCTCGAAAAACTGCACGGTCACGATATGCCATTCAAAAACCCCGAAAGAAGAGCTCGAGAGACGCATCGCGGACGCCGATATCCTTGTTGTCGCGGCCGGCAAGAGAAACCTTATAACAAAGGATATGAAATTCAAACCTTCTGCCGTCGTGATGGACGTTGGTATCAATGTTGATGAAAATGGGCACCTTCACGGCGATTGTGAGCCTGATCTTCCGGTCTTGTTTCAGTCCCCCGTACCGGGAGGAGTGGGTTTGCTCACTAGGTTGGCATTGTTTTTCAATTTGCAGATGTTGATTCAGAACAGGGGGCATAAACATGCTAAAAAATGACGAATTCAAAGTCGAGCTTATAGAATATCCGACTGCGGACGATTGGATGGAAGTTAAAAGAAGGACTCTCGTCACCATTGGGAAGATGGCTAAGAATCCTCCTACCGTCGAATGGGAGAAAAAACTATTAGCAGCGATGCACAGTCCTATCAGAAGGCTGCTCTTCAGCTTTTACATGGAAGTCCCTTATTGGGTTTCCGTGCATTTCTGCCGACACATCCACGCACAGCCTTATGTGCAGACGCAACGCAATGATCGCCAAGACAACTACGACAGGAATAGTGCACCTCAGAACGCTCCGGTGAAGATGATCCTTGATATGAATGCTGAGGAATTGATCACCATCATGCACAAGAGACTCTGCATGCAGGCCAGCGCGGAAACGCGGCAGATTGCCGCTGCGATGAGGGCGGCCGTTCTTGAGAAATGCCCGGAGTTCTCCGACGTGCTGGTGCCTAATTGCGTGTATCGCAACGGCCTCTGCACTGAGTACAAGCCTTGCGGAGCTGCTGGTGTTTTCTTGGAAAGATATCTGGAAGACAAAGAAGACAGAGAAAAAAAGATTGACAAAGAATAGTCTATTGATTAAAATAAGGTGGATTGATAGTCTGCCTTATTTTTTAATTTATAGGAGGAAAACTATGAAATATTTCGCGATATCGGATATTCACAGCTTCTACTCGATTGCAAAGGAAGCTCTCGACAAAGCTGGATTTGACCCGAATAACAAAGAACATACCCTCGTCGTTTGCGGCGACGTTTTCGATCGAGGAGACGAAACGAAAGAAATATACGAATATATCAGATCCTTGCCGCGCAAGATATTGATCAGAGGAAACCACGAAAGCTTGCTTGAGGTGATGGTAGAAAGGGGATACCCGCTCGACCATGACATCCATAATGGCACGGCCAAAACGATTTGTGACCTCAATGACGTCGATTTTTACGACTATTATCTCGGTTTGACGGACGAAAGCATGAAATTCCCGACCAAAACGGAAAAGACTGCCGAATTGATAAAATGGATAGACGAGAATTTCGTCGATTATGCGGAATTTACCAAATACATAGCCGTTCATTCGTGGATCCCCATTCGCAGACGCGTTTCCAGAAAAAATGAATTCGATTACAAAAAAGTACCCAATGTGAAATGGAGGATCGCAAACGAGAAAGAGTGGGAGGAAGCACGCTGGGGCAACCCTTACGATTGTGCCTCGCAAATCGGCGGCGTCCCTCGCGGCAAGAAGATAATTGCCGGCCATTGGCACGTTTCTTATGCATGGCATGAAAAGCTGGGAACCCCGGAATTTGGCACGGAAGCCATATTCGATACATGGGAAGGCAGGAACCTCATCATGATCGACGCCTGTACGGCAGCGTCCGGAAGATGCAACGTGTTCGTTTTTGAAGACGATCAGCCGGTAAAATTGGGGTTGACGAAAAATCAAAGGAAAAGCATTTGACTTTTCTGTCGCCCTATGATAGCATAAGGTAGAATCTAGAAGGAGGAGACCGAAATGGGTTTGGAAATTGGGTTCAATATTTATAAAAAAGAAAAAGATGACAAAGGAAAACCATTTTTGAAAAAAGTGGAATTCCCAAAAGAAAAAGAAGATGATTCATGGTCATGCGGCCGTTGCGAGGTCAACTATTCTTGGGGATATGGCTTCAGAGAAGAGACTGGGAAAATAATCCAAGTAACTTTTGACAAGGAATTGGATAATTATGCCATGCCTCAGACAAAAGAGGAAGAAGAATGCGGATACACTCCGGTGGTCCTCCGTTATATCCCTTTTGAGGAATACAAAAAATACGTGGAAAATTCCATCGATGAAACAATCAAAGAAGGCTTTGAGGCTAAGCGCTCCCTTTTTTCCCGAATCTGCAACAACAACAAATCAATCGCAGAATTGAGGGAATTACAGAGAAAATGCAATTCAGATAATGAATTCGCCTTTGATAAATGGACAGAAGAGATCAAGGAATTGAAAAACGAAAATATCGATTTTCAAAACGAGATGGATCACTATGATGAAGAAGACTATGATGTCTCGCACGCAAACAGACTAAAAGATCTTCTCCAATATCTAGAAGAATGCCAGAAGGAAGGATATACCTGCATTCCTTGGTATTCATATTAAAAGAGGAAACGAAAATGGGAACTAATTTTTATGCACATGTTAAGGCAAAATACAAGCCATTTGATTACAAAGACCCAGTGTCTTTGATGTATGAACGTCTTGACGACGATCAAAAAGTGAAAGAACTCACTAACGGGTATCTCTGGAATAACACCTATTACAAAGACATTGAAAGCTTGAATGAAGAATATTGCCACATCCTTCATATCGGTAAATCATCCGCTGGCTGGTATTTCTCCCTCTGCATTTACCCGCTTATCGGGATCAACAGTCTTGAAGACTGGAAAAAGATCTGGTCTTCCGGCGACTGCAAGATCTACACAGAGTATGACGAAGAGATTCCAGAAGAAGAACTCATGTCATATATCATCGATCGGCAATATCCCGGCGAAAAAGACGAAGCCAAGGCATTGAAATGCAACAATGAAAGGGCTGAGAAAGAAGGGATCGGCCGTCGATTTGACACCTACGATCAGCTTTTGCGATTTAATGGGGCCGCAAGAGGGAAAAACGGATTATGGGCGCATAACAGTCCGCGATATATCCATACGGACAACACCTATGACCTCACAAGCGACGTCAACTTCTGGTGAGAATCACCAATTATAAATAAGGAAATAGAAAAATGAGCAATTACGATTACTACGAAGATTATTATGGCGACGAAGGCGGATTCGTCAAAAACCACAACCACAAACAAAAGAAGAAATTCAAAGGCAAAGGGCATCAATCACGCAAAAGCGAGTCTGAAAGATGGAGCGAGATCATCGAGGCAAATAATGAATATTCCTCCTATGCCGACGAAAAGGCGGAGTTCGCTAACAATGCCTATACGAAATACCGCAACAATGCGGAAACACCTGTAAAATCGTACGGCCAAAGCTATAAATCTCACGATCAGAGACCAAGCGAGCCCAAGAAATTCGTTGCCAATCCAGATACAACAAAGAACATCAAAGGGGTGGACATCGATTTCAGCGGAGTTGTGGCCATGGCAAAAGAAGACAGTGATGCCAAAGGCTACAAGACCTATGGAATCCGCTTCACATTCAAAGGGTCAAAAGGATTATACCGCATCGTCTGGTTCAACAAGAACCTCTATTTGAGAGACAAGATCTTCGATGAGAAGAAAGCCTACTGGGAATCTTTGCAGAATGGTTCTGGGGAGAATGTTTAATGGAAGCGGAAACTCTGGAAAGAGACTCGAAATACTATCTTGTCATCTATTGCAAGGACAAGACCATTCATCTATGGCCCGGCGATTCCAAGCAAGAATGCCTTGAGAAACTGGCCAATATGCTTACAGAGCCCAGCATCATCAAACGTTATGAGAATTCCACAATCATCAAGAGAGATATGTCAAATTTTAAGGATGGATTGATCTTCGGCAAGCGTCCCGATGTCGAACGCGAAGCCAAAAAACTCGCGGAGGTGAAATAAATGGATTGGACAAAAATCATTTGCGCCATCTTGAATATTCTTGTCGCCATAATTAGTTTCGCGATCATGTCAATAATGACATACGAGATGAACATTCAGGATAAGCAAATCAGAGAAATCAGAAAAATAATAGAAGATTCTCAAAAGACAGACGAGAAAAACCTGTCAGCGAGCACCGACGAAAACTCTGAAAAAAACTCTGAAAATGAGTGTAAAAAATAGTCAGATTTATGAAAAAACATATCTAAAATCCTTAAATAAAATTGCCTTTTTATTTAAGCGATGGAAAGCTGTTTTCAAAAAATTTTCGCGAAATTCATCTAAACGGTTGACTTTGCAAGTCAGCCGTTTTATAATTTATAAGAGAAATTAGGAGGATCTAAGGTGAACAAGAAACAACGAATCTCCAAATGCCTGAACGAGCTGTGGGGAAGCCACTGCGACTGGTGGCCGAACATCGCAGCGAACAACAAGATCGCTCTAAGCGACCTGGAGGCAAAAGGATACATACGCAAAAAAGAAGGCAAGACGTCAAGCGGAAACCCAATTTACGAGATAACGGAAGAAGGAGAGAAGCTCGTCGCGCAGAACCCCGTGTATCTGCGACCATCGATCAAAGAGAT